>Ga0190275_10002655_pt1 | contig 12787 bp, 13 predicted proteins | sample Popmic550T_FD_133745 | JGI IMG/M metagenome (GOLD analysis project Ga0190275, IMG submission 133745) | Populus adjacent soil microbial communities from riparian zone of Yellowstone River, Montana, USA - 550 T | ecosystem: Environmental > Terrestrial > Soil > Riparian zone > Trees stand | place... | reverse complement strand
CAGTGATGTCGATCGTGCCATTTGCCAGCGTTGGCGCCGTCATTTGCCCGTTGCCGTCAAAGGTAATCGCGACCGGTGTCGCCAGCAAGTTGAAAGGCGTACCCGCGACCGCAGCCGAGTTTCCGCTTTCCTCGCCAGGAATCGATGCCTGCATTGACCAGGCGTCGGCCCCTGTCTTCGTGAAGGTCATGGTTACGACATGGCTGGCGCCCTTCGAGTCGACGACTTCCACGGGCGATTCCAGTTTATCGCCGATGGCGGCATCGGAGTTCAGATTGGCGAATACCGACATGTTCTCCGTGATCTTGGGCGGCGATCCCTGCGGTGGGACGATGATATCCTTCAGCGTGGAAGAAAGAACGCGCTGACCGGTCAACGTCGTAACAGCGCCCGAGTTATCCAGCTGAAAGCTACCGTCTCTGGTGTAGAACTTATTGCCCGCGTCATCCCGAACAACGAAGAAGCCATTGCCTTGCAAAGCGGCATGCAGAGGACCGCTACTCGCCTGTATAGGACCTTGGGTAAAGTTGCGGACGGTAATCGGCTGCGCGACACCCATGCCAACGCCGGTACCACCGCGCAGGTTCTCCGCAACGAGATCCTTGAACGCTACATCCACTGCTTTGAATCCTGTCGTGTTGACATTGGCCAGATTATGACCAACTGTCTCAACGGCGGTGGAATGTGCTTTGAGAGCGGCTAACGCCGATCCGAATGAACTAGACATTTGTTTCTCCTTCTGGTTTTGTTTCGGTGAAGCGGTCTAGCGCCGCGGTGACCGTCTCGACTTGGGTGCGTAACCCGGTGATCTCTTCGCGAATACCCATCGTCTGTTCGAGCTGGCTGAACTGAGCGAGCTGAGTGAGAAACTCGACACCGTCTGCGGGGTCGAGTGGATTCTGATTTTTGATCTGCGTTACCAGCAGTTGCAGAAAGGCGTCTTTTCCTTCTAATCCCTTCTTCGCTGCCGGGGCAGTTACGTCTGAAGCCGGGTTAACGCCGGCGGTGGGTGAGAAGTTCACCATAGATTCTCCTTGAACTCTTCTTCGGTCTGGCGCTTCCGCCTCTTATCCTGTTGCTCTTTCCAATCGGGTTCGCTCTGATGCTCACCGTGCCCGTCATCCGTTTGAGGCTGTTCTGCCTGCAGCAGGCCTGGTCCCTCGGATCGAGAGAAGGCAACGACGGCTCCCATAGCGTCATCTGGACGAACATCGCCGAAGGAATTGATCTGCGGCGTCCAAGCCTCTGCACGAAAGCCCTCTGTGTCCAGAGCACGGGTCAGCTCAGGCAGCGCATTGGCCACGCCATTTGCGATCTGGGAGTCGCTACTACGTACACTAACGTGGAGAGACCCTGCTCGCTCCTGTAGTCGGACAGTTATGTCTCCGTTCGAATCTGGAATTCGAACATCCATCTGCTTTAGGGGAATCCGTTCGCTTTGGAAGTGCTTTTCATCGACTACCAGCAGAGGGGGTCTTGGCGCCTCGAGGGTGGCCGGCCGCTCGGATTTGGCAGCAGAACTCGTGGTGGTCGCAACGTTCGCAAAGGGCGTGGCTTTGTCGATCGCGGGAACATTCTCCTGGGTAGGCGCTCTGGAGTGCTCGTCCTTGTCGCTACTCTCTGGATCGTTCTGCGAGGCCGTTTCGAATGACATGGAGCGCAATTCCGGAGCCGGAGCAGACGGCGGTTCGGATAATGCGACTTCCCGCGCCGGCTGATCTATCTGTTTCGGCAGTGGCTCATTGGACGGCGCGACATTGGACGAAGCTACATGGGCTGCTACTGATTTCGGTGTAACCAGGGCTTCGAGGATCACCGGAGCGTCGTTTGATGGCTTGGCCGGTACATCAGGAGACTCGCTAAACACTGCAATCGATGTGGGTGTCGAACGTCCGAACTTTATCTCACTGACGTCGCCGGTATCGGTCACATTCGGCTTGCTGCTGTGCGGAAGTTCAATCGGAGCAGGAATCAGAATCGATGCAGGAACACCGACAATGTCGAGTCTCTCAGAGGACGTAGACACCACACTTAGTTCTTCAATCTCTTCCGGCTCTTCCTCAGAAGATTCCCATCCGGTCCTTGCAACCAGCGTCGCAAGGACCGGCGTCGCAAGGACCGGCGTCGCAGGGACAGGCGTTGGCGATTCGGTAGAAGCAGCTTCGGCGTCAAGCGGAGGCGCGACCTCCATGGTCGCGACTGTTGCGTAGGCCGTTGCTACCTGATCTTGAGCTTCGTCCGCACTCGGAGGGGCGGCCTCCACCGATGAAAGAATCAAAGGTGGCGTGGTTGGAACAACCGGCGCTTCTTCTAAGACTTCGATCATTATTTCCGATGCTAGCGGCGGTTGTGGTTCCACGGGTACGGTCCCCTGGAACGCGGCTTCGCTCGCCAGAAGCATTTCTAGAAATTCATTGCTAATAGCTTGCGAGCCATCATTGTTCATAGAACCCGTTGGGCTAGGGATTGCAGCGACGGCTGCCGTTGGATCTATCACAAAAGCGGGCAGCGCAAGAAAGTTCACGATTCGCTTCTATGCAGGCCGGGTTCCAAATGTATTTACGTTCAAGAATCAGCATTTAGGGCTCTGAGCATGTCAAGTCTTTGCCGCTTGCGATGAACCGCTGACGGATTCCTGACGGATTGGGCTGTATGAAGACCAGCTATCTTTGAGTGAATACATCATCTTGCACTTTGGTTCGCAGCTTGCAATGGCCGAGTGCATGGATCCAATCGCTACGACCGCCGCAAGCGGAATGCGGGCGCGCATGGAATCGCTCGACATGCTTGCGAACAACATCGCGAACGCATCGACCGCCGGATACAAAGTCGATCGCGAGTTCTACTCTCTTTATAGCGACGCGATGGCAGACGATAACGTGCTTTCTCCGGTCATTGAAAAGCCGTGGACGGATTTCTCGCAAGGAACTCTGCAGGTCACGGGCAAACCACTCGACCTAGCACTGAACGGAACTGGGTTCTTCGCCGTCAATAGTCCGTCAGGTACGTTGTACACGAGAAATGGGTCCTTTCAGACAGCGCCATCGGGCAATGTCGTCACAGCGGAAGGATACGCCCTTCTGCTCACTGGAGGCGTGCCGCTCCGATCGCAGTCCAGCAGCCCGATGGAGATTGGAGCTGACGGCAGTGTAAAGCAGGGCGGTATTGTGCTTGGGCGACTGGAGTTGGTCGACTTCGCGGTAGGCGCGCTAACAAAGCAGGGAGCGAGTTTGTTCGGACCTGTCGGTGGCGCCACTCCAAAAGCTGCGATTAGCACTCAAGTACATCAAGGCAAACTCGAAGGTTCGAACGTTCCAAGTGCTGAGTCCGCCGTAAGACTCGTCAGCGTGATGCGGCACTTCGAGATGCTTCAGAAAACAATCACAATCGGCAGCGAGATGAACCGTCGCGCCATCGAAGAAGTCGCCCGCGTCGGGCAATAGAGAGGAATAACTATGATTCGCGCACTTTATAGCGCTGCCAGCGGCATGACCGCTCAGCAAACGAACGTGGACAACATTTCACACAACCTCGCGAACGCGAACACAACGGGCTTCAAAGCTCGCCGCGCGCAGTTTCAGGATCTGCTGTACCAGAATCTAGTCCAGCCGGGCGCCTCGGCAACACAGCAAACCGCCGTACCTACCGGCCTTCAAGTGGGTCTTGGAGCACGCGCCGCTTCAAACGAGATTGTTTTCTCTCAGGGAAGCTTTACGCAAACCAGCAATCCCTATGACCTCGTCGTGCAAGGCCGCGGCTTCTTCCAGGTGCGTACGCCCTCGGGAGAACTCGCCTATACACGCGACGGAGCATTTCACCTGGACCGTGATGGCAACCTTGTAACACTCGATGGCAATGCGGTTGAGCCATCTGTGACGATCCCGAAGGAAGCGCAAGCAGTTTCGATCGGAGCCGACGGCACGATCACCTACACGCTGGCTGGGCAAACGCAGTCGCAGCAAGCCGGTCAGATCCTTCTGGCCGATTTCCAGAATGCGTCAGGACTTGAGAGCATGGGCCGCAACCTATACAAGCCAACTTCGGCTTCCGGCGATCCTGTCGTAGGCACTCCGGGCGGACAGGAAGGCATCGGTTCTCTGCTTCAGGGCTATCTAGAAGGTTCAAACGTCAGCGTCGTTGAAGAGTTTATCAACTTGATCGTGAGCCAGCGCGCATACGAGGCAAACTCCAAGGTTGTCAAAGCTGCCGACGAGATGTACCAGCAAGTCAACAATCTTACGCGATGATCCCTCTGTTGTTCGCCTTAAGCTGCGCGCCGGTTGATGGCCCGAAGCTGCTGGCGAGGCATCTCGCCGGTGTCGTCGAGGAGTTCGGCTCCCTCCCGGCCAATACCGAACTCGGCTACGCCCCGTCACCCGGCGCCACCCGTGTCATCCACGCGGTCGAACTACAAAGCATTGGGCGCCGGCATGGGTTGAAGGTAGATGTTAATCCGGAGCCGGTCTGCTTTGAATGGCAGATGGCGCCGCTAGACGAAGCTCGCGTAATACAGGCGATGCGGCGGTCACTGCCCGAGGACGCGCAGATCGTTCTCTCTGAGGTGAGTCGCGTTGCCGCGCCTGCAGGAGACATCGTCTTCCCTCTCGATTCACTTAAGGCTGGACTATGGGCCGGATACATTCAGTACAGCGGAACGCGGCGCTTCAATGTCTGGGCTCGCGTTCGTGTGACCCTCAATCAGACACGCGTTGTGGCTGCCACTCTGATCAAGGCCGGCGAACCACTGACACCGGAACGCGTGCGCTTGGAGCAATTCGAATCTGAACCCGATCTAACTTTCGTTCGAACACTCGAAGAGGCATACGGTCGAATCACGAAAGCTCCGCTTGCCGAAGGGGCTCCCGTCATCGCGCGTATGCTCGGCTGGCCCGCGGCTGTTCTAAAGGGCGATACGGTGCGGCTTCACGCAAAAACGGGAGCCGCTCAAATTACAATCGAAGCTCACGCCCAGGCTAGCGGCCGTATCGGCGAGGTTATTCCCGTTAAGAATCCCACTAGTGGACGTATCATCCGAGCACTTATCAACGGCAGTGGGGAAGTCACATGGACACCATGAATCAATCTCTCAGAATGTTTTTTATAGTTGCGCTCATCGGCGCAACAGCAAGCGCAAAGAAACCTCAGGTACCCACGTCGAGCGCTCTCGATCTTTACATCCAGGAAGCCGGCCAACGCGCTTCGGTCAATCCGGCGACTTCCACGGGATCGCTGTGGTCGTCCTCAGATGCGCGACTTGGTGATCTGACATCCGATCTCCGGGCACGACGTATTGACGACGTTGTGACCATCATCGTTGCCGAACGGGCCTCAGCCTTATCGCGCGGATCGGTGACGGCGTCGCGCAAGGCAAGTGCAAGCGTTCAGGTGGATGGGGCGTTAGGCACTCGAACGACCGGATGGCTTCCGATTCTCGGGAACCTCGGGAGTGATCGTAAGCTCGACGGAAGTGGTGAAACAATTCGCGAAACAGAGCTAAACACCATTCTTTCTGCCCGTGTAACGCACGTCCTTCCCAACGGCAACCTTGTAGTGGAAGGAACGAAGGCAGTAACGGTCAATTCGGAAACGCAGAAGGTCCAAGTGCGTGGAGTAGTTCGTCCCTACGATCTCTCGACCGGCAATGCTGTTCGTTCGGATCAGATCGCGATGCTGGAAGTCAGCGTGGCCGGGCGAGGTGTCATTGCCGACGCCGTTCGTCAGCCCAACTTGCTCTATCGTTTATTGCTTGGGATACTTCCGTTCTAACATCATGAAGTCATTAATCGTAGCTTTCTTCTTCGTGGCCTGTCTTTGTACCGGCGCCACTCGACTCAAAGAGCTCGCGGGAATTGAGGGCGTCCGAGAGAATCAACTGATCGGCTATGGCCTCGTCGTTGGACTCAATGGCACCGGCGACAGGAGGCAGACGCTGTTCTCCGCCCAAAGCCTCAGTAATCTTCTTCAGCAAATGGGCGTTACTGTCCCGGCGCAAGCAATGCGCGTCAACAATACAGCGGCAGTCATGGTCACGTCCAGTCTGCCGCCGTTTGCGCGACCCGGAGCAAGAATTGACATAACTGCGGCAGCGATAGGAGACGCCACGAACCTGCAAGGCGGACTGCTTGTCATGACTAGCCTTCGGGGCGTAGATGGTCAGATTTATGCTGTTGCGCAGGGTCCTCTCGTGACAGGGGGCTTTGTCGCAGGTCCTGGCGGTAATCGCCAGACGGTTAACCATCCGACGGTCGGGCGCGTTGCGAACGGCGCAACCGTTGAGCGCGCAGTTCCAACAGCGGCGTTCACGAACGAGGTCCGCTTACAACTTAAGCATGCGGACTTCACAACAGCGGCGCGCGTCGCCGAAGCGTTGAACCGCCAGTTCGGGGCGGATACGCCCGTCGCGCATGCCGAGAATGCGGCCGCCGTGACCGTAGCCATCCCAAAGCAGTTTGCATCCCGCCCGACCGAGTTCATCGCGGCGCTGGAGAGCGTGAGCGTCGACGCGGATCGAATAGCGCGTATTGTCATCAACGAACGTACCGGAACAATCGTCATGGGAAAAGATGTTCAAATCTCTCCCGTGGCCGTCATGCACGGGAATCTCTCAATTGAGATCACAACTTCATACGATGTATCGCAGCCTGCGCCCTTCTCGCAAGGCGCGACTCAGGTAGTGCCAAACATAAGCGTGGGTGTGAAAGAAGAGAAAGCGCGCAACCTCGTCATCAAGCAAGGCGCCACTGTTGAGGAGCTTGTCCGCTCTCTGAATGGCATCGGAGTCACACCACGCGATGTGATCGCGATTCTACAGAACATTAAGGTCGCCGGAGCTCTGGCGGCAGACATTGAGGTGATATGAGTGATATTGGAAAGCTAACCACAAATCTTCCCGGACTCGAGCGGGAACAGCTAGCAAATCTGCCGCGCGATGGTGCAAAACTCAAGGAATCAGCATGTCAGTTTGAAGCGCTTCTGATCGGCCAGATGCTTCGATCTGCCCGCGAATCTGGGGGGAGCTGGTTTGGCGGTGGCGAAGATGAGGCTTCCTCGTCCGCCATTGGAATGGCAGAAGAACACCTGGCTCAAACGATCGCGGCGCAAGGGGGACTAGGGTTGTCGAGGCTGATATCGGACGGCTTGGCCCAGGACCAAGCACGACTCAAATCGAATCAAAAGTAGTTACGATTGTTGTTGAACGTGGCGCATACTCCGTATGCACCACTTACTGTTTAGCGCTCTAATAACTGGCGTTGATCGGCTCGTAGGAAGACGGGGTCGGCTCGTATAGGGCAGCCGGTGAGGCGACATCGGCCCCGATCTGCTCCCATCCCTGCAGCATCGTCGACATGAGATTCTGGACCTCTTCGAAAGGACTTTTGTCCTGGTCGATATGACCTTGGAGAACTCGGGACGCGCAGTATCCGTAAAGCTCACCGAGGCTGCTGCTCACCTCTCCACCTTGTGAATGGTCGAGGCTGGAGAGCAGTTCGACGATTCCTTCCGTCGCTTTCGACACAGCCCTTCCTCGGCCTTCGATATCCTTCGCGTCCGTGCAGCGGCATGCGTCCGCGAGGTTATCGATGACAAAACGATAGAGCATGCGGACGAGCTCGATGGGACTGGCGCTCAAAACGCTGCCTTCAAGATACTGTTCGTAGTGACTCAAGCAATGGTCCTTAACGTGAGAAAGAACGCGCGAGCGACCTTCGCCAGCAGTTCGTTGCGTTCGCACAGGCCGGATCTGGTGGTCCGCGCCTTCTTTCTCCGTCAAGCTACTTATCGTGGGTATTACCCTATTTTCGAGAGAAAATTTTGAGCCAGTGATTACTTTGATTATTGAAGAAGCTAACGACCATTCTCACTGTTTGTTTCGTCGCGGGAGGCCTCGCGCAGGAGCAGTCCGCGATCGAGAAGCAGAAGGCGTCCGTCCGCCGCCAGGTCCGCGCAGCCGGCTCTGCAGATGGTTTCTTTACTACGCCATTCTTGACTGGATGGAACACCACGCCCTCAGCCGCAGCGTCCGCGTTGTCATCAGAGCAGACATCCGATTGCGAAGCGGTACCGGACACAGCGCTCTCTCAAATGATTCTCGATTCCAGCCAGCGCGAAGGAGTAAATCCGAAGCTGGTTCGCGCCGTAGTCAAACGTGAGTCGGGAGGGAAGCCGTGCGCAGTGTCAGTAAAGGGCGCGCAGGGGCTGATGCAGCTCATGCCTGCCACACAAGGCGATCTTGGCCTTCGTGATCCGTTCGACCCGGCAGCCAATATCGCCGCCGGCGTCAAATATCTGAAGCAGATGCTCGACCGGTATAGTGGCAACACGGCTCTGGCGCTAGCGGCGTACAATGCCGGACCGCAGCGGGTCGCGCCCGGCGGGAAGATTCCGGACATCCCGGAAACGCAGTCCTATGTTATGAACATTCTCGGAGCGTTGAACGAGCAGGATACGCCCGAGTAAAGTAGCCTTATGGCGCAACTCTTTGTCGGCACTTCGGGATTCGCTTACGCGTCCTGGAAGCCGGACTTTTATCCGGCCAAACTGCCGGCAAAGGAATTCCTTCGGTATTACGGCGAAAGGCTGAACAGCACTGAGGTCAACTACACCTTCCGTCAGCTTCCAAAAGGCGACACGCTGAACTCATGGGTGGCGGCGACACCACCTGAGTTTGTCTTCTCGATCAAGGCGCATATGCGATTGACGCATATTATGAAGCTGAGGGACACAGGACCGTTTCTCGAGGTGTTTCTTAAGGCAATCGATCCCTTGCGTTCGTCTCGTCGTCTTGGGCCAGTGCTCTACCAGTTGCCGCCGACACTTCGATGCGATCTTGCTCTCCTGGCCGACTTCCTGGTCTTATTGCCGACCGACATCCGGCACGCCTTCGAGTTCCGGCACGCTTCATGGCTGGATCATAAGGTTTATGACTTGTTGCACAAACACGGCGTCGCGTTGTGCTTGGCCGAGTCTGAAAAGCTGATAGTGCCGCAAGTGATTACAGCGCCGTTTGTCTATGCGCGACTTCGGAAGCCCGACTACACGGAAGAGGATCGCGCCGATATCGCCCGCCGTGCTTCAGACATCCTAGGCGGCGACAGGGATCTCTTCGTCTATTTCAAACATGAAGACACACCACATGGAGCGTTATACGCCCAGGAATTGCTGAAGGCCTTCGACCGATGAAGCCACGCTACTTCGATCGCAGCAAATCTTGAAGCGATATACCAACCAATCCGACGGTTAAGCCAATCATCACCGCAACAGCGGTCCAGGCGACGAAGTTGTAGACCCGGGAGTTCGTCCACTCCTTCATCAGGTATTGTTTGTTAACAAGGATCGTCATGAAGATCAGCACCAGCGGCAACAGCATGCCGTTGATGACCTGCGAAAGCAGGATCATCTGCACGAGAGGAAAATTCGGAAGCAGGACGACGCCGCCGCCAATCACGATCAGCAGCGTAATCAGCCAATAAAACACTGGGGCTTCATTAAACCGGCGGTTCACGCCCGATTCGAACCCTAATCCTTCACACACCGTGTACGCCGTCGAAAGTGGCAAAATGCAAGCGGCAAACACTGACGCATTCAGCAGTCCGGCGCAAAATAGCAGAAACGCATACTGACCGAAGGGCTTCAGCGCCTCGGCCGCGTCCGCAGCGTCGACGATGTCTCTCGGCCCATTCGACCAGATGGCGCCGGCACAGGACACGATGATGAAGAAGGCAATCACCGACATCACGATGCATCCAACGATGACTTCAATGCGAGACTCGGCGTAGCCCTTCGCGGTAATTCCCTTCTCCACGACCGCCACCTGTAGAAAGAATTGCATCCATGGAGCAACGGATGTTCCTACCATCGCAATAAGCATCGTGATGTACCCGCTGTCCAGCATGAGTACGGGCCTCACACTGTATATCGCAGCCTCCTTCCAGTCGGGTTTCACGAGAATTCCCGACACGATGTAGCAGATATACAACGAGCAAGCGAACAAGAAGATCTTCTCAATCCGTTGATAGTCAGTCTTTAAAATCAGGAACCATACAGCCGCAGCCGCTAGCGGTACCGAGATGTACTTGCTGACCGTGAATAGCCCAAGCGAACTGGCGATGCCTGCAAAGTTCGCCATGACGTTCGTCAGGTTGGCTAGCAGCAGCAGCGCCATCACAAAGAACGTTGTTCGAAGACCGAACTCCTCACGAATCAAGTCCGAAAGTCCCTTACCCGTCACGGCTCCCATGCGTGAGCACATTTCCTGCGTCACGATCAGCAGTAACGTAATTGGCAGCAAGGTCCACAGCGGGAGGTATCCGTACTTTGCTCCAGCTTGTGAGTAGGTGAAGATACCGCCAGCGTCATTGTCCACAACGGCGGTAATAAAGCCGGGTCCAATGACGGAGAAGAATACCGCAATGTGGTATTTCAGCCGTTTCAGCATGCCGTCATTTCTGTTTCAGCACCGAGATGACATCGTCCGCCGTTATGACACCCACTAGCTTACGGTCGGCGTCGACCACCGCCAGTGTCAGCAAGTTGTACTTGTCGAAAATGTCCGTAACCCGATTCTCCGACTCAGTCACCGTCACCCGAAGCAATGTATCCGGAGCCAGATCTTTGAGGGGATGGGAACCGGGAGCAATAAAGAGCTTTGCCAGTGGGACAGCCGCCACCGGCGCTTCCTCGGCGTCCACGAGAAAAACAGTATTCAGCACTTCCAACATCTCCTCATCCTGACGCAGTACTTCGATGGCATCCTGCACGGTCGCGTTCTCCGGCAGGGACACGTACTCCGTCGTCATCATCGCCCCGGCAGTGTGGTCACGATGTTCGAACAGCTCACTTACTTCCGACTTTGACTCTTCCGTCAGTTCTTCCAGAATCTCGCTTGATGTTTCTTCTTCGAGCTCCGCCAGCACGTGGGCTGCCTCATCGGGAGACATCTCCTCAATGATCTCCGCTGCTCTTTCCGTCTCTAGTGACTCGAGGATGCTTGCCTGGATATCTACATCCATTTCTGAGAGCGCGTCGGCAGCAACCTCAGGATCTATCGTTTCGATGATTGCCTCGCGATCATCAGGACCTAGCTCTTCTACGATATCCGCCAGGTCTGCAGGGTGCATTTTCTCGAGTGCAACGTTAGAAATGTTCAATCGCAGGCGGCGTTGGGGATCGGGTTCGACGATATTGCAATACTCCCAGCCGATCGAATTAGGACCGATCGGCTTCTGTATTTTTCGAACCCATGACGGCGGAATTACGCCCTGCGCTAGCCGCCGGAAAATACTACGCATTCCGATATCAACCTCAAGAACGTCGAGTTGCGTGTGCCCTTCCATAGGTTTAATCTGAAAAGTCACATCGGTAACACGCACGACTTTACGCCCGAGCGCATCAATGATTTGTTGGTCGAGCAGATCACGGACGATACGCAACATGTATTCGTCCGAGTGATAGGGTGTCAACTTCTCATCCCGGAGATAGATTCCATCAAGGGAGATGGATCTGACTTGGTCAAACCGCACGGTTAGCCAAGTCCATCCGCCCCCGACGAGAAAACGATCTACGCGAGCAGGATTGATGATGGGAACGAGCGCTGCATCCTTGACCCGGCCGAGACGGCGGCCCCGGGTATCGTACACCCTGAGCCCGATGAGTTCGGTGCAAAAGAGCACATTGTCGGAAACCATCGAGAACCGTCCATGTCAGTGATCAAGGGCCACTCTGGCCTCAACTCCATCTTATTGCAGCTTGCTCTTCAAAAGATCATTTACGATAGCCGGATTCGCTTGACCGCGAGACGCTTTCATCACTTGGCCCACAAAAAACCCTAAGACCGTCGACTTTCCGCCCTTGAACTGCTCGACCTGTTTGGGATTAGCAGCAATGATCTCATCGATGATTTTCTCGAGAGCGCCTGAATCACTCATTTGCTTCAAGCCCTCCCGTTCCATGATGACCCTTGCGCTGTTCCCGGTCGAATACATTTTGGAGAAAATCTCTTTCGCAAGCTTACCGGTCAATTCCTGCTTCGCGATCAGAGACAGCAGTTCTCCCAGCTGCTCGGGAGCGACGGGGGACTCGGTGAAGTCTTTATTGTCGGCTTTCAGGGCTGCCATGAGGTCGCCCATCACCCAGTTCGCCGTCGTGCGTGGATCCCCCGCTGCCGCGACCGCTTTCTCGTAGTACTCCGAAGTCGGGCGAGTCGCAGTAAGGACATCGGCGTCATACTCCCGTAGTCCGAAATCCTCGATAAAGCGCGTTCGCTTCTGACGAGGCAACTCAGGCATATCCGCCTTCAAGCGCTCTCGCCACTCGGCGCTAACGCGGAGTGGAACAAGATCGGGTTCAGGGAAGTATCGATAATCGTGGGCATGCTCCTTGCTGCGCATGCTGACGGTCTCACCTGATTCAACGTTATAGAGGCGTGTCTCCTGAACGACCTTGCCGCCGCTTTCCACAAGCGCTATTTGCCGCTGTATCTCATAATCGAGCGCCAACTTCAGAAATCGGAAGGAATTCAGATTCTTCACTTCCGCCTTTGTGCCAAATTTTTCGGCGCCTCGTCGCCGAACAGAGACGTTTGCATCGCAGCGGAGGTGTCCCTTCTCCATGTCGCAGCTAGATACATCGAGGAATTGGAGTATCTGCTTCAGTTCTGTGACGTATGCATAAGCTTCATCCGAAGTGCGCATGTCCGGCTCACTCACGATTTCAATCAATGGCGTTCCGGAGCGGTTCAGATCGACGTAGGAATATCGGTCGGAATCTTTGATGCCATCGTGAATACTCT
>Ga0190275_10002654_pt1 | contig 12788 bp, 11 predicted proteins | sample Popmic550T_FD_133745 | JGI IMG/M metagenome (GOLD analysis project Ga0190275, IMG submission 133745) | Populus adjacent soil microbial communities from riparian zone of Yellowstone River, Montana, USA - 550 T | ecosystem: Environmental > Terrestrial > Soil > Riparian zone > Trees stand | place... | reverse complement strand
TGATGAACTTATCTCCCGATGCTGCAGCCCGCGCCGCCTTTTGACCGATCACCGCAACGACGTCGCCCACGTGGCGCTGCAACAATTGTTGATGAGCGGCTTCGATCGAGTTGTATTGATCGTCGTCGTTCTCTTCGTCTTCTTCCTCACCCTCCGTGGGCACAACTCGCAGCGGCTTTTTCGCCGGCGGTGCGGCGCCTGGTTTGGTCGACGTGGTGTTCGGATTGACGAGCTTGTCGCCGCCGGCGATCGGCCCGAGGCTGAGTTTGCCACGCGCTTCGTTCGGTGTGATGATCATCTTCTCGACGCCCGTGCCGTAGGCCTCGAATTGTTCCTTGGGCGACATCTGCAAGAGATCATCGGTATTGTGTCCGAAGCAATGATTGCTCTGCCGTGCGGGAGGGAGCAACTTCACGCGACATTGTGACTGCGCCTCGCACATCAGCGGGCCCAGCGTCATATCGATGTAGTCGCGGGTGTCTTCGTATTTGTTTCCGTAGACGCCGGACGACTCGATGCCGAGGTGACCTGGTCGCATGTTGAAGGCGCGGGCCACGTCGCGAACGCCCTCCTCCCGGCCCTCGATCAGCTGCGTGTCCCGCATCGTCATTTGGCCTTCGTGAAACTTTGTTCCCTCGCGGCAAATGATCGTCGTGAACGCGGCGTTTGGATCTTCGTACTTGCGGCGAAAACCTTCTTCGAATTTGTCGGCACTCGGCTTCGGCATGCCGAGTGGAATTTCTAGCGTGCCGCCTCGCCGGCCACCGCGGCGGAACACGCGTGCGGTGAAGTCCATCGCTGCCAGGGCCAGCCCCCACGCGTCGCGCATCAACTTTGTCAGCTCGATCGCTTCCAGATTGTCGAAGCCGATCCCCTCGAGGTGAATAACGCGGTTCGCCGGCATGGGCACCAACTCACCATTGACCTCGGTTTCGAAATAGAGAATTCCGTTTTTGCGCTTCGGCCGCGTGCGATCGGACAGCAGGGGCAGCAGCGCAGCCGGCTCGCCGGCGGCATTCTGCGGCGCGAAGAGATACGCGTTTTGCCAAACGAGACGTTGGATCCAAACGCGCTTCCACATTTTGAAGGCGTCCATCTCCGCGTTCGGCTGAATGGCGACGAGCCGATAGATTGGATCGGTGTACAGCGTTTTGTATTTGCCCTCCGCTTCCTCGTACAGCTCCATCGTGCAGCGGGCCAGATCGCCACTGATGCGAGTCACCGCCTGGTAAACGGCCGGTAGATGGAGCGCCTTGTTGGGACTTACTCGCTGGCCGGATGTGGAGACAACGCCATCGCTCCACATCGACGGGTCGTCGAGTGGGAACGACGGATCTTCCATCGAGTAGTTGCGCCCCTCGCGGATCCTCGGCAAGCTGTTGACGATCGATCCGCCATCGACGACATAACTTGAGTAGCCAATTGATTTCATCACGCCGCCTCGACGTCATTGTTTTCGTAGTAACCGTATTGGGGACCGAGCTCGGCGAACATGACTTCCGACAGCGCCATGATCACGGCGCAGATCGGGTCGATCTTTTCCTCGGACCGCTCCTTGTCGGGCATGCGGTAGCCGCGGCCGTCTTTCCGCAGGACCAGGTTCATCGCTGACCAGGCCAAGAGCGGATTGCCGCCGTGCACCAGCCGCCCCTCGACCAGCATGTCAAGAAACTCCTGTACCGGCTCGTTGTATTTGCCGCACGTTTGGCCAAACCAGAAACTCGGAATGCCGAGCTCCGTCTCGATGTGCACACCCGGGGCGCGGCAGTTGTTGGGATCCATCGCGATCGTGCCGATGCCGAACGTGGCCCCGTCCTCTTCGATGGCGCCATAAATCGATTGCGGATCGGTGACCTGGCCGTGCGTAACCTCGAGGCATTTGTCCTTGTGGATCCACGAGTGCCATGGTTCCATCGTCAGATCGCGGCGGCCGTTTTCCGGAATCCAGGCCCTGAGCTTCACGGCTACGCGGCGCTTGAGCGTCCCCTCGATCTCGACCGGCTCGAGCGGGAACACGTAGGCCAGCGCCGCGATGTCCTCTTTCCAACCCCAGTCGAGACCGCCGTGCGAGGTGAGCCCGGTCAGGTCCGGCAGCGCTTCGTTGCCGCTGGCCCATAGCTCGCTGGTGATGACTTTGTTTTTGCTGGTTACACGGAGGTTTGTATTCAGCCGAGTGAAGTTGTTTTTCTGGCTGGGGTCGACGCGGGCCCGGGCTGCCATGCTTCGCAGCCCGTCGATTTTGACGACGCCGGCCGGCAGCATTGGGTTTGCTTTCTCCCAATTTTTTTCATCGAGCGGATCGTCCTTGTCGTCGATCTGCGCGATGTACACAAACAGATCGTCGGCTTCGATCTTGTTGTCGCGTTCAACAACCATGCGGGCGAAGTTGTACTCGGTGATCCAGACCTCGCTCGTCTCGTCGCCGGCCGTCGTGATGTACACAAGGAGCGGCTGCCGCCGCTTGGCCATCTTGGCTTTGATCGTATCGAGCGTCTGCCGATGATGATTGCGAAAGCGGTGGAGCTCATCGACGATGGCCACGTGGGGAATCATGCCGTCGTCGACCGTGCCCTCGGCGCCGATCAGCTCGAGCTTGGCACCGGTAAGCGGCACATACATCGTGTTCTTATACTTTTCGATCAGCTCGGCCAGGTTTGGATCCTTCGAACGAAACGCGGCCACTTCATCGAACACGCGTTTTGCCTGGTCGTCTTTCGTGCTCACGGCGTAGCATTCGGCACGCGCTTCGATGGGCTCGTCGAAGGCCATGCACAAGATCACGATGAACGCGGCAAACGGTGTCTTGCCGTTGCCGCTGGCCACGCTTATGAACGCGATGCGGAATCGCCGCATGGAGTCGCTGATGCGCAGCCAGCCGAAGAGACACCATGTGATGAACATCTGGAAAGCTTCTAGCTCGAACGGCATATCGTTATATTCGCCCGAGGACAGCGTCAGCATCCGGGCAATGTTAATCGCCCGGTTCGCACGGTCCTCGTCGAAATACCAGCCTTTCTTTTTTGCTTGTTTGAGATCGTCGACGTGTCGCCGGCAGGCGTCCTTCACCAACTTGCCGGCTGTGATCTTCCCGTTAAGCACGCCTTTGATGTACTCGTGAACGATCTCTCGGTTGGTCTGTGTTGCCATTTCATGGTCAATTGCGCTGAGGCGTAATGAGGGCGGTGAACGGATTCGAAGCGGCCTTCGGCAATACCTGCACGTTCGATCGACTCGACGGCGTCATGCCAAATTCACGGAGGATCGACAGGACGTTTTTCCACTCCCGATTTTTCACGGCCCAATATGGCGAGTACGCAAACTTCGGAATCTTACTCTCACCTTTTTCGAGCCACACCGGACCGACCTCGAGTACTTTCTGCAATGCGTCGACGTATAGCGCGTACGATCCACAGAGCAGCTCCAGCGCCGTGACGTCCATCGCTTTCGCGATCCCGGTATCGGTGAGATGCTTCGCGAACGCGCGATACGCTTTTTGCGCGTCGCCTTTTAAATAGGTTGGGCACTTCGGCAGCTTCCCCTCCGGCTGTGGCTCGTGCTGATTCAGCGGCCGCTTGCCCGGGTTGCCGCGTGCTTTCCTGATTGCCGTCGGCGTTGGCTTTGGTCCTCGCTTGCCCACTACGTCGCCTCCCCTTCGCGATGCGCTTTGCGGCCTGTGAACTTTTCCCAACGGTCCACGATGACATCGCAATAGAGCTGATCGAGCTCCATCAGTCGCGCTTGTCGATCGAGCTGCTCACAAGCGATCAGCGTTGACCCGCTCCCACCGAATAGATCGAGCACCGTTTCACCTGGTCGCGAGGAGTACTCGATCGCCCGGGCCGCGAGCTCCACCGGCTTCTCGGTGAGATGAACCATCTTCGTGGAATGAACTTTCTTGACGGTCCAGACGTCGGTCGCGTTCGGCGGGCCGAAGAATTCATGGCCCGCGCCTTGGCGCCAGCCGTAGAAACACCACTCATAGATCATTCCGAACACGCTCGGCCGCGGCCGGCGACGCGAACCAAAAAAGCACCACTCATGGTTGCCCATGAAATCTTTGCGTGTGACCACCGGGTGTTGTTTGACCCAGATGATGGCCTGCGAAAAGTAAAGCTCATTCGCGGCCAACGCGGGCGGATAGTTGCCGCAGTTGCCATAGCCGCCCCAAATATAGAACGAGCGACCCGGCTCGAGCACGCGCCCGATCTGACCGAACCATGCGCGCAGCAAGTGATCAAACTTTTCGGCCGATACAAAATCATTGGCGAGCGGTCGGTCCTTCGCGCGAAGTTTCTTGTCAGTCGGTCGCGCTTGCTCGGACCGGCCGAATGACGACAGCCCGGCGGCGATCGCGTTTGCGGACCGCGGTTCGACCTTCACGTTGTACGGCGGGTCGGTGTTTACGAGCTGCACCGGTTTCCCCTCGAGCAGGCAATCGACGTCTTCATCGATTGACGAGTCTCCGCACATCAACCGGTGCTTGCCGAGAACCCAAACGTCGCCACGTTTCGTGATTGCTTCGTCGGGTTGCGCCGGAACTTCATCCGGGCGGAGCTTCGTCGGGAGCTTGCCATAAGCGCTGGCCGCCAATTCCGAGACCATCTTTTCAAGGGCCGGGTTTGCGAATTCGACCTCGCTGATCAGAGCACTTAACTTGCCGGCGTCCGGTTCTGCCATGGCTGCCAGCGGGTCGATGCTCAAGAGCAGCTTGTCCGCCTCGGCCTCGTCGACGTCGAGGACAAGCACTGGGATCTCGGCATTGGCCGAAGTCTCCGCGCGGAGATGGCCATCAATTAGTTCTAAGCTGCCATCTTCCAATTCACGGGCGAGAACCGCGTCCGCGTAACCGACCTCGGCCAGGATCCCACGCAAAGCGTCTTGCTGCTTTTGCGGGTGCATCCGCCAATTGCGGGGGTTGGGGCGGAGCTCCGTCGCCCGGACGCGTCGCAGCTCCTTGATTCTGTCCCTAATCTTCATACCTACCCCTATTCAAAACTCGCGGAGAAATATGCTCGTTGGGGAAAGCGGTCAGGGGGCGGGAGGGCGGTCAAAAAATGACCGCCCCCCCGTCGCTCCGTCCGCGTTTTGTTGTTCGATTATGCTGCGTGCCACAGGTGATGCGGCGCGCGCTCGATGTATCTCTCTGTCAAGTGAATTACTTTACCCATAATAATAGATGCCAATACACTAGCCGTTGTTGGCGACGCCACAATCACGACGCACGCACGTGTTTGCCTGGCCATCCATTCGTCGCGAGCCGCGATCACTTCCTCGATCGTCGTCAGCTCTTCATGCTCATCTGCATCCCAGTAGTTGAAGCCCGTGCTCTTCGCGAATGTTGTCTTGCCGGTACCCGGTAGACCGCAGACAACAATGCGATCAGGCCTGGGCTCCCATTGGTTCTGCGGCTCAACCTTTGCTTTTCTCGAATTACAACGAATACACATCGAACACCAGTTGTCGACTTCCAATCTCAGCTCAGGGCAGGAGTGGATCGGCACGATGTGATCCACGCACTGCACGGCCCGCACTCTCCTCACCAATAGGCACTGCACGCACAACGGGTTCAGCCTTCGATATCGTTTACTCGCCTCCTGCCAATCATGGTCATAACCTCGCTGCGAGGTGGTCTTCCGCCGCGTGTCGACGGCGAACCAGGCCCGCGTTCGTTTGCCTGGTTCTCTTGGCGTCATGGGATGATCAGCGTGGCCTTCCGCACGAGCACCTGCTCGTCAGTAGTTTTAATTGTCGTCGTGAGCGTGTAAGTGCCCGCGTCGACTGCTGCCTCATCCTCCTCGTCCTGCTTGGCGTCGATCGGAATATGCACCTTCTTCTTGTCGGGGCTGATCGTCGGCGTGCCGAGGACCGGCTCATCGCCAACCGTCGGCGAGATCGTTACGGAAAGTACCTGCAAGATTGAAACCTCGCTCGACATCGGCGTGGTGAAGTCCATGCCGAACACGCGATCGAAGCCGTTGAACTCCGTGAATACATTCGGCGACGTGATCTGCGTATCGTTGTCGAAGCGGTACATCCGGCCGGCCGCGACAAATGTCGGCGAGATCGCGCTGCCCTGCGCCATGGCCGCCAGGTCGTCGACCAGCTGGGCGATTTGCTCAACGGCGGTTTGCGCGTCGTGAATGGCCGTCGTGGCCGTCCAAGATGCCCGAATTACGTTCGAATTCGCAGACTCGTTAAAGCTCTTGTCGACGGCTTTGACGTAGTAATCGTAGCGCACACCGCTGGCCGCCGTTTCGTCGAGCCATTCGCTCGCCCGCGTGTCTTGAATATGCTCGGCCGTGGCCCCGTCCGTCGAGCGCCAGACTTCGAAGAGCAACACGTCCGAACTAACCGACGTCCAACGCAAGGCGATACCGTTATCGCGGGCACTGGCAAATTGCAGCACGGGCGCGGTTGGCGGCGTGGTGTCGATGTCGAGTGCTTCGAACGATTCCAAATGCAAGCCCGTCGTCGCCGACGCCGTCGCGCTCGAAATATAGAACCCGCAACTGCCAGGCCCGGCGAGCGTGGCGTCGGTCGCAATGAATTTGCCCCATAGGTGGAAAGCGTTGCCCGTGCCCGTGTTGTCAATCCAGAACTCGCCCCGTATTTCGCTGCCCACGGCCTGGCATGCCAGTCGATACTTTTTATTCACGGCCGGGTTGTCCGCCACGAAAACCGGCACCGATTGAATCGTCGTTAGGCCGCTGTTGTTTCGCTTCAAACCAATGGTTAGCGTGGTTCCCGTCCACACGGCGTCACAGCGGTAATCCTGCGTGGCAGCACCATTCATCCGCACCATTGCGGAGAGGTTGAAATTCGCCGGCACGGTCGGAAACGAGAAATCAATCACGGTCCGCTGGCCGCTGGCCGCCATAGTGGCGCTATTGGTGTAGACGGCCCCGGTCACGTCATTGATAAAGCAGCGGCCATACGGATTGATCACGGCGCTGGCTGTGCCGAAGGTCTTCGTCCAGGTTTTCAGGTCAAGCGCCGTGTGGCTTTGCAGATTGACGCCCGCCACTTCGGCCAATCGCAACGAAAAATTATCGTAGGCGTTGCGGGTGTTCGCCGGCCGCAAGAATTCGGCCAGCATGACGCGCGTATCGGCGGCCAGGCGGCCGTCGAGATACGACGAAAAATTCATCAGGTAGCCCACAGGCGGACTGGCCAGATTTTCCATGCGGAAACGTCGGCCGATGGGCGAGCCGGCGCTGGCCGCTACCATCGTGTCGCCGTCAATGTGGTCGAACCACGCCACGGCGATCGCGTCAGCCACTTTATCTTGCGTGGTGTCCCACAAAAACGCGCCTTGATAACCCGTGATTTGCCCGGCGACCGGCTCGCCCGTCGTTGGGCGTTCGAAAATCGCTACGTCGCCATGCAGCGCCGGCTCGCTGCCGTCCAAATGGTCGTTGATGCCAATTACGCAATTAGGCTGCAATTCCTTGATGTGGGCATAGATTTCGTCGTAATCAACGTCCGTGTATCCCACGCCGCCGATCGGCGTCCAAATATCACCCCAACCGTCGAGAAGGATAAAATCAATCGTCCCGTAGACGTCTTCGTTGAGAATTTCCGAAAGCTGGTCTTTCGTCCATTGCGTGTACGTGGCCACGGTCACACTAGCCGGCGTACCGCCATGCAGCGATTCAAGGTACTCATCCCAGATACAAAAGTAATAACCGACGCGCAGGCCGTGCTGGCGGGCCTTGTTGTTGTGCTCGAGCAGCACATTGCGATTGCCGTTCTTGGTGTACCACGGCGCTTCAACAATCGTCCGCTTGTTGCCGCCCGAGGTGACCGCGCTCGGCCAGAGGCAGAATCCGTCGACGTGCTTTGTCGTGAGGATCGCGCCCGTCGCGCCGAGGTTGCGCGACCATTTCATGTACTCGTCGAAGTCCAACTGGGTCGGGTTGAACAAGCTGGTCGGGTGCGTCGCGGGAACTGCGATTTCGGATGGCAGCGAGGCCACCGAGATGTAGGTCGGAATTTGTAGGTGATTCGAGACCCACATTCCCGACTGCGCGAGCTGCGCCGGCGTGTAGGGCTGCGCCTGGCTAACGCTCGTCGGGCCAACGAGCACGGCGAACGCCAGCGGCAATGCCAAAAGACTACGAACGATGAAAGAGCGAAAGCGATTCACTTCGAACCTCCCCATGGATATTGCCGTGCTAACTTTTCAGGTAAGTGGTGAATGTCGAGCGAGATATTGCCGCCCGGCATCCCGTTGAGTTTCACGTCGCACTCGAACAAGTCCTCCGACGTCGGGCCCGCAAGAGCGAGGCCGATTCTCAACTTCGGCCCCTGGTACCGACCGACTGCTGGTCCAAGGTACTCGTAAGGAATGAAGCGGCGCTTCATCGGCCGGTAGCCGCCGTCGCAGTGACGGTGAGGGCACTTGGCCCCGTTCACTTTTCCGGTTGCGTTGCAGCGATCGCAGGGCTCTACGAACGTATCGAGCCGCCCATCTTCGATCACGAAGCTATCCGTGTTGTGCGAATAACTGTGGTTGCGAATGAGCGTCACGTTCCGATGATTGGCGACTAGATAGTCAATGTGAACATTGCCGCCATTCTTGGCGTCGATGATTACGCCTGCTGGATTGTCGCCCGTCTGCGTGAATTGAATTTCAATGAAGCGATGGCAGACGGCGTTGATGTTATCGAGGAGGAAAAAGCCGTCGCAGCCGTGAGCGATGCAGATTCCCCAGGTGGTTTGGTCCGCGTGGTTATTCGTCGGCTCGAATTCTCCGACATCGTTCACAAAGCCACTCAGCGCCGCACCGAAGTAGCCGGCCTGGCAGACCGTCACGTTGTTGATGAAGTGCATGCCGCTGGCGGGCTGAATGCGCCCCTCGAGCAGAATGCCGTAGGTGGTCTTTGTTCCGGTGGCAGAGAGTGCCCACTGCGGAATCGGGCGGCCGTTCAAGACGACGTTTTCCAGACGGAAGCCTGACCCACACAAGCGAAACACGGCGCCGCCGTTCTCCCCGTCCAGCCGCGTAATGCGAGAGACGGCCAGGCCGAGCGGGGCATCGCCCTTGAAATCGTAACTCCCGAGCTGGTACCCGCGGCCTCCGACGCCGACAAACACCCCGCCCACCTTCGGCGGCTGCCGGAGCTCGCCGATGATGAACAGTTCCTTGGCCGGCATCGTGAGACAGACGCCGGCGGCGAGCGCGTTGTTAATTTTGATGCGATTCTCGATCGCGACTTTCGGATCCGCGCTGTCGAGCACGCAACCCAGGTCCTGCTCGATGCACGACGTCGGCAGCGGCCTCGGCCGAGCCTCGTCGCGGAGCACGATCTCGAGCTGCGAGAGCTCACGGCCGGGCGGGATATTAAACGTCTGCGCGCAACAGCAACTCGCAATCGCAAGCAGGGCGAGAATCGCCTGGCTGAAAGGTTTCATCGATCCGTCTCCGGTTTGTCTGCCAGGTGTGGCACAATTAAAGAGTGCAGGCCATCGGGTCCATCTGGCCTGGTCCGCGGCCGCTGGCCGCTGATCGCGGCGCGAAAACTCTCCATCGCCGTTGTGTTCCGCTCGAGCGCTTGGACCAGCGTCTCGCGGATAAACTTGTCCTGCTCGTTGATGCGGACCATCATCGCGCCGCCCACCTGGTAGCCGCAGAACAACAGGAACACGGCCAGACCGACAGGCATGCCCAGCTTCTCGATGATGGTCAACCATTTTTCATTCATGGCTTCAGCTCCGGATACTTTTTCCAGAGGGCGCGGCGGTCCGCCGCCGTCGGCGCATAGACCAGGTCGTCAATAAACGGCGCCATGACGCTCGGCCTGTCGCCGATGTGATCGAGTCCGATTGCGTGGCCGATCTCGTGCACGGCCGTCGCGAGTAGACTCTGCCGTGTCCACATCGCCGCCAGGTCAAACCGAATTGTCCGAGGTCGTGGATCTCGCAGGTCCAAGCAATCACTGTTCGCAACCGCTTTACTGCGACCGGCAAAACCGTCGCGCTTGCCGCGGCCAGGCTCGAACGAAATCAGCGCGTGCAATTTGAACGTCGTACGAACAAACGGCACGGTGAGGAGCTGCTGCCATATGGCAACGCTGCCGACGATCGCTTCGCAGACGTCCGCGCGTGAGAGCCCGTGCAGCTTGAGCTCCGGATCGATGCCCCATTGAATGACGGAAGGGAGACTCATTTGCCGAGGCCTCCGAGCACCATCGCGGCAGCGCAGAGGATCTCGACGAGTGTCAGGCCGTTCGCCGTGTGCAATAGCCAGCTCGGCCGTGGCAAGACGGCGCGGCCGCTCAGCCGCCAGTACAAGTAGGCGCTGTAGAGGCCGCCCACGAGCAGGTGAGCCGCTGCTTCGTAGCTGGATTGCGCATGCTCACCCACGGTCCAGAAAAGCAGCAACGGCCGGACCGCAGCCAACGCGATCGCGAATGCGATGACAATGATTTTTAATGTCTGTTTCATCGGCCGAGTACGCCTCCCTTCATCGAGCTGGCGTGCTTCGATTTGATTTGCAGAGCGCCGATCGAATGCTCGCCCACGCGGACGTCGGCCAGTAGCCGCTCCAGCGTCATGTAATCGATCACGCGATTGCTGGTGATGGGGAATGTCACGAGCGCGGCTTTGTTGAGCGCAATCTTTTCGAGGTTCGCTTTCGCCGCCAGGCCGAGAATCTTCTCGGCCGCGTCGGAGGTCCGCGATTCCGGAGCCCAGCATTCCTTCTCGCCGGCCAGCAGCCGTACGCGCACCACGACGCGGAGCTCGACGTCAACCGTGTCACCGTCGACGATGTTCGTGACGGTGCAGGGCAGGGTGATCCGCGGCTCGAGCTGAGCGCACACACTAGCACAAACGCAAAAATGCAAAGCGGCGATCGCCGCAATGCAGGTTGCAAAAACAGTGGTCTGTCGGCGCATGAGCTCAAAGCTTTCGGCTTACGATGGTTGTAGTAAGATGGTCCGTCGCCGCGTGGGCGCCGGGGCCGAAGGGCAGACACGTGCTTGTGCTGGTTCCGACGTTACCTCGGCGCCCGCCGCGGACAACACGGAAGACGGGTTACGGGCCGATCGGCGGCGGAATGATCGCGACAGTCGCCTTTGCGCCATCGCTTTCCTTCAGGCCGGCCGACGCGTTCGAGAAGCCGTTCGGTCCGATCGTCTGATCGGTGCGGTTGGCCGCGTACCAATCCGTAAGATTGGTCGGCCACGGCTTCAGCGGCGGCAGTTGCGTGATCGGAATGCCTTCGGCCAGAAACTCGATCTTGTCCTCGGTATAGCGGCGATCGAGCCGCGGCACGGTGTCGGTCAGCTCCGTCGACGTGAAGAACTCGTAAGGATTGAACGCTTGGAAGTCGGCGGCCGTGAGCACGAAGCCGTCGGCTTCCGCTGTGACTTTGTCCTTGTTAAACAGCTCGATCGCCATGTTCGTGTACACGCGCTTGATGTACTGTCCGACGTGGCCCGCGAAGGCGGTGGAGATTTCAATCTCCTTGTGGTTTTCCGTGTGCTGCATTGATTCTGCCAGCATGATGAAGATCAGGTTCGCCCACTTCTTCATGAACGGATTACGCACCAGGAAGTAGGGGCAGGGGTAAACGCGGAAGGCCTCGCCGGCCGGCCGCGCATGGCTGACTTCCATGTTGTCCTGATGTGGCGGCACAGCGTTGCCGGCCAGCAGCTGGGCGCAGCGCACATAGAGCTTGTGAACTCGCTTGAGCGTGTTGATCGAAGGCGGCGTTCGCGAATCGATGTCCGCGTGGTGCATGATGTTGAACAGATTCCGGCCAACCAGGCTCACCAGGTTGAGGATTTGCGGGTTGAGCGAGCCGACGTCGTTCGACCAATTCGGCACTGCGTAGCCCGCCGCGCCAAATTCACCCACGCTGTAGTGCAGAATTGCATCCGTGTCTGTGACCATTGACTTTCAAACCTTTCGAAATGCGCCGTTACTTATTCGCGGCCAGGTACTGTTTGATGAGTGAGTCGAGATTCATCACCGTGTCATCGGTGCCCGGGTACTTGCGAACCATCTGCTCGCAGGCCCAGTGGTAAGCTGCGTTGTGCCGATCACTCTCGACAGGCACGTAGTGGTTCTCATGGACCACGTTTTGTGGCAGCGGCGGCGAGTCGACGGGAATCGGTCGGAAGATTTTTAACGGCGGCTGCTTTTGTGCTTCGCGGGCCGCAGCGGCTTTTCGTGCCGACCGCCAACGCGTGAGCCGCCCCACGGTGGCAATGCCGATCATGGCAAAGCCAATCGGGCCGCCGATCGCCAGGCCTGCTTTCGGTAAGGCCGAAAGCACGGCATCACGAACGAACGTCTTGACTTCGCCGCGGACGTCGCCCGTCGCCGCGGCGACGTCGGCCGGCGATGCAAATTGCGTGGTGTCGATCGGCGCGGGCACCTGGATCTGTTTGGCGTACGGCGCCAGATCGTCGTGCACCAGGTACGCGCCCTTGTCTTGTTTCGTTTGAACGAGCTCGTCAATGCGCCGCTCAATAGGACTCAGGTCGACCGCGGCGGTTTGAAACGTCGCCGGTGATGAGCTCGCAGCGGCTTGCTGTGTCGGTTGCACACGCGGCCGCGTGAGCACGGGATTCGTCAGCCGCGGCTGTGCCGTTTGCTGTGATGCGGTGCTATTCCAACCGCGAGCGTGAGGGATGATGGCGGCCGGCCGGCCAGGCAGACACGAGTCGAGAAAACGACGCAACGGCTCACCGCCGCCGAAATAGACCTCGTGTTGATACGTGCCCCAATTCACGCCGACGATCTCGCCGGCGGCGTTTACGACCGGTCCGCCGGAGTCG
>Ga0190275_10002653_pt1 | contig 12788 bp, 11 predicted proteins | sample Popmic550T_FD_133745 | JGI IMG/M metagenome (GOLD analysis project Ga0190275, IMG submission 133745) | Populus adjacent soil microbial communities from riparian zone of Yellowstone River, Montana, USA - 550 T | ecosystem: Environmental > Terrestrial > Soil > Riparian zone > Trees stand | place... | reverse complement strand
GGCCGACCAGGCGCCCGGCGCCTCGAAGCGGGTCGGCGCCTGGGCCTACCTGATGACCCGCAACGGCATCGAGTACGGGCAGCGGGTGGCGGGGCTGCGCGGCCTGGTCGGGATCACCGCCCGCTCGCTGCTGGTCGCGGCGCTGAGTCTCGTGCGCGCGGCGCTGCGGGCGCTGCACCTGCGCCCGGGATCGCCCGCCGAACCGTGGGCGCTGACCGTCGGCACGGTGCGGGGGGCGATCGACCGCTTCCGCGGGCGCTGGGGCCCGCCGCCGCCAGACCTTCCTGGCATGGGGGACCTGGGCAATGCCTGAGCGGCCTCGGATCCTGCAGATTGGCCCCGACCCGGCGATCGGCGGCGGCATGGCGGCGGCTCTGCGCGGCCTGCTCGAATCGCCCCTGTCGGAGCGCTACGAGCTCGAGGTGCTGCCGACCTACCGCGGCGCCGAGCCACTGGCCCGGCTGGCGGTCTACTGCGGCGCCCTGGCCCGGCTCGTCGCCTGGAGCCTGCGCGGCCGCGGCCGCGTCGTCCACGTCCACGCCACCGTGCGGGGCAGCATGTACCGCAAGTCGGTCTGCGTGCTGGCGGCGAAGGCGCTGCGGCGCCGGGTCGTGCTCCACGTCCACTCCGGGGCCGGCGACATCGCCCAGTTCGCGCAGAGCCGCGGCGCCCTCAGCCTGCGCCTCTTCGGCGCCGCCTTCGCCGCCGCCGACGCGGTCCTCGCCGTCTCCGGCGCCAGTGCCGAGGCGCTGCGGCGCTCCTACGGCATCGGCGGCGAGGTCGCGGTCGTGCCCAACGCGGCGCCGGTCGTGCCTCCCTTCACCCGTGAGCCGGCACCGGCCGGCGCGGTGCGGGTCGCCTATCTCGGCGGCTTCGCCAACCCGGCCAAGGGCGGCGACGTGATGCTCGAGGCTCTTGCTCTCGCCCTGGCCCGCGAGCCGCGCCTGCGGGTGACGATGGCCGGCCCCGGCGAGCTGCCGCCGCGGGGTGCCGAGCTGCTCGCCGCCCACGCGGGGCTGGAGTGGGCGGGTTGGCTGGCGCCGGCCGAGAAGGACGCGCTGCTGCGCCGGGCCGACGCCTTCGTCATGCCCTCGCGCTCGGAGGGCCTGCCGATGGCGCTGCTGGAGGCGATGGCGCACGGGATGGCGGTCGTGGCGACCCGGGTCGGCGGCATCCCCGAGGTGGTCGATCCCGGTGTCGACGGGCTGCTGGTGCCCTCCGAGGACCCCGAAGCACTCGCCGACGCCCTCTGCCAGCTCGCCGCCGACCCGCAGATGCGCGAGCGGCTCAGCGCCGGCGCCCTGCGCCGGGTCGAGACCCTCGACGCGGTCGAGGTCGCCGCCCGCCTCGACGCGATCTACGCCTCGCTGGGTTGAGGACTACGCCGCGTCGCCGTTGAGGGCGCCGCGGACGCTGCCGCAGAGCGGCGGCTCGCCGGTGGCGGTCAGCCCCTGGCGCGGCGGTGCCGCGGCCACCAGCCGGGCGAGGTCACCGACGTCCCAGACCGCGACGACGCTGCCGAGGGCCTCCAGCGCCCGCGTCAGTTCCGCCTGGTGTTCGTCGACGTGCTCGCCGAGCGCGTGCTGGCGCGGCACCACCAGTGGCGTGTGACCCTCGCGACGGGCGCAGAGGATGCTGCCGACGCCGGCGTGGGTGACGACCACGTCCGCCTCGCGGAAGCACTCGACCATCGCCTCGAAGGGCATGAAGGCCTCGGCCCGGGCGACGCCGGGGGGCGGCTTGCCGGGGCCGTACTGGACCACCAGCTCGCCGGCGTCGAGGGCGCCGAGCCCGTCCAGCATCCGCTCGAACGGCTGGTGGTGGGTGCCGACGGTGACGAAGATCAAAGGACGGCTCCCGCGAACTCGGCCCGGCGGAAGCGCTCGGCGACCCGCGGCCACTGGACGAAGAAGCGGTCGGCGAGGGGGTAGACGATGCGGCCGCTGAGCGAGAGCGACTCGGTGCGGGTGACGCTCTCGACGTAGACCAGGCGGATCCCCAGCAGCTTGCCGGCGAGGAAGAAGGGCACCGCGAGGCCGGCGCCGGTGGAGAGGATCGCGTCCGGCCGCTGGCGCCGCAGCAGGCGCCAGGCGAGGACGGCGTTGCGGACCAGGTTCTTGACGTTGCGGTTGGTCGGGCTGTGGCCGAGCGTCACCTGCTCGTCTGAGAGCAGGGAGCTGACGTCGGCCCCCGGCAGGGTCACCCAGGCGCGCTCGTTGCCGCGCCAGGCAGGCTCCAGCGCCAGCATCTGCTGCAGGTGGCCCCCGGGTGAGCAGACGAGCAGGACTCGCATCGGATGTCACTGTATTGAGCCTGCCGCCTAGACTTCCAGCCGTGCCCGCCCGTCTGCTGCGCAATCGCTCGCGCCGGGCGACCTTCCTCTGCTACCACTCGATCGCCGCCGAAGGCCCGCGCTACCTGACGGTCACCGCGGAGCTGTTCGAGCGTCAGCTGGCGGAGCTGCGCCGCCGCGGGATCCGCTCCGGCGACCTGGCGGCGCTGGCCGAGCTCGAGGCGGGGCGGCGGATCGAGCCGTCCGCCTTCATCACCTTCGACGACGGCTTCCACGACAACTACGCGACGGCGCTGCCGCTGCTGCGCCAGTACGGCTTCGGGGCCTTCGTCTTCGTGTTGCCGCCGCTGGTCGACGTGGGTGCCGCGCTCGCCTGGTCCGAGGTCGCCGCCGACCGGGAGCGCTACCCGGCGACGATGCGCTCGGTCACCTGGGCGATGCTGGAGGAGATGAAGGAGGGGGGCTTCGAGGTCGGCAGCCACACGCTCTCCCATCCCCACCTGCCGGCCCTGGGCGGCGAGGAGCTGCGAGAGGAGCTGTGGGAGTCGCGGGCGCGGATCAGGGAGCGGCTCGGCAGCTGCGACACGATCGCCTACCCGTTCGGGGAGTGGAGCCCCGAGGTGGCCGCGGCGGCGCGCGAGTGCGGCTACCGCTTCGCCTTCAGCCTGCCGACCGCGCGCGGCCAGTGGGCCGCGACGCCGCACTCGATCCCGCGGATCAACGTCGACTACCGCGACGAGGAGGCCAGGTTCGCCCGCAAGCTCTCGCCGCTGGGCAAGGAGCTGTTCCTCTCGCCGGCGGCCGCGACCGCGCGCAGGCTGACCAGGTCGCTGCGGAACCGGGTCTGAACGGCCGAGTCCGCGGTCGGTTAGTAAGCGCCGCGCCCGGACAGCACGACCGGGATCGTCGCCAGCAGGATCTCGACGTCGCGGGCCAGCGACCAGCCGGAGACGTACTGGTAGTCGAACCTGACCATCTCCTGGAAGGGCAGGTCCGAGCGCCCCGAGACCTGCCAGAGGCCGGTGATGCCCGGCCGCAGGTCGAGCCGGCGGGCATGCCAGGTCTGGGCGGCGTGCCGGGCCTCTTTGAGGATCAGCGGGCGCGGGCCGACCAGGCTCATCTCGCCGCGCAGGACGTTGATCAGCTGCGGCAGCTCGTCGACCGAGCCGCGGCGCAGGAAGCCGCCGACCCGGGTGATGCGGGGATCGCGCTTGATCTTGAACATCACCCCGTCGGTCGCCTCGTTCTCCTGCTCGAACTCCGCCTTGCGCTTCTCGGCGTCCTGGTACATCGAGCGGAACTTGATCAGCTGGAACTCGCTTTCGCCGCGGCCGGCACGGATCTGGCGGAACAGCACCGGCCCGCGCGAGTCGAGCTTGATCGCGATCGCCACCGCGATCAGGACCGGGCTCAGCATCAGCAGCAGCAGCGAGGAGATGGCGATGTCGAGGCCGCGCTTGGCCACCCGCGAGGCCCGGCTCAGCGGCGGCGCCCCGATCGAGAGCAGCGGCAGGCCGCCGATCTGGTTCAGCGACTGGGCGCCGTCGAGCAGCTCGAACAGGCGCGGCACGACGTCGACGGCGACGCGATGGTCGCGGCAGACGCGGATGCAGCTCAGCAGCTGCTGGTGGCTGGCGCGGGAGAAGGCGATGATGACGCGGTCGACTTCGCGTTCGTCGAGGACCTTGTCGAGCTCGTCCAGCGAGCCCAGGGTCGGCAGGCCGAGGGCGCCGTCGAGCCGGTGGACGTCGTCGTCGACGAGGCCGATCGTCTCCAGGCCGAACTCGCGGTGGCGTTCGAGGCGGTCGGCGAGGCGGTCGGCGACGATGCCGGAGCCGACGATCACGGTGCGCTGGCGCAGCGGCACGACCTGGTGGGCCCAGCCGCGGGCCAGGGCGCGGCTGACGCTGTCGAAGCTGGCCGTGGCCAGGGTGGCGACGAGCGCGACCAGGACCGGGTCGTGAAGGTCGAGCGCGGTGGCGATCCCGAACAGGGGCCAGGAGAGGACGACGGCGGCGACCAGCGCCCGCGGCGCTTCCGCCAGGCCGCTGGCCCAGGTGTGGAGGTCGCCCTCGCTGTAGAGGCCGAAGATGAAGGCGAGCAGGATCGAGCCGACGATCAGGGCACCGGTGAGGGCGGCGGCGGTCGAGAGCGGGATCGCGAAGATCAGAGCCGTGACCGCGCCGGCGAGGAGTGCCGAGCCGACGTCGGCGGCGAGCAGCAGCCGGTGCAGGAAGACCGAGCGCCGGCTGGCGCGCGAAGCCTGGGTGTCGCCAGCGTCAACTGCCCGCAGGGCGGAGACGGTGGAGTCGTAGTCGTAGGCGATGTCGTTCATGGCAGCCGGTATCTCTGTCGGCAACCATCGCTTCGGTCTTGAGATCAACTTGGGTGCATTCATTCAGCAGCGGTGCGCCGGGTTGGCACGGGGCCTACGAGGATACCCCTCATCCGCGGAGTTTACGAGCGCCCGAAGAACTGCCGGGAAACACTTCGTTTTGTACTCATCCCGGCGAGTTGGCGGCGTCCAGGGGTAGCCACTCAACCCGGTCGGTGGCGTTGAAGTAGGCGCAGGCGGAGCCGCCGAAAACCCAGATTTTCTTTCCCAATACGGTGGCGCCCTGTCCGTGGCGGGGGGTCCGCAAAGCGGGCAAAAGCGACCATTTGCCGCTGGATTGGTCGAACTCCTGCACGGCACCGGTGACCGTGCCGACCCCGTCGTCGCCACCGCCGAGGGCGATCACGCGGTCGCCGTCCGCCACCGCGGCAAGGCCGCCGGCGGGCACCGGCATCGGCGCCAGCGCTTCCCAGCGCCGGCTGCCGAGGTCGAACCGTTCGGCCGTGTCGACCGCGAGCGAATCCGGCGCCCGGCCGCCGAGCACGTAGAGCTTGTCGCCGAGGACGGCATCGCCGACGTGCTCGCGGCGGCTGCCCATGTCGGGGAGGCGGGACCAGCGGCGGCTCTCGAAGTCGTAGGCGAAGGCCTCGGCGGCGGGCACGCGGTTGCGGGCGCCGCCGGCGACGACCAGGGTGTCGCCGACTACGCCGACCGCCATCGCCGCCCGCGGCTCCGGCATGTCCGGCATCCGCGTCCAGCGGTCGGCATCGGGGTCGTAGCGGTGGAAGCGGTCGCTGGTGTCGGCGTCGACCCGCTCGCCGTAGCCGCCGAGGGCGTAGAGGTCGCCGCGATAGACGACGACGCCAACGTGGTTGAGCCGCTCCGGCAGCGGCGCCAGCTCCTCGTAGGTCTCGCTCACCGGGTCGAACCGGGTCAGCTGGTCGCTCGGAGTCAGCAGCAGCCGTTCGCCGGGCGAGTGGGTCACCTCGGTGACGCCGCCGACCAGATAGGCCTTGCCGTCGATGACGCCGATCCGCGGCTCGTCGCGATTGGCGGTCAGGGCCCGGCCTTCGGTCCAGGGCGAGGCGAGGTTGGTGATCGGCTCGCATTCGCCGAGGTCCATCCCCAGCGCCTCCCTCAGGTCGCGCTCGATGCCGGTGTCGGTCAGGGCGCTTACCGGCAGCGCCACCAGGGCGAAGGCGATCAAGGCGATCGGGGCGAGGACCCACCAGCCCTTCCGCATCAGCCCGTCCCTGCGCTCGTGGGGGCGGTGCCGAGGAACGGGCTGAGTCCGTCCAGGTCGACTCCCGGCGGCCGCAGCGCCCGCAGCAGGCGTTCCCCTACGGCCTGCCAGGTGAAGAGCGCCGAGTGCTCCTCCGCCAGCTGCCCGAGCCGCTGCGCCGTCGCCGGGATCGCCAACTCGAGCATCGCGTCCAGCAGGGCGTCCTCGTCGTCGGGGTCGACGACGACGCCGCCGCGGCCGACCGCGTCGGGGGCGCCGCCGACCGTGGTGCCGATGCTGGGCACGCCGGCGGCGCCGGCGTCGATGTAGGCGATGCCGAAGGGCTCGTAGGTGGACGGCATCAGGAAGCAGGTGGCGCAGTCGATCAGCTCGCTGTAGGTGCGCCGCCCCGACGTGGAGTCGAGCCGGAGGCGACCGTGCCCGGTCACGCCCTCGACGTCGATCGGCGGGTGCTCGCCGACCAGGTCCAGCTTCGCCCCGGGGTGGCGTTCGCGCACCGCGATGAACGCCTCGACGATGGCGGCGCCGCGCTTGCGCTCCCAGTCGATGCCGACGAAGAGGAAGTGCGGCAGGCTCCAGTCGCGCTCCCGCAGCTCGGCCGCCGCGACGTTGCGGCCGACCCCGACGGCGTGGATCTTCTCGGCGGCGATGCCGTAGTCGTCGCGGACCGAGCGGCCGGCCCAGTTGCTGGCCACGCAGCAGGCCCGGCTGCCTTCGTAGATCCGCTTCTGCCGCGCCTGCCAACGCTGCACCTGTCGTTCGCTGAGCGAGCTGTAGACCGGGTCCCGGCGGCTCACGGCCAGGGCCACGGTCATGTCCTCGTAGGTGACGGTCGGGGCGCTGGCGGAGAGCCTGTAGCCGCTGCCGATCGCAACCACCCCGTCGACCTTCGCCCGCCGCACGCCTGTCGTCGCCTTGACCGTGCTGGCGGCGGCGAAGGCCGAGTTGGCCGCGGCGTCGGCCCAGGACATGCGCAGGGCGTTGGCGAGCTTCGGGGCGGCGGGAAAGCGGGCGTCGACAGCGACGACCTCGGCCCCGGCGGCGGTCAGGCCGGAGGAGATCCCGGCCGGGACCCCCGACCAATCTTGGGGATCGGCCGCGTCTCCCTGCAGGGCGATCGCTATGCGGGGGTGACTGCCGGGACGAGGCACCCCGGCATCATCGCCGAAGCTTCGGCGCTGCGCCTCGTCGCCGGCCCCGGCCCGAGCCCGCTGCTTCAGCCGCCGACCGAGGCGCGGGTCTTGCCGACCTTGAGGGCGCCGAAGTAGACCGTGGCCGAGTCGAACATGCCGGCCTCGCGGTACTGCATGATCTTGGCCGCGTTGGCGCCACCGTTGTTGCTGGAGTCCATCGTCTTCATGTTCAGGCGTTCGGTCGGGGCGACGCGGCTCGGGTTGTAGCCGCCGCCGGAGAAGAACTTGACCGGCGTGCCGTCGATCCACATCTCGACCCAGCCGTCGCTGGCAAAGCGCTCATGCAGCAGCAGGGTGACCCAGCGCCCGCGCACGATCGGCGTCTCCCAGGGGATGTCCCACTTGTAGTTGCCGTTGCGCTGCCAGCTCAGCTTGTCGCCGCCGATGCCGATCTGCCAGGGGCTGGAGCCGTTGAACGGGGCCCCGTAGATCGAGACCAGCGACATCCAGCCGGGGACCGAGGCGGGGAAGTTCGCCGGCAGCATGAATTTCGTCGAGAGCCAGATCTCGCTGCCGGGCTGGATCACCGAGGGGGAGAGTGCCTGGGCGCGCGGGTTCTCGGTCGGGGTGATCGGGGCGACGTCGCGCTCGCTGACCGTCATCTTCAGCACCGACTCGCCGCTGCCGGCAGGGTCGGCGACCTCGGTGATCGCGTTCGGCGCCGCCTGGATCTGGGCGAAGTCCTTGATGAGGCTGCCGCCGAAGAGCAGGTCGGCCGGGTTCGGCGTCGGGGCCGGCGTGGGCGTGGGCGCCGGATCCGGGGCAGGAGTCGGCGCGGGGGTGGGGGCCGGCGCCGGATCCGGGACGGGGGCCGGCTCCGGATCCGGGGTGGGGCTCGGCGCTGGGGCGGGGCTGGGAGCCGGCTCTGGCTCTGGCTCTGGGGTGGGAGAGGGAGCGGGGGCTGGGGCGGGAGCAGGCTCCGGGGCAGGGGCGGGGGCGGTGGTGTACTTCGAGCCGCCCCGCTTGCCGCGCCAGCGGTAGGTGCTTCTCTTAGCGACGTTGGCGCTTCCCTTGGCGCTGCTGACTCGCTCGGCTTTGGCGGGGGAGGACGACTTCGCGGCAGCGCTGTCGCCACCGCCGACGATCGCCAGGGCGAGCGAAGCGGTTGCCACAGCCGCCACGATTCGGGCCTTGAAGCCGCTGCGGAGGGGAGCCGGGGAGGAGTGCGCCAGGTTTTTCATGCAGACCTGTTCGTCCGCACGAAAGCCGGCCGCGAGCGACCCCCGAGCGATCTGGACGCATGTCCGCCGCGGCGGTTAGACGAAATGCTCTATTTGGCCGAAAAGTGGCTCGGCGCGAGCCGCGGGCTACTGCACGAATAGCGAGGAATACGGGTTCAGCGAGCGCGCCTTGCGGTAGTACCGGATCGCCGCGTCGACCTGGCCGCGCTCCGCTTCGATCCGCGACAGGACCAGCCAGAGGCGCCAGTTGGTCGCCTCGCGTTCGGTGGCGGCGTGGGCGGCCGCCGAGGCCGCGGTCAGATCCCCCGCGGTCTCGAGCAGCAGTGCCTGCTGCAGGCGCGGGGACGCCGCGCCCGGCTGGGCGTTCTGGGCCGACCTGGCGGCGCTGAGGGCGGCGGCGGCATCGCCCTCGCTGGCCTCGGCCTGGCTCTGGCGGACCAGCGCGGTCGAGGCGAGCGGGATCGCGATCGCGACGATCGCCGCCAGCGCCGCCAGCGCGAACCCGACCCGGGCCGGGACCGGGAAGGGGGAGTGCCGGCCGCTCTCCTCGCCCTCCTCTCCCTCGCCGCCGCCGCCGACGAGGATCGAGGCGAGCAGGAGCATGGCGACGGTGAGCACCGGCATCTGCCACATCCAGTCGAAGACCGCGGTGGCGAAGAAGGCGACGCAGCCGGCCAGGGCCGCGGCCAGGTACGGCCGCTCCAGGGGGCCGGCGCGGACCGCCATCAGGCCGCCGCCGATCAGCACCGTCAGGACGAAGGCCAGCAACAGGGTCAGGCCGACGATGCCGAGCTCCCCCAGCGTCTGCATGTAGAGGGAGTGGGCGTCGCGGACGACGTCGCCGGTGTCGCCGTCGCGCGTCCACCAGTACTCGAAGGTGCCGGATCCGGTCCCGGTTAGCGGCTCGCTCTGCATCTCCCGCACGGTCGAGCTCCAGAACTGGTACCGGCTCTCGCCGCTGGCCTTGCCGAGGCGTTCGGTCCCGTCGCCGGGCACCTCGGCGAGCTTGAATTCCTCCCAAGCGTTCGAGACCTTGCCGGGGGCGTTGAAGGCGATCAGCCCGATCGCGACCGCGATCGCGCCGGCGACCACGGCGGTCTGCGACTGGCGGCGCGTGACCCGGGTCCAGCCCGGGCGCATGTCTCGTGTCAGGGCCACCGAGATCGCCGCCTGGACCAGCCCGACGACGACGCAGACGGCGATCGTCAGCAGCAGCATCTCGTCGCCCTGCTGGTGGGCGACCGGGGTCGCGAGGCCGTCCCGCAGCTCGTCGCGCCCGGACGTGGCGGCGATCAGCAGCACGCCGCCGGCGCCGGTGACCAGCAGCGTCAGCAGCTTCGGCAGGCGGTCCGAGCTGAAGGCGAGGAAGACGGCAAAGACGAGGAAGATCGCCGCGATCGGGGCGCGCGAGAGCGTGAACAGCGCGGTCAGCATCAGCGCCGGCATCGCCGCTGCGGCGAGGGCGCGCAGCACGATCGGCTTGGCGTTGGTCGCCGCCGCCAGCAGCAGCGGCAGGCCGATCGCGATCAGCGCCGCCAGGGCGTTCCAGTAGTTGAGCGGGTAGGAGAGCCGTTCGCGGCCGATCTCGAGGAAGCGCTGCGTCTGTCTCGCCTCCGGGAACCAGGCGGGATGCAGGCGCGAGAGCAGGGCGATGCCGACGACGAGGACGATGGCGGTCGCCACCGCCCCGGCCATGCGAGCGGCGCCGCGGGGGCCGCGGGCGAAGGTGGCGAGGACGAAGGCGCCGAGATAGGTGGCGACGCGGGCCAGGTCGGCGAACGTTTTCTCGCTGCTCTCGGTCCAACCGAGGCTGAGCGCGGTCCAGACCGCGAAGGCGCCCAGCAGCCCCACGGCGCACCAGCCGAGGCGGCCGAGGCGCTGGCGCGGGATCGCGCCGACGGCGACGGCGGCGAGCAGGATCCACCAGACCGCGATCCCGACCTGGTCGTGGACGAGGGGGTCGTAGCCGCCGCCTTCGAGGCCGAGGTAGGAGATCAGCCCGAAGCCGAGCAGCCAGGTCCAGACGGCGCCCCAGTCGACCTTGTCCAGGACCGTCTGCGCGCTCGCCCGGGCGGAGTGGGATCGGGCCTCCATCTCCCCCCTTATATAGGTGGAGTCCCTGGAAAACCCGGCCGCCGGGGTGACGCTCGCCGTCTCGCCCCGTACCATTGGCCGATGCGCATGAAGAAGCTCTTCTCCGCGGCGGTGCTGGTGACGGCGCTCGGCGCCCTGCCGGCAAGCGCCGCCGCCGAAGAAATCGTGCCCCCGGGCAACTCGGCCGCGTCCCAGTACACCGAGGCCTTCCCCACCGCCGGCGGCGAAAAGGAGACCGATGACGACGGCAAGGGGAAGAAGAAGCCGGCGGTTCCCGCCGACACCCTGGGCGCCCGCAACGCCCACCGGCTCGAGTCGAAGGGTGAGGAGGGCAAGGCGGTCGCCGAGTTCGCGGCGGAAACCGCGCCGGCCCCGGTCAGCTCTCCCGCCCGGTCCGGCGGCGACGATGGCTCGGCCGGCGGCGACGCCGAGAGCGGTGACCCTGGTAATGGCAAGGGCAACAGCGGCGAGGACGACGGCGATAACGGCAACGGCAAGGAGGGCGCGGCGGCCGGTGGCTCAGCCGCCGGTGGCTCTTCCGGCGGCTCGGGCGGCGCCGCCGTCGATCAGCCCTCCGGCTCCTCGGGCCTGGGCGAGGTGCTCGGTCAGGCGACCGGCTCCTCGGACTCGGGATCGCTGGGCCTGCTGCTGCCGCTGATCGTGATCGGCGCGATCGTCTGGTCCCTCTTCTTCGTCTGGCGACAGAAGCAGCGAGTCGCCTAGCCGCGGGCTGGGTTTCAACCGGGACATGTCGATCACTCTGGGCAAAAGTCGAGCACGGGCCGGGGCGCTGCTGCTGGCCGGCCTCGTCCTGCTCGCCGTCCTCGCCGGCCAGCGGGCCGAGCGGGCGGACGCCGCGATGCGCCCGCTGAAGACCGGCGTCTCCTACGTCTACGGCAGCGAACCGCTGGAATTCGAGCACGTCAAAGCCGCCGGCGCGAGGCAGGCGCTGACGCCGCTGAAGTGGTGGGACGTCGCCCCCCGCACCCTGCCGGCGAGCTGGAACCCCGAAGACCCGAACGACCCGCACTACAACTGGAAAGAGGCCGATCACTGGGTGGTCAACGCCGTCGCCGCCGGCCTGACCCCGATCCTGCAGGTTCGCGGAGCGCCGAAATGGGCGCAGAACTGCCCGACGCCGTATCCGTTCGACGCCCCCTGCAAGCCCGATGCGGCCGGTCTCGCCGCCTTCTCCAAGGCTGCCGCGATCCGCTACAGCGGCCACTTCGGAGGCCTGCCGCGGGTGCAGTACTGGCAGGGGCTCAACGAGCCCAACCTCAGCCTCTTCTTCAACCCCCAGTTCGAGGGTGGCAAGGCGGTCTCGGCCGACCTCTACCGCAAGCTGATCAACTCCTTCTACGCCGCGATCAAGTCGGTCGACCCCAGCAACATCGTGATCGCCGCTGGCCTGGGCCCGATCGCGGTGCCGAAATACACGATCGGGCCGATGCGCTTCACCCGCGAACTGCTCTGTATGACCGGCCGCCAGAAGCCGCATGCGACGCGCAGCAAGTGCGAAGGCGGCGTCCACTTCGACATCTTCGACGTCCACCCGTACACGACCGGGGGCCCGACCCACGAGGGCGGCATCGACGATGTCCAGCTGGGCGACATCGCGAAGCTGCAGGGGCTGCTGCGCGCCGCCGACCGCGACGGTCGCATCAAGGGCAACAAGTTCAAGCGCACGCCGCTCTGGATCACCGAGCTCTCCTGGGACTCGGCCCCGCCCGACCCCGGCGGCCTGCCGATGCACATCGCGTCGCAGTGGACGGCGGAAGCGCTCTACCGCTCCTGGAAAGCCGGCGTCCAGAACTTCTTCTGGTTCAGCCTCGTCGACTTCGCACCGGAGCCCCAGTACCCGTCCTACGAAACGCTCGAGTCGGGCCTCTACTTCTGGGCGCCGACGCTGGCCGAGCAGCAGCCGAAGGAAGTCCTCTACGCCTACCGCTTCCCCCTAGTCGCCTTCCCCGAGGACAACGGCCTGCTGGTCTGGGGGCGGACCCCGACCTACGGCGGCGGCAAGGTCGCGATCGAGATCGAGCGCAAGGGCAAGTGGCACCGGATCGGGACCGTCAAGGCCGATGCGCAGGGGATGTTCAGCCGGGTCTTGAAATCAGGCTACGGCGCCAACAAGAAGGGGAAGGTGAGGGCGCGCTACTTCTCCGAGACCTCGATTCCCTTCCCGATGCGCCCAGTCGGCGACTTTTACCAGCCGCCCTTCGGCCAGCGCTGACCCGCTGGGGCTAGTGCGCCTCGTCGGAGGCGTGGGCCGGCGGCCGCGACTCCTCGGCGAGTGAGGTGATCTCGAGCTGGCCGTGGGCGGCCTCTTCGAGCACCTCGGTCGCCTCCTGGGCCGAGCGGGCGTAGAGCTCGACCAGGAGGTGGACGACGATCTGCTCGTCGTCGTGCTTGTGGAAGCGGACGTGGGTGAAGAACTCGCGCACGCCGG
>Ga0190275_10002652_pt1 | contig 12792 bp, 11 predicted proteins | sample Popmic550T_FD_133745 | JGI IMG/M metagenome (GOLD analysis project Ga0190275, IMG submission 133745) | Populus adjacent soil microbial communities from riparian zone of Yellowstone River, Montana, USA - 550 T | ecosystem: Environmental > Terrestrial > Soil > Riparian zone > Trees stand | place... | reverse complement strand
TCGGCTCGTTGATGCGGTAGAGCATCGAGAGGAAGTTGCCCGTGTACCAGAGGTCGTTGTCCGGATAGACGTAGGGCAGGCCGAGGTTGTGGCGGTAGGAGAAGGCGGCCAGCGTCGGCATCTTGGCGATCAGCCGGACGATCGCCATGTAGCGCTCGGTCGGGTCGTCGATGTTCTTCGCCGCTGGGTAGTAGGTCGACAGCGCGCCGACCGTCGAGAGCAGCATCGCCATCGGATGGGCGTCGTAGCGGAACGCCTCCATCGACTTCTTGATGTTCTCGTGGACGTAGGTGTGGTGGGTGATCGAGTAGACCCAGTAGTCGAGCGCCTCCTTGGTAGGCAGCTCGCCGTGGACCAGCAGGTAGGAGACCTCGAGGTAGCTCGAGCTCTCGCAGAGCCGCTCGATCGGGATGCCGCGGTGCTCGAGGATGCCGGCCTCGCCGTCGATGTAGGTGATCGAGCTGCGACAGGAGGCGGTGTTGGTGAACGCCGGGTCGTACGTCATCAACCCGAAGTCGTCCTCGCCGGTCTTCATCTGGCGGAAATCCATCGCCCTGACCGTGCCGTCGGCAATCGGGACCTCGTACGTCTGTCCGGTCCGGTTGTCGGTGACAGTCAGCGTTTCGTTGCTCACGGCCGCCAACTTAGCGATCTAGCGCCGGAAGAGCTTGCCAAGCGGGCCGCCGCCCTTGTGCGGTGGGAGCTCGGCGGCCTGGGCCGCGGTGAGCGTCAGCGTCACGCCGCGCTCGGCGGTCCGGGCGACCTCGGGGGCGTCGACGAAGACGCGGCCGCCGGCCTCGTTCTCGAAGACGATGCCGTCGAAGATCCGCTCGCGCGCGTTGTCCAGCACCTCGCGGACCGTGCCGACGACGATCTCGTCGGAGCTGTAGACCGGGACTCCGGTCGGCAGCGCCGTGTAGCTGATCGCTGTGCCGTCGTCGATCGCCACGGCTGGGTCAGCGCGGGAGGACCAGGGCGGCCTCCTCGTGGCCACCCTCCTCATGCTCCTCGCTCTCCTCGTTGAGAGCGCCGACGACGGCGGCCGAGATGGTTGCGAGCACGAGCACCGCGAAAACCGCACCGACGGCGATCTCGCTACCGCGCGAGCCCGGGAAGTCCTTGCGGACGACGCCGAGCAGCGAGACGAGCAGGGCGCAGGCAGCCGTCGCGCCGCCGATCACGTAGTAGGCCTCCATCGCGGCGAAACCTAACACGCGGGGAGGGCGCCGCGGGGATCGTGGGCCGATTGCGGCGAACATCTCGCCGAAATCGCCCGCGCGACTGGAACCGTCAGCTGGGCGCGTCGGTTCGGCGGCCGACCGCTGTAGTGCGAACGCGTGGCGGCGCGGGCAGTGGCGTCCCGGTGTGCGGGCCGCGTCGCGGAGGCCGCGACGGGCGCGGGCCGCGCGGGCGGTCGGGCCGCTTGCTGCCGCCGTCGTCCTCGTCGACGATCACCGGCCCGGGCTCCTTGGCCGCCCACCAGACCAGCCACAGCAGCGCCGCGATCGGGATCTTGAGGACAAGCGCCATCCAGATGACGGTCAGAGCCTCGTCCATCCGTCCGAGGGTACTCCGCTCGTCGCGGAGCGCAACTGCCTCTTGGGGTCAGGCGGTGGTGGGCGCTTCGAGCGCGGTGATCTGGCGGAACTGCTCGAAGCGAACGTCGATCTCGTCGCGCTCGAGGCGGGCGACGCGCTCGGTGCCGAACTCCTCGACGTTGAACGAGGCGAGCGCCGAGCCGTAGGTCATCGCGCGGCGCAGCGTGGCCTCGTCGGTCCAGTCGTCCTGGGCGGATAGGTAGCCGAGGAAGCCGCCGGCGAACGAGTCGCCGGCGCCGGTCGGGTCGATCACGGTCTCGAGCGGGAAGGCCGGCAGCGCGAAGAAGCCGTTCTCGGTGAACAGCGCCGCGCCGTACTCGCCCTGCTTGGCGACGACGACCTTCGGACCCATCTCCATCACGGCGCGAGCCGCGCGCACGAGGTTCGGCTGCTCGGTCAGCTGGCGGATCTCGGCGTCGTTGAGGAAGACGAGGTCGACGCCGGAGATCGTCTCGACGAGCGAGTCGCGCGCGATCTCGATCCAGAGGTTCATCGAGTCGAGGCCCGCCCAGCGGACGCCGCCGCACTGGCCGCGCACGCCGCGCTGCAGGTCCGGCTGGATGTTCGCCAGGAAGAGGTGGTCGGCCGCCTGCGAGGCCTCGGACAGCTTCGGCTCGAACTCGCCGAAGACGTTCAGCTGCGTGTCGTCGGTGTGGGCCTGGTTGAAGTCGTACTCGTAGTGGCCGCGCCAGAAGAAGGTGTCGCCGCCCGCGACGTGCTCGATGTCGTCGGTGTTGACGCCGCGGCCGTGCAGCACCGCGTACTCGGCGTCGCCGAAGTCGTCGCCGACCGGTCCCACGACGCGCACGTCCGTGAAGAAGCTGGCCGCGAGGGAGAAGTGGACGGCCGAGCCGCCCAGCATCTTCTCGCGCTCTCCGAATGGTGTCTTGACCGCGTCGAAGGCGATCGATCCGACTACAACAAGGCTCATAGGGTCGGCAAGGGTACTGTTGGCCGCCGATGCGCGCCGTTCAGCTCACGGAGTTCGGGGGCCCAGAGGTCCTGCAGGTCGCCGAGTTGCCGGTCCCCGAGCCGGGTCCGGGCGAGCTGCTGATCCGTGTCTCACGCGCGGGGTTGAACTTCGGCGACACCCACCAGCGTCGCAACCAGTACATCGCCAAGCACGCGCTGCCGGTGGTGCTGGGCGGTGAGGTGGCGGGGACCGTGGAGCGCGCCGCCGGCGACTTCGCGGAGGGTGAGCGCGTGATCGCGCTGCTGCGCACGGGCGGCTATGCGGAGTACGCGGTCGCGCTGGCCGCACGGACGTTCCGGATTCCGGACGGGGTCTCCGACGACGACGCGCTGGCGCTGCTGATCCAGGGGCTGACCGCCTGGCACCTTTGGCGGACCTCGGCGCACCTGGCTGATGGGGAGAGCGTCGTGGTGCATTCGGCCGCCGGTGGCGTCGGCTCGTTGCTGACGCAGCTGGCGAGGCCGATGGGGGCAGGGCGCGTGATCGCGACGGCGGGGTTGGAGGAGCGGCGCGCGGATGCGATCGCGTTGGGCGCCGACGTCGCCGTCGACCCCGACGCGGACGATCTGACCGCCGCGCTGATCGAGGCCAACGGCGGCAAGCCCGTCGACGTCGTCCTCGATGCCGCCGGCGGGACCGTCTTCGCTCAGAGTTTCGCCGCGCTAGCGCCGTTCGGGCGGATCGTCGCCTACGGCAATTCGACCCGCGAGAAGGTCTCGGTAACCAACGGAGAGCTGCTGAAGGAGAGCCGCGCGGTCATCGGCTTCTGGCTGATGCACCTGCTCGACCGCCGCGACATGCTCGAGCACCCGCTCGCCGACCTCTTCGCGCGCGCCGCGCGAGGGGAGCTGCGTCCCCGGATCGGCGGCACCTACCCGCTCGCCGACGCCGCCCGCGCCCACGAGGATCTCGAGGCGCGCCGCACCACCGGCAAGCTGACGCTCGACGCAACGGCCTAGCTGTGGCAGGGTGGTCGCCATGACCCTCCTGCGCCGCCTCGTCATCGCCTGCCTCGCCGTCGCTGCCGTTGCGGCTCCCGTCGCCCTCGCTGCGGGCAACGGGAAGTACAAGGGGAACGTCAAGGGCGACGAGTCCGCGAAGGTGACCGTCAAGGTCAAGGACAATCGCGTCACGAAGTTCGTCGCCAACGTCTACGCCTCGTGCGGCTACAGCAACCTGATCATCACGGTGGCCTATCCACCGGTCGGCAAGAAGGGCGCTTCGGCAAAGATCAAGGACGGCAAGTTCAAGGTCGTCTTCAAGGGCTCGCCGGACGTGGAGGACGACAAGCGGACGGTCAGCGGCACCTTCAACGGCAAGAAGGTCAGCGGCAAGATCAAGGTCGAGGGCCTCTGCAGCGCCGACGAGCAGTACTCGGCCAAGCGCTGACCAGACCCGAGAGGCGTCCCGGGGCCGGCGGCTGGGCCTCAGTAGTCTGATTGGCCGCATGACGACCTTCGCCGATCTCGGCCTCTCTCAAGAGGTGCTCGACGCGCTCGACCACCTCGGCTACAAGGACCCGACCCCGATCCAGCAGGAGACGATCCCGCTGCTGCTGCAGGGACGGGACGTGATCGGCCAGGCGCAGACCGGAACCGGCAAGACCGCCGCCTTCGGCCTGCCGCTGCTCGACTACCTCGATCCGTCGGATCCCTCGGTACAGGCGCTGGTGCTGACGCCGACGCGCGAGCTCTGCATCCAGGTGACCCAGGCGCTGCGCGCCTACGGCGCCAAGCGCGGCATCGAGGTCGTCGCCGTCTTCGGCGGCGCGCCGATCCGCGACCAGGCGTCGCGCCTGAAGCAGGAGGCGCAGGTCGTCGTCGGGACCGTCGGCCGCGTGATGGACATGATCCGTCGCCACTACCTCTTCCTCGACCAGACCCGTTACGTCGTGCTCGACGAGGCGGACGAGATGCTCGACCTCGGGTTCTTCGAGGACGTCGACGAGATCCTCGCCCGCTGTCCGTCCGGCCGCCAGACGGCGCTGTTCTCAGCCACGATGCCGCCGCCGATCAAGAAGCTCGCCGAGAAGCGGATGTTCGACCCGGAGACGATCAAGGTCAAGGCCGCCCAGCTGACGATCGACACCGTCGCACAGTTCCACATCGAAGTCGCCGACAAGGACAAGGCGGAGCGGCTCGGCGAGGTGCTGAAGGCCGAGCGCCCGACCCAGGCGATCATCTTCGCGCGCACGAAGATCGGCGTCGACCGGCTGGCCCGCACGCTCGACCGCCAGGGCCTGCGCGTCAAGACGCTGCACGGCAACATGAGCCAGGGCGCCCGCGACGGCGTGATGATCGCCTTCAAGGGCGGTCGTGAGAAGCTGCTGGTGGCGACCGACGTCGCGGCCCGCGGGCTCGACATCACGGGCGTGTCGCACGTCGTCAACTACGACGTGCCGAACTCGCCCGACGTCTACGTCCACCGCATCGGTCGCACCGGCCGCGCGGGGGAGACCGGCCGAGCGATCACGCTGATCACGCCGAAGCAGCACGAGGACCTCGAGGCGATCGAGCGCCACGCCAACACCGAGATCCCGGTCTGGACGGCGCCGAACGGCGGCGCGCCGGCGTCGCGTCGCCCGAAGCGGGAGGACGCGCCGAAGCCGGAGCAGGCCGAGGAGGCGCCGGCGGCCGTGGCGGACGAGCCCGCGCCGGTCGAGACGCGCACCCCGCCCGTCGCTGAGGAGAAGGACGAGGAGCCGCGCGAGGGCGACCGGCCGCGTCGCCGTCGTGGCCGTGGAGGCGGCGGACGCAAGCGCAGCGACGAGGTCGTCGTGGAGCCGGCGGCGATCGCCGCAGCGCAGCCCGCGTCGGACGAAGACGAGCGGCCGCAGACCCGCCGCCCGCGTCACACCAAGCCGCGCCCGCGCGACGGGAGCGTCGCCAAGCTGCTGATCGGCGCGGGTCGCGCGCAGGGCTTCGAGCCCGCCGACCTGGTCGGGGCGATCGTCGACAACTGTCACCTCGACGGCGAGGACGTGCGCAACGTGCGCGTGCTGGAGCGGTTCAGCTTCGTCGAGGTTCCCGCCGATCGCGCGAGCGAGGTGGTCGAGAAGGTCAACGGCAACGAGGTCCGGGGCGTCCCGCTTCGGCTGGAGGTGGCAAAGCGATGAGCAAGGCGACCCTGCACACGACGCACGGTCCGATCGAGATCGAGTTCTTCGACGACGACGCCCCGAAGACCGTCGAGAACTTCCGCAAGCTGTCCGCCGACGGCTTCTACGACGGCCTCTCGTTCCACCGCGTGATCAAGGACTTCATGATCCAGGGCGGCTGCCCCGAGGGCACCGGCACCGGCGGTCCGGGCTACACCTTCGAGGACGAGTTCAACGACCACAAGGTCAAGCGCGGCGCGCTCGCGATGGCGAACGCCGGTCCGAACACGAACGGCAGCCAATTCTTCATCGTGACGATCGGCGAGGCAGGCTGGCTCGACGGCAAGCACACCGTCTTCGGCGAGGTCGTCTCCGGCATGGACTCCGTCGACGCCATCGAGGGCGTCCCCACCGGCGCGGGCGACATGCCCAGCGAGCCGGTGATCATCGAGCGCGTCGAGCTCGCCGACGGCACGGGCTGAGCCGCGGCGGGCACTTGCCCGCTTGACGGTCGCGCACGACGCTTGCCCGTTGTAAACGCAGGTGTTTGCACTTAGGCTCACCCAGGATGACGGGTGTTAACCGCGGTCGTGTTGCTGTGCTGATGGCGTTCGCCCTCGGCTGCGCCGCCGTGGCGATTCCGGTGGCCGACGCGGGCAACGAGCCGATCGCGTCGTTCGGGCTGACATCCGGGACGCCCGCGCTCGGTGGCACTCTCAACAACCCCCGCGGCGTCGCGGTCAACGCGACCGGCGCCGGCGGCGTTGCGCCCGGCACGGTCTACGTCACGGACGCGGGCAACAACCGGATCGGTCGCTTCAGCCCCTCCGGTGACTTCGTCGGCACGTGGGGTCTCGACGTCATCCAGTCCGGCGCCGGCGGCGATACGGGCGCCGGCTTCGAGATCTGCGCTGTGGCGGCCAGCTGCAAGAGCGGAGTGCCCGCCCCGTGGGGCGGCGGGTGGTTCTCGCCGCGCGGTGTGGCCGTGAGCCAATCGACGGGCGACGTGTATGTGACGGACAGCGGCAACAACCGCGTCCAGCAGTTCACCGCCGGCGGAGGATTCGTTCGCGCCTGGGGCGCTGGCGTCGTGACCGGTGGCGCCGCTGGTACCGGGACGCTGGCCAACTCGACGACGACCATCACGGCCGTGACGACGACCAGCAGGGCGTTCGCCGTCGGCCAGGCGATCGCCGGCCCGGGTCTTCAGGCTGGGACGACGATCACTGCCGTCAGCGCCGCGAACGGCGGCACGATCACCCTGTCGAAGCCGACCACCGGGAGCGCTGCGGGCGCAGGCGTCGCGCTGACCGTAGCGGCAGGAGCCGGGAACGTCCCAACCAACGAGCAGCAGACGATCACGCTAGGCGCGAACACGACGGGCGGAACGTTCACGCTGAGCTTCTCGACGCCTGTTCCTTCCAACACCTCCGGTACTACGTCTGCTATCGCCCACGGCGCCTCGCCCGCGACAGTCCAGACCGCCCTGGAGGCGCTGTCGAACATCGGAGTCGGCGACGTCGCCGTCACCGGGGCCGCCGGTGGCCCATGGACGGTCAGCTTCCAGGGAACGCGCTTCGCCGACACCGACGTCAGCCCGATCACGGCCGACGCGGCTGGATTGACGGTCAGCTCCGGAACCGCGACCGCCGCCGTGGCGACGACCACGATCGGCGCGAGCGCGCCCGAGGCATGCACCGTCTCGGCGGAGTGCGTGGCCGGCAAGAACATGTCGGGTGGCGGACAGCTCGCGACTACGCCCGCGCTGACGCAACCGGCGGTAGCTCCGTCGGGCAACGTCTACATCCCCGACGCCGGCAACGCCCGTGTCCAGGAGTTCACCCCGAGCGGGGCCTTCGTCCGCGCCTGGGGCTGGGACGTGGTCACGCCGGGGGGCTCCGGCGACAGTGGCGGGGTCGTTCCCAGCTTTGAGATCTGCACCGTCGCGACGCAGTGCAAGGCCGGCGTCGCCGGCTCGGGCGCGGGACAGTTCGCCGCCGCCCACCCGACCGCGGTAGCCGTCGACTCGGCTGGGGCGGTGTATGCCGCCGACGGCGCCAACGCACGCGTCGAGAAGTTCGGCTCGACGGGCCAGTACCTCTCGTCGCTCGTCCCCGGGGGCTCGAACCAGCCGCCGCTGACCGGCTACAACCTTGCGGTCGATCGCTCGAACGACCATTTGCTCGTCGGCTCCAGCTTCGCTCCGTCGATGGACCGCCGGATCGAGGAGATCGACGCCGCCGGCGCCCTCCAGGACACCCATCTCGCCTCAGGCGTCACCGATATCGGCGGGATCGGCGTCGATCCTGGCAACGAGACCCTCTACGTCTCGGTGGCAGGTGGCGACAGCCGCGTCTTGATCGTGGGGCCTGTGGCGCCCCCAGACGCGGCGATCGCCCCCGTGACATCCATCGGAGCGAGAACTGCGAGGCTCAACGGAACGGTCACGCCTCCCGGTGGCGGAGCCCACACCCGTTACCGCTTCGAGTATTCGACCGATGGAGTCGACTGGACTCGCGCTCCGGCCGTCGACGTCGACGTAGGCGCCGATCCGGTCCCGGTCGCAGTTCACCAGGACGTCGCCGGGCTGCGTCCCAACACGGCGTACCAGGTTCGCTTGGTGGCGAGCACTGGTCCGGCGGCGGGAGCCGTCGACACGTCGTCGACGGTCGGCTTCACGACCGACGAGGCGCCGCCGCTCGTCGCCGACACGAACGTCTTCGAGGTCAGTGACACCGCGGCGGGTCTTCAGGCCAAGATCGATCCCGGCAATCTCGCGACCGGCTACCACTTCGAGTGGGGCGAGACGGATTCGTACGGCCGCCGGACGCCGAGCGTCGACGCGACGATCTCCGGCGGCGTGCAGACGGTCCAAAGGTCGATCTCCGGACTGGCGCCGAACACCATCTATCACTTCCGGGTGGTCGCCTCGAACGCCGCCGGTCCCACCGAGGGTCCCGACCGGGTCTTCAGCACCCTCAACGCGGCCGGGCTGCCGAACGACCGCGGCTACGAGCTGGTCTCTCCCGCTGACCTGGGGCCGCTCGCCGATGCGGGCAACGGAGGGTTCCAAGCCGCCGCCGACGGACAGAGCCTCGTCTGGCCGCTCCGGCCCGCCCTCGAGGAGCTGGCGGCCCGCGGCCCCGGCGGCTGGTCCTCCGTCCGGCTGGCCGACGGCGAGTACCGCTACTTCGCCGACGATCTGTCCTGCTCCGTGTTGACCAGTTCCGCCGCCCTAGCGCCGGGTGCTCAGCCTGCCGTCGTCGATGCGGGCGGGACCAACCTGTTCCGCCGCGACGCGGATGGCTCGCACGACGCAGTCAGCAACCTCGCGCCCACCAACCCGGCCGCCGGTGGCGGATACCGCTCGGTCGATGCGTCGGACGACTGTGGCCACGTCGTCTTCGGCGCGGACTACGAGTATCCCGGCGTCGGCGCCAGCGGTCTCTACGAATGGGACAACGGCACGCTGCGCAACGTCGGCGTCCATCCTGACGGGAGCGTCGCGACCGGCGCCACGCTCGGCGCCGCCGGCGGGCGCGACACGTGGAACGCGGTCTCCGACGACGGGGCGCGGATCTTCTTCAGCGCCCCGAGCAACGCCGGCGCCGACGCCGGCAAGCAGGCCGTGTTCGTGCGCGAGGACGGCGCGAGCACGGTCAAGGCCTCGGCGTCGCAGACGGCCACCGCGAACCGTGGAGCCAACTACCAGCTCGCCGCCGAGGACGGCTCGCGTGTCCTGTTCCTCGCCAACTACGGCTTGACCAGCTCGACCAGCGCCGGGCCGACCGACGGCAGTTGCGCGCTGGCCCCGCCGCTGCACTGCGACCTCTACGAGTACGACGTCGAGACGGGCCAGCTGACCGATCTCTCGGCCCACACCGCCGAGCCGGGCGGCGCGCGGGTGGCCGGTGTGCTGGGCGCCTCCGACGACGCGTCGCATGTTTACTTCGCCGCCCGCGGCCAGCTCGTCGCGGGCGAGGGACGGAGTGCGACCGCCAACCTGGCGGCCGGCAGCTTCAACGTCTATCTCGCCCACGGCGGGCAGCGTTCGTTCGTCGGGCTGTTGGGCGCCGCGGAGGTGACGGCGAGCTCCGGACGCAACGGCGCGCTGGTCGCGCGCGCGACCGAGCCGCTGTCGCCTTGGGCGTCGCGCGTGACCCCGGGCGGCCGCCATCTGCTGTTCCCCTCGGCGGCCGACGTGACCGGCTACGACAGCGGCGGAGTCGTCGAGGCCTACCTCTACTCGGCCGACGCCGACGAGATCGTCTGCGTCTCCTGTCGGCGCGATGGCCAGCCGTCGACCGGCGTGCCGGCCGGCGGCGACTCCTCGACCGCCCCGCTCGCGAGCGACGGCAGCACCGGCCACGGCAACCCGCTGAGTCCGCCGCGGTCGCTGAGCACGGACGGCTCGCGGGTCTACTTCGAGAAGCCGGACGTGCTCGCCTCGGGGGCGATCGGCGGGCGCGGCAACGTCTACCAGTGGGAGGACGGCCAGATCGCGCTGATCGCCGCGGGCTCGCCGCAGGGAGCGGCCGAGCGCACGCGCTTCGAGGACGCGAGCGCGAGCGGCGACGACGTGTTCCTCGCGACGCGCGACGCGCTGGTCCCCTGGGACCGTGACGGAAGCGCCGACGTCTACGCCGTGCGGGTGGGCGGCGGGCTCCCGTGCGTCAGGGACTGCGGTGGCATCGTCGAGCAGCCGCCGCTGGTCCCGCGGCTGCCTGACGTCCCCGCTCGCCGCGCGCGGTTCAGCGTCGAGCGCCTCTCGCGCGCGCAGCGGGCGCGGCTGGCCGCCGGCAAGCGGGTGGCGCTGCCGGTCAGGGTCAATCGTGCGGGCAGGGTGTCGGTGCGCGGCGTGGCTCGGATTGGCCGCGCTCGTAAGGTCGTGCTCGCCGGGACGCGGCGGGCGGCGCGCGCCGGGACGGTGCGAGTCGCGGTGCGGCTGTCGAGGGCGGGGCGCGCCCGGCTCGCCGCGGTCGGCTCACTGCGCGTGTTGCTTACCGTGAGATTCTCGGCCGTCCGCCGCGGTGTCACGCGCACGGTCGTCCTGGTGGCGCCGCTGCCACAGCGTCGTTAGGCGATCAGCTTCAGCTGCGTGTCGGCGATCTCCGCGGCGACTGCAGGGAGATCGGCCTCGCCGCGCTCGAGCGCTCCGAAGATGACCTCCTCGGCGCCGCCGACGAGCGCGCGGGCGGCGATCGGGCCGAGATCGCGGTCCGGGCGGGCCTCGGCTAGGAAGGACTCCATCATCGCGGCGAAGCGGTCCATCGTGGCGGCGCGGCGCTCGCGGCCAGCCGGTCCGGCGGCGAGCACCTCGACGACGCAAAGGCGGGCGACGTCAGGCTCCTCGGCGAGGAAGCCGAGCAGCGCGTCGAGTGCGGCGTCGAGACGCTGGGCTGGCGGCGCGAGCGCCTCGGCGTCGCAGGCTCGCTCGACGCGCGCGAAGACCTGGCGCAGCGCGTCGTCGTATGCGGCGAGAAAGCACTGCTCCTTGTTGTCGAACAGCTCGTAGAAGGTGATCCGCGAGATCCGGGCACGGTCGAGCACCTTGCGGATCGTCGCGTCCTGGTAGCCGATCTCTGCCACCACCGCGGCTAGCGCCTCGAGCACTCGCTCGCGCTGGACGCGCGTCACGAGGGCGGGATCGAGCCCGTGCGGGCCGGCTGGAAGCTTGGTGGCGGCCTGGTCCCACATCGCCTCAGAGGATGCCACGTTGGGAGGCGGTTTACAACAGTAAACGGCGTGTTATATGGCTTGGGAATCAGGCATGAAGCCGTACCTGAAGCAGCTCGGGCGGCGGTCAGCGCGCGGCGGTGGGAACTAACGGCAGCTCGCCGATCTGCTCGGCGAGGTCGCGCAGCCGCTCGGCGTCGTGGCGGGCCAGCGGCCCGTAGAGCAGCTCGAAGATGCCGCCGACCGTGGCGCGCGCGACGAGCGCGGAGCTGGGCCCGATCGGCCGCAGCTCGTCGAGCGCCGGCTGCAGCAGCTCGGCGATCCGCTCGATCAGGCCGTTGCGCACGTCGCGGCCGCTCTGGCCGGCGGCGAGGCTCTCGACCAGCACCGCGCAGGCCGCGTCGGGCTCGTCGACGCAGAAGCCGGCGAGCGACTCGATCGTCAGCGTGAGTCGTTCGCCAGCCGTCACGCCGCTCTCGAACGTCGCCGCCAGGCGGTCCTCGAGCTGCTCGGAGACCGCGCGGAACGCCGCGAGGTAGCAATCCTCCTTGTCGACATAGAGGTCGTAGAAGGTTCGCCGCGATAGGCCAGACTGGTCGAGCAGGTCGCGGATCGTGGTCCCCGCGTAGCCCTTGCGCGTGACCACCTCGGTCATCGCCTTCAGCAGGCGCTCGCGCTGAACCGCGAGCACTTCTGCCGCCGGCATCCCGTGCGGGCCGCTGACGAGCTTCCGATCGGCTTCGGGCCACATGACCGTCGATGATAGACGCATTGGTCTATGGCTTTCAAGTGCTGATTGGAATCGAGCCGCAAACCCGCTTCTAGTGAGACTAGACGTTCTATGTCTGCGGCGAGATGACGGCTGTGGCGGCGAGAGAGCGACCCGTAACCGCTCCCTGAAGCGACGGTTGTCGCTTGACAGTCGTAAACGTCATGTTTTACGTTAGTCCCAGCAGTCGGGGACCAGGGCGTTTTCCTTGCCGATCTCCGGACCCGTAGGCAGACGAGGAGAGGACCAGTACCTATGAGGCGAGTTCGCAGCCAGTTCCTGCGGTCGGTTTCCCGGCTGTCGTGTGCCGCTCGGGGCCCTCGGGTCTCGAACGGGGCTGCTTCGACGCCTTCGTTCGAAGGGACTGGTGCATCCTCTGTCGGACGCTCACGGTCGGAGTTGGCGGCGTTCGGACCCGCGCGTCGTTGCGGACCTCGCGCGATGCTCACCGTCGGCGTCGCGCTTGGGCTAGTGCTCGTCGCGGCGCCGACGGTGTCTGCCCAGGAGTGCGACAACGTCGCTGTCCGCGCCCAGCAGGGCTCGGTGGCGGCTGCGCTGCCGGATTGCATGGCGTTGGAGATGGTTTCGCCGCCGAAGAAGTTCGTGCAGGCGGCTGAGGGTGTGAGCGTGTCGGCGGATGGGTCGCGGGCGTGGTTCAGCACCAAGGGCGGGTTGGAGG
>Ga0190275_10002651_pt1 | contig 12800 bp, 13 predicted proteins | sample Popmic550T_FD_133745 | JGI IMG/M metagenome (GOLD analysis project Ga0190275, IMG submission 133745) | Populus adjacent soil microbial communities from riparian zone of Yellowstone River, Montana, USA - 550 T | ecosystem: Environmental > Terrestrial > Soil > Riparian zone > Trees stand | place... | reverse complement strand
GATCTCGACGGCGTGAAGGCGAAGATGGCCTGCGATCCCGACGAGTTGCCCGCCGCCGCGTTCGACGCGGTATACACCATCTCCCGCAGCCGTTATTCTGGGCGCGCGGAGCTGGAGATAGTGGACTGGAGGACGGACCGTTGAACGCCATCGGGGTCGATGTGGGGGGAACCAAGATCGCCGCGGCGGTGGTAACCCCCCGGGGCAGGATCCTGGACGAGGTTCGCTACCCGACGCCACAAACGCCGGAGACCCTGATCAAGAACATCGCCAGGGCCGTCAAGGAGGTCGGGGACGGCCACGAAGCGGGCGGCGTCTGCCTCGCCGTGCCCGGCTTGATCCTCGCGAGCGAGAACAAGGTCGTGTTCTCCCCCAACCTGCGCGCCATCGAGGGGCTGCCCCTGAAGGACGAGCTCGAGCCCAGGATCGGGCTACCCCTCACGGTAGAGAACGACGGCAACGCGGCGGCGTGGGGCGAGTTCCGCTTCGGGGTGGGCAGCGAGGCCGACCACCTGGTCTTCGTCACGCTTGGGACCGGGATAGGCGGCGGCGTTATAACCCACGGCGTGCTGATGCGCGGCGCGCAGGGCTCCGGGGGCGAGCTGGGCCACGTGACGGTCCAGGCCACGGGGCCCCGCTGCGCCTGCGGCAACGACGGTTGCCTGGAAGCCCTCGCCTCCGGCTCGGCCATAGCACGCCGCGCCCGCGAGGTCGCCATCGAGAACCCGGGCTCGGCCCTCGGCCGCCTGGCCACGAATCGTCAGATCCTGGGTGAAGACGTTACGCGTCTGGCCCGAGAGGGGGACGGGGTGGCGCTCTCGGTGCTCGAGGAGACCGGAAGGTGGCTCGGTATCGGCCTCGCCTCCTTCGTGAACATCTTCAACCCCGAGGTGGTCGCGGTCGGAGGTGGCGCTATGGAGGCGGGGGAGCTTATCCTGGAAGCGGCCCGCCGGGAGGTATCCCAGCGCTCCAGGCCCCCGTCTCGCGACCTCGCCGAGGTACAGATCGCCACCCTCGGCCCCAAATCCGGCGTCCTTGGCGCCGCCGCCCTCGCCCGGGACGCGTCCTCGGGGGAGTACCTGCTGGGGACCTGAAGCATGCCCCTCAGCGTGGTCCCCACCCCCATAGGCAACCTGGAGGACATAACCCTGCGCGCCCTGAGGCTCCTGCGCGAGGCCGACCTCATCGCCTGCGAGGACACCAGACGCACCGGCCGCCTCCTCGCCCACTACGAGATAAAACATCACCTCACCGCCTATCACGAGCACAACGAGGAACGCCTGGCGGCCGAGCTCGCCGAAAGGGCGAAGACCGAGAACGTAGCCCTCGTCACCGACGCCGGAACCCCGCTCGTCTCCGACCCAGGCTACAGGCTCGTGCGCGCCTGCATCGAGGCCGGGGTCGCGGTCGAGTCGCTACCGGGTCCATCCGCCCTGACCACCGCGCTCGTGGTCTCGGGGATGCCCACGGACTCCTTCGTATTCCTCGGCTTCCTTCCCCGCAAGGGCCGCGCCAGGACGGAGACGCTCGAACGCATCCCGCGTGAGGAGACCACCTTCGTGCTCTTCGAGTCGCCGAACCGGCTGACCAGAACCCTCGGGGACCTGCCGCCCGAAGTCCCGGTCGCGGTGTGCCGGGAGCTGACCAAGCTGCACGAGGAGGTTTACCGTGGGACGGCTACCGAGGCCGCGGAGCACTTCTCGGGCAAGGTAAAGGGTGAGATCGTCGTCGTGGTCCGTGGCGGCGGCGAACGCGAGAGCGTGACCCTCGAAGAAGCCGTCGAGGTGGCCAGGGGGCACGTCTCGGAGGGCGAGAGCCCGTCGCGGGCGTCGGCGCTGGCGGCGCGGAGTTCTGGGCACAGACGGGGCGAGGTCTACGACCGGCTGGTGAACCCCCGAAGCGACTGAAGGCCCGAAGCCCGCGGCCATCGGGACGCGTGGTGAACGGGAGACCCGGACGTCGAGCCCCGGTCTCTGCGCCCCTGCAGGAATGGTTTGTCTACCCTGGGCAACGGTGATGACGGTCCGTAGAGTGGGAAAGCGGATCTTTCGGCCACCCCTTCCCTGCTCCCTGTATAATGCCCTTCGCTGACGACTCCGGGGAAGAGGAGATAGGCACTATGCTTGTGGACTCGCATACGCACCTTCTGCGGCTCGAGGTCTCCCCGGAGGAGGCGGTGAAGAGCGCGGCCGAAGTGGGCGTCGGGGCGGTGGTCAACATCGGGACCGAGGTCGAGGACTCCCAGAGAGGGGCAGAGCTCGCGGCGGTCTTGCCCAACGTCTACTCGACGGCAGGTATTCATCCCCACAACGCGGGCACCTATACGGCGGCCGACCTCGAGGCGCTCGCCGAGCTCTCGGAGTCGCCCGGTATAGTGGCGCTCGGTGAGGTCGGGCTCGACTACTACCGTTCGGAGTGGTCTGAGGAGGTGCAGCGGGCACTTTTCGAGGACGTTATCTCCCTTGCCAACGACACGAGGCTGCCGCTGGTGATCCACACCAGGGAAGCCTTCGCCGATACGATGGCGTGCCTCGGTAGCGCACGCGTTCCGATCGTCTTGCACTGCTTCGAGGGTGGTGACCGGGAGGTCAGGGAGGCGACCGAGCGCGGCTACTACATCGGTCTTGCGGGAAACGTCACCTACAAGGGCAGCGAGACGGCCAGGGTGCTCCGCCTTCTCGAAGAGGAGCGTATCCTGGTCGAGACCGACGCTCCCTACCTGAGTCCTCAGCCCGTGCGCGGCAGGAAGAACGTGCCCGAGAACGTCGTGTACACTGCCGGCTTCGTCGCCGAGAGGCTTGGTATGGATGACGATGACTTCGCCACCCTCACCACCCGCAACGCCCGCAACCTCTTCGGCCTACCGCTGGAGGTGTAGGTTTCGTTGTCCGAACAGGGGCCGCCGAAAAAACGCTTCGGACAGCACTTTCTAAAGGACCCTAACACCGCCAGGATCGTCGCCTCGGGCGTAACGAAAGACGACGTGGTGCTGGAGATAGGTCCGGGACGTGGGTTCCTGACGAGCTTCCTGGCCGAGAGGGCTGGCCTGGTGCACGCCATCGAGCTCGACCCGGATGTTCTCCCGGCCCTTCGCGAGGCAGCACGTGGCAGGAACAACGTGATCGTCTACAAGGGAGACGCCCTCCGCTTCGACTACTCCGCCCTCGACCCGGAGCCGACCAGGCTGGTCGCAAACCTTCCCTACAACATCGCCTCGCCGCTCGTGCTGGCCCTGCTCGAGGAGGTCGACAGCATAAGTACGTTGCGGTTTATGGTGCAGTTGGAGGTGGCACGCAGGATGGCGGCCGATCGGGGGAGCAAGGACTACGCGGCCTACGCGGTGCTCGCGCAACTGCTGGCGAGCGTGAGGGTCTTGCACCGGGTTCCCCCCACGGTGTTCGACCCGCCCCCCAGGGTACACTCGGCGGTCGTGGAGATGGATCGCAAGAGCAAACCGGACGGTTACCAGGGGATCAAACGCCTCGTCCTCGGCGCTTTCAGGAGCCGCCGCAAGCGGCTGGTCAACAACCTGCCCGAACCGGTGCGCAGGGAGGCCCCGCGCGTGCTGCAATCGCTTGGCTACGGGCCGGACGCGAGGGCCGAGGAGCTGGCGCCTGAGGATTTCGTGGCGTTGTACCGGGCGCTTTCGTGGGCGTTGTGATGCGGGAGGTTCGGCTCAGGGCTTTCGCCAAGGTCAACTTCGCGCTCGACGTTCTGGGACTGCGCGTGGACGGCTACCACGACATCGCAACCGTTATGCAGAGCATCTCCCTCTCTGACGAGGTGGACATAGAACGGATCGCCGAGGGGTTCGAGTTCGACTTCGAGCCAGAGGGTGAGGAGATGGGCCCGCCCGAACGAAACACGGCATACGTGGCCTGGAAGTCGCTCCAGAGGCTGACGGGCCTGGCGCTTCCCGTGCGCGTCAGCTTGCGGAAGTGGATCCCGGTGGGGGCCGGGCTTGGCGGCGGCTCCGCGGATGCTGCCGCGGTCCTTGTGGGGTTGAACGAGCTTTTCGATCTCGGGCTGGGGATGGAAGGGTTACGTGAGGTGGGGGCCAGGGTCGGGGCTGACGTGCCTTTCTGCATCTCGGGGGGAACCGCCCTCGGTGAGGGGGTAGGGGAGAGGTTGACGCAGCTTCCCAGCCCACCAGCCCAGAGACTCGTCCTCGCCAAGCCGCACCGTAGCGCGGATACCGGAGAGATCTACCGCGCCCACGATGCGATGGGAGCAAAGAGCGCCCTTTGCGTCGAACCCGTCGTCTCGGCGCTCCGGTCCAGAAGCCTTCGGGACCTCGCCGCGGCCGTGGGCAACGACCTCGTCTCGGTGACGCGCGAGCTTGTACCAGAGGTAAAGACGTTGCAACGTGACCTTCTGAGGTGCGGAGCGCTCGGGGCCACGATGAGCGGGAGCGGTACCGCCGTGTACGGCATCTTCGACGATGAAGGTGCCGCCGAAAGAGCCGCAAAGGCCGTCGATGTACCGTTTGCGGGGGTCTACCAGCCGGTTCCGCACGGGGTAGAATTCGTTTGAAGAAGGCAACAGGCATCAGGCTACAGGAAGGCTCTTCAGCGCTTCGCTTCTCGAACGGTGAGATGGGGTGACCTCCCGGTCTTCTGGTGCGTGTTCCACAAGGAAAGGTCCGGGGATATCTCTCTCCGATGGGGCTGCCGGGAAAGTTTGCGTAGAGATAATCCTGCCCCCGGCACCCGAGCCGAACCCGAAACCCGTGTAGGGGCGGTTCGCGAACTACCCAACGTGCGCATAGCCACTGGAGCGGTCTCGCAAGAAACGTGGAACCGGGGGCGCATCGAGGCAACGGACGACGGGTCTTCTAATTCCTGTAGCCTGATGCCTCTACACCTGACGGCGAAAAGGTGCTCCGGTATAATCCGCTGGGGTCGTACTGGGGCGTGGCCAAGAGGCAAGGCACCGGGTTTTGGTCCCGGGATCGCAGGTTCGAATCCTGCCGCCCCAGCCGCCGGAGATAACACGAGCGATAGGGATGGTGCGGGTACATGTCTCAGAGTTCACCGATCTTCGCCGTGGTCCTGGCGGCTGGCAAGGGCACCAGGATGAAGTCCAACCGGGCGAAGGTCCTTCACACGTTGTGCGGCATCCCCATGGTGAACTACGTAATCGGGGCGACCAGGCCACTCTTGCCGGAGGGGACGCTCGTGGTGGTTGGCCACCAGGCCGACCTAGTCGAGGACGTGTTGCCCGACGACGCGACGGCCGTCTTGCAGGAGGAACAGCTCGGGACCGGTGACGCCGTGCGCGTGGCCCTGTCCGCCATCCCGGAGGACCAGGAGGGCACCCTTCTGGTCGTCAACGGCGACGGTCCCCTAATCTCGGACAGGACTCTTGGAGAGCTGGTCGAGCGGCACCGCTCGGCGGGCGTGGGCGCTACGGTGCTCGTGGCCGAGCCCGACGACCCGAGCGGCCTCGGGAGGGTGGTCGAGGATGCTGGCGTGGTCAGGATAGTAGAGGAGAAAGACGCGACCGAGGCGGAGCGGAGGATAGGGCTCGTCAACCTCGGACTCTACGCCTTCAGGATACCGGAGATAAGGGAAGCGGTCGGGGGACTCTCCACGGAGAACATGAGCGGCGAGCTGTACCTGACGGACGTGCTCGAGACCATCGGGCGGCGCTCCAGGGCCGTAACCTACAGGCTCAAGGACATGGAGGAGTCGCATCTCGTCAACGACCGCGCGCAGCTGGCGGTGGCCGAGGAGATCCTCAGGCGCCGCATCCTCGACGCGCACATGAGGGAAGGGGTTACGGTAAGAGACCCAGCCTCGACCCACATAGACGCCACCGTCGAGATCGGGCGCGACACCGTGATCCTGCCCGGTACCCTCCTGCGCGGGGGAACGAAGGTGGGCACGGACTGCGTGATCGGGCCGAACACCGACCTGCAGGATACCCTGGTCAGTGAAGGAGCCCTCGTGGAGCACTCGGTGGGGCGCGGGGCCGAGGTCGGCGCCGGGGCGACCGTCGGACCCTACTCGTTCTTGAGGCCGGGGACGAAGCTCGGTGTCGGGTCCAAGGTCGGCGCCTACTGCGAGCTCAAGGACTCGCGGGTTGGAGAGGGGAGCAAGGTGCCGCACCTCTCCTACATCGGGGACGCGGAGATCGGGGCCGGCGTCAACGTCGGGGCCGGGACCATAACAGCCAACTACGACGGGGTGAACAAGAATCGGACCACGTTGGGCGACGGCGTCTTTACCGGGGTCAACACCGCCCTCATCGCGCCCGTCGAGGTTGGCGAGGACGCCTACACGGGGGCCGGGGCCGTGATCAACAAGAACGTACCGGCGGGCAAGCTCGCGGTGGGGTCACCGGCGCGGGCCATCGCGGAGTCGCCCCAGAAGCGCAGGAAGAGGCAAGACGGGCCGCAAGAGAAAGAGACGGGGGGCTAGCGCTTTGGTTATGCAGAACGGCTATCTGACGCAGACCACGGAGAAGCGGCTGATGATCGTCAGCGGCGATGGTTACCCCACGCTGGCCGAGAGCATAGCCGACCGGCTCGACATGGAGCTCACAGGGGTCGAGCTGACGGAGTTCGCCAACGGTGAGCTCTACGCCCGTTACCTGGAGAGCGTGCGCGGGGCCGACATGTTCATCGTCCAGTCCCTGTGCGAGCCCGTCAACGACAACCTCATGCAGCTCCTGATCATGATAGACGCCGCCAAGAGGGCCTCGGCGAAGAGGATCGTCGCCGTGATCCCTTGGTACGCCTACTCGCGCCAGGACAGGAAGACCAAGCCGCGCGAGCCTATTACGGCGAGGCTGGTGGCCAACATGATAGCGGCCGCCGGCGCCGAGCGGGTGATGACGATGGACCTGCACACGGGCCAGATCGAGGGCTACTTCTCCTTCCCCGTGGATCACCTGACGGCGATGCACACGTTCGTGGACTACTTCGTGGGCCAGGGCTTCAGGGGCGCCGAGGATGGCGTGGTGGTGGCCCCTGATACTGGCGAGGTCAAGGTCGCCAAGCAGCTCGCCGGCCACCTGGGTCTCCCGTGGGCCATCGTGAACAAGATGCGTGACAGGCCGGGCCATTCCGAGGTGACGCACGTTATCGGCGATGTGGCTGGCAAGCGCGTGATCATGATAGACGACGTTATCGCCACGGGCGGAACCATCGCGAACGCCGCGCAGCGCCTTGTGGACGAGGGCGCCACCGAAGTGAGCGCCGCCGCGACCCACGGCGAGTTCTCCGGCGACGCCTACCGCAAGCTCGATGAATCGCCCCTCAAGGAGATCGTGGTGACGAATACGCTGCCCTTGAATGAGAACCAGCCGCAGGCTAAGATCAAAACGCTAAATATCGCACCAATTCTCGCTAGCACCATCAAGAACGTGTTTACGGACGAGTCGGTGAGCGAGGTATTTATGGGCGAGAACCAACTCTTCTAGACCGTTAGGAGCGAGAAATGGCAGATAACATAGACCTGCAAGCACAGGAACGCTACGAGCGTGGCAAGAACGCGGCCCGCCGTCTGAGGGCCTCGGGGATGACCCCCGCCGTGCTCTACGGCGAGGGCAACGAGGCGGGCGGGAGCACGGCGCTTGCGATCCCGACCAGAATAGTGGACTACACGCTTCACCATTACGGGGATAACGCCCTCTACAACATAGCCATCGACGGGAACACCTCGACGGCCCGGGTCGTTGACGCGCATCGCGACCCCGTCTCCGGGCTTCTGGTCCACGTGGACTTTGCCCCGGTGAACATGACCGAGCGCATCGAGGTCACGGTGCCGCTGTCGGTCACGGGCGATGCGCCCGGCGTGGAAGAGGGCGGTGTTCTGCAGCAGGTGGCCTACGAGATCCAGGTCGAGTCCCTCCCCGGGGATATCCCCCAGGAGATCACGCTCGACGTCTCCGAACTGGGCATGAACGAGAACCTTACCCTGGGCGACCTGACGCTCCCTGATGGCGTGGCTCTGCTCTCGGAGCCGGAAGAGGTCGCCGTGACGGTGACGGCGCCGACGGAGATCTCCGAGGAGGAGATGGAGGCCGCCGGCATCGTCGAGGAGCCGACGGACGAGGAAGAGGCCGCGGGAGGCGAGGAGGCTGCCGAGGGTGAAGAGGCAGCCCAGGAATCTGCCGAGGAGGGTGAAGGCCCGGCCGGACAGAACGTTCAGGCCTAGGCTGGTCCGCTCTTTCTTCAGCGGGGAGGCGAAAGGCGACGGGGGGCTCCTCGAGTCCCCCGTCGTCGTCGGCCTGGGCAACCCGGGACGCTCCTACGAGCGCACCCGCCACAACGTCGGCTACCTGGTTGCCGACGAGCTCGCCACGCGCCATGCCGGCTCCTGGCGCAAACGTAAGAAGGCCGAGGCCGCGCCCATCACCCTTGGTCTGGTCGAGGCCACGCTTCTCAAGCCGACGACGTTCATGAACAATTCCGGCTCCGCCGTCTCGGGCTACAGGCCCGAGGACCTCGTGGTGGTCCATGACGACCTGGACCTGGAGACCGGCACGGTGAGGGTCAAGGTCGGGGGTGGGGCCGGTGGGCACAACGGCCTGCGTTCCATCATCGGGGGGCTGGGCAACGACTTCGTCAGGGTGCGCGTCGGTATCGGACGCCCGCCCGTTGGTGTTGGCGTCACCGACTACGTGCTCTCGCGCATGGATTCTGGTGTGAAAGAAGCCATCCCGGCCGCGGCCGACGCGGTCGAGTTCCTGCTCGAGCAAGGTCCAGAAGCGGCCATGAACCGCTTCAACGTTCGCGGATAGCAACCCGGCTCATCTACCAGGGGAGAGATTGCGTGGGATCATTGGAGCGTTCTGATCAAGGCCGAGCCGTAGGACGGGTGCGCGATGTGGTATCGCGACTTCTGCATGATGGCACCGCAGTCGCCCGCTCAGATGGCTCGCTCCACGACCTCTTCCCGATCGTGGTTAGCGCCGCCGAGGGAGAGGCGCTGAGAGACTGGGTGTTGCGGGAGCGGGCGACCAGTACGGTCGAGGTCGGGTTCGGCTACGGTATCTCGGCGCTCCACATCTGCGAGGGCCTCCTGCAGAACTCGGGCCCTTCCCCTCACCATGTGGCAATAGACCCATACCAGGCCACGCGGTTCTCCGACTGCGGGCTGCAGTTTCTCGACGAGGCGGGGGTAAGGGAGATGGTCGAGCTTCACACCGAAGACTCCCAGATCTCGCTTCCCCGCTTCCTCGATGGAGACAGGACCTTCGACCTCGCCTTTATCGACGGAAACCACCGCTTCGAGCGGGTCTTCGTCGACCTCTTCTACCTCGGACGACTCGTACGACCCGGAGGGATAATCTTCCTCGACGACTACCAGTTGCCCGGCATCGCCCGTGCAGCCTCGTACTTCGTCTCGAACCTGGGCTGGACCACTGAGGAGATCTCACCCCCGGACGACCTGCACCAGTGGGCGGCGCTTCGTACTTCCGCGGTCCCGGACGAGCGATCGTTCGACTACTTCGTCGACTTCTAGAGCAGCTTGCGAGGACCCGAGCTTGTGGAAGGCGAACTATCAGCAATAGGCGAGAAACTTCCAGAAACCGATAGCTGAAAGCCCGCTTCGAAGATGACTGATCCTCCTGCAAGCTTCTGTAGAGCGCGGCCGTAGCCCTTCGCACAGCGCCGGAGTCCGCCCGTGACTATAATTCTTCGGCCGTACAACGGGGGCTGCCGGATCCTTGTCCTCGCCCCGCTACAGAAAGGAACCAGGATGAGGAAGACTTCGTTGCTGCTCGCCTCGATCGCCTTCGCGGTGATGCTTGCCGGGGGAGCTGCGCTGGCCGCGAGTTCCGAAGCGGGGAATCCCGGTAACGCGGAGGCCCGCGATGCGGTGCTCGATGCCTCCCTGAAGGCGTTGGTTGAGAGGCGTGGTGGTCCTCCCGGGGCGATTGCTGTCGTCCAGCGCGGCAACGACAGGGAGGTCCACGCTTTCGGGGTCCGCAACTTGAAGCGAGATCTTCCGATGCGGGCGGACGCCCGTATGCGCCAGGCGAGCACCTCCAAGGCTTTCAATGGCGCCGTCGCCCTCTCGCTGGTGGACAAAGGTGAGATGTCGTTGAACGACACGATAGGCGAATACCTGCCTGGCTTGCCGAAGTCCTGGCACGAGGTTACGCTGCGCCAGCTTCTGGACCACACGAGCGGGCTCCCGAACTTCACCGAGGATCCAGGCTACCTGCGTGCGCTCTCGGCCAGCCCCGAAAACGCGCCGGCGCCCCGGAAGCTGCTCTCCTACGTGGAGGACGAGCCGCTGAACTTCGAGCCGGGCTCCGACTATCGCTACTCCAACTCGGACAACGTAGCGGTGGGCCTCATGGTCCAGGTCGCGACCGGAGACACCTACGAAGAGCAACTCCAGGAACAGGTACTCGGACCGCTTGGCCTGAAGGAGACCAGCCTGCCCCGAGGCGTCAACCTGAAGCCGCCCTACATCCACGGCTACGATAACGATCCCTCAGAGCAGCCGCCCGAAGATATAAGCGAGGTCATCGCCTCGGGGTGGCCGTGGGCCGCCGGCGGCATGGTCTCCACGCCCTACGATTTCAACGACTTCGTGCGCGGCTACGTCGGGGGTGACCTCTTCAGCAAGAAGGTACGGGCGCAGCAACGCCAGGTCGTGCCGGGCGGAAGCTCGGAGCCGCCCGGACCTGGCAAGAACTCGGCGGGCCTCGGAATCTTCCGCTACGAGACGAGGTGCGGGACCGTCTGGGGCCACACGGGTAACTACCCGGGCTATACGCAGTTCATGGCCGCGAGCCCGAACGGCAAGCGCTCCGTTACGGTATCCGTGAACGAGCAGCTCAGCCCGGTCGAGGGGGCGCCAGGTGTCTTCGATGCCCTCCGGCGTGCTGAAGTGCGCGCCGTCTGCGCCGCCCTGGCCACCCGGTAAGGTCGAAGCGGGAATAGTCGGTCCAATTTTCTCGTGGTAGGGGTGGGAGGTGCCCGCCTTCAGCCTACACGGGGAGTAGAGGTCTCTCCTCTACTCCCCGGGCTGGTCTCCGACAGAGGTGTCAGGGGGCATCTGGCGGAGCATGCGGCCCAGCATCTCGATACCGCCCTGGTCCAGTATCCTGTCCTCTTCAATGATCTCAAGGCTCTCGGGAACACCGATCTCACGGAGCTTACCGGCTGTCTTGGTGGAGCAGACGACGGCTTCGACCTCCCCGATGGTGGACAGAGCCTCGCCCCGCCCCGCGTCCACGTTGACCTGAACCAGGTCGAGGTGGTCGAGGCCAGCTCCCTCGATGGAGCGGGAGAGGTTGTCCATGCACGTGCTGCCCCATCCAACTACCCCGACCGGGGTCTGGGGAGGCAGGTCCATGAGGCGCTGCAGGCTCTCGAGCGTCGCCTCGGCCAGCAGCGCGACCGTCTCCAACCCGAACACTCCAACGAGTTCCTGTACCTCGTGAACGTGGAAGAACGTCGTTACGGCGAGCCGCCACGGCGCCTCTTCCAGGCCGGAGAGCCTCTCTTCGAGGTCCCCTATCAGGACCCTCTCCACCTCGACCGGCAACTGCTCCTCTAGCTCATCGGAGAACTGGTCGAGCTCCGCAGGGGTACACTCGACGAAGAGGATGCGAACCTTCTGCCGCGGCGTCGTACCGGCCCGCGCCAGCAGCGCGTACGCCAGATCCTCGACCGGTACGTCCCGCGCCGCCGCAAGATCCACTACCCTCTCTACTACCTCCCGGCACTTCTCCTCATCCGGCTCCACGGGGGGCTCGAGCACGTACACCCCGCTACCGCGCCGGCTCTCCACGTACCCCTCCCGCTCCAGGTCCGAGAAGACGCGCGCCACCGTATTGCGGTTCACCCGCAGAAATCCGGCCATCGCCCTGATGCTCGGCAACCGGCTTCCCACCTCGAAGTTGCCCGTCAGGATGAGGTGCTTGATCTGGCCTTCCAGCTGTACGTGCACCGGTACGTGACTCTTTGAATTTATTCTCAAATCCATAATCAGCCTATTGTCCTATGACACCATGCCAGTTATAATTGTCCCAAGTCAGCGTGACAATTATACCCCAGTTGGTGAGGAGGCTGGCTATGGGCGATCCGTTTGGGCTAGAGATGGCGAAGATCAGGCAGGCGGAGTTGTTGCGGGAGGCTGAGGGGCGCAGGATCGCGCGGGCTCTGAAGAGGTTTCGTGGTGGCGACGTTGCCCGTCTGGGGTCGGTTGGGACAGAGGGTATCGGGGTACGTTGGGGGCTTGCGGGGGACGAGCTTGCGGTCGCGGAGTTGCTCGAGCTAAACGGCATGCCGCGTTGGATCTCTTTCGAGGAGCGGTTCGTGGTCGCGGAGGAGGACGGGCGAGTCCTTGGCGCCGTGCGTTACAGGACAGAGTCGAAGCGTTTGATCCTGGGCTTGCTCGTTGTCGATCCGTGGGCGGGCGAGGAGCGGCTGGCACGCGCGTTGTATCGTGGGGCTGGCGAGTTGGCCCGCGAGATGGGGGTCAGCGAGGTGTTGGCATCTGCCTCGCCGGCACGCTATCCGGGGATGGTGGGTTATCGCCGACGCGGGCGTAGTTGGCGCCTCGAAGTAACACGGTTGCCCTCGGTCGGTGGCGGAAGCTCGTCGATTCACGGCGTGTCCCGGGGTTAGAGAGGCGTGCAGCAGAAAGTAGCCGCGCCTACGGAGGAGCGGGTCACCTTTACCCTGGCGGGTGCGCTCGCGGGGGCGAAGAAGTGCGTGCCCGTGGCGATTACCGGCTGCGCCATAGGCCTCGTCTTCGGGACGCTGGCCGGGCAGGCCGGGCTCGGGGCTGCTGAGGCCGTCCTGATGAGCGCCATCGTATTCTCCGGGG
>Ga0190275_10002650_pt1 | contig 12800 bp, 10 predicted proteins | sample Popmic550T_FD_133745 | JGI IMG/M metagenome (GOLD analysis project Ga0190275, IMG submission 133745) | Populus adjacent soil microbial communities from riparian zone of Yellowstone River, Montana, USA - 550 T | ecosystem: Environmental > Terrestrial > Soil > Riparian zone > Trees stand | place... | reverse complement strand
TTCCATGTCGACGGGACCGATTCGAAGGCCCACCGGCATCTCCACCACATAGAAAAGATGATAGGTGAGTCGACGCTACCAGACGTGGTTAAGGCGAACGCGAGCGCCGTGTTCCGGCGTCTGGCTTTGTCCGAGTCGAAGATGCACGCAACCACCATCGAGAAAGTACACTTCCACGAAGTCGGTGCGGTGGATTCGATTTGCGACATCGTCGGAGCGTGTTTCTGTCTCGACAATCTTGGTGTCGAAGCGATTCACTGCAGCGCCATCAATGTCGGCAGCGGAACGGTGCGGACCGAGCATGGAATTCTTCCGGTACCAGCGCCGGCCACCGCGGATCTACTCATCGGCAAACCTCTGTATTCGCGCGGCCCTGAGGTCGAGCTAACGACGCCCACCGGCGCCGCAATCGTCAGCACGCTCGCGGGAGGATTCGGACCGATGCCGCCGATGTCCATCGTCTCGGCCGGATATGGAGCCGGCGACAAAGATTTCCCCGAGCACGCAAACGTCGTTCGCGTGCTGATCGGCAACACGACGGGAGCGTCTGAATCGACCACAGTTGTGGTGATGGAAACGAATATCGACGACTCGACGCCCGAACTTCTTGGCTATGCAATGGAGAAACTCCTCGAGGCTGGAGCGCTCGATGTCTCCTTCACGCCCATTCAGATGAAGAAGAATCGCCCCGGTTCGAAGCTGACCATCGTCGCCGATCCTGATAAACGGGAGGCACTCGCCGAGATCGTCCTGCGTGAAACCTCTAGTCTTGGGGTGCGGATGTACAACGCGGAAAGACGCGTGCAGAGCAGACGAATCGTTCACGTTACGACACCGTATGGTCCAGTGCGCGTCAAGATTGCGCAGTCGGGCGCAGCGGCTCCGGAATTCGAGGATTGCCGTCAACTCGCCGCCAGCAACAACGTTCCCTTGAAACAGGTGATGACAGAAGCGACGCTGGCTTATCTCCGAGACGCAAAATGAAATATTACATAACCACCCCCATCTATTACGTCAATGCCGCGCCGCACATCGGCCACTCGTACACGACGATCGCCGCGGACGCGATCAAGCGCATCAAGCGGATGGAGGGGTTTGAAGCGTATCTCACGACGGGCACGGACGAACACGGCCAGAAAATAGAGCGCGCCTCCAAAGCTTCCGGACAGTCGCCGGAGCAATTCACGGATGTCATTTCGTCCGAGTTCCGCAACCAGTGGAAGGCTCTCGATTTGGGGATCGATTTCTTCCAGCGCACGACCAGTCCGCAACACGCCAGGGTTGTTCAGGATTTGTTCCAGCGATGTCTCGACAACGGCTACATCGAGAAGGGCTCCTACACCGGTCAGTACTGCGTCTTCGATGAACTGTATGTCAACGAAGCAAAGCCTGGCGATCCCTGTCCCGATTGCGGCCGGCCAACCGAGACAGTTACCGAGGAAAACTATTTCTTCAAACTCTCTGCCTTTCAAGAGAAACTGTTGAAGCTTTACGAAGACAATCCTGAGTTCATTCTGCCGGAGACACGCCGCAATGAAGTGCTCGCGTTCGTTCGTCAGGGATTGAGCGATCTATCCATCAGCCGGACCACCATCAAGTGGGGAATCCCGCTACCGGTCGAAGGCAACCACGTTTTTTACGTCTGGTTCGATGCGCTTGCCACTTATAAGAGTGCCGTCGAAGAAGAAGATCTGTGGCCCGCTGACCTGCATCTCATAGGCAAGGAGATCATTCGCTTCCACGCCATTTTTTGGCCGGCCTTCTTAATGGCCGCCGATTATTCGCTTCCCAAGCGCATCTTCGCGCACGGGTTCTGGATGTTCGAGAACGACAAGATGAGCAAATCGCGCGGCAACATCGTGCGCGCGAACCCCATCGTCGATGTGATGGGAATCGATGCGCTGCGGTACTTCCTGTTGCGTGAAGTCACATTCGGCAAGGACGGATCGTTCAGTTACGATGCGCTCGTAGGTCGCTATAACGCTGATCTGGCGAATGGTCTCGGCAATCTCGTCAGCCGCACGTTGACGATGATCAATCAATACCGCGACGGCTACATTCCGTCGAAAGTGGAAGTCAGCCTTAGCGACACGATTCGCAAGGTCCAGCAATCGTACGACGAGTTTGACTTCTCGCGTGGCTTGGAAGAAATCTGGTCAGCCATTTCCTGGCTAGATGGATACATCGTTCAGCAGCAGCCGTGGAAGTTGGCTAAGAGCCAGGATGAGGGGGCGCACGAAAAACTCGACGCTGTTCTTTATACGGCGGCTGAATACATCCGCGTCATCACAGCCTTAGTGTCGCCGATGCTTCCCGCAACGGCAATCAAGATCTGGCGCATGCTCGGGATGCCTTACCCAATTGAGGACGCACGCTTCATCGATCTTGCGGAACAGTCGCTGCCTCCGGGCCAAAAGGTGGAGCCAGTCGCCGCTCTATTCCCGCGCATCGAGGCTAAGCAGGCAATCGAGAAGATGCAGGAACTCGAAGTGGCTGAGACGCGGCGTCAGGCAGCGCTCTTCGGCAAGACAATTCCGGCGAACGAAGAACCAGCGGCGGCCGCGCCTGTTAACGTCGCGCCTCTCGATCCGGAGATCAGCATTGACGATTTCGCCAAGGTCGATCTGCGCGTCGGCTTAGTAAAATCGGCCGAGCCGGTCAAAGGCGCCGACAAGCTTCTGCACTTGAAAGTTGACATAGGCGAAGCTGAGCCTCGAACCATAGTGGCCGGCATCGCGAAAGCTTATGCGCCGGAGCAATTGATCGGGCGCAAAGTGGTCATCGTCGCGAATCTTGCGCCTCGTAAGCTCCGAGGCATCGAATCGCGCGGAATGATTGTCGCTGCATCCCTACCGGAAGGGGCACCGGTGCTTGCAGGATTCCATGAGGATATACAACCGGGCGCTCGTTTGAAGTGACGCTCATCGATTCGCACACGCATCTTGACGATCGCCGGTTTGGCGACGATTGCGACATGGTGGTCCAGCGAGCCATCGATGCGGGCGTCAGCCGAATGCTTTCCATCGGTACTGGCGAAGGTCCGCCGGACCTCGAAGCGGCGATTCGCATGGCCGATCGTTACGAACCGGTATACGCGAGCGTCGGCTTGCACCCCGAGCATGCGCCAAAGGTCACGCAACAGAATCTCGATCACTTAACCGAACTTCTGTCTCATCGCAAAGTGCTTCTGGTTGGTGAGATCGGCCTCGATTATTACTGGAAGCCGTACGACGCGAAGCTGCAAGCCGAAGTCTTCGTCAATCAGATGAATATCGCGGCGGCAGCTGGTAAACCGATCAGCATCCACACCCGAGACGCGTGGGACGATACGATCGATCTGCTGCGAACTCACTGGGCTCGGACCGGCTTGCCCTGCATCATGCATTGCTTTACCGGAAATCCCGAGCAGGCAAAACAAGCGCTCGATCTTGGCTTTCATCTGAGCTTCTCGGGCGTCGTCACCTACCCGAAAGCGGTCGAAGCACACGAGTCCGCTAAGTTCGCGCCGCTCGATCGCATTCTGGTGGAAACGGATGCACCTTATCTTGCCCCCGTCCCTTTTAGAGGCAAGCGCAACGAACCTTCCTACGTGCTGCATACCGCATCGCGAGTCGCAGAGTTAAAAGGGATCGATCCCGAACATTTGGGGCACGCCGTGACGGAGAATTTTGAGAAGCTGGTACGTTTATGAGCGCACTCTCAAAAGCGTTGAGGGACGCAGTGATCCGGCGGCTGGCCGGCCCCCAGACTTACCAGCGTGGATTGGACTATTTCCGGCAAGGGCATGTTGAGTCGCTTGAAGAGAGTGGCGGCGACCTACGTGCCGTTGTGCGTGGCGCCGCGAACTACATAGTTACTCTCACCTCGGACGACGACGTGCTCGACTACTCGTGCGGTTGTCCTATGGGCGCCGATTCTGAGTTTTGTAAACATTGCGTAGCAGCGGGCCTGGCTTGGCTGGAATCTAAGAATGAGCACAAGAAGCCGAAAAAATCGGCCAAGACCAGGAAACTTACTCTCGCCGACGCAGGCAAGGTGCTTCGGGAAGAAGATAAAGAGGCGCTAGTGGCGCAGGTGCTCGCGTGGGCCAAAGGGAACCCCAAGTTACGCGAACAAATAGTTCTATTCGCCGCACGCCGTTCCGGAGCAGAGGCAAGCATTGCCACTGTCGAGCATGCGTTTCAAAAAGCTGTTCGGGTACGTGGTTTCCTGCATTATCGCGAAGCTCGATCGTGGGCTCGCAACGTAGACCGCGCGATCGATGCAATCGATCAGTTGTTCCAGGATGGCCATTCTGCGGCGGTCATCGGCTTGTGCGAATCGGCGCTCCGTTCCTTGGTAGAGACCGCTGAGCATATGGATGATTCCGACGGTTACTTTAGTGATCTGAGAGACCGCTTGGAGGGCATTCACTTCAACGCATGTAACGAAGCCAGGCCGGATCCGGTGGAGTTGGCGAACCGCCTTTTCCAATGGCAGATGAATGGCAGCTTCGACGTCTTTTACGACGCGGCCTCAAACTATGCCGAGATTCTTGGATCACGAGGGATAGCTGCTTACCGCGAACTCGCCGAAGCCGAGTGGGAAAAAGTGCCCGCACGGACCACGGGCGATCGATATTCCGGTTCCTCCTCACACTCCAGCATCCGGCACATTATGGAATCGTTGGCCAAGGCTTCCGGCGACCTTGAGCAGCTTATTTCGATCAAGTCCCGCGATCTATCGAGCCCTTACGACTACTTGCAGATCGCGGAACTTTACCGCGACGCCCGCCACTACGATCAGGCTCTTTCGTGGATTCAGAAAGGACTCCAGGCCTTTCCGAAACAACCGGATAACAGACTCCTTGAGTTTGCTGCGAACGAGTATCACCGTCGCGGATCCCACGATGACGCAATGAAGCTGATGTGGTCCACTTTTACTTCACAGCCGACCGTAGATCGCTATCTCAGGCTCGAACTCCACGCGAAAAAGGCCGGCTCCTGGGCCGAATGGAGAGAGCGCGCGCTGACCGAGATACGGCGCCGGATCACTGAATCCAAGCAGCGCTCGCAAGGCCGCGGAACTGGAAATTGGATATATGAGCTAGACCATTCGCAGCTTGTGGAGATTTATCTCTATGAGGAGAACTCTCAGCAAGCGTGGAATGAGGCCAAGGCGGGTGGATGCGTGGATCATTTGTGGCTCAGGCTCGCCGATGCGCGTATGGAGAAGCATCCCAAAGATGCCGCCCCGATCTACTTAAAATACGCCGAGAATGCCATTAGTACTTCACGATATGAAGGGGCTTTTGAACTGCTGCTGAAGGCTTCAGACGCAATGAAGCGGTCAAACCAGACTCCCGAATTCGCAACCCTATTACAGTCGCTATGCGTGAAGTTCAAGGCCAAACGAAACTTCATAGCACTGGTCAACCAGAATAGGCATTCGTTGCACCTGACTTAGCGCATCAGCACAGTCTCGGTCGTCTGCTCGCCGATGTGGACATGAAGCTTGTCTCCGGCTCCGTGAATCCAGAGTCCTTCGCCGGGCGCTACCGGAATCTGCGAAGGCTTGGACACTACGACGAACCGGTCGTTCTCGACATGCTTCATCATCTTGCCAATGTGAATGTGGGCATGGCACTGGGTTCGTACTTTCTCGCCGTTGTAGGCAATACCCCAATCGTCTCCCCACATCGATTTCGACTTCTCGATCGCGGCTGTAAAGAGCGCAGTGCGGGCGGCCTGAGGCATTTCATGCAGATGATGAAGGCCATCGAAATGCGCGCGCGGCAAAGCCAGCCAGCGATTTGGCTTCCGTGGATTGATGTCTTTAAGAAAGAAGATAGCTTCCCCGGTAGGCCGTATCTCCGCTTCACGGCAGAGACTGCATTGCCGCGCTTTCATCGACTCAGCCTGGTCCGGTGAACAGATGCATTCGGTGGCTGCCATCGTGGCTATCCCATGAAGAAGAACAAGACCCACTAAGACGAAGCCACGCATCGCCGACATTATACTTGGTAGTTGTCCGATTTCCCGCTCGGATGGGTTCGTTGCTGCGGCTGGCTCGCAAGCGGCGTTCCCGCCGCTACGGTCACTTCACTTTTTCTTCAAGGTGTTTAAGTCGCGCGTCGATGATCTCTTCGACACGGCGGAGTTCGGCGCGCCAAAGATCGCGCATGTCATCGAAGCGCTGATTTACGGCGGCAAAGCCGATATCCATTCGGGCACTAAGTTCAGTACGGACGCCATCGACCTTGGCGTTGATGTAGGCCATAAGAATGACGATCAAGACCGCGTTGAAGGCCATGGGAATGCCGACGGCTAGATAGAGCTGCTCATTGGTCACAGTCTCTTCTCCCCGGCTGATGTTGCTGCGTGCATGTGGCTCCTTCGGCAAAAGGGGCGGCGCGAATTGCCTGCCGCGTCCACTATTCTCGTACAACTTCATTGAGCGAACTCGATTTCGTGAGCGCCATGGTTCCGTGCCGTCATCGGGGAGGTCGGTATACTTGATGGTTGTCCGCCTTCCCCTGGAAACACCTACTCGCGGCCCCGATCGTATTCCTTCTGCTTTTCTACGGGCTCACGACGACAGGGGTCCTCAGCGCCGATGAACCTCGATACGCGTCGATCGGCCGGGAGATGGCTGAATCCGGAGATTGGGTTACTCCTCGTCTCTGGGGCGAGCCCTGGTTCGAGAAACCACCGCTGCTGTACTGGCTCGTCGCTCTGGGATTCGTTGCCGGGTTGGGAGATGACCTCGCGCCCCGACTTCCCATAGCGCTCCTCAGCGCTGGCTTTCTACTGCTGTTCTTTCATCAGGTGCGCCGGGAGTTCGGCGAACGTGCCGCGCTGTATGCTTCAGGCATACTTGCGACGTCGGCTGGATGGCTCGCCTATTCGCACGTCGCAGTCACCGACTTGCCGCTCGCTGCTACGTTCACAGCGGCGCTCTTACTTTGTCTGCCTTGGGTCCGATCGGGTGGGCGGAGAGGGCTATTAATCGCCGGCGTCTTCCTCGGGTTCGCGGTTTTGGCGAAGGGTCTTGTCCCGCTTGCCCTGATGGCTCCTTTGCTTTGGATCGCCGGCCGTCGTTGGCCCGAACTGTTCTTGCTTGCAGGCGCCGCGATAGCCATCGCGTCTCCCTGGTATCTTGCCTGCTACTGGCAGAACGGCAATGCAATCGTCAACGAGCTTTTCTGGAAACATCACGTCTCAAGGTTCTTCAGTCCCGAACTGCAGCATGTACAGCCCTGGTGGTATTACGCGCCGGTCCTGCTCGGATTGCTTTTTCCGTGGACGCCGACCTTGGTGGTGATTCCACATCGGACGTCTGACAATCGCCGCAAGCTGCTTTTCGCCGTCGTTTTGTTTGGGTTTGTTTTGTTCTCCGCGGGAGCGAACAAGCTGCCGGGCTATTTGCTCCCTCTTATCCCTACGATCGCTATCCTGGCAGGGATCCGTCTGGCGGAAATGAAAGACGTTCGCGCCGTGGTGGGCTGGTCTGCGATTCTCTTGCTGGCATTGCCGTTAATAGCAGGCACGCTGCCGAGAGCTCTCGCCGTAGGCCTTTCTAAGGTCGAACTGACCGCGATCGGCTGGGGTTCGGTCCTCCCTGTCGTTGCGGGTGTGGCCGTTGTTTTCTGGTTCCTCGCAAGAGAGAAACGCAGTTTCGCGATCGCCGCTGCCGTTATAACCGCGACCATGGCGGTTGCATACTTGAAGTGGCGAATGTTTCCAGAGTTGGATAGGGTGGTTTCCGCACGTGCATTATGGCTCCAAATTCGCGATTCTAGAGATGAGTACTGTATTGGGGTCCTCGATCGGGACATCCGCTACGGACTGAATTATTACGCTCATAAGCCCTTGAAAGAGTGTGCCGAATGGCCGCTTTTGAAGAGGCTGGATCGTTAAATATGGTAATCTTGATAGAGATACTGGAGTTGGTCCTCTCGTGAAAGTAAGTAATCCCCTCTGGAAAGAACGCCTCGCCGATCAAATCAGTCCTCAGCTTGCTCGGGAACTGGATATTTTCGACAACGAAGTCACCCTCAAAAAGAACGGCAAGATCGACGACAAGGTCTTTGCGGAGACTCGGTTACGACGCGGCGCGTATGGTCAGAGATACGACAACGGACAGCGGCATGACGGTGTTGAAACCCGCAAGCTGGTTTACCCCTCTCCGGACACAAAAGGTCCGGGAACGTTATGGGATGCGCCCGGTATGCAGCGCATCAAGATTCCGTTTGGCGGTATGAACGCGCGTCAGCTCGAAGTGTTAGCCGAACTTGCGGAAGAGTATTCCGACTGCATCGGCCACGTTACGACCCGGCAGGATTTCCAGCTCCACTACATTCACATCGAAGATGCGGCGATCATCATGCGTCGGCTGGCCGCGGTGGGCATCACGACACGCGAAGCCTGTGGCAACACCGTTCGTAACGTAACTGCCTGCCCACTCGCGGGTGTCTGCCGGACGCAGGCATTTGACGTTACGCCCTACGCCAAGGCTCTGACGTATTACATGCTCGGACATCCCTTGACTCAGGACTTCGGCCGCAAGTTCAAGATCGCCTTTTCCGGCTGCCGCGATGAGGCCTGCGGGCTTGTAATGCTGCATGACATCGGCGCTGTCGGTGTTGTGCAGAACGGTAAGCGTGGGTTCGAGTTCTACGTGGGAGGCGGTCTGGGTACCGTTCCCCAACAGGCGAAGCTCCTGTCTGAGTTTATCGCCGAAGAAGAATTACTTCCGCTCAGTGTGGCAATCGGGCGGGTATTCGCCAAGTACGGCGAGAAGAAGAACCGCAACACCGCTCGTCTGAAGCACCTGATCATCAAAATCGGATTTGACGAATTTAAGCGGCGGCTTGCGGAAGAGCGCGCAGCGCTCGAGCCCGATCCGCGCTGGACCGAGTATCTCCAACATCTACCGGACACCGACGAGCAGCCTTTGCACGCTCCGGAGTTTCTGCAGATCAAGAATTCGGCGGACCCGGCGTTTCAGAAGTGGTACGACTCGAATGTATATGGCCAGCGTCAACCTGGTTATGCGACGGTAACAATCTGTCTGCCGCTCGGCGACATTACCTCGGATCAGTTACGCGCCTTGGCCGATATCGCGCGACGCTATACGCGGGAAACGATCCGAACGACCGTTGAGCAGAACATTGTCCTCCGATGGGTGAGCGAAGCGGCGCTCCCGGCTGTCTATCGGGAACTGAAGAGCGTCGGCCTGGAACTTTCCGGCGCCGGCACGATTGTCGATGTGGTCTCCTGTCCAGGGTCGGATACCTGCAAGCTTGGTATCTCGTCATCCCGTGGTCTCGCGGCTGAACTACGAGAGCGTTTGCTAGCCCGTGGCGCAGAGCTCGATATGGCAATTCGCGGACTTCATATCAAGGTCAGCGGTTGCTTCAACTCCTGCGGCCAGCACCATATCTGCGATCTCGGTTTTTATGGGATGAGCCGTGTCAAGAATGGCTTTGCGGTTCCACACTTCCAGGTGATGCTGGGTGGCCAATGGGAAGCAAATGCCGGTTCTTACGGCTTGGCCATCGGCGCGGTGCCGTCCAAGCGCATCCCGGATGTCGTCGATCGGTTCACCACCCGGTACGTTACAGAACGAACCCAAGGCGAGACTTTCCACTTATTTATCAAGCGGATCGGCAAGGCCGAGTGCAAGAAAATGGTCGAGGATCTGATGATCGTCCCAACGCACGACGTCGCGCCAGAGTTCTATCAGGATTGGGGCGATGCGCGCGAGTATGGAGTGGGTGACCTCGGTGAAGGAGAATGCGCTGGCGAAGTCATTAGTCCGGCCGAATTTCTGCTAACAGCGGCCGAACGGGAGGTCTTTGAAGCGCAACTCCAGCTGGAAGCCGGGGAGGTCTACAAGGCGGCGAAAACTGCGTACGAATCCATGTGTCACGCCGCGCTCGGACTTTTGAAGAAACAAAACGCCGGATTCCCTGAAGATCCGGACTCGGTTCTCGCACGATTCACCAAGCATTTCTACGACACGCAGCTGTTCTTTGACCCGTTCGTCGGAGGCAAGTTCGCTCAGCATTATTTCGATGCTCACGAGCAACGAGGCCAGTCGCTGAACGCGGAACAGGCTGTGCGTTTGGTAGAGGAGGCGCAACTGTTCCTGGAGGCCTGCCACGCATGCTACGCGCGAATACTGCAGCAGCCTGCCGTAGCGGTTGTCTAAGATGCCGGAATTTCAGCACTTCAACGTCAAGATCTTTGCCAAGCCGAATTCCCGCTTGGATTGGCATGCCCTGATCCCGATCTTCCACCGCTGGATTCGGGAGCAGGCCATGCCGGAGCTACTGATCGACGTTGCCGATTACTCCCATGTCCCTGCCGGACCCGGAGTTATGGTCATCGGACATGAAGCCCACTACAGCGTAGATAATCGTGAGAACCGCCTTGGCCTGCTGTACAACCGCCGGGCTGCGCTTGAAGGCACATCTCAGGAACGGGTCAAGCAGGCTTACGACGCAGCCGTCAGCGCGGCTCGCAAACTCGAGCAGGAACCGGAATTGAACGGTGCGCTGCATTTCGATGAGCGGATTGTCGAGATCTGGGTAAACGATCGGCTGCTTGCCCCGCATACCCCTGAGACGTTCTCAGTCCTCGAGGCGGAAGTATCGTCCTTGCTGACAGATCGCCTTGGACAGCCGCCGGTCCTTGAACGCTCCGAAGACCATAGAGATCTGGCTCGCGTCCGTACAGTCGTTTAGCTCAAAGGCACGTTCCGCTAAGTTCGTCCAGTGACTTCTGCTAAATCAAGCGTCAACCGCAATTTACACAATTGTAATGTGGTTGTAACACGCAACGTTTACGCTTCAGATAGGTAACATGCGGAAAATAGCCCTCATTGAAGACGATTCGGACCTTTACGCCCTTCTCAAGTACAACTTGGAAAAAGAAGGATTTACGCTCGTCGGAACCCAGACCGGGAAAGGTGCGATCGAACTCTGTCGCCGCGAACGTCCGGACCTGATTTTATTGGATATTATGCTGCCAGATTCCGACGGGCTCGATATCTGCAAAGGAATCCGGAGTCATCCGGAGCTCGCTCACATCCCCGTCATTTTCCTCACCGCCCGGGCATCGGAGACGGATCGCATTGTGGGACTCGAGCTGGGGGCGAACGACTACATCGTTAAACCGTTCTTCATTCGGGAACTGATTGCCCGTATAAAGATACAATTCCGTAGCCAGACGACTGCAACCCGGCTTTTGAAAGCCGGCGGCCTGGAACTCGATCGCAGCAGTTGCCGGGTTCGCTTGCACAACCAAACGTTATCGCTGACAGCGACGGAGTTCCGACTGCTCGAATTCCTGATGAGCCGGCCCGGGGTGGTCTTCAGTCGGGAACAATTGCTCGACGCCGTCTGGGGCCACGACCGGGCTGTAACGGATCGCACGGTGGACGTTTACATTTTGCGTCTTCGCCAGAAAACCGAGGCGGACCCAACAAATCCCCTATTGATCCGCTCGGTTCGTGGCTTCGGTTATAGTTTCAACGAATCGGAGCTACCATCTACTGCCGCTGATCAGCCCAATCCAGTGGTCGTAGCTGTTCAGTAACGTCCGGCAATCGCTGTCGGCCGATCTGTAACGCGCGACTTGGACCGCCACCCGCGGGATAGAAGTCCGCCGCCCAGCAGGCCCGCTAAGAATCGCGGCGCGGCGACTCCCCCTCTCCGGCGACGAAGCGATGGGTGTTCTTCTTCTGAATCGTGTACTTCCAAACGACTTTGGACAGATTTCACTCCAGGAATCGCGTTTACGCAGTCCAGGAGTTGGCGTACTTCTGATTGCAGAACTGGACCGCTCAACGTAATCGCCCCATTATTGGAAGCGACTTCGACGCCGTGGCCCCGTGAGATATTGCGGCGGATCCTGGAACGAATTTTCGACGCGAGACCGTCGTCGGGATCCCAGGGCGCGTCACTCCTGCTCGAACGGCCGGAAGGCCGCAAAGCGTACATCAGCCCTGCGCCGATGCCGAGACAAAGCGCACCGGCCGCAATTGGATTAGTCCCGCCCCAGCGCCGGGCGGTCATCATGCCCCGGTCGCTCCAACCTTGCGAGCCGTAAGGTTCAGAGATGTGTTCGACGACACGTCCAACTTCCTCTTCATTTTCGTGTAGCGCAATATCAGCCTGAGCCACGATTCCACTCAGCCGATTGTCCTGGTCAACAATTGGAATGCGTCGTACCTGATGATTGGCCATCAATTGCAGCGCACGATGAGTATCTTCGTCTTCACGCATGCTGATGGGATTTAGGCTCATCACTTCGTCAACGCGGGTTGTGTGAGGATCTCGGCCTTCGGCAATGACCTTAAGAGCAAGATCGCGGTCAGTCACAATACCGATGAGCCGATTTTCATGGTGATCGGAAACCACGAGTACCGGTCCCACATCGTTACGTTTCATGATCTGAGCAGCAATGGCCACAGAGTCGCTCGGCAGGCAGCTGGACGGATTGGGAGTCATTATGTCTTTAACAGTCACTCGCTTGTCCTCCTAGACGATTTCGTCTTACGTAAATGAGACACGCGGACGACAGATGGTGTTACGCCGTTTGAGGGACTTTAAAACGACAGGGAGCCGAGGTGATGCTCGAGGTGAACCACGTAGTCGCGCATTAGAAGCTCGAGTGTGACCGGCTCGGCGCCCGCGTTGTGCACGTCGACCCGGAAGCGCACCGGCGCGCCCTCGGCCAAGCGCGGCTCCACCTGCAGCGTGATCACGGGCATGGGAGCGCCGGCGGTGGGCACGGGGGCGCGACCACCCATCG
>Ga0190275_10002649_pt1 | contig 12802 bp, 8 predicted proteins | sample Popmic550T_FD_133745 | JGI IMG/M metagenome (GOLD analysis project Ga0190275, IMG submission 133745) | Populus adjacent soil microbial communities from riparian zone of Yellowstone River, Montana, USA - 550 T | ecosystem: Environmental > Terrestrial > Soil > Riparian zone > Trees stand | place... | reverse complement strand
TCATGCGCCCCACGATCGTGCTCGTCCATGGCGCCTTCGCCGAGTCGGCCAGCTGGGACGGGGTCGTCGACCCGCTGCTCGACGCGGGCCACTCCGTCGTCGCCGTCGCCAATCCCCTGCGCGGCCCGCGTGCTGACGCCTCCGCCGTCAGCGACGTGGTCCGCACCATCGATGGCCCGGTGGTCCTCGTCGCCCACTCCTATGGCGGCATGGTGATCTCGAACGTCGACAGCGACGCCGGCGACATCACCGGCCTCGTCTACGTCGCCGCCTTCGCACCGGAGGCCGGCGAGAGCGCGTTCTCGCTCGCGGGGATGTTCCCGGGGAGCACGCTGGGCGACGCGGTGCAGCCGACCCCGCGCGGCGACGGCACCACCGACCTGACGATCGTCCAAGACCGCTTCCACGCCCAGTTCTGCGCCGACGTGCCGGAGGCCCAGGCGCGCCGGATGGCCGCCACGCAGCGACCGGCCACGCTGGAGGCGCTGCAGGAGCCCTCAGGCGAGCCGCTCTGGAAGCAGATCCCCTCGTGGTTCGTGTTCGGTGAGGAAGACCGCAACATCCCCGCCGCCCTCGAGCACTACATGGCCAAGCGCGCCGGCGCGCACCGCACGATCGAGATCCCCGGTGCGTCACACGCGGTCTCGGTCGCACACCCCGCTGCCACGGCGCACCTCATCCTCGAGGCCGCGGCTGTCAACGTGGCCGTCTAGGCGGGACCCAGAGCGTGTTCCGGGGACTCGGCGAGCACGCGTCGCAGCTCCTTGCGAGTGCTGACGCCGAGTTTCCGGAACACCTTGTGCAGGTGGTACTCGACCGTGCGCGGACTGATGTACAGCCGTCCGCCGATCTCCGGGTTGGTGTGCCCGTCGCGGACCAGCCGCGCGACCTGCGCCTCCTGGGGGGTGAGGGCGTCGCGGGTATCCACCGTGAGCCTGGGGGCGCTCTCGCCCGTGGCGATGAGCTCGCGACTCGCGCGTTCGGCGAACGCCTGGGCGCCGGCGCGGCTGAACGTCTTGTGCGCGGCCCGCAGGAGCTCGCGGGCATCCGTCCGCCGGTTCTGGCGCCGGAGCCATTCCCCGTACGTGAGCTGGGCGCGTGCGAGATGGACCGCACCGCGGCTGCGCGCGAGTCGCTCGACGGACTCCCGGTAGAAGGGCTCGGCGGAGCCGGCGTCACTCAGCAGTGCGCGTGAGCCTGCTTCGATGCCGAGCGCCCACTCGGTCCCGCTCGCGCGTGTTCGCTCGCTCAGGCGCTCGAGCGCCGCGGCGGCCGCGTCGAGCTGACCCGCGCGCGCCCCGGCCTCGATCAGCTCCACGAGCGCCCAGCCGAACATGATCACGTCCTCGTGCTCACACGCCTGCTGCGCGGCCGCGAGCGCCTCCTGATGGCGCCCGGCACCGTTGTGGAGCAGCGCGGTCGCCCACCCGAATGCTCCGATCGCCGTCCCCTCGCCGCGGGACATCGCGTTCTGGAGCGCCCACTCGAAGAGCTCGAGCGCCGGTGCGTCGTCGCCGCGCCAGGCGGCCAGCATCAGCGCGGCGTGCTTGAGGGGCGGGATGCCGGTCGCCTGCGTGATCGCGTCGACCTCGTCGATCAGCACGGCGGCCGCGTCGAACGCTCCGGAGTGCACATGGAGCGCGGCGAGGTAGTTGGCCGCGACCGGGAGGGCGCTGAGCGCGCCCGCCTCGCGTGCGACGCGAACGCCGCGGGTGGCGAGCACGTGCCAGAGCTCGTCGTCCCACAGGTCCTGGGCGATGCGGCAGGCCAGCCAGAGCCAGCGGCTGTCGTCCAGCTCGCCGATCGCGTGCACCGCGCTGGACAGCGGCGCGAACCCGGTCGCGTAGCCCTCGGTGAAGCGTGTCGCGAGGGCGGTGAGGAGCCGGTCGTGGGGCCCCGAGCCCGGCGGCGCCGAGAGGGCGAGCTGTGCCACCTCGCGAACGCCCGGTTCCGCTCTGAGCCGACCGGTGTACATCGCGGCCGCGATCGCCTCGAGGTACGTCTCGCGGGCCGCCGCCGGATCGAGCGGTTCCAGGCGCCTCGCGGCGTCGAGCAACAGCGGCGGCGCGTCGGTGCCGCGCCTGCGGCCGAACGCGATCTCCGCGCGCAGCCGCTCGAGACGGGCGCGCTGAAGCTCGTCCATCGGGCCGTGCTGCGCCGCGGTGATGAGCTCGGAGGCCGCTCCATGATCGGCGACGTCGAGCTTCGCTTGCGCCGCCGTCAGCGCGCGCTCGACGCGGCGGCCGGGGTCGGGCGTCAACTCGGTCGCGCGTTGCAGGAATGCGGCGGCCGCGGCACGGCCGCCGCGGCGCTGCGCTCCCTCCGCCGAGCGGATCATCTCGGCGGCCACCGCCTCATCGGGAGCGTCCGTCGCGTGGGCGGCGTGCCAGGCGCGCCGGTCGGGATCCGCGACGGGGTCGCTCGACTCCGCAAGGGCGCGGTGCACCGCGCGGCGGTCGTGCGCGGGCGCGCCGCGGTAGACCGCCGAGCGGACCAGGGGATGCCTGAATCGCACCCGCAACCCGAGCTCGATCAAGTCGGCGGCCTCAGCCGGCGTGCTGCCCTCGCTCCCGATCCCGAGTCGCTCGGCCGCGCGCCACAGCAGACCCACGTCGCCCGCCGGCTCGGCCGCCGCGACCAGGAGGAGACGCTGCGTCTCGTGCGGAAGCGACCGGGCTCGCTGCAGGAAGGTCTGCTCGATGCGGCCGGCCAGGGGGCGCGCATCCGGCAATCCGAACCCGCCCGCCAGCTCGGCCGGCGTCAGCCCGCGCGGCAGCTCCAGGAGGGCGAGGGGATTGCCGCGCGTCTCGGCCAGGATCCGATCGCGCACCGTCTCGTCCAAGCGTCCGAGGACGGCGGTCCCCAGCAGCGAGCGGGCGTCGGCGTCGGCAAGCCCGGCCACGTGAAGCTCCGGCAGCCCGCTGAGCGCGTCCGCGTCCGCGTCCTCGCGGACGGCGAACACCACCGCAACCCGCTCGGCCAGCAGCCGCCGGGCGACGAACGCGAGCACCAGCGCGGAGGAGCGGTCGAGCCACTGCGCATCGTCGATCAAGCAGACCAGCGGACGCGCTTCGGCCGCCTCGGCCAGCAGACTCAGGACGGCTAGGGCCACCAGGAAGCGATCCGGGGGCGCGCCCTCGCGGAGGCCGAACGCCACCTCCAGCGCCTCGCGCTGGGGCTCGGGCAGCGCGTTCAGCCCTTCGAGCAGCGGCGCGCAGAGGTGATGCAGCCCGGCGAACGCGAGCTCCATCTCGGACTGCACGCCCACCGCCCGCGCGAGGCGACACCCGGATGCCCGCTCGGCGAGGTATTCCAGGAGCGCCGTCTTGCCGATGCCCGCCTCGCCGCGCAGCACCAGCGCCGAGCTCTCGCCGACCCGGATGCGCTGCAGCAGCCGGTCCAGCTCCTCGCACTCTCTGCGGCGGCCTTGCAGCACTAGCCGGCGCGGCCGAGCTGCCCGGTCCCGAGCGCGCCACGCAGCTGTTTGCGGGAGCTGATGCCGAGCTTGGTGAAGACCTTGCGCAGGTGGTACTCGACGGTCCGCGGGCTGATGAACAGCTGGGCGCCGATCTCCGGGTTCGTCTGCCCGTCGGCGGCGAGGCGCGCGATCTGCTCCTCCTGGGGCGTGAGGACCTCGCCCGTCTCCTCAGCCTGCCTGGCGACCGTCTCGCCGGTGGCCGAGAGCTCGCGGCGGGCGCGCTCGGCGAACGCCTCGGCGCCGGCGCGGCTGAACATGTCGTGGGCGGCCCGAAGCTGCTCACGCGCAGCCACGCGCCGGCCCTCGCGCCGGAGCCATTCGCCGTAGAGCAGACGGGCGCGGGCGAGCTCGATGCGGATCCGGGTGCGCTCGAGCCGCTCGATCGCCTCGCGGTGGAGCGCGTCGGCCTCGTCGTCCTCCTGCAGCAGCGCGTGTGAGCGCGCCTGAATGCCGAGCGCCCACTCCGTGCCGGCGGCGCTCGTGCGCTCGTCGAGGAATGGCAGGGCGGTGGCGGCCACCTCCTGGGCGCCGCTTCGCGCAGCGGCCTCGACCAGCTCGGCAAGTGACCACGCGAAGAACCCGAGGTCCTCGTGCTCGCACGCCCGCTGCGCGGCGGCGAGCGCGGCCTCGTAGCGGCCGAGGCCGTTGTAGAGCACGGCCTTCGCGTGCTCGGCCAACCCGATCGCCCTTCCCTCGCCCCTGGCGATGGCGCCCTGGACGTCGGCCTCGATCAGCAGCGACGCCTGGGTCTCCTGCCCGCGCCAGGCGGCCAGCAGCAGCGAGGTGTACGCGAGCGGCGTGGTGCCGGTCGCCTCGGCGATCGCGTCGGCCTCATCGATCAGCGCCGCGGCAGCGGCGAACTCTCCGGCGTAGACGTGAACGCCTGCAAGGGAGGTGAGCGCCACCGGCAGAACCGTGAGCGCGCCGGAGTTGCGAGCGAGCGTGACCGCGCGGGCGGTCAGCCGGTGCCAGGTCTCGTCGTCCCAGAGGTCGGGTGCGACGGGCTCGGGAGCCACCGGACACGCTAGCCACAGCCAGCGCATGTCGTCCTCGCTGGACCGGTCCTCCTGCGAGAACGCGTCAAGCGCTCGCCGGAGCGGTGCCACGCCGGCTGCGTACCCCTCGGTGAACCGCGTGGCCAGGCCATCGAGGAGGAGGTCCATCGCGACCGGCGTCCGGGATCCCGGGGGCGCCGCGCGGGCGGCCTCGGCCGCGGCCTGGACGCCGCCACCGAGGCGACCGGCGAAGATCGTCGCCCGGAACGCTTCGAGGTAGGTCTCGCGCGCCAGCCCGGCATCGAGCGCTTCGAGACGCTTGGCGGCGTCGAGCAGCAACGCAGGAGCGCCGCTCCCGCGCGTGCGGGCGAACGTGATCTGTGCGCGCAGCCGATCGAGGCACGCGCGCTGAAGGTCGTCGAGCGGGGCGATCTCGGCGACCGCGAGGAGCTCGAGTGCCCGGTCGGGCGCGGCAGCGTCGAACTTGGCCTGCGCGGCGGCCAGCGCCCGCCCACCGCGACGGGCCGGGTCGGGGGTCAGCTCGGCCGCTCGCTCGAGGAAGGCGGCCGCCGCGGCGATGCCCCCGCGTGCCTGCGCACGCCCGGCGGAGCGCTCCAGCTCGTCGGCCACGGTCTCGTCGAGACGCGCGGCGGCATGGGCGCGATGCCAGGCTCGCCGATCGGGATCGAGCTGCGGATCGGTCGCGTCGGCCAGCGCGCGATGGACGTGCCTGCGGTCCGCCACGCTCGCCGCCCGGTAGGCCGCCGAGCGCACGAGCGGATGCCGGAACCGCACCCGGGCACCGATGTCGATCAGGCCGGTGGCCTCGGCCAGTGCCGCCTCGTCGGCGCCGATCCCGAGCAGCTCGGCCGCGCGCCGCAGCAGGGTCACGTCGCCGACCGGCTCGGCCGCCGCGAGCAGCAACAGCTGCCGGGTCTCGCCCGTGAGCGGCTCCAGCTGCCGCACGAAGCCCTGCTCGATCCGGCTGATCAACGGCATCGAGTCAGGCAGCCCGAATCCACCGGCCAACGCGGTGGGCGTCACCCGGCGCGGCAACTCCAACAGCGCGAGCGGATTGCCCGACGCCTCGGCCAGGATGCGGTCGCGGACTCGCTCGTCGAGCGTCCCGGGAATCGTGGTGTCGAGGAGCAGGCGGGCGTCATGCTCGCCGATGCCCTCGATCGCGAGCTCCGGCAGCCCCCCGAACCCGTGATCGTCGCCGTCCTCGCGTTCAGCGAACACCAACCCGACCCGCTCCGCCAGCAGCCGGCGCGCGACGAACGCGAGCGTCTGCGCCGACACGCGATCGAGCCACTGCGCATCGTCGACGATGCACAGCAGCGGCTGCTCCTCGGCGACGTCGGCGAGCAGGCTCAGCACCGCCAGGCCCACCATGAACCGATCCGGTGGCGGCCCCGCGTCGAGCCCGAGCGCCGTGCTCAGCGCGTCGCGCTGCGGGCCTGGAAGGCGCCGCAGGTGGCTGAGCATCGGCGCGCACAAGGCGTGCAGGCCGGCGAACGGGAGTTCCATCTCCGACTCCACGCCCGCCGCGCGGGCGATGCGAAATCCCAAGGCGCGCGCCGGCAGCAGCTCCAGCAGCGCCGTCTTCCCGACCCCCGCATCACCGCGGAGGACCAGCACCCGGCTCTGACCCGCCTGCACGCCCGCGACGAGTCCGTCCAGCGCCTCGCACTCACTCTGGCGGCCAAGCAACCCCGACGATGGGAGGCGAGTGGTGGTGGCCATGCGTGCGCGTCATTAAATCGACCGCCGCAAGCTGCCCGCCGGGGTGGATTTACCGTCTCCGGGAGGCTCAATAGTCCGCGATCTGGCGCGCTGCGTTGTCGAGCGCGAGCGCGAGGCTGGCGCCCTCGACCACCCACGGCTCGCCGTCGGAGCGAGGCTGGATGCGCAGGTGCATCCGCCCGTCGTAGAGGACGGACACGGCCATCAGCTCATCGCTGACCCAGAACTCGGCCCTGGGCTCCGCGGGCTCCTCGGGGATGGGAACGATCACGCGGACCGGCGGCATGCGATGACCACGATCTTCATGAGGAACCTTTCTGTCCCGGTTTCACCCTCATGACCGGACAGCAGGGTCGTTCTGTGACAGCGGTCGGTTGGTCACTGGGGGGCGGACTGGGGTGTCCGACGGATGCGCGTGACGCGCGCGTCGGCGATCGTCGACGTCGTCAACGGCAACCGGAGGGAACCTCATGAAGATCGTCGTCATCGGTGGGAGCGGGCGTGTCGGCAGCAACGTCGTCCGCAGACTGGTCGCGCAAGGACACGACGCGGTGGCGGCCTCGCCCGCCACGGGCGTCGACACGATCACCGGCGAGGGCCTTGCCGACGTGATGGCGGGTGCGGACGCGGTCGTCGACGTCTCCAACGCGCCGGTCTGGGACGACGACGCCGTGCGCGAGTTCTTCACCACCTCCGCGCGCAACCTGCTGGCGGCCGAGCGCGACGCCGGCGTCGGCCACCACCTCGCGGTGTCGATCGTCGGGGCCGAGCGCCTGCCCGACGCCGGCTACCTGCGCGCCAAGGTCGCCCAGGAGGCCGAGATCGAAGCCGGGGCGATCCCCTACACGATCCTGCGCTCCACGCAGTTCTTCGAGTTCCTCCCCCAGATCGCCGAGGCCGGCGCCGAGGGCGACAGCGTCCGGCTCACGCCCGGACTCATGCAGCTCGTCGCCGCCGACGATGTCGCCGCGACCGTGGCCGAGCTGGCGACCGGCGCGCCGGTCGGTGGGCGCGTCGAGCTCGGCGGACCCGAGGCGCTGGGCGTCGACGCCTGGGCGCGGCGCCTGTTCGCCGCCACGGGCGACGAGCGGACGGTCGTCTCCGACCCGCACGCGCGCTACTTCGGCACCGAGCTCAGGGGCGGCGAGCTGACGCCGGGCGACGGCGCCCGCATCGGGGCGACCGACTTCGACGCGTGGTTCGCCACGCAGATGCAGGGAGCCGGACGATGACCGAGATCAACGTGATCGTCACGGGGCCGGAGGAGGCCTACAACAACGAAGCCGAGTTCTGGTGCGCGAACGAGCAGATCGGGTTCACCGTCCTGCATCAGGGGCGCCTGCACCTGCGCATCGACCCGCGGGCCGACGGCTTGCCGTGGCTTGCGGACGTCGTCAGCCTGGCGCACGCGCTGACCGAGGCCGAGGAGCGGCTCGCGGCGTACTGAGACCGCGCCACAAGGTTGCCAAGCTGCCGAGTACCCTCGGCAGCGTCCATGTCCACCGGTGATCCTCGGCGACGCCTGCGTGGGCGACGGAGCGAGTGCGAGACGCTGAACCGGCTCCTGGAAGACGTGCGGGCGGGCCACAGCCGCGTGCTGGTCCTGCGGGGCGAGGCAGGGGTCGGCAAGTCCGCACTGTTGGAGTACCTGCTTGCGCGCGCGTCGGGGTGTCGGATCGCGCCGGCGGCCGGCGTCGAATCCGAGATGGAGCTCCCGTTCGCCGGGCTGCATCAGCTGTGCGCGCCGCTGCTCGACCGTCTGGAACGTCTGCCCGATCTGCAGAGCGATGCGCTGCGGACGGCGTTCGGCCTGACCACGGGGGAGCCGCCGGATCGCTTTCTGGTCGGGCTGGCGGTGCTCAGCCTGCTCGCCGAGGTCGCCGAGGACAGGCCACTGGTCTGCGTGATCGACGATGCGCAGTGGCTGGATCTGATCTCGGCGCAGACGCTTTCGTTCGTCGCGCGGCGTCTGCTGGCCGAGCAGGTTGCGCTGGTGTTCGCCTTGCGCGAGCCCAGCGACGGATTCGAGCTCGCGGGGCTGGCAGAGCTCGAGGTGCGGGGCCTGGTCAATGGCGATGCTCGTGCGCTGTTGGATTCGGTGATCGTGGGACCGCTGGACGAGCGGGTGCGCGATCGGCTCGTCGCTGAGACGCGCGGCAACCCGCTCGCGTTGCTGGAGCTCCCACGCGGGCTGACGCCGACGGAGCTGGCGGGAGGGTTCGGACTGCCCGACTCGCCGCTGACCAGCCGGATCGAACGAGGTTTCCGCCGGCGGCTCGAACCACTTCCGGCCGACACGCGACGCCTGCTTCTCACCGCGGCGGCCGAGCCCGTCGGCGACGCGACCCTGCTGTGGCGTGCCCTGGAGCGGCTCGGGATCGGGGAGCAGGCAGCGGCCCCGGCCGAGGCCGCCGGGCTGATCGAGCTCGGAGCGCTGGTGCGCTTCCGTCATCCGCTGGTGCGCTCGACGGCGTATCGCGCGGCCGACCTCCGTGACCGGCAGGAGGTGCATCGCGCGCTGGCCGAGGCGACGGATCGGGACGTGGATCCCGAGCGGCGCGCGTGGCACCGGGCGCAGGCGGCGGTTGGGCCCGACGAGGATCTGGCCGGGGAGCTGGAGGACCTGGCCGCCCGAGCCCAAGGCCGGGGCGGCATCGCGGCGGCGGCCGCGTTCCTGGCGCGGGCCGCCGAGCTGACTCCCGACCCGGTCCTGCGGGGCACCCGGGCGCTGGCCGCCGCGCAGGCGAAGTTCGACGCCGGCGCGCCGGCCGCGGCCCATGAGCTCCTGACCACCGCGAAGCTCGCCCCGCTCGACGAGCTCCAGCGGGCACGGCTCGGGCGGCTGCGCGCACAGATCACGTTCACGCGCACGCGCGGGCGAGACGCGGCCCCGTCGCTCCTCGCCGCCGCCAAGCGCCTCGAGCCGGTCGATGCCGGACTGGCGCGCGAGACCTACCTCGAAGCGCTGACGGCGAGCATCTTCGCCGGCCGCCTCGGTGGCGGCCAAGACGTGCAGCAGGCAGCCGCCGCGGCGCGCGCCGCGCCGGCGAGCAGCGAGCCGCCGCGCGCCATCGACTTGCTGCTCGACGGCTTGGCGACGCGGTACACCGATGGGTACGCCGCCGGCTTGGGGCCGCTCAGACGAGCGCTGGACGCGTTCGCGCACGGCCACGGCCAGGGCGACCTGCGCTGGCTGTTGATGGCGTGGCCCGCCACCCATGAGGTCTGGGACGACGCATCGTGGGATGAGCTCACCACGCGGCCGGTGACGCTCGCTCGCGAGGTCGGCGCGCTGACGGTGCTTCCGATCCTGCTCCTCTACCGCGCGGCGGTGCACATCTACGCAGGGGAGTTCGGCGCCGCGTCGGTCCTGAGCGCGGAGGCCGATGCGATCGTCGAGGCGACCGGGAACACGCGCTGGCAAGGCACCTCGCTGCTGCTGGCCGCCTGGCGTGGCCAGGAAGGCCCGACGCTGAAGATGGCCGACGCCAGCATCCAAGCTGCCACCGCGAGGGGCGAGGGGAGGGCGATCTGCATGGCCGAGCTGTCGAGGGCGGTGCTCTCCAACGGTCTCGGCCGCTATGAGGGCGCGATGGCGGCGGCTCAGCGGGCCTGCGAGCACGAGGACTTCGGGATGTTCAACTGGGCGCTCACCGAGCTCGTCGAGGCGGCCGCCCGAGGCGGACAGCTCGATGTCGCCGCCACCGCGCTGGGCCAGCTCGAGGAACGGACGCGCGCCGCGGGTACGGACTGGGCGCTCGGCATCCAAGCGCGGTCGCGCGCGCTCGTCGGCGACAGCGAGGACGCCGAGGCCCTCTACCGGGAGGCGATCGAGCGGCTCGCCCGCAGCCGCATCGTCGTGCATCGCGCCCGCGCCCAGCTCCTGTACGGCGAGTGGCTTCGGCGCGAGAACCGCCGCCGCGACGCGCGCGAGCAGCTGCGTGCGGCGCACGACATGTTCGGTCGCATGGGAGCGGACGCGTTCGCCGAGCGCGCCCGTCGCGAGCTGCTCGCGACCGGTGAGTCCGTTCGCAAGCGGACGGACGAGACGCTCTACGAGCTCACGGCGCAGGAGGCGCAGGTCGCGCGGCTCGCGGTCGACGGGCACACGAACCCGGAGATCGGCGCGCAGCTGTTCATCAGCCCCCGCACCGTCGAGTACCACCTGCGCAAGGTGTTCACGAAACTCGACATCCGCTCCCGCAAAGAGCTCCGCGCAGCGCTTCGACACGCCAGTCAAGCCGGCGTACCCGCGTAGCCACCGCCCCCGGACTAGGGGGTCGACGCGGCACTCACCCGGACGCGAGAGGGACGTGCGGGCGCGAAGGTGACGGCATGACCACTTCCAAGCCGCTCTCATCCGTCGAGAAGTTCGAAGAGGACGCCGCGCTGGCAGGCGTCGCAGTCGCTGGTTCGCTCCGCGCCGTCGAGGTGGCGGCCGTCGTGCTCCTCGGGCTGCTGGTGTGCCCGCCGCTGGCGATCCTCGTCGTCGTCGTTGTCGTCCCCCTGCTCGTGGCCGCGCTCGTCCTCGGGCTCCTCGTCGCGGTCGTGTCGACGCCGTACCTGCTCGTCCACCACTTCCGCGGGCACCATGGAGGCCACCTGTCGCTGCTGGCGCATCGCGTCCGCCTGGCGGCCCGAGCGCTCATCGATCTCGCGCCGCACCGGATCGTCGCCGACGCGCGCAAGGACGGCTCGAGCCGGTGAGCGCAACGGTCACAGCGCCGAGCCGTCGCCTGCGACCGCGGGGCGACGGCGAGACGCAGCAGACGACCACGGTCGAGCTGTTCTTCGACCTCGTCTACGTCTTCGCGGTCACGCAGCTGTCGCATCAGATCCTCGACGACCCCTCCGCCGCCGGCGTCGCGCGCGCTGCCTTCCTGCTGCTCGTCGTCTGGTGGGCGTGGATCTACACGACCTGGATGGCCAACTGGTTCGACCCGGCCTCCTCCTCGGCGGTCCGCGGGGTGCTGACGGCGGTGATGCTCTGCAGCCTGCTCATGGCCGCCGCGCTGCCCGAGGCGTTCGGTGAGCACGCGCTGCTGTTCGCGGCGAGCTACGTCGCGCTCCAGGTTGGCCGCAACGCCGCAGCGGCGTCGCTCCTGAAACGCCGCCACCGGTTGCGCGAGGTGTTCGAGCGGCTCGTCGTCTGGAGCGCCGCGTCGGGCGTGCTGTGGCTGGCCGGCGCAGCGCTCGACGGCGACCAGCGGCTCATGCTGTGGATCCCAGCGCTGGCGCTCGAGCTCGCCGCGCCCGCGGCCGGCTACTGGCTGCCGGGTCGCGGCCGCGCCGCCACGACCGACTACGACATCGAAGGGACGCACTTCGCCGAGCGCTGCCAGATCTTCATCATCATCGCGCTCGGCGAATCGATCGTGGTGACGGGAGCGACCGCGTCCGCGGCGGGGCTCACGTCGACGGTCGTGCTGTGCCTGATCATTGCGTTCGTCGAGACCGCGGCGCTGTGGTGGCTGTACTTCGGTCCGACGGCCGAGCAGGCGCGCGTCACGCTCAGCACCTGCGACGACCCCGGTCGCCTCGCGCGCGACGCCTACACCTACGTCCACCTGCCGATCGTCGCGGGCATCATCGCGACCGCGGTCGCCAACCATCTGCTGATCGCGGAGCCCCACCATGCGCCCGACGGGGTGGGCGTGGCGATGATCCTCGGCGGGCCCGCGCTCTACCTGCTGGGAGAGAGCCTGTTCGGCTGGCGGATGACCGGCGCGACGAGCGCCAAGCGAGTGGCGGTCGCGGCGCTGCTCATCCTGCTCGTGCCGCTTGGTGGCCAGATCAGCATCCTGCTGCTCAGCCTCATCGTCTCCACGCTGCTGCTCGCGCTCGTGGTCTGGGAGCTCCAGGCGCAGCGCCCCGCCACTTAGGAACTCGCGTCCGGTTTTCTTGGGACGTGGCGGCCGTTGCAGAGCTGCCGATGCGGTTTTAGCCTCCTGAGCATGACCGCTTCACAGACGACCGACGTCCAGAACGAGTGCGACCTGCTGCGGTCGCTCCATCGCGCCGGCGCCCCGCTGGTGCTTCCCAACGCGTGGGACGTGGCCACGGCGAGGGCCGTCGTCGCGGCTGGGTTTCCCGTGGTCGCGACCACCAGCTGGGGCGTCGCCGAGGCGCTCGGCTATGAGGATCACGAGGGCGCGCCGGCGGAGGAGATGTTCGCCGCCGCCGCGCGGATCGCACGGGGCGTCGAGGTGCCCGTGACAGTCGACGCCGAGGCCGGCTACGGCATGGAGCCGGCCGAGCTGGTGGCGGCGCTGCGGAGCGCCGGGGCCGCCGGTTGCAACCTCGAGGAGACCGACCACGCCGCCGGTGGCCTGCGCGATCCCGACCAGCACGCGCAGTGGCTCAGGGCGGTTCGCGAGGCCGCCTCCGAGGACGGCTATCCGCTCGTGATCAACGCCCGGGTCGACGTCTTCCTCGGCCCGTTCCTCGCCGGCGCAGGCGGCGGGACGCAGGAGCAACTCGTGGCCGACGCGCTGCGGCGCGCGAACGCCTACCTCGAGGCCGGCGCCGACTGCGTGTACCCGATCGCCCTGTGGGAGGCGGACGCGCTGCGCCACTTCCTCTC
>Ga0190275_10002648_pt1 | contig 12805 bp, 6 predicted proteins | sample Popmic550T_FD_133745 | JGI IMG/M metagenome (GOLD analysis project Ga0190275, IMG submission 133745) | Populus adjacent soil microbial communities from riparian zone of Yellowstone River, Montana, USA - 550 T | ecosystem: Environmental > Terrestrial > Soil > Riparian zone > Trees stand | place... | reverse complement strand
CGGATCGATGCCGTGGCTGCTGCCTTCCCGCAGGTGCCTGGGGCAATAGCGGATGCCTTTGCCCGGCCGAACGGGCGGAATGCCGCAACGAGCCCTGCAAGACTCGGTCTGTCGATCCTGTTCCTGTTTGCCGTCGGGACTACGGCTTTGCTGATTACCCGGCGGCTATTGCCCGAACCCGCGGCAATGTCCGGCGGCACACCCCTGTCCCGCTCGGCCCGCAGTCTCGGCATTCATGCGGTGCGGGCTTCTGCATTCCTGATCGGTCTGCTGCTGGGGTACGCAATCCTGCGGCCCTCGCACCCCACGGCCCCGGCAATCCTGATCGCGGTGTTGCAAGGGGCGGTCACCGTATTCATCGCCGATCTGGCGAGCCGGTTCCTGTGCGCGCCGGACCACCCGGACAGGCGGCTGCTGCCGATAGGCGACGAGGGCGCCCGATCCATCCACCGGACAGCAGTCGTCACCGCCGTACTCACTGCAACGACGCTGGGTCTCGCGGATCTGCTCGGCGCGTTGGGTATGGCCTATGACCCGCTGATCGCCCTGGTTCTTCCGATCAGCACGGCACCGTTCATCTACTTGCTCTATCGGCTGTGGAGCAGCCGGTCCGCGATGGCCCATACGATTGGGGGCCAGCTCGGACTTGGGCCTCGGGAAGGTCCGACCCTCGTCTTGGGCCTGGCCCTGGCAACTCTCTATCTTGTCGGCCTATGGCTTGCCGCCGCCGCCGCTTGCCTGCGGCTGGAAACCGCGATAGGGCTGCGGTTGCTGCTGAGCCTGTCCCTGTCGGCAGCCGTACCGTTGCTGGCATTGATGCTTCGGCCACCTATCATCCGGTTCTACCAGTCGGTCGGCGAACAACCGGATAGCAAAACGGCCCTCCGGCTGATGCGCGCGGTATGGGCGGCCCTGATAGTTCTGGGAGTGGTGGGAACAGCCTTCATCTGGGGCTTCGACCCGAGCGACCGTGGCAGACCAGGGGGTATCGTCCTGCGCCTGCTGTTCGACATGGGCGTCGTCCTGCTGCTCGGCTATGTCGGGTGGGAGGTGCTTGACCGGTCGTTCGATCGCGTGATGACGGCCAATGGCGGGGGGGACCAGCGCACTGCCCAGCGCATGGCGACCCTGCTGCCGCTGGTCAGAAAGTTCCTCCAGGTCGTGCTCATCGCAATCGTCGTGATGATCGTGCTGTCCTCGATGGGAATCGCCATCGGTCCGTTGCTGGCGGGAGCCGGCGTGGTCGGTCTGGCGGTCGGGCTGGGCGCACAATCGACCATCGCAGATGTGCTGTCCGGAGTGTTTTTCCTACTGGAGGATGCGTTTCACATCGGCGACTACGTGGAAGTCGGCAATCTGCGCGGTACGGTCGAGGGAATCTCACTGCGCTCGCTCAAGCTGCGCCACCACCGTGGCGCGGTCCATACCCTGCCGTTCGGCCAGATCAAGGCTTTGACCAATCAGACGCGCGATTGGTCGCTGATGCGGCTGGAGTTTCGCGTTCCGCCGAATACCGACCTGTCCCTGGTCAAACGCGTCATCAAGCAGATCAGCAAGGAACTTCAGGCCGATCCGGAAATGGGTCCCAGCTTCATCGAGCCGCTGAAGTCGCAGGGCGTGCGCCGTGTGGAGGATGACGCCGTGATCATCGGCATCAAGTACGTTACCAAGCCCGGCGAGCAGTTCGTCATCCGGCGGGAAGCCTATCAGCGCATCCTCAAGGCTTTCAAGGAGAGCGGGATCGACTTGGTCGGCCGTGGCGTGGTCGTCCGGGTAGACGATCCCCAGGCCGGCGAGCGTGCGGTCGGCTTCGCCGCCTCGCAGGCAATCCGTGGCGTGCTTGACGATAAGGCCAAGGCCGACTGAGGTTCGGTGGCCCCGACAGGCCGTTTGACCGGGATGCGGCGACCAGCTCATCCGAACTACACCAGGGAGGACAGTGAACATGGCGAAAAACAAGAAGGATGCCGACCGGATGGAGTCCCCGCAGCTAGGTGGAAAGCTCAAGACGAAGGTCTATAACGACGAGCTTGCCAAACTGCATGTCGAGCTGGTCAATCTGCAACAATGGGTCGTCCATCAAGGCATGAAGATCTGCATTGTTTTCGAAGGACGCGACGGCGCTGGCAAGGGCGGGACGATCAAGGCAATTACGGAGCGTGTAAGCCCGCGCGTGTTTCGCGTCTGCGCCCTGACAGCGCCGACCGAGCGCGAGAAATCCCAAATGTATATTCAGCGCTATATTCCATACCTTCCGGCTGCGGGAGAAGTGGTGATATTCGACCGGAGCTGGTACAACCGCGCCGGTGTCGAGCGGGTCATGGGCTTCTGTACGGAAGAACAGACCAGGAAGTTCCTTACCGCTGTGCCGAATGTAGAGAAGGCAATCGTCGAGTCTGGTGTCATTCTGCTGAAGTATTGGCTTGAGGTAAGTCCCGAAGAACAGACGAGGCGGCTGGAAGCGCGCATCAATGACGGGCGAAAGACCTGGAAGCTGTCGCCGATGGATTTAAAATCCTATAGCCGCTGGTATGACTACTCCCGTGCCAGGGACGACATGTTCGTTGCGTCCGACACTCCATGGGCGCCGTGGTTCGTCGCGCGGTCAGACGACAAGAAACGTGCGCGTTTGAACATCATCAGTCACTTGCTCAACAATATTCCCTATGAGGAAGTGCGGACAGAGAAGGTGAAGCTACCCAAACGACAGGAGTCGGATGGCTATATCGATCCTCACTACCCATTCAAGTTCATACCGGAGACAGCGTGGCCCACCGGACAAGAGCGGTGAGCGTCTTGACCGGTTTCTGGCTGCATGTCTGGCAAGGAAACAGCAATCACATCCCTGCCGGGGGTATCATGAATGATCAGGTTGCGAGATTGCCTTTTGCTCGTCGTACTGATGAGCCAGATCAGCACAGGGGTGCTGGCTCAAACACATACTCAGACTCGGACTGACAGTGAATCCGGGTGGTTTTCGGACTGGTCCAAGGAGGATAAGGCACTGGCCCTGAACCTGGGGGCCGGCGCGGCAGTGCTGGGGTGGGGCTTCGCCAACTGGGATTATGGTTCGGGCGGCCCGCGCTTTCAGGATGAGGGCTGGTTCGACCGGGAAACGACGGAGGGCGGAGCCGACAAGCTGGGGCACCTTTACACCGCCTATCTGTTCAGTCACCTGTTCGCCGGACAGTACCAGCGCTGGGACTTCGACAAGGACCAGGCAATTCGGTGGGGGGCGCTGTCCAGCCTCGGCGTCACGGGATTGATCGAGGCGGGGGACGCGTTCAGCGACAAGTACGGGTTTTCCTACCAGGACATGCTCTTCAATACCTTGGGAGTGGCAGCCGGGTATCTGCTCTGGTCATTCCCCGAGTTGTCGCGCAAGATCGACCTTCGGGTCGAATACAATCCATTTACCAGTGGTGACTATCAGTCGGACATCACCACGGACTATGAGCGTCTTAGCTACCTGATGGCGATCAAGGCCGAAGGATTTGACTTCATTGAGAATCCGTACCTGAAGTACCTCGAATTGCATATTGGATTTCGCGCTCGAAACTACGACGCCTACAGCGAACAATCCAATGTCGATCTGCGAAAACAGTATCTTTACGTTGGCATCGGCTTGAATCTGTCAAAGCTGTTTCGGCCCTACCTGGATGTTCCTGTGTTTAACTACTTCCAGATGCCGTACACCTATGTACCATTGACCTATCAGATTTCCGGCCCGCCTTAGGATTGGTCCGGATCAGCTTGAACCGGCAGCAGACCTCGTTCGATCAAGCCGCTTCACGCGGCCGTCAGGACCTGGATACCTGAATGGATGGAGCAGCGCGGCGCAACATAGCTCCGGAGGTAAGCGGCTTGATTGTCCACTGATGAGGTGAGCGATGGAACACATCCAGGCCGTGCTGGAGCAACAACCGCTCATGGCGCTTTTTCTCACGATTGCGATCGGCTATGTCGTGGGAGAGGTCGGCATCAAGGGATTTTCCCTTGGCGTGGGCGCGGTTCTTTTCGTGGCGCTGGCCATGGGCTGGTTTGCGCCGAAAGCGGCGCCGGCGCCGATGGTTGGAACGCTGGGACTATCGCTCTTCCTCTATACAGTCGGCATCCAGTACGGCAAACAATTCCTGCTCGGGTTGACAAGCTCCGCCGGCCTGAAAGCCAACCTGATGGCACTGACGGGAGTTCTGCTATCGGGTGCCGTCAGCATGCTGTTCGTGAAGACAGTGGGTCTCGATCCCGGACATGCCCTGGGGCTGTTCGCGGGGTCCGGAACCAGCACGGCAGCGCTGCAACCGGCAGTGGCTAAGCTCGGTGACGATCCGACGGTGGGCTATTCGGTCTCGTACCCGTTCGGCGTGGCCGGTCCCATCCTGTTCCTGTACCTCGCCTTCATCGTTGTGAAGCCTAAAATAGAGGTGCACTCGGGCTCCGGCATGGAGTTCATCGAGATTGCCCTGCGGAACCCGGCGTTCTTCGGCAGGAGGCTGAGCGACTTGACGGCCACGCTGCCTGCGCAGGTGCGGATCGTGGCGCTGCGCCGCGATCACCATAATCAGCCGGCCCCCCCGGACACCGTCATTGCCGAGAACGACGTCCTGCTGGCCGTCGGTCCCACCAGATCGGTGCTCGATCAGGTGCGCAAAACCCTGGGCGAGGTGGCGGCTGGACGTATCGCCGGGGATCGCCGGGACCTAGATTATTTGCGCGTCTTTGCCTCCCGGCCAGCGGTTGCGGGCAGGATGCTCGGCGACCTCGACCTGCCGGGCGACAAGGCGTCGGTCGTGATCCATGTTCGCCGCGGCGATGTCGACCTTGAGGCGCGGCCGGACGTTGTACTCGAATTCGGCGATCGCGTGGGCCTGCTCGCCCATCGCGGGGATTTTCCGGTGCTGCGCAAGTTCTTCGGCGATTCGATCAAGGGCACCGCCGAGTTCAGCTATATTTCCATCGGCTTGGGCATGGCCCTCGGCTTCCTAGTCGGCGCGATCAGCATTCCGCTGCCCGGCATCGGAGGGATCGCGTTGGGGCTAAGCGGCGTGCTGATCGTGGCGTTGATCCTGGGCAACCTGCGCCGCATCGCCGGTCTGAACTGGACCATGCCGCTCTCCGCCAATCTCGTGCTGCGCAACCTCGGGCTGACGCTGTTTCTCGCACAGGTCGGGATGTCCTCGGGACCCAAGTTCGCCGCGACGGTTGCGGACACCGGCTTTCTGATGTTGGGAATGGGTGCCGCCGTGCTGGTCGCGTTGGTTTTGCCGATTCTCCTGCTGGGCCTGTTGGTTTTTCGAATGCCGTTCGACGAGGTGGTGGGAATCGTCGCCGGCGCCACCGGCAACCCGGCGATCCTGGCCTACTCGAACCGGCTGGCGCCGACGGATCGACCGGACATCGGATACGCCATGATCTTTCCCGCCATGACGATCGTGAAGGTCCTGTTCGTCGATGTTGTCTTGTCACTGCTATGACATACATGGCCTATGACATACATGAACGGACTGAACGATTTTTCAAAAAACTACCCAAGCCGACATGCTCCTGATTTGCCTGATCGCCTTGAAACAGCGCGGAGGAGTTTAGGAGACTATGAAACCGATCGTGACTTTGACTCTGAATCCCAGCATCGACGCTGCGTCGAACGCCGAGATTGTCCGACCGACCCGCAAGGTCCGTACCTTTGACGAGCGCTATGATCCCGGCGGAGGCGGCATCAATGTCGCCCGCGTGATCAACGAACTGGGGGCCCGATCGCTGGCCGTCTATCTGGCGGGCGGCCTGACCGGCGGTGTTCTCGACACCATGGTGAAGAGGTCCGGTGTCCGGCATTGGACGGTGCCGATCGCAGGCTTGACGCGGGTCAGTCATGTCGTTCATGAAATCTCCACGGGCAGGGAGTTCCGCTTCACCCCCGAAGGTCCCGAAATCCTGGAGGAGGAATGGCGCACCTGCCTTGAGCAGCTTACCATGCTTGACTTCGACTATCTCGTCGCGAGCGGTAGCCTGCCTCGCGGTGTGCCGGAGGATTTCTATCGGAACGTCGCCAAGGTCGCCGCAGCGAAAGGCGCGAAGTTCGTCCTCGATACCTCCGGCCCGGCATTGAAGGCCGCCCTCGGGTTTGGCATCCATCTCGCCAAACCTAGCCGTGGCGAACTCGAAAGTCTGACCGGGCAGGACCTGAAGGAACCTGATGCCCTCGTTTCAGCGGCTCGGGATCTGGTGGTGTCCGGGTCCGTCGAACATCTGGTGGTGACGATGGGGCACGAAGGAGCGCTGCTTGTCTCGGCTGAGGGGGTCAAGCGCCTGCGCGCGCCCGAGGTAGAGGTCAAAAGCGCGGTCGGCGCGGGCGACAGCTTCGTTGGCGCCATGACGCTGGGCTTGGCGCTCGGACGTCCGCTCGACGAGGCTTTCGCCCTTGGAGTTGCGGCGGGGACAGCGACGGTTACCACGATCGGCACGGAACTTTGTCAGCGGGAGGTCGTCGAGGCACTCTACGAGACCTTGATGCAGAATTAACCGGCGGAAGGAAGGCTTGCGCCTGTGCTGGGGGGTGGCGAGAGACGTGCGCGCCCGATGATCTTGCCCACCCCCCAGCACCGGGCAATGGCTTAACCGAGAGAGCGTGACGGTCGGGCACCGGCGTTCATCTCGCCCGATCCTTCGAACAGGACTACGACGGAGCGCGCCGCCGCGCGATAGGTGCGGCCGGAAAGCGGCGCCGCCTCCTCCCAAGGGCTGATCTCCTGAGGCGGTTCAAGCGATGTGTCGATCCATCGACGCCACGAACCGGTGCCGCCCACCGGCGGCAGCTCGAATTCCAGCGACTCCCAGTAAGCGTTCAGGATCAGGTAAATGCTGTATCCCTCCTGGCGAAGCCGCGCCTCGAAAGCGAACGCATGGGAATGCTCCTCCCAATCCGGCTGCGCGATCTTTACACCGTGCCAAGTCTTGCTCGCGTGGCGGATCAGCTCGTTCAAGCTCAGCCGCTGGCGCTCGTGCGTCATGTCGCGCATGCGCCGCCGCGCATTGAGCAGGGTTACGAACCGAAGCAGATCGGCATGCTTCTCGACCAAGTTCCAGTCGAACCAACTGGTCTCGTTGTCCTGGCAATAGGCGTTGTTGTTGCCGTGCTGGGTGCGCAGCACCTCGTCACCCATCAGGATCATGGGAATGCCGAGCGAGAGCAACGTAACGGTCAGGAAGTTCCTCACCTGCCGGTTCCGAAGCCTCTCGATGCTCCAGTCCTCGGACGGCCCTTCGACGCCGCAATTCCAGCTGCGATTGTCGTCGGCACCGTCGCGGTTGCCCTCCCCATTGGCCTCGTTGTGCTTCGCGTTGTAGGACACAAGGTCGTTGAGGGTGAAGCCATCGTGACAGGTGACGAAGTTGACGCTCTGCTCCGCCTCGCGTTCCTCATGCCCGTAGATGTTGGGGCTACCGACCAACCGGTCGGCCATCCGCGCCGCCGATCCTGGCTCGCCGTGAAAGAAAGCCCTGATGTCGTCGCGGAACCTGCCGTTCCATTCCTTCCAGCTGTCTCCGATGAAGCTGCCGACCTGGTAAAGGCCGGCCGCGTCCCAGGCCTCCGCGAAGAGCTTGGTGCCCGCGAGCGCCGGATCCGTGTCGATGTCCCACAGGACCGGCGGGTTCGGGGTCGGCTGGCCCGACGGGTCCCGCGCCAGGATCGACGCGAGATCGAACCGGAATCCGTCCACATGCATTTCCTTCACCCAGTACCGCAGGCTGTCCACGATCATCCGGCGGACGACAGGGTGGTTGGCATTCAGAGTATTACCGGTGCCGGTGTAGTTGGCGTAGCGTGCGCGGTCCCGTTCGAGGATGTAATAGGCGGTGTTGTCCAACCCGCGAAAACACAGCGTCGGCCCGTCATGACCACCTTCCGCGGTATGGTTGAACACGACATCGAGGATGACTTCGATGCCCGCCCGGTGCAGCGCCTTGACCATGTCGCGGAACTCGTTCACGGGACCGAGAGGGTCCCGACGCGAGCTGTAAGCCTGATGCGGGGCGAAGAACGAAACCGGCGCATAGCCCCAGTAATTCACCTTCCCAGGTGGGCAATCCTGCGCGTCGAACTGGAAAACGGGCAGCAGTTCTACCGCGGTGATTCCCAGCTGCCTGAGATATGGGATCTTTTCGATCAGGCCTGCGTAGGTGCCACAGGTCTTTTCGCCGACACCGGAACTGGGATGGCGGGTGAAGCCCTTCACATGCATTTCGTAGATGATGGTTTGCGCGGATGACCGCCTCAGCGGCTCGTCGCCTTCCCAGTCGTAGTCGGTCGGGTCGACCACGACGCTCTTCATCGCGGTTGCGATATTGGCGCCGGCTTCCTTCGCGGCATCGCGGCTGTATCGATCCGGAACGATCACGCCACGGCCGTAGGGGTCAAGAAGGAGCTTGGTGGGGTCGAACCGCATGCCGTTCGCCAAGTCCCAAGGCCCGTCAGCACGATAGCCGTAGATCTGGCCTGCCTTGATGCCGGGGACGAACACGTGCCAATAATGTCCTGTGCGATTGGATGCCGGATCGATGCGGATCACAGGCCTGGACTGCGCGTCATCGGCATCGTCGAAAAGCAGCAACTCGATCGCGGTGGCATGCTTGGAGAACACGCTGAAGTTCACCCCATCGCGGCACGGCGTCGCTCCCAGGGGTGAACTGGCTCCTTGCAGGGCGCTATCGGTCAAGTCCGAACGCACGGGGATTGGTTCAATATCGAGCATCGTCCTCACCGAGCGGTCCATGAAATGGGTATTCTTCAGGGTTCCGTCAGGGCACCGGGCATGGTTTCGCATCCCAAATTTCGGCCGCGTACTCCGCGATGGTCCGGTCGCTGGAGAACTTGCCGGAGCTGGCGATGTTCACGATGACCTTGCGAGCCCATTCCTCCGGCTCGCCATACAGCTCAAGCAGCCGCCTGTCCGCCTCGAGGTAGGCTGTAAGGTCCGCCAAGTGCATGTAGTGATCGCCGCCGGTCAGCAGGGTCTGGCGCAGCGGCTCGAAGATGCCCGGCTCGAAGCGGCTGAAGTGGCCGGAGAAGATCAGGTCGAGCGCCGCGCGGGTTTCCGGTTCGTTGTCGTAGTGCCAGTGCGGGCTGTACCAGCTTCGACTGCCGGTCACCTGCTCCGCCGTCAGGCCGAACATGAAGAAGTTCTCTTCGCCGGCGGCCTCGGCCATCTCGATCGTGGCGCCGTCGCGCGTTCCGATGGTCAAGGCGCCGTTCATCATGAACTTCATGTTGCTCGTCCCGCTCGCCTCGTATCCTGCCGTAGAGATCTGGTTGGATACATCGCTGGCGGGGATCAGCCGCTCGGCCAATGACACGGAGTACTCGGGCAGGAACACGACCTTGAGGCGTCCGCGCACCGCCGGATCGTCGTCGATGGTGCCGGCCAGATTGTTCAGGAACTTGATGATGATCTTGGCCAAGTGATAGGCGGGTGCTGCCTTGCCCGCGAAAAAGAACGTGCGCGGCGCCATCTCAAGATCCGGGTTCTCGCGGAGCCGGTTATAAAGCACCACCACGCGCAGAGCGTTCAGCAATTGCCGCTTGTACTCATGGATGCGCTTGATCTGACAGTCGAAGATCGTATCGGGGTCCACCGTCACGCCGGATGTCGATTTGAGCCAGTCCGCGAACTGTGACTTGGCCTCGCGCTTCGCCGCGCGGACGGCATCGCGAAAGCCCTCGTCATCGGCAAGCGGCTTGAGCCTTTCCAGTTCGGCAAGGTCAGTGACCCAGCCGTCGCCGATGGCGTTGGTGATACTGCGGGCCAGAGGTGGGTTGGCCAGAAGAAGCCAGCGCCGGGGCGTCACGCCGTTGGTCTTGTTGCTGAAGCGCTCGGGGAACATTTCGGCCAGATCCTTGACCGTGACCGTGCGCAGCAGGCCGGAATGGATGGCGGCGACGCCGTTGGTACTGTGCGAGCCGACGATGGCGAGGTTGGCCATCCGGATCTTGCGCTCGGCGCCTTCCTCGATCAGGCTCACGCGCTCGAAACGGCCGTCATCGCCGGGAAAGCGAGCCTGCACCTCCTCCGCGAGGCGGCGGTTGATTTCCAGGATGATCTCCAGATGGCGCGGCAGCAGCAGCGCGAACCAGGACAGCGGCCACTTCTCCAGCGCCTCGGGCAGGAGCGTGTGGTTCGTGTAGGCCAGCGTTTGCCGGGTAAGGTCCCACGCCTCGTCCCATCCAAGCTGCGCCTCATCGAGCAGGAGCCGCATCAGCTCAGGCACGGCCAGGCTTGGATGGGTATCGTTGAGCTGGATGGCGACCTTGGCCGGCAGCTTGCTCCAATCAGGACTCCCCTGTGCGGAATTGTGCCGGCGGAAGCGCCGCACGAGGTCCGCCAGCGAGCAGGCGACCAGAAAATACTCCTGCACGAAACGCAGCCCCTGCCCCATGCTCGTGGAATCGTCGGGATAGAGCACCCGTGTCAGAGACTCCGCAGTCAGCCGCTCGGCCAGCGCGCTCACGAACTCCCCGGCGCTGAATGCTTGGAAGTCGAAGTAGTCGGGTGCGGCGGCGGCCCAGAGACGGAGCGTGTTGATGGTCTTGCCGCCATAACCCACGACCGGCCGGTCATGGGGAATGCCCAGCAGGCTCGATGGTTTGCCGACGACCACGCCCAAGGTCCCGCCACGCACGTCGAACGAGCAGCCAAGCTTGACCTCCACCTTCTCCTCGGGCCGGGCGATCTCCCAGGGATCGGGCCGCCGAAGCCAGTTGTCCGGCTGCTCGAACTGCCAGCCGTCCTCGATCGTCTGCTTGAAGATGCCGTACTCGTACCGGAGCCCATAGCCCATGGCCGGAAGCTGCATCGTGGCCATGGAGTCGATGAAGCACGCGGCGAGGCGGCCAAGCCCGCCGTTGCCCAAGCCGGCATCGGGCTCCTGCTCCAGCACCGCGAGCCAATCGAGACCCTTGTCGGCCGTGGCTCGATTTACGAGAGGTTCCAGAAGGAGATTCAGAATGTTGTTGGACAGGGAGCGCCCGATCAGGAATTCCATGGAGAGATAGTAGACGCGCTTGGGGTTCTCCCGCGCATATGTCTGATCGGTGCGTATCCATCGTTGGGAGAGGACATCCCGGACGGAGCGGGCCGCCGCTTCGTAGTACTCGCGCGCACCCAGCGTCGCGCGATCGGCCACGTTGTCGAACAGAAGATGCCGCTCGTAGAGTGCATCGCCCGTCCCGGTGAACTGGATGGGGCCGCACCCGTACTGCTGGAGGAGCTTGGTTAGGTCCGGGGCGTCGGCCGCGATCCTGTCGCTGTCCATATCACGTCCTCCCTGTAGCGTTTCTTGGTATGGCGTTTCGTGGCTCGGCCGTAGCGAAGCGGCAGCCGACAGCCAAGGCGTATCGATGCCGCTTGCCTTCGGTTTAACCAGCCTGGGATCGATGAACCCTCGTCATTCGCCGGCTGCACCGGCAGGCAGGGGGCTCGCGACCTCGTTCGTCGCTTCCTCCCGGCCGGGCTCCTTGATGCGGAACCAGGTGACGTAGAGGGCGGGCAGGAACAGCAGGGTCAGTACCGTGGCCACGATCAGGCCGCCGATGATCGCGTAGGCCATGGGTCCCCAGAAGACCTCCGGTGCTATCGGGATCATGCCCAGGCTGGCTGCGGCCGCCGTCAGCATGATCGGCCGCACGCGATGCATCGTGGCATTGATCACGGCATCCCAGGGATGCTCCCCCGCCTCCAGGTGTTCGTCGATCTGTGCAATCATGATGACCGAGTTCCGGACGATCATCCCGATCAGCGCAACCACGCCCAGGATAGCGACGAAGCCGAGCGGCGTGCCGGTCGGCACCAGCGCCGCGACCACCCCGATCAGGCCGAGCGGAGCGACGCTGATCACCAGGAACAGTTTTTGGAAGCTCTGGAGCTGAATCATCAGAACGGTCAGCATCACGAAGATCATGATCGGGAAAACCGCCGTGATGGACGTCATGCCCTTGGCGCTGTTCTCGACCGTGCCGCCGACCTCGATGGAGTAGCCCGGCGGCAGGCTGCGCCGCAGTTCGTCCACCGCCGGGGCGAGCTGGTTCACGATCGTCGGTGCCTGGAGCGGCGGCACGAGGTCGGCCTGGACGGTGATCGTCGGCAGGCGCTCACGCCGCCAGATCAGCGGCTGCTCAAGGTCGTAGCGCAGGGTTGCCACCTCCCTGAGCGGAACGGTGCGGCCGTCGGGAATGGCCACCTGAAGGTTGCGCAGGGTTTCGATGGAACTGCGCTCCGCATTGCTGGCCTGGGCCACCACGTCGATCAGGTAGATCCCGTCGCGCACCTGGGTGAAGACGGCACCCGACACCGTGGCGTTCAGCGCCTCGCCAAGGGACTTGGACGTGATCCCCAACTGGCGCGCCTTGTCCTGATCGACATCGACCCGCACCACCTTGGCCGGTTCATTCCAGTCGTAGTTGATCAGCAGCGTGTAGGGATTCGAGCCGATCGTATCGGCCAGCCGGTAGGCGGTCTCCCGCACTTGGCCCACATCCGGTCCTGAAACCCGGTACTGGATCGGCCAGCCGACCGGCGGCCCCATCTCCAGCGGGCTCACGCGCGTGCTCAGGTCGGAGAAGTCCTCGTTCAGCACCTTTTCCAGCCGCGCGCGGACGGCATCGCGGACTTCGTATCCCTTGGTCACCACCACGGCCTGGGCGAAGTAGTCGTTGGCGAGCTGGACGTCCAGGGGCAGATAGAACCGGATGGCGCCCTGACCGATGTAGAAGCTCCAGCTACTGATTTCCGGGTCGGAGGCCAGCACCTTCTCG
>Ga0190275_10002647_pt1 | contig 12805 bp, 12 predicted proteins | sample Popmic550T_FD_133745 | JGI IMG/M metagenome (GOLD analysis project Ga0190275, IMG submission 133745) | Populus adjacent soil microbial communities from riparian zone of Yellowstone River, Montana, USA - 550 T | ecosystem: Environmental > Terrestrial > Soil > Riparian zone > Trees stand | place... | reverse complement strand
CGGTCGATCGCCAGCCCGATCTGGACCACGCCGGGCAGCAGGTAGCGCCGCTGCGGCAGTTGAGCTGCGTAGGGTCTCCCGGTCAGCTCGATGACCTCCAGCGCGCGGACGATGCGACGGCCGTTGCCCGGCAGGATCGCCGCGGCAGCGGCCGGGTCCATGGCGGCGAGCCGGGCGTGCAGAGCCTCGGGTCCGATGCTCGCCAGCTCCCGTTCCCACCGATCTCGGACCGCTGCGTCGGTGCCGGGGAAGTCGAAGTCGTCGACGATCGCCCGGATGTAGAGCGCCGAGCCGCCGACCACGATCGGCAGCACCTGGCGGGCGTGGCAGTTGGCGATGGCGGCTCGGGCCCGACGCTGGAACTCGGCCACCGTGGCCGTCTCCGTCACATCCAGCACGTCGACCAGGTGGTGCACCACGCGCGCTCGTTCGGCCGCAGTCGGCTTGGCCGTGCCGATGTCCATCCCCCGGTAGACCAGCATCGAGTCGGCGTTGACGATCTCGGCCGGGCGGCCCTCGGCCATCAGTCGCTCGGCCAGGTCGATCGACAGTCCGGACTTTCCTGATGCGGTCGGCCCCAGCAGGACGAGCGTGCGCTCGTCCGCGGAGGGCCTACCGCCCCGTGACTGGTTCGCGGTAGACATGAGGCAACCGAACCTACCGGCGGAAGGACGTCACCATGGGCATCTTCGACAAGGCGAAGGACCTCCTCAACAAGCACGACGACAAGGTCGATCAGGGCATCGACAAGGCCGCGGAGATCATCGACCAGAAGACCGGCGGCCAGCACACCGAGCAGATCCGGCAAGGTGCGCAGCAAGCCAAGGACGCGACCGGCAACGCTGGCGATCAGCCGCAGGGCTGAGTTCCGCTCACCTGGACGGTCGCTCGCCTCGATGGCGTGCGGCCAGCCGAGCGCGCAGTTCACGGCCTCGCCGCCCGGGTTTGCCGTTCCGGACGCCGGTTATTTGTGAGGGTTGGCTTGCCTCACTGCTATCGTCAGGTCTGTGTCCGTTCGTCCCAAGAAGAAGTGCTGCCAGGACAAGCCGCGGTGCAAGCGCTGTCCGATCCGGTTGCTGGCCGACGGCAAGCTGAGCCCGCAGGACGCACGGACCCTGTTCACCAATGCCCGCAACAAAAAGGCCCTGAAGAAGGCGAAGCTGGAGAAGGACGCCGCCAAGCTGTCCGACGCGGCCTGAACGACCGGCCGCCCTGACGTCAGCCGACAGTGGCGCAGGCCGGCGCCGGCGGCAGCGGCGCGGGCGCACCGATGCCCGGCATCCCCAGCCCGACCGGACGTGCGACGGCAGTCGCCGACCCCTCCTGTCGCGCCTGCCAGGCGTCCCCACCGCGGGTCCGCCGCAGCGACAGCAGTCCAGCGTCGGCGTTCAGGTGATGCGGCGCGGCGTAGGTGATCTGGACCTCGGCCAGGTCGCCTGGGCGTGGTCGCCGAGTCACCTCGTCGGGCACGGCCACGTGCACCAGGCGGTTGTCCCGGGCCCGACCCGACATCCGCGATGTTGCGGCGTCCTTGCGGCCCTCGCCGTCCGCGAACATCACCTCCACGGTGCGTCCCAGCTGGGCGCGGTTCTCGGACCAGGAGATCTCCCCCACCAGCTCCACCAGCCGCTCGTAGCGCTCCTGGACCACGACCTTCGGCACCTGGTCCGGCATCGTCGCCGCCGGCGTACCGGCACGGATCGAGTACTGGAAGGTGAAGGCCGCCGCGAACCGCGACTGGCGCACCACCCTCAGGGTCTCGGCGAAGTCAGCCTCGGTCTCGCCTGGGAACCCCACGATGATGTCGGTGGTGATGGCGGCGTGCGGCATGGCCGTGCGCACCTTCTCGATGATCGACAGGTAGCGATCGCTCCGGTACGACCGGCGCATCGCCTTGAGCACCGCGTCGGAGCCGGACTGCAGCGGCATGTGCAGCTGCGGCATGGCGTTCGGGGTCTCGGCCATGGCCGCGATCACGTCGTCGGTGAAGTCCTTGGGGTGCGGTGAGGTGAAGCGCACCCGCTCCAGACCGTCGATCTCGCCGCACGCTCGGAGCAGCTTGGCGAAGGCCCGCCGATCACCGAACTCGACCCCGTACGCATTGACGTTCTGGCCGAGCAGGGTGATCTCCTGCACTCCCTCGGCGACCAGCATCTCGATCTCGGCCAGGACGTCGCCGGGCCGCCGGTCGGTCTCTCGGCCGCGCAGGCTCGGCACGATGCAGAACGTGCAGGTGTTGTTGCAGCCGACGCTGATCGAGACCCAGGCGGCGTAGGCGGAATCTCGTCGGGTCGGCAGCGTCGAGGGGAACCGCTGCAGCGACTCGGCGATCTCGACCTGGGCCTCGTCGGCGACGCGGGCGCGCTCGAGCAGCGTCGGCAGCGCGCCGATGTTGTGGGTGCCGAAGACGACATCGACCCACGGCGCTCGCTGCAGGATGATGCCCTGGTCCTTCTGCGCCATGCAGCCGCCGACGGCGATCTGCATACCGGGCCGAGACTTCTTCACCGGATAGAGCTGGCCGAGGTTCCCGTACAGCCGGTTGTCGGCGTTCTCCCGCACCGCGCAGGTGTTGAAGACCACGACGTCGGCGGCGTCGTCGACCGTCGCCCTGGCATAGCCGGCCTCCTCCAGCAGACCGGCCAGCCGCTCCGAGTCGTGCACGTTCATCTGGCACCCGTGGGTGCGGATCTGGTACGTGCGTGCGGCGTGGGTCTCCATGGCGCGACACAGGATAGTCGCGACGCTCACTAGAGTTCGACTCATGACGAGCAGAGCAGCCGTGAACCCGACCGGAGACCAGTACGAGATCGCGGCGGGCGGACGCGTCGCCGTCGTCACCGAGGTGGGCGCAACGCTGCGCTCGTACGCGGTCGAGGGCCGCGATGTGGTCCGTGGATTCGGAGCGGACGAGGTCATCCACGGCGGACGTGGTCAGCAGCTGCTGCCCTGGCCGAACCGGATCCGTGACGGCCGCTACACCTTCGAGGGCGTCACCCAGCAGCTGGCCCTGTCCGAGCCGGATCGGCACAACGCGATTCACGGACTCGTCCGCAACGTGCCCTGGCGGCTGGTGTCGCAGGGCAGTGACCGGGTCGAGCAGAGCGTCCGGGTCTACCCGCAGTCCGGCTGGCCGGGGACGATCGAGGCGACCATCGCGCACACCGTCGGGAACGACGGGGTGGTCACCGAGGTGTCCGTGACCAACATCGGAGCCACCGCCGTGCCGTTCGGCTACGCCTCGCACCCGTACCTGACCGTCGGTGAGGGGACGGTCGACGACGTGGTCATCGCCGTTCCCGCCGAGCGCTACCTGGCCGTGGACGACCGGCTGCTGCCGCTGGACCTGATCCTGGTCGAGGGCCGTGACGAGGACCTGCGGACGGCGGCGCCGCTCGGGAACCGTCGCTTCGACACGGCGTTGACCGGACTGACCCGCGGCGAGGACGGTCGCTGGCGTGCTCGGCTGGAACGAGGCGAGCGGTGGGCCGAGCTGTGGGCCGGGGCCGGGCTGGACTGGATCCAGGTGTTCACCGGCAACGACCGCCGCGATCTGTCCATCGCCGTGGAACCGATGACCTGTGGTCCCAACGCGTTCAACCCGGGACCCACCCAGGACGGCATGATCATCCTGCAGCCGGGAGAGTCCGCCTCGTACGAGTGGGGCATCGACGGCGCTTGACCGAAGCTCGCGACGGCGAGCAAACCTCACGCATCGTCGGCGAAGTAACCGAATCTCAACATCCAGTTCCCACCGCTGCCGCAGTATCTCGTCTAGTGTCCTGCCATGGCGGAAGCTGCAGAGCCACCAGACCTGAGCGACCCCACCGAGGGTGATTCAGTGGCCCCCGAGAGCATCGGGGAGCCGTTGGTGGTGCTGACCGACGTCGACAAGTACTTCGGTGATCTACATGTTCTGCAGCACATCAACTTGACCGTGCACAAGGGCGAGGTGGTCGTCGTGCTCGGTCCGTCCGGGTCCGGGAAGTCCACCCTCTGCCGAGCGATCAACCGGTTGGAGACCATCCAGTCCGGCTCCATCAGCATCGACGGTCGTGAGCTGCCCGAGGAGGGCAAGGCCCTGGCCAACCTCCGGGCCGACGTCGGCATGGTCTTCCAGTCGTTCAACCTGTTCGCCCACAAGACGATTCTGGAGAACGTCACGCTCGGGCCGATCAAGGTGCGCAAGAAGTCGGCGGCCGACGCCAAGAAGCGTGGCATGGAGCTGCTCAAGCGCGTCGGGGTGGACAACCAGGCCGACAAGTACCCGGCCCAGCTGTCCGGCGGACAGCAGCAGCGGGTGGCCATCGCCCGTGCCCTGGCCATGGACCCGAAGGTGATCTTGTTCGACGAGCCCACCTCCGCCCTCGACCCCGAGATGGTCAACGAGGTGCTGGACGTGATGGTGGGTCTGGCCCGCCAGGGAATGACCATGATCGTCGTCACCCATGAGATGGGGTTCGCTCGCAAGGCGGCCAACCGCGTCGTGTTCATGTCGGACGGGCAGATCGTCGAAGAGGCCGAACCGGAGACGTTCTTCACCGCAGCCAAGAGCAACCGCGCCAAGGACTTCCTGAGCAAGATCTTGACCCACTGATCGAACCATCGAACAGAGCTCAACGACGAGCCCGACTTACGGAGGAATGCATGAAGTTGACCAAGCGGATCCTGGCCATCGCGGCCGGCCTGGCGCTGGCTCTTCCCCTCGCCGCGTGCGGTGGGGACGACAGCGGGGCGGGAGGTGAGGCCGGGGAAGGCGGCAAGGTCGTCATCGGCATCAAGTTCGACCAGCCCGGCCTCGGCCTGAAGGAGGGCGACACCTACACCGGCTTCGATGTCGAGGTGGCGAACTACGTGGCCAAGGAGCTCGGCTACACCGAGGTCGAGTTCAAGGAGTCGCCGTCGGCCCAGCGCGAGACCCTGATCCAGAGCGACCAGGTGAAGATGATCTTCGCCACCTACTCGATCACCGACGACCGGAAGCAGAAGATCTCCTTCGGCGGCCCGTACTTCATCGCCGGTCAGGACCTGCTGGTGAAGGCCGACAACACCGACATCACCGGACCGGACAGCCTGAACGGCAAGAAGCTGTGCTCGGTCACCGGCTCGACGTCGGCGAAGAAGATCAAGGACAACTACGCCTCCGGGGTGCAGCTGCAGGAGTTCGACACCTACTCCAAGTGCGTAGAAGCCTTGAACGCCGGGCAGATCGACGCCGTGACCACCGACAACGTCATCTTGGCTGGTTTTGCGGCGCAGGATCAGTACCAGGGCAAGCTCAAGGTCGTCGGCAAGCCGTTCTCCGAGGAGCGGTACGGCGTCGGCATCAAGCAGGGCGACACCGAGCTGTGTGGCAAGATCAACACGGCACTGGAGAAGATGGTTTCCGATGGTGCGTGGGAGAAGGCCCTGAACGACACCGTCGGCGCTTCGGGCTTCAAGGCGGACACGGCCACCAACCCGCCCAAGCCGGACGCCTGCAGCTAGGAGTTCCGACTGCCGGCAGCTCCTGATCGGGCCGGGGACGACCGCGGCGGTCCTCCCCGGCCCGTTCCGGATCGACGCGCTCCGATCGCACGACGAGACGAAGGTGGGAGCCGATGGACGCCCTGCGTACCTTGCTGGACGAGTACGACGTCGTCGCAGCGTTCTGGATGACGATCAAGCTGACCTTCTACGGCGCCATCGGCGCCTTCATCATCGGCACCGTGATCGCGATCATGCGAGTCTCACCGGTGAAGGTCTTCCAGAACTTCGGCCTCGCGTACGTGACGCTGATTCGCAATACACCACTCACGCTGCTCGTGTTCTTCTGCGCCTTCGGCCTTGCGATCACGCTCCAGATCAACCTCGCGCCGGAGAACTCGCCCACCTTCATCGTCGACAACAACTTCCGCTGGGGCGTGGTCGCACTCTCCGTCTACCACGCGTCCTTCGTGGCCGAGGCGATCCGCAGCGGCATCAACACGGTGCCTCAGGGGCAAGCCGAGGCGGCCCGCGCCATCGGCCTCCCGTTCCTACCCACCATCACCACGATCGTGCTGCCGCAGGCGTTCCGCGGAGCGATCGCCCCACTGGGCAACACCTTGATCGCACTGACGAAGAACACCACCGTGCTGGCCACCATCGGCGTGGCCGAACCGGCCCTGATGATGCGCAACATGCTGGAGTTCAACATCTCGCTGCTGTACGCGATCTTCTTCATCATGGCCGCCGGCTTCGTGATCTTGACCTTGCCGATGGGTCTCTTCTTCACCTGGTGGTCGCGCAAGCTGGCGGTGCAGCGATGAGCGCCGAGACCAGTGTCCTGTTCGACGCCCCGGGCCCCAAGGCACTCATCCGTCACCGCATCATCGCCGCCATCGGCGTCGTGCTGCTGCTCGTGATCGCGTACTTCGTCATCAAGGGTCTGGCGAACCCGGAGAACGACCAGCTGACGGCAGCGAAGTGGGTGCCGTTCATCGAGTGGTCGTCGTGGAAGAACTACCTGATCCCGGGTCTGATCGGCACGCTGCAGGCCGCGGCCATCAGCGTGGTACTGGCTGTGATCGCGGGAGTCCTGCTCGGCCTCGGGCGGCTCTCGCAGATCGCCGTCGTCCGGATGCTCTGCGGGATCTTCGTCGAGTTCTTCCGCGCCGTCCCGGTGCTGATGATGATGTTCTTCGCCTACTACTTCGGTCTGTTCACGCTGAACATCTCAGGCAGCGCCCTGCCGCTGTTCGGGGCGGTCGTCGGGCTGACGTTCTACAACTCCTGTGTGATCGCCGAGCTGGTGCGATCCGGCGTCCACTCGCTGCCTCGCGGTCAGCGGGAGGCTGGGTACGCCATCGGTCTCACCTCCGGACAGACGCTCACCTCGATCTTGCTGCCGCAGGCCATCACCGCCATGCTGCCCTCCATCGTCAGCCAGCTCGTGGTGATCCTGAAGGACTCCGCCTTGGCGTACAACATCGCCTACCTGGAGCTGCTGAGACAGGGCCAGAACCTGGCTGTCTACGAGGGGAACCTGATCCCCACGCTGATCGTGGTCGCCGTCATCTACATCCTCATCAACTGGGCCCTGACCCGTGTCGCGCGGGGGCTGGAAGCGCGGCTGCGGACCGGCAAGCGGGGGATTCGGCCCGGTCCGCTCGACGTGGGCGCCAACCCGGCCCTGGCGGTCGAGGAGGAGCGTCAGGAAGAGGCCGCCGCGGGCGATCCCCGCTGACCTCTCACATCCGCTGACCTCTCACACCCGCTGACCTCTCACACCCGCTGATCTCTCACAGGGCGTCGAGCAGTCGATCGACGTCGGCGGCGGCGCTGTACGGGGCGAGCCCGGCCCGGACGGCTCCGCGATCTCCCAGGCCCAGGTGCCGAGACGCCTCGATCGCGTAGAAGTGGCCCGCTGGTGCTGCCACTCCTGCCGCGGCGAGCTCGCGAGCGACGTCGCCGGCCGGACGGCCCGGGAGGTCGAACAGGATGGTCGAGGTGCGATGGGCAGCCCGGGAGTAGATCGTCGCACCACGCTCCCGCAACCCCTGCTCGAGTCGCTCCTGCAGCGCGTGCTCGTGGCGATGCAAGCGGTCGAAGGCCGAGTCGAGCCCGGCGGTCCGGCTCGCACCGGTGCCGAGGCCGGCGAGGTAGTCCACGGCTGCGCGGGTGCCGGCCAGCAGCTCGTAGGGCAGCGTGCCCAGCTCGAAGCGCTCCGGTACGGCATCGGTCGACGCCATCAGCTTGTCCGGGCGCCACGTCTGGAGCAGGGCTGGCTCAGCCGCCAGCACCCCCAGATGCGGACCGCAGAACTTGTACGGCGAGCAGACCAGCACGTCGGCGGCCAGAGCCGCTCGGTCGATCCGGACATGAGCGGCGAGGTGCACCGCGTCCACCCACAGCAGCGCCCCCACCGCGTGCACCCGCGCCGCGATCGACGGCTGGTCGGGGATGGTGCCCAGCAGGTTGCTGGCGCCGGTGACGGCCACCACCCTGGTCCGCGGGGACAGGACGGTCTCGAGCTGGTCGAGCTCCAGCTCACCGGTGGCCGGGTCGAAGTCGATCCAGCGCACGATAGCGCCGACTCGGTCGGCGGCCAGGATCCAGGGCCGGATGTTCCCGTCGTGGTCGAGTCTGGTGACCACCACCTCGTCGCCCGGTTGCCAGCCCGCGGCCAGCGTGCGAGCGAACTCGAGGGTGAGCTGGGTGGCGCTGCGCCCGAAGACGATGCCGTCAGGGTTGTTGCCGAGGAGGTCGCCCATAGCGGCGCGTGCGTCGAGAACGATCTGCTCGGCGCGGCGCTGGGCAGGGTTGTCGAGGCCGCGGTTGGCCAGCGGCGCCCGAAGCGCCTCGGCCATGGCCTCGATGACCGGGGTCGGCGTCTGGGTGCCGCCCGGCGCGTCGAAGAACGCCAGCCCGGACCGCAGCGCCGGGAAGTCGGCACGGATCCGAGCGACGTCCAGGCTCACCGGGCCGTCTCGGTGGCCCGCGACTCGCGGACGACGACGACCTTGATCTGACCGGGGTAGGTCAGCTCCTCCTCGATCTGCTTGGCCAGGTCGCGAGCCAGCACCTGGGCCTCGATGTCGTCGACCTGCTCCGGGGCGACCATCACCCGGATCTCCCGCCCGGCCTGCATGGCGAACACCTTGTCGACCCCATCGTGGGCGGAGGCGAGTCCCTCCAGCTTCTCCAACCGCTGGACGTACGCCTCGATGCTCTCGCGGCGGGCCCCGGGACGGCTGCCGCTGACCGCGTCGGCGGCCTGCACCAGGACAGCCTCAACGGTCTTGGCCTCCACCTCGTTGTGGTGCGCCTCGATGGCGTGCACGATGTCGGGGTGCTCGCCGTACTTGCGGGCCAGGTCGGCGCCGATGATGGCGTGCGACCCCTCGACCTCGTGCGTGAGCGCCTTGCCGATGTCGTGGAGAAAGGCCGCCCGCCGGCACTGGACGATGTCCAGACCCAGCTCGGCGGCCATCAGGCCGGCGATGTGGCCCGACTCGACCAGGTGCTTGAGCACGTTCTGCCCGTACGAGGTCCGGTAGCGCAGACTGCCCAGGATCGGCACCAGCGCCGGATGCAGGTCGGAGATGCCCACCTCGGCCAGCGCGTCCTCAGCGGCCCGAAGGCACTGCTGCTCGATCTGGCCCTTGCTGCGCTCATGCACCTCCTCGATCCGGGCGGGGTGGATGCGACCGTCCTTGACCAGCTCGGTGAGGGTCATCCGAGCGGTCTCTCGGCGGACCGGGTCGAAGCAGGACAGCAGCACGGACTCCGGGGTGTCATCGATCATGACGTTGACCCCGGTCACCTGCTCGAAGGCTCGGATGTTGCGGCCCTCACGGCCGATGATGCGGCCCTTCATGTCGTCACCAGGGAGGTGCACCGCCGAGACGACCGACTCCGAAGTCTGCTCCGAGGCCACCCGCTGGATCGCGCCGACCACGATCATCTGAGCGCGTGACTCAGCCTGCTTGGTGGCCTCCCGTTCGATGTCGCGGGCCAGGATGACTGCTTGCCGCTTGGCATCGTGCTCCACGGCCGCGACCAGCTCGGCCTTCGCCTGCTCGGCGGTCAGACCGGCGATCCGCTCTAGAGCGTGCTGAAGGTCGGCTTCGGCGTCCTGCAGCGCCCGCCGCTGGGCCTTGAGCTCGGCCTTCGTGACGTCGAGGTGCCTCGCCTTCTCCTCCAGGGCGCGGTTGTCGGAGTCGAGTCGCTCCTCCCGATCGGCCAGCCGTTGCTCCCGACGCTCGACCTCCAGGCGCTGGTCGCGGAGCTCGTTGCGTCGTTGACGGTGCTCCTCGTCGAGGTCGTGCCGGGCTCCCTTGGCGGCCTCGAGCTGGCTCTCCGCCTTGGCCCGAACCTCGGCGGCATACACCTCGGCCTCCGTGCGCAGCGACACGGCGGCCACCTCGGCCGCGGCCACCTGCGGATCGTCGGCCAGAGAGACGTCTTCTGCCGCGAAATTGTCAGAGGATTCCGACTTGTTGTTGTAGCGCTTGTAGGTGAGAAAGCCGATCGCAGCCACAACGACAACAAGGAGAAAAATCCCAGCGAGAACCAGAATCTCGAAGACTCCCAAGTCCACCATTGTTTCGCACTCCTGTCTGCACGCCGAGGCGCGCCTTCAAGAGGCCTTACGGCAAATGCGAGAAGCCAACGACCCGACCAGCCGAGCTGGTCAGATCGATTGCGGCCCTGTGCGGTTGTGGGGTCAGACGTCAATGAGAATTGATCTGGATTTCTCATGCAGAGTTCGGAAACCCTACGTGCTGATTCTATTTGTTCAACTTTGCCGTAAACCTCGTGAGTGCAGGTTAGGACGCGCCCCGACCGGGGTCAAGCACCGGGGTCGTCGGTCGACCCGTCGCGCAGCTCGCCGAGGACGGTGGCGATGATTCCCGAACCGAACCCACGTCTGGCCAAGGCACCGGACAACCGACGCTGGCGTACGAGCGGATCGAGGCCGCGAGTGGCGCCTTGCTTCTTGGCTACCAGCGCGCGGGCCGCCGCAAGCTCGGCATCGGTGTCCACCGTCGCGAGTGCAGCGTCGACCTGGTCGCGGTCGACGCCCTTGAGCTGCAGCTCCCGGCGCAGGGCAGAACGAGACAGGTGGCGGCGGCGCTGCCGAGACTCCACCCAGTCCTGGGCGAACGCTCCGTCATCGACGAGACCGATCTCCTCGAGTCGATCAAGCACCGAGGCAGCGACCCCGTCCGGGACGTTCTTCTTCTGCAGCGCCTGATCCAGCTCGTGCCGCGTTCGTGCCTGACCGGTGAGCTTGCGCAACGCGATCGTGCGGGCCACGTTCTCGGCGTCGATGTCGGCGTCGGCGCCGGCGTCGGACACGACCTCGGTTTCGTCGGCCACGACCGAGCCGTCGCCGGCGCCTTCCGTCCGCATACGCCGTTGCTGCCGCACCTGAACCGAATCCGGATCCGCTCCGGTCTCGTCCACCAGCTTCCCGGCTGAGTCGGACCGGTCCGGAGCCGGCCTACCCGTCTGCCCGGCCAACCAGGCTCGCGCCTGGTCGACCGGGTCCGGCATCGTCATCGCCGTCAGAACTCGACCTCACCGGTCACCGGGTCGACTCCGGCGGGCACGTCGACCTGCGGACCGATGTTCATCCGCTCCTTGATCTTCTTCTCCAGCTCGTTGGCGAGGTCGGGGTTGGACCGCAGGTAGGTGCGCGCGTTCTCCCGGCCTTGCCCCAGCTGGTCGGCGTCGTAGGTGAACCAGGCGCCCGCCTTGCGGACGATGCCGGCCTCCACGCCGAGGTCGATCAAGCTGCCCTCGCGGCTGATGCCGTGCCCGTACAGGATGTCGAACTCGGCCTGCTTGAACGGCGGGGCGACCTTGTTCTTGACGACCTTGACCCGGGTCCGGTTGCCGACCATCTCCTGGCCGTCCTTGAGTGTCTCGATCCGGCGCACATCCAGGCGGACGGAGGAGTAGAACTTCAGCGCCCGGCCGCCGGTCGTCGTCTCCGGCGACCCGAACATCACGCCGATCTTCTCCCGCAGCTGGTTGATGAAGATCGCGGTGGTGTTGGCACCACTCAAGGCGCCGGTCATCTTGCGCAGCGCCTGGCTCATCAGGCGAGCCTGCAGTCCGACGTGGCTGTCCCCCATCTCACCCTCGATCTCGGCCCGCGGAGTCAGTGCCGCAACAGAGTCGATGACGATCAGGGCCAGTGCCCCGGACCGGACCAGCATGTCGGCGATCTCCAGCGCCTGCTCGCCGTTGTCGGGCTGGCTGACCAGCAGGGCGTCGGTGTCGACCCCGAGCTTCGCGGCGTAGTCGGGATCGAGCGCGTGCTCGGCGTCGATGAAGGCGCAGATCCCGCCGGCAGCCTGCGCATTGGCGATGGCGTGCAAGGCCACCGTGGTCTTGCCGCTGGACTCCGGACCGTAGATCTCGACGACACGCCCCCGCGGCAGGCCACCGATGCCCAACGCGACATCGAGCGCGATCGAGCCGGTCGGGATGACCTCGATCGGTGCGCGGACCTCATCGCCGAGGCGCATCACCGAGCCCTTGCCGTACTGCTTGTCGATCTGGGCGAGCGCCGCCTCGAGCGCCTTGTCCCGGTCTGCTACCGCCATCGTCGTCCCTTTCGTTCACCCTTGAGGTGGCTGCCTTGCTGCCTGGTTGGTCGATCAACGAGACCCTAAGCACCGCCACCGACATCCGACCGGGGTGCGAGCGGATCTGTGGACAGGGCTCGAGGTCGTCCTCTGCCTGTGGACATCTGCGCACCAACCTAGGCGAACACGTGTTCGAACAACAGCCCGACACGCCGTCGACCGCCGAACACAGCCCGACATCGCCAGGGGTCGAGGATGTCTGAGCAGCCGACGCCCGACCTGGGCGAGGATGGACCCATGTCGACCATGCCCGAGATCTTGTCCCAGGCGACCGCAGCCGTCGCACCCATCGTCCGTGCGGCAGGAGGAGCGGATCCCGCCGCCGCCACGCCGTGTCAGGAGTGGGTGCTCTCCGAGCTGACCCGGCATGCGCTGGGGACCACGGCCGGTCTGGCCCGGCTCGGCCGCCGCGAGCCGCTGGACCCCGACGATCCCTGGGGGGACCCGACGACGGAGCTCCCCTGGTCCGAACAGCTGTCCGGTCAGCTCGAGGATCTGGCCACGGCCTGGTCCGACCCAGGAGCCTGGGAGGGAGAGGTGGACATGGGCGGCCAGCGGATGCCGGCGTCGATGATCGGGGACATGGTGCTGGCCGAGGTGGTGCTGCACGGCTGGGACCTGGCCCGAGCCACCGGCCAGCGGCTCGAGCTGCCCGACGCCGTCGCCCGCCAGCTCCGACGCGG
>Ga0190275_10002646_pt1 | contig 12806 bp, 13 predicted proteins | sample Popmic550T_FD_133745 | JGI IMG/M metagenome (GOLD analysis project Ga0190275, IMG submission 133745) | Populus adjacent soil microbial communities from riparian zone of Yellowstone River, Montana, USA - 550 T | ecosystem: Environmental > Terrestrial > Soil > Riparian zone > Trees stand | place... | reverse complement strand
TGGCCCGCCGACGGTCGCAGCGGCGGCTCGCCGCAGAGGATCGGATTATTTCTGTAATACAGCGCCTTGACGCGCACCACCGGCTCCGGCCGGGTGGCGCTGGCGTAGTAGCCTGGCCACTCGCCGAACGGGCCTTCGGGGAGATCGTCGCCGGGGACCATTTCGCCCTCGATGGCGAACTCCGAATAGGCGGGGATTGGCAGTCCGGTGAGGGGCCCGCGCGCCAGTTGAATCGGCTCGCCGATGACGCCGCCGGCATAGTCGAACTCGCTCATCTTGTTCGGCACGTCGGTGCAGCCGGCAAGAAACAAGATCGGATGATGGCCGAAGGACATCACCACGGGGCAGGGCTTGCCGGCGTCGAAATATTTTTGCCGCTGCACGCGGCCGTGTTTTCCCGGCGAGATGTAAAGCGCAACGGCGTCTTTGCCTTGCAGCATGACGCGGTAAGTGCCGGCGTTGATCCAGTGCTCTTCGGGGTCCTCGGTGATGACCAGATCGTCGGTGCCGATATAGCGGCCGCCGTCTTCCTCATGCCAGCGCGGAATCGGAAACGCTTCGAGGTCGATGTTGTGGTCGGCGCAGTTGTCGAATATTGCCGCGTCTTTGACGAACTGTGCCGGCACCGGTTCGAAGTTGCGAATCTTACGGCGCCAGGCTTGAATAAAATCGGTGAGCCCGAGATTCGGGTCGGTGCCCATGGCGATGGCCAACCGCGGCAAGGTGTCGATCTGGCTGCAGAGGATTTCCATGTCCTGGCGCGCGCCGGGAATCTTCTCGAAGAGCATGGCCGGGGGATTGGCGCTGCGCTCGAGAATCATCTCGACCAAGCCGCCGATGTCCTTGTCCCAAGGGATGTTTTCGATGCGGCGCAGCTCGCCGATTTTCTCAACTTCGTCTAAGAACGCGCGCAGATCGTGATTAGCTGGGGTCATTGTTCAATATCCTCGAAGAGGTTCAAATCGCTCAAGCCGTGCAAAATGTTCAAGCCGTTAAACCTAAAAGCTCTCAGGCCGCATGCTCGACCGCCGCGCGGTGCATGACGCCGTAGAGATCGACGGCGGCGGTGGCGCAGTATTCAAGATTATAGCCTTCGCGGCAGTCGGCGTAGCCGTCTTCCAAGATGCGCTGCATGACCAGCTTATTGAAGCTGCCATGTCCCATGACGCCGTCTTCATGTTCTTTCAGGTCGGCTTCTTCATGGGTGGAAAAATAGACCGCTTGCGGTTTCGAGAAGCCGTATTTCTGCGTCAAGGTTCTGAACCACATGGCGGACCAGTGGCCGATCGGTTCTTCGGTCAACATGGAGAACCACCACTCGGCGACGGTGCCTTCCCACATTAGCTGGCGTTTGAAATCCAAGATCGCCCGACACTCGGGGAGCATCGGTTCGCGGAGAATTTCGTCCTGGGTCAAGCCAAAGGCTGCGGCGGTTTGCAGCATGACCATCACATGGCCGGGCGGTTTGGGGTGGATGAACTCGTCAGCGATCTTGGCGCCGAGGGGCGCCATCAAGTCGAAGTGGCGCTTAAAGAAGCCGATATGCTTATGGTACGACACCGCGACCAGAGTGTTGATCTCGACGGTGAAGTTGCCCCAGTTCTTGAAAAACAATTTGACCGCCGGCATGGGCAAATTGCCGTCGAGAAATGAACTCATGAACGGGCCGTTGGTGACCCGCTCTGTCCAGCGTTGCACGACTCGCTCGTTCACCTCGGCGATGTAAGCCTTGGCCTCGTCCGGGCTCATCTTGACGCCGAGTTTAGGCGCGCTCATAGCCATTTAACTTCCTTTCTAAGAAATTGCTTCTATCCCATGCGACGGTTCATTTCTAGGGCGCCGATCGCAGCGTTCGGTCTTCATCATTCCAGGATCGAGCGGTACCGTTAAACGCTCAACCGGAACGGCAATGGCTAGCGGAACAGCGAGAAGAGCAGCGGTTCGGGCCAGGGGACATGGAGAATTTTTTCAAAGACGCCGTAGACAAAGCCCCAGGCGATAACGCTCAGCGAGATGCCGAGCCGCCAGTTGGCGCCGTAAAATTTACTATAACTTAAGACGAACAGCGGCACGGCAATAGGAAAGCCGACGAGGAGGATCAGCAGATAAAATCCGATGATCCAGGACCAGATTTCGACGTTGCCCCACTGGGAATCGGCTGCCATCGTCGGCATCTCGAATTGCGAGCGTTGCTGATTGGCGTCCGAACGTTTCGCGTCCAGGATAAACTGCCAGAGCGCCAAGACCACGCCGATCCCGCCGAGGAACAAGACGCCGATGGACGCGCGCACCGGCCAATCGCGCGCGAACCATAGGGCCGACGCCATGACCACGCCGACAAACAACGTGAACAGCAGGCCTTCGGTTTTCATGCGCGAATTCATGGTTGCCCCGTTTGATCTTTGTTAGCGCGCCAGTGCTGCAACATCGGATAACACAGCGAGAGCACGACGAGGGCGGCGATGATCATGACGCCGGGCCGGGTAAGCCATTCGAAGCCGAAGCGGCCGTAGGAAAGCCAGAGATAGTTCTCCATCTTGTCGCCCAGCACTAGGCCCAAGATCAGCGGTGAGCGCGGCCAGCCATGGCGGCGCATGATGAAGCCGAGAAACGAGAAGCCGAGTAACGCGATCAAATCGAGGTTGTTGCGGTTGGCCGCGAAGGCGCCGATAAACACGAACACCAAGATCATCGGCACCAAGGAGTAAAACGGCATGAAGCACATGCGCGAGATCGGTTTGATAAATGCCAAGCAGATCGCCACTGCGACGATGTTGGCGATGGTCAAGGTCCAAACCACTGCGAAGGTAAGGTTGAGCTGGGTGGTCAGCATCTCCGGGCCGGGATTGATACCGACGGCGATAAGCGCGGTTAGAATCAAAGCCGTCGATGTCCCGCCGGGGATACCGAAGGCGAGGGTTGGAATGTAGTCGCCGGCTTCCTTGGAATTGTTCGACGACTCCGCGGCGATGACACCGCGGATATCGCCCTTGCCGAAGTTTTCAGGGTGTTTCTCGGTCTGCACCGCGTGGGCGTAGGCGAACCAGTCGGCAACGGAGCTGCCGAGGCCGGGGAGAAACCCGACCCAGATGCCGATGGCCGAAGCGCGCAGGGTCAGCCACCAATGTTTAAAAACATCGCGCGCGCCCTGCCAGAAACCTTCGCCCAACTCCTGGGTTTCGGCGACTTTGGTTCTGCGCGCAGCGAGATCGATGCATTCCGGGATGGCGAAGACGCCGAGAGCGACCAGGACCAGATCGATGCCTTCGATCAAATAAGCGGTGTCGAAGGTGAAGCGTTCGATGCCTGACTTATCATCGGCGCCGACGGCGGCGATTAGGATGCCGAGAATTCCCGCGAGCAGGCCTTTGAGCGGCACGTTGCCGCTCAAGACACCGACCATGGTGACGCCCCAAAACGTCAACATGAAAAATTCCGGCGAGCCGAAGGATAACACCATGGGTCGGAGAAACGGCAGCGACGCGATGAGAACGATCGGTCCAATCAGACCGCCGACCAACGAAGCGAAAAAGGACGCGCTCAAAGCGCGCATGGCTTGGCCCTGCTTGGCGAGCGGATAGCCGTCCAGCACGGTCGCTTGCGATCCAGAGCCGCCCGGGACCGAGATCAACACCGCGGTGAAGGCGCTGGCGGTGTTGCCGACGGCATCGAAGCCGACGAGCAGGGCGATGACGGCGTAGGGATCCTTCATCGTCATCACGAAGGGCAGCATGATGGCGAGGGTGCTCGGTCCGCCGATGCCGGGCAGGAATCCGACGAGACTGCCGAGCAACACGCCGAGGCACATCAGTGCCAGGGAATTGGGTGTCAGAACCTGATACAGCCCTTCAAGGGCGGCTTCGATCATCGATTAGGATTCTGATGCGGCACCGCCGGCCGGCAGGCCGTATTTTTTGCGAATCTGCGTGAGAAAATCCTGCGCCGGTTTCGGGATCGAGGTGAGTTTCTTGATCAACGCCTCGGTCTGCTCGCCAGAGCTGAGCGACCAAGACTCGCCGAAAAATTTCGTCGCCAGGGATTTAAACTCGTCGTCTTTATTCATCTTCATGTAGCCATCGCGCAAAGCGGCGACGACGTTATCGGGAGTTTTGGGCGGCGCCACGATGAACTTGTCCAAATCTTCCGAATTGGCCCATGCCTGGTACGCGTCCCAGGAAACGCCACTGGGCTTTTTGTTGCCGAGGTATTCCTTGAATGTCGGCACGTCACGAAAATCCGCGCGCCGTTCTTCGTCCTGCTGGTAGATCATTTCGATAAAGCCTTCTTTGCGCATGTCCGAGATCAGCCGGGAATTTGACGTGGCCCAAAGGTCGATTTCGCCCTGGCGCAAAGCCAGTGAAAGCTCCCGGCTGCCTTTGTAGCCGTAAAGCCAACGCAGATTCCAATTCAGATACTCCGCGCTCCAGACGGTCATCGACACCCAAGTACGGATGCCGTCGGTGTCGCCGACGACTAGCTTGCGCGACTTCACATCGGTCAAACTGTCCTTCAGCTCCTTGCGCACCATCAGGATGCTGCCGCCGCGGGCGATGGAACCGACGGCGCGGTTTTTACGGTGATCATATTTGATGCGCGAGCCGCCGCGATTCATGTTGCCAATGGCGGAAGATGAGTCTTGCAACAACGTCAAGCCGTCGGGTTTGGCGTTGGCGTAGAAATGGTTGTTGGCGATGGTGCCGCCGCCGCCGGGCATGTTCTGCACGACGGTGACCGGGTTGCCGGGCAAGTACTTGGGCAGGAATTGCGAAATCAAACGGCCGGCGGTGTCGGTGCCGCCGCCGGGGCTGGACGAGATGAGGATCGTTAGAGTCTTGCCTTGAAACGTGACCGGGGCGTTGGCGGCGATCACTGTCGATGTCGAAGCGGCAAAACCTATCTGCCCGACGAGCAGAAATAAATGTACAATTTTTTTCGATTGCATATTTTATCCGCTGATTTATCGACGCCCCATCCCAGCCTTTCTCGACGAGGGGAATGGCATCGGACGGGCGGCGGTTGTGAATCGTCCATGGCACGAGAAAATGCGCTAATCATCGCTAAAGCTAAGTTCGATAAAGATTGTCGATGAAGCCGCTGTCGTCGATGCGGCGCAGATGATGGAAGTCCCAAAGCGCCATGGGGTCGCACTTCTCGGCGGCTTTGTTTTGCTCGATGGCGATTTCATAAACGTTGGAGATCGCCGGCAGGGTCGCGTAGGGTTTGGCTTGCAAGATCAGTTTCAAATCGTCGTATAGATGGCTTGCCGTTTCGTCGTCGAGCTCGCCTTCGGCTTTGTATTTGTCTTTGATAATCTTGATGCACTCGGCGCGATGGGTTTTGAAATAGGCTATGCCTTCGCAGACGCCGCGGAGCATCTTATCGACGATGTCGGGGTGTTTTTCGACGAACATCGAGCTGCTCGACACGGTGGTGAACCACACCATCGGCAAGAACGACACGTCAATCACTTTCAGACCGGCGCGCTTTGACAAAATATCCGCCGGTGGCGTGACGAAGGCGGCATCGGCTTCACCGTCGCGCACCGCTTCCCAGTGGAATTTGCCGCCCTTGGTTTTCTCGACGCGGCAATCGTTGAGCAGGCCTGCTTGTTTGATAAACAGCCAAGTATTCAATCCCGGGTGATTGCCCTTGGTGGCGATGTGTTTGCCTTTCAAGTCGGCCAATTTGTTGATGCCGGAGTCGGCGCGGACGACCAAACGATGATTCAACAGGCTGACGGTTTGGCCGAGGTAGACCCATTTGTCGCCGGTCGGACGGCGGATGTAGGGCGAGAGATGGTTGCCGCCGACGAACTCGACGGAGCCGTTGGCGACGTTGCTATGCGAGTCTGCCGAGGTGATCTCGTAGTCGTAATTCACGTCCAGTCCATGTTTGGCCCAAGAGCCCGATTCATGGACGACGTGGAGGAACGGCAAGTGGCTGTCCGATCGATAGGGGAAATTTACCTTATCCATAGGGAAACCCTCCTTGATGAGCTGAGACTATTTCTTGTCCGGGTTGGCGTCAACCGCCGGTCATTAGATAAAAGCACGATGGTAAATCGACTTAACAATACGTGAATCGATTTGTTCGTTGCCGGTACGACTCGGAAAAAACCGCTGGGTTCCCGCTAATCATTTTTTCCCCGCGGCCCCGCGCGCTAATTCGTCATCGATGACCCGTGCGAAGGTTTCAAGCGATTGGGCGCCGGAAACTAACCGGCCGTTGATAAAAAATGCCGGCGTGCCGCTGACACCGACCCGAGTTCCTTCCTCGATGTCTTGCTTAATCGCGGCCTGATACTTTCCGCTACCCAGGCAGGCTACAAACGCAATCGCATCCAGGCCCACTTCCTTGGCCAATCCCTTAAAGAGTTCTGGACTGGAGCTGGACGGACCGGCAAAGAGCTTGTCATGATAGGGCCAAAATTCCCCCTGTTCGTTGGCGCAGCGCGCCGCCTCGTGGGCTTTGGTCGCTCCGGGATGCAGAGCCTCGATCGGGAAGTCGCGAAAGACCAGCTTAATTTTTTCACCGTACATTGACTCAAGTTGCTTGAGCGTCGAAGTCACGCGCGTGCAGAAGGGACAGTGAAAGTCGGAAAATTCGACAATCGTCACCGGCGCCTGCTCGCCTCCTTTGAACGGCGCGCCTCGGACCGACACCTCGACCCGATGAACTTGCGGCGGTTTTAAATGCACGATGACTTTAACTTGCGAGCGCAGGGATTTGAGAAACTCTTCGCGCTTGGCCGCCAATTGTTGGTTTTGTAAATAGACCCTAATTTGCTCCCGGACCTGCGCCAGCTCTGCGTTAATTTGCGCTTTATTACGCTGGTAGAATTCGTCGATTTCCTGCTCGGTGATCGAGCCGACCTTCCTGGTTACTTCGGCGTCAAGCAGCGCCGCTACCGTGAGCATTCGTTCGACCGCTTGCTTTGCCAGCAGCTTTTCGTCAATCAGCGCGTCAAGCTTCTGAGACTTTAAGGCATAGATCTGCTCGTCAAGCCTGCTCAACTGAGACACAAGCGGCTTCTCTACCTCCTCGGCGGTAATGGCAACGCCGTCGACCTCGGCTAAGACTTCGCCGGCGGCTTGCGCGTCCGGCACGAATAACTGTGCAGTCAGTAAAAGTAAAATCCACAGCGCCATCATGGTGATCCTTCGTCTCTTAGCGTCCCTACGGGATCGTTTGGACGTTTATTTCAGTCCCAGCTTCGGCGCCCATTTTTCCCAGATTTCTTCGCGTTTATCGGCGCTGAATTTGTTCGCCACGGCGAACTTGTCGCGCCAGTGAAACGGTTTGCAGGCATCGATGAGCATGCGGCCCATGGTGAAGTCGCCGCGTTCGCGTTTTTCCGGCGCCAGGCGCGGGTCAAGGTCGGAGGTCCAGGATTTTAGTACCTGCACCGACTCGGCCGGGTCGACCCGGGTGCACATGGCCCAGATGACTTGCTTTAAGTCCACCGGGTCGATGTCGTCGTCGACGGCGATGTAATAGCGGTACATGCTGGCGCCGGTCATCATGCCGGCGACCGCGGTGAGCGCTTGCAACGCCTGACCGGCGAAGCGCTGTTTGAGTGAAACGACGACCATGAGCGTGTGACAATGACACCACACGCCTTGCACGTCCGACACCCCCGATTGTTCGAGATGGTCCCAGATGCGCGCCGCGAATAGCGGGATACCGTAACGTTCGGTGATCGGCAGCAGGGGCGGATTGCCGAGCAGGATCGGGTCGTTGCGGTGGAGGATTCTTTTCACCCGCACGACGCACTCCTCGCCGCTGTGAGTGTAGTATCCGGGCCATTCGCCAAAAGGGCCTTCGCTATGGCTTTCCTCCTCCGGCGGCGGCATTTCGCCCTCGACGACGATCTCCGAGGTTGCCGGCACCGGGAGTCCGGTGTAGGGAGCGCGGATCACTTCGAGCGGCGCGCTGCGCAGGGCGCCGGCGTATTCATATTCGCTGACGCCGGCTTTGGCCGCCGACGGCGCGGCCATCCAAGTCGCCGGCTCGCAGCCGAGCACGATGGCGACCGGGCAAGGTTTACCCGCGTGCCAGTATTTGCGGGCGATCTGCTTGCCATGCTTCTGCTCAATGATCCACAGTGTCAAACGGTCTTTGCCGACAATGCAGGAGCGATAGGTGCCGACGTTGATCCAGCCGCTGTCGGGGTCTTTCACTACCACCATGTCGCCGGTGCCGATGTAGCGGCCGCCGTCGAGCTCGTGCCACTTGGGCGTCGGGAAAATTCCTAGATCGATCCGGTCGCCTTCCAGTATATTTTCCAGCACCGGTCCGGTGGCGACTTCTACCGGCGCGAAAGGTTTCAGATCGCGAATCTTGTTGCGCCAGGCGCGGAGAATTTCCAGTTTCGGCGCATCCGTCGGCAGCCCCAAGGCGAGGGCGAAACGGCGTGCCGTGGCGAGCGCATTGGCGGCGATGCGAAAGCCCTTGGGATAACCGGGAACGCTGTCAAAGAGTAACAGCGGGCCTTCCTGCTCGGCCATCAGCTCGGTCAAGCAGCCAATTTCAAGATTCCAATCGGCGCCGTCGATTAGTTTGAGTTCGCCGATGCGGGCGGTGCTGTCGATGAAAGCCCGTAGATCGCTAAATGCCATTTTGCAGGCTCCTAAGTCATTGATCAATGGAGTCTAGGGTCTTGCTCCTAGCGCTTCTGATAGGCGCGACCAATTTCAAATTCCATATTCCACATTCCATATTTCGGATTTCCGGCCACTGTGGAATTTCGAATATGAAATTTTGAATACGCCTAGCCGCCGGCTAGTGCGTAGCGGCATAGCAGCCGTCCATGAACATTTTGTTCAAGTCCGCCGGGGTTACGGCGCAGTACTCTGCGGAGTAGCCGGGGCGTTCGTTGATGCCTTCCTGGAGCAGGCGGACCAGCACATGCTGGGTCACCGCGCCATGGGCCATGCGATCGAGGTGGTCCATGGTGTCGGCTTCGTGATGTTTGGAGAAATAACTCGCTTCGGCGGTGGTCAGGCCATAGTATCGGGTCAGTGATTTGAAAAAGTCCAAGCAAGATTCACCAAACGGGTGTTCCCACAGGACCGAGAACCAGTACTCTTGGATCTGCCCGTCGTTGATCAAGGTGCGATGAAAGTCCGGCAGGGCGCGGCATTGTGGCAGCATGGGCGCGAGCAGCACCTCTTCTTTGGTCAATCCGAGAGCGGCGCCGGTGCTCATCAGGATCTGAATGTGGCCGGGCGGCGACGGATGGCCGAACTCGTCGAGAACCTTCTGGGTGTAAACTTCCATCAAATCGACGTTCTTGACGAAGAACCATAGATGTTTATAAAACGCCGCGGTATAGACCGAGTTGATCACCGGCACGAAGGCGCCCCAATTTTTGTAAAAAAGCTGAATCGTTTCTTTTTTCAGCTTGCCTTCTTTTAGTTCATCCATGAATTTCGTTTTGTCGACCGTCTGTTTCCAGCGCCGGTCGCACTTGTCCGCCAGTTCAGCGATGTATTCCTTGGCCTGGCTTTCGTTCAACTTGAGCATTGCGTCTTCCTCCCGTCGATGCCGCTGTTAGACCTCATTTGCATATGGCAGGGTCGACGGGCTGTCAAGACGACTGCGCTTGCTCAAGCCAAGACCAGTAGGATAGAGTGATGAAATTGAAACCACGGAAAGGGGAACCTATGGAATTCTTAAATCTGCAAGAAGAGATGGCCAAGGGGAAACGCAAGATCGATCTCTACGGTACGGATAACTTCCGGTCGTGGTTGCTATATTTTGTTCCCGGCGACGGGACGGATATGCACTATCATGCCAGTCCTGAAACTTTTTTGGTTTTCTCCGGCAACGGCGTAGTAAAGGGCCTCAAGGGCGAGGAGAAGCCGATCAAGCAGCACGATGTCCTCTGTTTAGCGGCCAAGGATTATTATCAAATCGTCAATACGGGGACCGAGCCGTTGGTGCTTTTCGGCAACCGCTCCGAGGCCTTTGGCGGTGCGCATATCCTGGCCGACGGCAGGGATCGCAGCAAGCTCCACCAGGGTGCGTGATTGGATTATTCGCAGACAGCCGTTTGGACGCGAATTGACTTCGGACAGGCTAGTGGTTAATTTACCTGGCAGTTGCGCAAGTTGAGGATATTTCATGCCTATTTACGAGTATAGCTGTCAGAAATGCGGCGTCGTTGAGGTCACCCAAAGGATCACGGAAAAGCCCCTGGCTAAGTGTCCGAAGTGCAAGAGCAAGGTCAAAAAGTTGATTTCCAACACGTCGTTTCAATTAAAGGGCACCGGCTGGTACGTCACGGACTACGCCCGCAAGGGGCAAAACGGCGAGGCGAAGAGCGATAACGCCTCGAAGCCGGCATCATCATCGTCGTCCTCTGCCGACTCAAAGAGTGAATCAAAAAGTGAAAGCAAGAGTGAAACGAAGAAGGGCGACAGTTCCTCCACCAGCACCGACAAATCGACTTCGACTTCGAGTACTGCGTCAACCTAACTAACCCGCCGAGGGTTCCAGACGACCAATCACTATCCAGCGGCGCCTAACCGGCGCCGTTGTCGTTTCTGGCGCCGTAATTAGTCGCTTAGCGGGACGAATAACACTAGATTTAACGGTGCTTTTTCGCTATAGCTGGGAGCGGAAAGAAACTTGAAGGAGGTTTTGAACAATGGCTCAAACAATTGAAAATATCGTCGATCCGAACGATCCCGGTTTAACATCCGAGATGGTAAAGTTCACCAGCCCGGGGGGCGACGTAAACGCTTACGTTTCACGGCCCAAGGACGGCAAGAATCTCGGCACCGTGATCGTGATCCATGAAAACCGCGGTTTGGTGGGTCACATAAAGGATGTCACCCGCCGGTTCGCTAAAGATGGCTTTGCGGCGATCGGGGTCGACCTGATGAGCCGCATCGGTGGCAGTGACAAGTGGAATGGCAGTGACGAGGCCACCAAAGAAATTCAAAAAATTAACGGCGCCATGGCGGCCGAAGACTTGACGGCCGCGGTGGCCTATATGAAAAAGCAAAACTACGTCAACGGTAAAGTGGGCGTGGTCGGATATTGCTGGGGCGGCGGCCAGTCGCTTAATTTTGCGACCAAATGCAAAGATCTCAATGCCGCTGTGGTTTACTACGGCAGGAATCCTGATCCACTCGATTCCGTCGCCAATATTCCTTGCCCGGTGATGGGCAACTACGCTGGCGATGACCCCAACATCATGCCCGGTGTTGAGCCCTTGAAGGCGGCAATGGCCAAGGCCGGCAAGAGCTTTGACTGCAAAGTGTACGACGGCGCCAAACACGCCTTCAACAACAACACCAACGCCGACCGTTATAACCCCGATGCGGCGAAAGACGCCTGGACGAGAACCACGAGCTTTTTCAAAGCGAACCTGTCCTAGTACCAGACTGGATTAACAGCAAAGCGGCATGCGTCTTCCTGCTCAGGAAGCCGCATGCCGCTTTTTATTTGCTCGTAATATCGGTGGCGTGAGGCGGTCTGGGATACCTTGTCCGCGCACCGACAGCGCCGATAATTGAGTTATTTCTTTGCTTCGAGTTCCGGCCGGCTGCCGACGCCAGTGCGGGCAAGCTCCGGGGTAATAATATACGGCTCTTGCATGGTGTCGCGCCAGATTTGCTGGGTCAGTTCGGTGTTGCCGCCGGTGACGAGGTAGGAAAGTGCGCCGCTGACCGCGCCGACGCTCATAACGATCGCTTTGATCGGCAGGAACCACATGTTGCCGGCGCTAACGCCGGTGGCGACGCCGGCTTTTTCGATGTTGTCCTCGGCCCGCAGGATTGGCGGCGTTAGAGCAACTAGGGTTAACGCTGTCACCGCTATGAGTATCGGGTTTTTCATTTCATCCTCGTCCGAACAGTCTTTCACGGATGGCGTCGACGCCATGGGTGGGATTCCAATATCGTCGCACGCCGAAATAGTAACAGCAAGCTTCGTTATCGAGATCGTTGTTAAAGCAACGCAACTGCCCGTCTTGGAAACGCACCCGGGCCAGACAAGTGCCGCCGGGAACCGACGAGGTCATACATTCCATCACCACGCCGATACCCCATTCTTCGTAGCGCCGATGATTGACCTCGTCGCCGACGCGCAGATAAAGTCGTTTGCCGTCACTGCGCGCAACTCCGTCATCGCGGCGACGCTGGAAGTGTTTAAGAGTGAGATCGACATTAGGGATGGCGGACTTGGTCAGTGAAGTTTCGCGCGCCGCGGGCGGTTCGCTCGCTGGCGCCTCATCGGTCTGGCGCTTGCGCGGCGCGCCGGGTTTTCTTTGCGGTATCTTGAGTTTGCGCACGGGGCTAATCCTTCGACTCACATGCCCGGTAAATTTCTCCGGCAGCCGGCCGGGATTTCATTTGCCACATAATCCCAAAAATCCGGCTCAATAGTCAAGGTCCCCGAGCTCCAACCAAGATTAATTTTTTGTCGGCGTCGGTGGTCGGGCCGTGATTGTCACGAGGGTTACGATTTCTGCAAGAACGGTAACAGTGCTGCCACCAATGCCGTTGGGTTGTCCTGATGCACCATATGGCCGGCACCGTCGATAACGACCTGTCTCCGGTCGGCGATGGCGTCGTAGCGCGGTTGTTTGTCGGTGCGTTTCGTCTGCCGGCTTTGCTTGCCGTCGACGATCAGCACCGGGCAAGCGATGCGGCGGAGAAATTCGATGGCCTGGGCGGTGTAGAACGGCTGTGGCGACGCCGTGCGGTGCAGCGGATCGAATTTCCATAGCCATTTGCCAGCGTCATTTTGTTTCATGGCGGCTTGTGCCAGCGTCATGGCAAAGCTCTCCGTCAAGC
>Ga0190275_10002645_pt1 | contig 12813 bp, 1 predicted proteins | sample Popmic550T_FD_133745 | JGI IMG/M metagenome (GOLD analysis project Ga0190275, IMG submission 133745) | Populus adjacent soil microbial communities from riparian zone of Yellowstone River, Montana, USA - 550 T | ecosystem: Environmental > Terrestrial > Soil > Riparian zone > Trees stand | place... | reverse complement strand
GGTTGTGTCGCGCATCCGCCGGGCGCTGGGCGCGGAGATGCCGCTGCGCGCGGTGTTCGAGGCGCCCACCGTGCGCCGGCTGGCCGCGCGGGTGGACGCCGGCGCCGGCGGCGAGGCGCCGCTGCCGCCCGTGGCGCCGACCGACCGCAGCGGCGCGCTGCCGCTGTCGTTCGCGCAGGAGCGGATGTGGTTCCTGGAGCGGCTGGAGCCCGCGGCGGGGCTCTACAACATGCCGCTGCGCATCCGCCTGCGCGGGCCGCTGGACGCCGAGGCGCTGCGGCGCGCGCTGGAGCTCGTGGTCCATCGCCACGAGGCGCTGCGCACCGTGGTGCGCGAAGAGGGCGACGCGCCGGTGCAGCGCGTGCTGCCGCCGGCGCGCTTCGACCTTCCCGTGCTCGCCCCGCGCGACGCGGCCGACGCCCGCCGGGTGCTGGACGAGGCGGCGTGGGCCCCCATCGACCTGGCGAACGGCCCCGCCATGCGCGCCGTGCTGGTGCGCGCCGGCGGCGACGAGCACGTGCTGGCGCTGACCATCCACCACGCGCACGCCGACGGCTGGTCGCTGGGGATCGTCTTCCGCGAGGCGTCGGCCGCGTACGATGCGTTCGCGGCGGGGCGCGAGCCGCGGCTCCCCCCGGTGGAGCTGCAGTACGGCGACTTCTGCGCGTGGCAGCGGGCGCACCTTTCGGGCGACCGGCTAATCGCACAGGCGGATTGGTGGCGCACCCGGCTCGCCGATGCACCGCCGCTGCTGGAGCTGCCCACCGACCGGCCGCGCCCGCCGCGCCAGAGCCACCGCGGCGACGTGCTTCCCGTCCACCTCCCCGCGGAGCTGGTGCGCCGGCTGAAGGCGGTGGCGGCGACGGAGGGGGCCACGCTGTTCATGTCGCTGCTGGCGGGCTTCCAGGCGCTGCTGGGGCGGCTCTCGGGGCAGGACGACGTGGTGGTGGGCACGCCGGTCGCCGGCCGCGGCCGCGCCGAGACCGAGACGATCGTGGGGATGTTCGTGAACACGCTGGCGCTGCGCGCCGGCCTCGCGGACGACCCCGCCTTCCGCGCGCTGCTGGGGCGGGTGCGCGAGAGCACGCTGGGCGCCTTCGCGCACCAGGAGCTCCCCTTCGAGCGGCTCGTCCAGCTGCTGCGCGTGGAGCGCAGCCCGGGCCACGCGCCGGTGTTCCAGGTGATGTTCTCGCTGCAGAACCAGGAGACCGGCACCCTGCGCCTTCCCGGCATCGCCTCGGCGTGGGACGACGAGGTGCGCGGCGCGGCCCGGTTCGACCTGTCGGTGACGCTGGAGGAGACGGCCGACGGGGGGATCGAGGGCACCGCCGAGTACGCGGCCGACCTCTTCGACCGCGGCACCGTGGCGCGCCTGGTGGAGCGCTACCGGCGCCTGCTGGAGGGCGCCGCCGCCGATCCCGGGCGCCGCCTGTCGCGGGTGGAGCTGCTGGGCCCGGGGGAGCGCGCCGCCCTGCTCGCGGCCGCGGCCGGGGCCGAGCGCGCGTGGCCCTTCATCCCCGTGCACCGCGCCGTGGAAGCCCGGGCCGCGCGCACCCCGCACGCCGCGGCCGTGGAGGCCGCAGACGCCGCCTGGACGCTGGCCGAGCTGAACGCGCGCGCCGACCGGCTCGCGGCGGAGCTGCGGGCGCGCGGGGCGGGGCGGGGCACGCTGGCGGCCGTCTTCCTGCCGCGCTCGGCCGCGCTCCCCGCCGCGCTGCTGGGGGTGCTGAAGGCCGGCGCCGCCTGCGTGCCCATCGACCCCACCTACCCCGACGCCCGCGTGCGCTGGATGCTGGAGGACTCGGGCGCCGCGGTGGTGCTCACCACGCGGGCGCTGGCGGCGGCGCTTCCCGCGACGGGCGCGGCGGTCCTCCTGGTGGACGAAGGGGACGCGGGCGCGCCGCCCGCCGCGCCGCCGTCCGCGTCGGCGGAGGTGGACGGCGACGAGCTGGCGTACCTGGTCTACACCTCGGGGAGCACGGGGCGGCCGAAGGGCGCGGCGATCCCCCACCGCGCGCTGGCGAACCACATGGCGTGGATGCGGGAGGCGTTTCCGCTGGACGCGGGCGACCGCGTGCTGCAGAAGACGCCGGTGTCGTTCGACGCGTCCGTCTGGGAGTTCTGGGCGCCGCTGCTGGCCGGCGCCACGCTGGTGATGGCCGGCCCCGACGCGCACCGCGACCCCGCCGCGCTGGCGGGCGAGACGGCGGGGCGGGGGATCACGGTGCTGCAGGTGGTGCCCACGCTGCTGCGCGCGCTGCTGGACGAGCCGGCGTTCGCCCGGGCGCGCACGCTGCGCCGCCTCTTCGCCGGGGGCGAGGCGCTCCCGGGCGAGCTGGCGCGGCGCGCGGCCGCCGCCCTCCCCGGCGTGGAGGTGGTCAACCTGTACGGCCCCGCCGAGGCGTGCATCGACGCGACCGCGCACCGCTTCGCGGGGGAGGAGGGGACGGTGCCGCTGGGCCACCCCATCGCCAACCTGCGCGCGTACGTGCTGGACGCGCGGCTGCACCCCGCCCTCCCCGGGGCCGCGGGCGAGCTGTGGCTGGCGGGCGAGGGGCTGGGCCGCGGCTACCACGGCCGACCGGGGCTCACGGCCGAGCGCTGGCTCCCCGAGCCGTTCCCGGGGCGCGCCGGCGCCCGCATGTACCGCACCGGCGACCGGGTGCGGCGGCGGGCCGGCGGCGCGCTGGAATACCTGGGGCGCGCGGACGAGCAGGTGAAGGTGCGCGGGGTGCGCGTGGAGCCCGGCGAGGTGGAGGCCGCGCTGGCCGCGCTCCCCGGCGTGCGCGAGGCCGCGGTGGCGGTGCGCGGCGGCGCCCTGGTCGCGTACGTGGCGGGCGGCGCGCCCCCCGCGGCCGAGCTGCTCGCCCTGCTGCGCGCCCACCTTCCCGACGCGGCCGTGCCCACGCGCTACGTGGCGCTGGCCGAGCTCCCGCGCACCCCGGGCGGCAAGCTCGACCGCCGCGCGCTCCCCGACCCCGGCGCCCCCCCGGAGGCCGCGGGCGAGGCGCCGCGCACGCCCACCGAGCAGGTGCTGGCCGGCATCTGGGGCGAGGTGCTGGGCGTGGCCGGGGTGGGCCGCCACGACGGCTTCTTCGCGCTGGGCGGGCACTCGCTGCTGGCCACGCGCGTGGTCTCGCGCATCCGCGCCGCGCTGGGGGTGGAGACGCCGCTGCGCGAGCTGTTCGACGCGCCCACGCTGGAGGCGCTGGCCGCGCGGGTGGACGAAGGGCGCGCGCGCGCCGGCGGCGTCCCCGACGACCCGATCGTCCCCCAGCCCCGCGACCGGCCGCTGCCGCTGTCGGCGGCGCAGGAGCGGCTCTGGCTGGTGCAGCGGCTCGCGCCCGCGAGCACCGCGTTCAACATGCCGATGTCGCTGTGGCTGCGCGGCGCGCTGGACGTGGACGCGCTGCGCCGCGCGCTCGCCGAGATCGTCCGCCGCCACGAGCCGCTGCGCACCGTGTTCGCGCGCGGCGACGGGGGCCCGGTGCAGGTGATCCGCCCCGCCGGCGCCCTCGAGCTGCCGGTGACCGACCTCGCGCCCCGCGCCGACGCCGCGGAGGCGCTGGCGCGGATGATGGACGAGCGCGCGCGCCTGCCGTTCGACCTGGAGCGCGGGCCGCTGCTGCGCCTGCACCTGGTGCGCACGGCGCCCGACGCGCACTGCCTGCTGGTGGACATGCACCACGTGGTGAGCGACGGGTGGAGCATGGAGCGCTTCCACGCCGAGCTGGCGGCGCTGTACGCCGCCTTCGCCCGGGGCGAGCCCACCCCGCTCCCCGAGCTGCCGGTGCAGTACGCCGACTTCGCCGCGTGGCAGCGCGGGTGGCGGGGGAGCGAGGCGATGCGGCTGCAGGCGGCGTTCTGGCGCGCCCGCCTGGCCGGCGCGCCGCCGCTGGAGCTTCCCTTCGACCGCCCGCGCCCCGGCGGGGCCGCGCTGCGCGGCGCGCACCACGAGTTCGTGGTGGCCCGCGAGGTGGGCGAGCGGGTGGAGGCGGTGGGGCGCGAGGCGGGGGCCACGCCGTTCATGGCGCTGCTGGCCGTGTTCTGCATGGCGCTGCACCGCTGGAGCGGCGAGCGCGACCTGGTGGTGGGCACCGTGGTGGCCGGGCGCCCCCGCGCCGAGCTGGAGGCGATGATCGGCTTCTTCGCGAACCCGCTGGCGCTGCGCGTGGACGTGGGCGGCGACCCCAGCTTCCGCGGGCTGCTGGCGCGCGTGCGCGCGGTCACGCTGGAGGCCTACGCCCACCAGGACCTCCCCTTCGACCAGGTGACCGAGGCCGTGGGCGCCGAGCGGGTGCTGGGCCGGCACCCGGTGACGCCCGTGTCGTTCGGCGTGCGCGACGAGCCCCCGCCGCCGCCCCCGGCCGCGGGGGTGGCGATGGAGCCCGGCGAGGGCGGCGACGCGGGCGCGGCGCGGATGGACCTGACCGCCGGCGTGGCGCGCACCCCCGACGGGCTGCGCTGCTCGATGGAGTACGCCGCCGACCTCTTCGACGCCGAGACCATCGCGCGCCACGGGGCCCGCTTCGCGGCGCTCCTGGCCGCCGCCGGCGCCGCGCCCGACGCGCCGATGTCGGCGCTCTTCGCGGCGGTGGACGCCGACGAGACCGCGCGCGTGCTGGGCGAGTGGACCCGCACCGCGCGCCCTCACCCCGCGGGCCCGATCCACCGCCTGGTGGCCGCGCAGGCGGCGCGCACGCCGGGCGCGCCGGCGCTCCGCCACGCCGGCCGCGAGACCACCTACGCCGAGCTCGACGCCGCGGCCAACCGGCTGGCGCACGCCCTGCGCGCCCGCGGCGTGGGCCCGGAGTCGCTGGTGGGCGTGGTGGCCGGGCCGGGGACCGGGCCGGCCGTGGCGATCCTGGCGGTGCTGAAGGCCGGCGGCGCCTTCGTGCCGCTGGACCCCGCGCACCCCGCCCAGCGGCTGCGGCACATCCTGGGCAACGCCGGGGTGCGCGTGGCGGTGGCGGCCAGCGCCGGGGCCGCGGCCGGGGTTCCGCTGGAGGGGATCGAGCTGGTGGACCTGGAGGGGGAGGCCGACGCCCTGGCGCGGGAGCCCTCGCACGACCCGGGCGTGGCGGTGGACCCCGACATGGTGGCGTACGTGATCTACACCTCGGGCTCCACCGGGCGGCCCAAGGGGGTGCTGGTGACGCACCGCGGGATCCCCAACCTGGTGGCGGGCTTCGGGCGGCGCCACGGCATCGGGCCGGAGTCGCGGATGCTCCAGTTCGCGTCGCTGGGCTTCGACGCGGCGGTGGCCGAGATGTTCCCGTCGCTCGCCGCGGGCGCCACGGTGGTGCTGGCCGCGCGCGACGAGCTGCTGGCCGGCGCGCCGCTGCTGGCGCTGCTCGCCCGCGAGCGCATCACCCACGTCACCCTCCCGCCGTCGCTGCTGGCGGTGCTCCCCGACGCCGCGCTCCCCGACCTGCGGCTGCTCCTTTCCGCGGGCGAGGCGCTGCCGCTGGCGGTGGCCGAGCGGTGGATGGGGGGCGGCCGGCTGCACAACGGCTACGGCCCCACCGAGGTCACCGTGTGCGCCAGCGAGGGGCCGTTCGTCCCGGGCGACGCCGAGCCCACGCTGGGCGCGCCGTTCGACAACGTGCGGCTGTACGTGCTGGACGAGGCGATGCGCCCGGTGGCGGTGGGCGCGCCGGGCGAGCTGTACGTGGCGAGCCCGGGGCTGGCGCGCGGCTACCGGCGCGACCCCGCCGCCACGGCCGCGGCGTTCGTCCCCGACCCGTTCGGCGGCGAGGCGGGGGGGCGGCTGTACCGCACCGGCGACCGGGTGCGCTGGACGAGCGACGGGCGGCTGCGCTTCGTGGGCCGGGTGGACGACCAGGTGAAGGTGCGCGGGGTGCGGGTGGAGCCCGGCGAGGTGGCCGCGCTGCTGCGCGCCGAGGCCGCCGTGGCCGACGCGGCGGTGGTGGCGCACGGCGACGGCGCGGCGCGGCGGCTGGTGGCCTACGTGGTCCCGCGGCCCGGGCACCACCCCGAGCCCGCCGCGCTGCGCGCCGCCCTGGAGCCGCGGCTTCCCGCGGCCATGCTCCCCGCCGCCTTCGTGCGCATGGCGGCGCTGCCGCTCACCCCCAACGGCAAGCTCGACCGCGCGCGCCTTCCGCTCCCCGAGGCGGCCGCCGCCCCGGCCGCGCCGGCCGGCGGGGAGCAGAGCGCGCTGGAGCGCGCGGTGGCCGGCGCGTGGGCCGAGGTGCTGGGGGTGGAGCGCGTGGGGGTGAACGAAAGCTTCTTCGAGATCGGCGGCAACTCGCTGCTGCTGGCGCGGCTGCAGGAGCGGCTGGAGGACGCGCTGGGGCGCGAGGTGGCGCTGGTGGACCTGTTCCGCCACCCCACCGTGCGCACGCTCGCCGCGCAGATCGGCGCGCCCGCGCAGCCGGACGCCGCCGCGTCGGCCGCGTCGCCGGGCGCGGGCGACGTGCCGGCCGAAGGCGCCAGGCGCGGCGAGGACCGCGGCGCCGCGCGCCGGGCGGCGTTCGCGCGGCGGCGGTAGGGGGCGCGGCCGGCTTCGACCTCGGCTGCCCCGTTCCAGCCGTCCGAGCGGGGAGGGAGATGGAGGAACGGCGGTGGGATGGAGGGAGGGCGGCGCATGCGGCGGGGGCCCACGGGGCCGCCGGAGCGTACGAATCGATACGACTTGAACCCATAGATGGACCCGGTGAGCGAGATGGAGAGCATGGAGAACGTGGAACGCAGCGACGCCGACACCGAAGCCGGGTTCGGGACGGAGATCGCCGTGGTCGGGATGGCCGGGCGGTTTCCGGGAGCCGACACGCTGGCCGAGCTCTGGGCGATGATCGCCGAGGGGCGCGAGGGGATCACCACCTTCAGCGACGACGAGCTGCGCGCGGCGGGCACCCCCGACGCGTGGCTCTCCGACGCTTCGTTCGTGAAGCGGCTGGGGGTGCTGCGCGAGGTGGATCGCTTCGACGCCGCGTTCTTCGGCTATTCGCCGCGCGAGGTGGAGGTGCTGGAGCCGGCGCACCGCCTCTTCCTGGAGTGCGCGTGGGAGGCGCTGGAGAACGCCGGCGTCGACCCCGCCCGGGCCGGCGGCGCCGTGGGCGTGTACGCGGGCGCCGGCGAGCCCACCTACGCGCGCGGCAACGTGCTGACGCGCCCCGAGCTGGTGGAGGCGCTGGGGCTGTTCGCCATCGTCATCGGCAGCAACAAGGACTTCCTCCCCACCCGCACCGCGTACAAGCTGGACCTGCGCGGCCCGGCGGTGGGGGTGCAGACGGGATGCTCCACCTCCCTGGTCGCCGTGCACCTGGCGGTGCAGGCGCTGCTCTCGCGCGAGTGCGACGTGGCGCTGGCCGGCGGCGCTTCGGTGAACGTGCCCCACCGCACCGGCTACCACTGGGAGCCCGCCGGCATCATGAGCGCCGACGGGAGCTGCCGCGCCTTCGACGCGGGCGCCACGGGCACCGCGGGCGGCAGCGGCGCGGGGGTGGTGGTGCTCAAGCGGCTGGACGACGCGCGGCGCGACGGCGACACCGTCCGCGCGGTGATCCGCGGCAGCGCGGTGAACAACGACGGCGCGCTGAAGGTGGCGTTCACCGCGCCCTCGGTGGAGGGGCAGGCCGCGGTGATCGGCGAGGCGCTGGCGGTGGCCGGGGTCGACCCCGCCACCATCCGCTACGTGGAGGGCCACGGCAGCGGCACCGAGATGGGCGACCCGATCGAGATCGCCGCGCTCTCCGAGGCGTTCGCGGGGGTGGAGGGGACGCGCCGCACCGCCGTCGGGAGCATCAAGAGCAACATCGGGCACGCCGACGCGGCCGCGGGGGTGGCCGGCTTCATCAAGACCGTGCTGGCGCTGGAGAGCCGCGTCGTCCCGCCCACGGCCCACTTCCGCGCGCCGAACCCGCGCATCCCCTTCCACCGCTCGCCCTTCTACGTGAGCGGCGAGGCCGAGGCGTGGGAACGCGACGGGGCGCCGCGCCGCGCCGGCGTGAGCTCGTTCGGCATCGGGGGGACCAACGCGCACGTGGTGCTGGAAGAGGCGCCCGAGCCGCGGCCGTCCGCCGCCCGCCGCCCCTGGCACCTGCTCACCCTCTCCGCCAGGACGCCCACCGCGCTGGACGCGGCGGCCGCGCGGCTCGCCGGGCACCTGCGCGCGCATCCCGGTCTCCCCCTGGCCGACGTGGCGCACACGCTCCAGGCCGGCCGGCGCGAGATGGCGCACCGGCGCGTCCTGGCCGTGCGCGACGGCGAGGACGCGGCGGCGCTGCTGGAGGGCGCGCAGCCCGACCGCGTCTCGTCCGGGGCGACCGGCGAGGCGCTGCGCTCGGTGGCCTTCATCTTCCCCGGCGTGGGCGACCAGTACCCGCAGATGGCGCGCGGGCTGTACGAGGGCGAGCCCGTCTTCCGCGCCGAGGTGGACCGCTGCGCCGGGCTGCTGCGCGCGCGATTCGGCCTGGACCTCCTCGCCGCGCTCTACCCGGGCGACGCGCCGGAAGAGGCCGTGCCGGGCGCGGGGATCGACCTGCGCCGCATGCTGGCGCAGGGCGCGGCCGACCCCGCGGCCGAGGCGCTGAACCGCACCGAGCTGGCCCAGCCCGCCGTCTTCGTCATCGAATACGCCCTGGCGAAGCTGTGGATGAGCTGGGGGATCGTGCCCGCCGCGGTGATCGGCCACTCGCTGGGCGAGTACGCGGCCGCGGTGGTCGCCGGCGTGTTCACGCTGGAGGACGCGCTGGCGCTGGTGACGGCGCGCGGGCGGATGATCGAGGCGCTCCCCGCCGGGGCGATGCTCGCCGTCCCCCTCTCCGCCGACGCGGCGCGGGGGTTCCTGGTGGACGGCGCGGCGGTGGCCACGCTGAACGCGCCGGAGCTGTGCGTGGTCGCGGGGACGCCGGAGGCGGTGGAAGCCGTCCGCGCGAAGCTGGCGGACGCGGGGCACGCCGCGCGGCCGCTCGCCGCCACGCACGCCTTCCACTCGCCGCAGATGGACGCGCTGGTGGGGCCGGTCGGGGAGATGGTGGGGCGGATGCGGCTCGCCGCGCCCTCCATCCCCTTCGTCAGCAACGTGACGGGGACGTGGATCACGGCGGCGCAGGCGACCGATCCCGCGTACTGGGCGCGGCACATCCGCGAGCCGGTGCAGTTCGAGCGCGGCGTGGCGGCGCTGCTGCAGGACGCCGGCCGCGTGCTGCTGGAGATGGGGCCCGGGCAGACGCTGTCCACCTTCGTGCGCCAGCGGCCGGATTCCGCAGGCGTCCCCGTGATCCCCACCGTCCGCTACCCCTACGACCGCACGGGCGACACCGCGTTCGCGCTGGGGGCGCTCGGCCGCCTCTGGCTGGCCGGCGTCACGCCCGACTGGGCCGCGTTCCACCACGGCGAATCGCTCCGCCGCGTCCCCCTGCCCACGTACCCGTGGGAGCGCCAGCGCTTCTGGATCGATCCCCCCGCGCCGGGCGAGCCGAGCCCTTCGATCCAGACGGGGAAGCGCGCGAACCCGGCGGAGTGGCTGTACCTCCCCACCTGGAAGCGCACCCCCGCCGCCCGCCTCGCGGCGGACGACGGCGCGCGCTGGCTGGTGTTCCACGACGGCGGCGTGCAGGGCCACGACGTGGCCGCGGCGCTCCGCTCGCACGGCCGCGCGGTGACGCTGGTGAGCCGCGGCGAGCACTTCGCCCACGTCGGCGACGAGGCGACGGTGCGCCCCGCGTCCCGCGAGGACCTGGCGGCGCTGGTCGCCGCGGCCGGCGGCGAATCCCCCCTGCACGCCGTCCACGTCGCCTCCGCGGGCGAGGCGTTCGTCTCCGTCGCGCAGTTGGCGGCGGAGCTGGGGCGACGCGGGGCGGAGGCGCGGCTGGTCGTGGTCACCTGCGGCGCGCGGGTGGTGACCGGCGGCGAGGCGGTGGACGCCGCCGCCGCGACGGTGCTCGGCGCCGCCGCCGTCGCGCCGGAGGAGCACCCGGGCCTCGCCTGCATCGCCGTGGACGTGGTTCCCGGCGACCGCGAGGCCGCGCGCGCGGTCGCCGCGGAAGCGCTGTCGGACAAAAAGGACAGCGCTGTAGCTGTACGCCGCGGGCGCCGCTGGGTCCGCGGCTTCGACCGCGTGGAGCCGGCGGGGGACGGCGGGGTGGAGCCCGGCGCGGTGTGGCTCTTCGCGGGCGGGGTGGAAGGGCGCAGCGAGCTGCTGGCGCGGCACGTGGCCACCCGCGGCGCGCGGCTGGTGCTGGCCGACGAGCGGATGTCGGACCGGCTGGCGTGGGACCACCTGATGGCGGTGAGCCCGGCCGACGACCCGGTGCGGCGGATGGTGGAGACCGCGCGCGAGCTGGAGGCCGCCGGCGCCGAGGTGCTGACGCTGCGCGTGCCCCTCTTCAACGCGCGGCAGGTGGACGACGCCTTCGCCGCCGCCGCGCGGCGCTTCGGGCGCGTGGACGTGGTGGTCGCCTCGCCCGCGCTGGACCCGCTGGGCGGCTTCGAGGCGCTGGACGAGGTGTCGAACGCGGAGTGGAGCAGCCGTTTCGCCCTGCTGCGGCAGGAGCTGGAGTTCGTCGCCGCGGCGGCGCGGGCGCACGGCGTGGGACGCGTGCTGGTGGAGTCGTCGCTCACCCCCGTGCTGGGGGGCGTGGGACGGGCGCGGATCGCGGCGGCGCAGTCGTACGTGGACGCCTTCGCCCATGCGCGGCACGCCGAGGGCGCGCGCTGGACGGCGCTGGGGTGGGACCGCTGGTACGACGCGGGAGAAGCGGACGGCTACGGGATGGCGCCGGGCGAGGCCGCCGCCGCGTTCGACCACGCGCTGTCGCTGGCCGACGAGCCGCACCTCCTCCTCTCCACCGGCGACCTTGCCGCGCGGATGGCGGGACGCGGCCGCCCGGCCGCCGCGGGCGCCGCCGCGATGCACGCGCGCCCCGAGCTGGAGACCGAGTACCACGCGCCCTCCACCGGGTCGGAGCACGCGATCGCCGAGATGTGGCAGGAGCTGCTGGGGATCGAGCGCATCGGGGTGCACGACGACTTCTTCGGCCTGGGCGGGCACTCGCTGCTGGCCACCCAGATCGTGTCGCGGGTGCGCGACCGCTTCGGGCTGGAGCTGCCGCTGAAGAGCGTTTTCGAGGCGCCCACCATCGCGCGCTACGCCGGCCTGGTCGAGGCCGCCATCATGGCCGAGATCGACGCGATGAGCGAGGACGAGATCCTGAGCAGCGTCTGAGGGCCTGGCGGTGGCGCATGCGGTGGCGGGGCCCCTCCCCCCGACCCCCTCCCCACGCTTCGCGGGGGAGGGGGGGCAGGCAAGGGCGGGCGGGACGGCGCTCGTGGCGGGGGCTGGCGGTGGCGCCAGGCGGCGGGCTCCCCCTCCCCCGGCCCCTCCCCGCGCTCCGCGGGGGAGGGGGGAAGGGCAGGGCGGGGATGGGGGGCCGGGCGGGACCGACGGGACGAGCGGGTACTTCGACCTGAAACGATTGACGAGACCATGAGCGATACGGCGACGGAACCGCGGGACAGGCTGGCCGAGGCCAAGCGCCTGCTGCTGGAGAAGCGGCTGCGCGGCGAGGCGAAGGGGCGCGCGCTGCACGAGCCCATCGGCAGGAGCGGCCTCCCGGGGCCCGCGTACCCGATGAGCTACCAGCAGGAGCAGCTCTGGTTCCTCGACCAGCTGCAGCCCGGGAGCTCGTACTACAACATCCCCGGCGCCAGCCTGATCTCGGCGCGGGTGCACGTGCCCACGCTGGAGCGCGCCCTCACCGAGGTGGTGCGCCGGCACGAGTCGATCCGCACCGCCTTCCGGCTGGTGGACGGCAAGCCGATGCAGGTCGTGCAGCCGCCGTACGCCATCTTCATCCCCGTGGTGGAGATGCGCGGCCCCAACGGCGAGCCCGCCCCCGACGTGGCCGTGCGCCGCAAGGCCAGCGAGGTGGGCGCGATGCCCTTCGACCTGCAGGCCGGGCCGCTCTTCCGCGCCGCCCTCTTCCGCGTGAGCGACGACGACTTCCTGCTCGTCTTCAACATCCACCACATCGTCACCGACGGCTGGGCGATGCCGATCGTGACGCGCGAGATGGAGGAGATCTACGCCGCCTACGCCCGCGGCGAGCCGTCTCCGCTGCGCGACCCCGAGATCCAGTACGCCGACTACTCCGTCTGGCAGCGCGGGCACCTGAGCGGGCCCACGCTGCAGAAGCTGGTGGACTACTGGAAGGGGCACCTGGGCGGCGCCCCCACCGCGCTGGAGCTCCCCTACGACCGCCCGCGCCCGCCGGTGTCCACCAACCGCGGCACCATGCACCGCTTCGTGTACCCCGGCGGGCTCACCGGGCGGCTGCGGGCGCTGGGGCGCCAGGAGGGCGCCACGGTGAACATGGTGTTCATGGCCGGCTTCAACCTGCTGCTGCAGCGCTACAGCGGGCAGGACGACCTGGTGGTGGGCACCCTCCTGGGCAACCGCAACCGGGCCGAGCTGGAGCCGCTGGTGGGGTATTTCGTCAACTCGGGCGCCATCCGCACCCGGCTGGACGGCGACCCCACCTTCCGCGAGGTGGTGCGCCGGGTCCGCACCGCCATCCTGGACGCCGACGCCCACCAGGAGCTCCCCTTCGACATGGTGGTGGACGCGCTGAAGGTGCTGCGCGACGCGGGGCGCAACCCGGTGTTCCAGGTGATGTACTTCCACCACACCTTCGTGGAGAGCCACCACCTGGACGACGACCAGGGGCTCACCGGGGTGCTGAACACCCGGTCGCTGTACCAGGAGGCCGAGGCGGTGCTGGTGGACACCGGCGCCAGCAAGTTCGACATGACCTGGGCCACGCTGGAGATGGACAGCCAGATGCCCGG
>Ga0190275_10002644_pt1 | contig 12816 bp, 15 predicted proteins | sample Popmic550T_FD_133745 | JGI IMG/M metagenome (GOLD analysis project Ga0190275, IMG submission 133745) | Populus adjacent soil microbial communities from riparian zone of Yellowstone River, Montana, USA - 550 T | ecosystem: Environmental > Terrestrial > Soil > Riparian zone > Trees stand | place... | reverse complement strand
TGGCCGGTCAGCGCCATCGGCAGCGCGGCGTAGGTGTTCAGGAACGTGGCCACGAACGCGCCCCGCACCACGTAGGGCGCCAGCATCGCCTGCGGGACCCGCTCGTGGCGCGCCCCCTCCTCGACCAGCTCCATGTCGATCCAGTCCGGCGTGTCCTCCATCGCCGCGATGAAGTCCTCCAGCTCCGGCGGGGCGGCGGGCACGGCGTCGACGCCCTCGGCGCACGCTTGGCGCAGCATGTCGATCAGCCCCTTGAAGCTGTGGTCGGCCATGAGCGCCGCGTAGGGGTCGGCCACCACGTCGCCGAGCATCGTGGCGGTGCTGAGGAGTTCGATCAGGCGCTCGTCGGCGAGGAGCTCCTCGCGGACCCCCGCCCAGGCGGGCAGCGAGGTCTCGTCGCCGGGCTCGACCGCGAGCCGGTACGGACGCGCCGAGAAGTCCACGTCGCCGTAGAGGACCGGCAGCCGCTCGCGCTGGCTGCGGACCCGCTCGGCCAGCTCGGGGAAGTGGCGTTCGGAGACCACGTGTACCGAACCGTACCGGCTGGGGGTTACCTGACGATCCTGAAGCGCTTGCGCTTGAGCACGGACCTGTTCCCGGCCCCGTCGGTCGCCCTGGCGCTGAGCCGGTAGCGGCCGCGCTTGAGCTTCCTCCCGCCGATCCGGCCGCGGAACTTGAACCTGTTCGCGCCCGCCTTGGCGGGGACCTTGAACGCACCTCTGGCCTTCACCCAGCGGATGCACGCCTTCCTGCCACGGTTCCGGCGCTTGGCCTTCACGCATCGGCCCCCGACGCGGCGGCCCTTGGCCCTGCGGTGGACGGTGAACCTGACCAAGCTCGCCTCGGAGAGCCTGAACGACACCCTGGTGCCCACCGGTCGCCTCCGGCGCGCGCCGGCCGCCGGCCCCGACCTGGCCGCCCGGAAGACGGAGGAGGACAGCGACAGCGAGGCGAGCCTCGGGTTGTTGCAGCCTCCGCTTCTCCAGCGCCTGATCTCGGCGTTCACCTCGTTCAGGAAGTCCGGGACGTAGGCGGCCACGTCGCGAGGGGTGTTGGCCCTGGCGTTCTGGAGCCTCTGCCGTGTGAAGCGGCAGGCGGTCACGTCGCCGTCGGCTCGATAGTCGGCGCCGACCGCCTGGTAGTCCTCGATGGGGCCCGCACCGGCGGCCGGTGCGAAGACCAGCGCGGCGAGCAACACGACACCGGCGCTACGAGCGATGCGCATAGGGCCACCATACCCCCGGTCCCTGGCACTCTTGACAGACTGACGTGGCAATGACCGTCGAGTTGATCCTGGCTCGCAATCTCCTGTCCGCGGTCGAGCTGGCTGCTTTCATCGTCGACCCGGACGGGACGGTGGTGTTCTTCAACGATTCGGCCGGCACGCTGATCGGCCGTCGCTTCGAGGAGGTCGGGCCGCTCGATCAGGCGGAATGGAGTTCGCAGTTCGGCCCGTTCGACGAGTTCGGCCAGCTGATGCCCACCGACTCGCTTCCGTTGTCGGTGGCCCTGCGGGAAGGCCTGCCGGCGAACGGGCGGTTCCGCGTCCGGCTTCAGGAAGGTGAGCTGGTACAGGTCGACGTGAGTGCCCTGCCGCTGGTGAACGCCAACGGGTTCCAGGGGGCCATCGTGGTCTTCTGGGCCGCCGAGGAGTAGCCGGTGACCCTGGCCGTCCGGTACTGGGGTGCACGCGGGTCGATACCCACCCCCACGCCCGAGATGGCGGCCTACGGGGGCAACACCGCCTGTGTCGAGCTGACCCTGTCCGACGGGAGCCAGGTGATCCTCGACGCCGGCACCGGCATCCGGGGCCTGGGCCAGGCCGCCCACGGGGGGTCCGGGACCGTGCACGTGCTGCTGACGCATCTGCACCTGGACCACATCCAGGGCCTGATGTTCTTCGCCCCGCTGTTCGAGCCCGGCCGCGACGTGCGGATCTACGGCCCGCCGGCGCTGGGCACGCCGCTGCTCAACCGCCTGGGGCGGTACATCTCGGCGCCCCTGGCCCCCGTCGAGATCCACGAGCTACCCGCGCGGGTCTCGTTCGAGGAGGCACACGAGGGCCGGTGGCAGATCGGGGCGGCCAGCGTGGAGGCGGGGTTCGTGAACCACCGGGGCCCCACGCTCGGCTACCGGATCACCGACGGCGACGCCACCGTGACCTACCTCCCCGACCACGAGCCGGCGCTGGGCCAGCCGTTGGATCGAGGCCAGGCCGACTGGATCTCCGGCCACGCGCTGGCCAGGGATGCCGACCTGCTGATCCACGACGCGCAGTACACCGATGCCGAGTACGACGACCACGTGGGCTGGGGCCATTCGCGGCTCGGCGACACCATCGCCTTCGCGCGCCGGGCCGGCGCCGAGCGCCTGCGCCTGTTCCACCACGACCCGCTCCATGACGATGCCGCGCTGGATGCGCTGGGCCATGAGGCACACGCAGCCGCGGGCGGGCACTTCGCCGAGGTGTCCCTGGCCCGCGAGCAGGAGACCGACGAGCTACCCACCTGACGCGCACCCCCGTCAAGACACCAGCCCGCATCACTGTCCGATGCGGGTGCGGCTGGAACAGTGGGACGATGAACGACGGTGACCGCGCCACCGGCGACTTGGCGGGCGTGTTCAAGGCGCCGCGGTGGCTTCGCGACATCGGCCTCATGGCGTGGCTGGTCGTCGGTGTGGGTGTGTTGCTCGTCGGCGCGGTGTGGGTGCTGTCCCTGACGCAGGTGATCGTCGCTCCGGTGATCGCGGCGGCGGTGGTCGCCGCGGTTGCCTCTCCGGTCGTAGCGTGGCTCGAGCGCCACCGCATGCCCCGGGCGGCGAGTGCCGTGCTCCTGCTCCTGGCCCTCGTCTTGCTCGCCGGGCTGGTCACGGTGGTGGTGCTGGCGGGGATCACCAGCGAGGCGGGTGACCTCAAGAAGCACCTCGCCGAGGCCAAGCAGACGATCGAGGGCTGGCTGAAGGATCTCGGCGTGGATCCCAGCAAGGCCAAGTCGGCGAACAAGGACGCAAGCTCGTCCAGCACCGATGCGGTCAGCGCCCTGCTGCAGGGGGTCGGCACCGGCGTCGAGGCGCTGTCGTCGCTCGTCTTCTTCCTTGCGATGACCGCGTTGAGCACCCTCTTCCTGCTCAAGGACGGCCCGACCATACGGGCGTGGGTGGAGCGCCACATGGGCGTTCCCGCTCCGCTCGCCCGCCTCGTCAGCCGCCGCGGTCTGCAGTCCCTGCGCGGCTACTTTCTCGGCGTGACCGTGGTGGCGGCGTTCAACGCCGTGGTCGTCCTCGTCGGCGCCCTGGTCCTGGGCGTCCCGCTGGCGGGCACGATTGCCGCGGTCACGTTCCTGGCCGCCTACGTCCCGTACCTCGGCGCCTGGGCGGCCGGTGCGTTCGCCGTGCTGCTCGCACTGGGAGGAGCGGGTCCCGAAGCGGCCGCGGGCATGATCGTCGTGCAGCTGCTGGCGAACAGCGTGCTTCAGCAGCTCGTGCAGCCGTTCGCGATGGGCAGCGCGCTCGGCATCCACCCGCTGGCGGTCCTGATCGTGACCATCGCCGGTGGCGCGCTCTTCGGGGCGGTGGGACTGATTCTGGCCGCGCCGGTCACGGCCACCGTCGTGCGGGTCTCGGCGGACCTCTCCGGCGCCGAGCCCGATCCGACGGCAGCGTCCCCGTGACCCGGGTGCCGGCGTGATCGGCCACGCGCTGGCCTTCGCGCCCAGGCTGGCGCATGGGAGGTTCGTGTGGGATCGCTGGATCGCCATCGGCTTCGCGCTGGGGTCCGCGTGCTTCCTGGTCGGGCCATTCCCCGGGTTCATACAGCTGGTCGGGGAGGGAGCCGACGGCGCCGTGTTCTTCGCCGGCTCGATCTTCTTCACCCTCGCGGCGCTGCTGGAGCTGCGCGAGTCCACGCTCAGGGTGGGCCGCTGGGCCGCCGATGCCTCGTGGTGGAGCGCGGCCGTCCAGTTCGCGGGCACGCTGCTGTTCAACCTCAGCACCTACGCGGCCATGCAGGATGCGCTGACCACCGAGCAGGCCCACCGGCTGGTGTGGGCGCCCGACCTGTTCGGCTCGACGGCGTTCCTCGTGTCCGGTGTGCTCGGGTACCGGGTCGCGAACGCGCGGGGCCGTGACCGGAGCAACCGGGAATGGAGGATGGCGGCGGTGAACCTGGCGGGGTGCGTGCTCTTCGGGATCTCGGCGATCGCGTCCTACATCGTCCCCTCCAGCGGATCGGTGCTCGACCTGGCGGCCGCCAACTGGACGACCGCTCTGGGAGCGCTCTGCTTTCTGGTCGGCGCCCTGTTGCTCCTGCCGCGGCAGGCGCCTAGAGGTCGCGGCGCTTGAACGCCAGCGCGGCAAGCGCCATCACGGCGGCGGACCACGCGACCGCCCACGGCCAGATGGCCGCGCCGACGCTGCTGGCTCCGCCGAACGGCCCGAGCTGCACGATCACGCCGGTCGCGCCCCCGATGTCGGAGGTCAGCGCGTGCAGGCCGTTCTGGTAGAGCGCCTCGAACGGGACGACCCACGAGATGATCGAGCTGGCCTGGGTCAGCGAGTCCACGTCCAGCCCGTCGCCGATCTGTCCCAGCAGTCCGGCCGCGAGCCCCGTCGCGAACACCATGAAGACCGCGATGCCGTTGGCGGTGGTGGACAGCACGGTCGTTCCGAGCAAGGAGACCGCCACAACGGTCACGACGCCCAGCGCCAGGCCGGCGGCCGGGACGACCAGCGACGAGGGCGTGAAGTCGCCCGCGGCCTTGGTGATCAGCGCGGCCAGCAGGAAGACGATCACCACATAGGAGGCGCACACCGTGGAGGCGGCCAGCAGCCGTCCGGCCAGCAGCGTCGTACGCCCCACGGGGCGCACGACCAGCGGCTGCAACAGGCCGCGCTCGGCGTCCCCGCGCACCGCGTCGAGCGTGAGGAAGACGGCCAGCACCACGGCCAGGAAGAGCGCGACGAACATCGCCAGGCCGAGAAGGGTTCCGCCCGTCAGTGCCCGCTCGTCGATCGGGATGCCCCCGGTGCTCGTGCGGTCCAGCGAGTCGAAGGCCTCGAACGCGGCCAGCGCGTACAGCCCAAGGAAGGCGGCGGTGAGCAGCCCGACCACGAGCAGCACGCGGCGGCGAATCGCCTCCCGCAGGGCATGGCGGGCGATGGTGATCGCGTCGCTCATGTGTCGCGCCCAACCACGGCGGCCAGGTAGGCGTCCTCGAGCGTGCCCGTGACCACGCGGACGCCGTAGACCTCGGTGCCCCCGGCCACGAGCTCGCGGACGATCCGCGGAACGTCATCGCGGCGTGCGTCGGGAAGGCGGCGCACGCCCTCGGAGGTCTCGATCTCGACGCCGCCGGGCGCGGTCAGATCCTGCGGGCGGCCCTCGGTGACCACCCGGCCGCCATCGATGATCACGACGCGGTCGCAGACGAGCTCGATCTCGCTGAGCAGATGTGAGTTGAGCAGCACCCCGACGCCCCGCTCGCGCAGGCCGACCAGGAGGTCGCGCACGGTGCGCCGGCCACCCGGGTCGAGCGCGCTGGTCGGCTCGTCCAGCAGCACCAGGCGCGGGCCGCCGACCAGCGCCTGGGCGATGCCCAGCCGCTGCTGCATGCCCTTGCTCATGGTCTCCATCCGGCGGTCGCCCTCGCCCGCGAGGCCGACCTGGGCCAGAAGCGCCTCGCGCTCTTTCGCACCGCCGTCGGAGCGCGCCAGGCGCTGATGCAGCGCCAGCACCTCCTCGGCACTCGCCCAGCTGGGGAAGCGGAACAGCTCGGCCAGGTAGCCGGTGGACGCCCGCGCCGCCCGGCTGCCGGCGGGGGCGCCGGCGACCTGCGCCTGCCCGCCCGTGGGCCGGACCAGGCCGCAGGCGATCTTCACGAGCGTCGACTTGCCCGCGCCGTTCGGGCCGAGTAGTCCGACGAGCTCGCCCTCCGCGACCTCGAGGTCCACGCCCTCCAGCGCGGTGGTCCTGCCGTAGCGCTTCGAGAGCGCGCGGGCGGTCAGGGCAGCGGTCACCGGGGGGACTGTACGGCGGGCGTGTCCCCGCGGGGAGGGGGGCGTGTGGAGGTTCGGTGCAGGCCCGGGGCTAGGCGCCCGGGGCCCGGTACCCGACCTGCCCGGCCTTGCCCAGCGCCTCGATCGTCTCCTCGACCGTCAGCAGGACCGTCGTGTCAAGCGAGCCGAGCGCGCCGCCGCTGCCGAGCGCCACCGCCACCGCCGCCATCGACACGTTGTCCGGCGCCTCCCAGAGCGTGAAGCCGTCGTGGGCGCCGAAGGCGTACCAGAAGCCGTGGAGCTTGCCGTCCACCGACTCGATGTACTCCTGCGCTGCCTTCCTGCGGTCCTCGGGGTTGGCCACCAGCCTCGCCCAGGTCTCGGGCGTGTAGCTGAACTTCGTCAGGTAGAGCGGCATCGTTTCTCCCTCTGGTCGACCGTAGTGGGGTGTGTCACGCCAGGCTCGGGGTCGCGGGCGGTGGCTCCTCGGGTGCAGCCTCCTCCTCGATGGCCTCGCCCGCGCGCACCGGCGCCGGGATCAGCGCCGCGCCCACCAGGATCAGGGCGAACGCGCCGACGCGCACCGCGATCTCCAGCGGGCCGTCGCCCAGCCGGTCGCCGAACACGGCCAGCCCGGCCAGGATCGTCGACAGGTTCGCGGCCACCGACGTCACGGCGATGACCGCGACCCCGTCGCCGATCTGCAGGCTGCGCGCCGAGGCGTAGAACGAGAAGACCGCTGCGCTCAGGATGACGACGGACCACGGGCTGAGCAGTCCCACGATCCCGGCGTCCAGGTCGCCCGACAGCGCCTTGATGGCCACGTCCGAGATGCCGAAGCCCAGCCCGGCGGCGATGCCCAGCGGGATGCCCGGCGGGACGGGCACCCGGTCGATCAGGTGGGACAGGAACAGCAGCAGGCCAACGCCTACCGCGATGCTCTCGAAGACGATCATCCCCGCGAGCGAGTACTCGGAGTTCGCGTTCCCCCCGCCACCGCCGCCGGTGATCGTGAGCAGGGTGAGCGAGGTGGCCACCAGCACGATGCCCATCCACTGGCGCCGGCCCAGCTCGAAGCCGAAGAAGCGCTCGGCCAGGACGGCCAGGAACACCAGGCCACCGGCCAGCACCGCCTGGCCGATGGAGATCGGGGCCAGCGTCAGCGCGGCCACGTGCAGGGCGAACGCCACCGCCGCCACGCCCCAGCCGATGCTCCACCAGCGCGACCGGAACAGGTCGGCGGCGCTGCGCACCGGGTGATGCATGTCCACGTCCGGGGCCTCGACGGCACCGCGCTGCTTCAGGAGGAAGGCCAGGTTGGTCCCGAGCGCCGACAGCAGCGCGCAGAACAGGCCGATGCCGACGGCCGGCGAGAGGCTGGTCACCGGAGGACCGGCGGACGTGGGTTCATGGGGTCGGTTGAACGTACCCGGACGGTCAGGGCTCTACCACGGCGCTGCGGGGGTCGATCAGGATCTTGGCGTGGGTGTCCGCGGCGCCCAGCGCCTCGAACGCGCGCTCGACCCCGTCCAGGCCCACGGTCCCGGTCACCAGCGGTGAGGCGTCGACCTTGCCCTCGGCCAGCATGTGCAGGGTGTCGCGGTACTCCAGCGGCGTGTAGGCCAGCACGAAGCGCAGGTCGATCTCCTTGTTGATCGCCATGGCGGGCCGGATCGAGTCGGCGTCCATGCACACGCCTACCACGACCACGCGCGAAAACAGCGGCGCGCCGGCGATCACCGTGTCGATCATGCCGGGGATGCCCACGCACTCGAACACCACCGGCGCCTTGGGCGTGGCCTTGCCCAGCGCGTCGGCGGTCCGCCAGACGTGGCGCCAGTCCACCAGCGGGATCTTTCGCAGCTTCTCGACGGAGCCCACCGCCAGCTCCAGCGCGCTGGTCGCGCTGGTCAGGTGCCCGTGCCCGGCGGCGCCGGCGAACGGGGACTCGGTCGCGGGGTCGACCACCACGTCGGCGCCGCAGGCGGCGGCCAGGGCGCGGCGGCCGGGGGAGGGATCGCTGGCCACCACGGGCTCGATGCCGCGGGCCTTGAGCAGGCAGATCACGGCCAGGCCGATCGGGCCGCAGCCGATGACCACGGCCACGTCGCCCTTGCCCACCTCGCTGCGGCGGACCGCGTGCCAGCCCACCGCCATCGGCTCGGTCAGCACCGCGACGTCGGGGGGCAGGCCGTTGGGGACCGGGAAGGCCAGCGACTCCTCGACCAGCACCTGCTCGGCGTAGGCGCCCGACGCCTTCGCGGACAGCCCGGTCGGGTGGACTCCGCCGGGCCCGCGCAGCAGGGGCACGGCCACAACGGGCGTGCCCTCCGGCGCGTCGCCGCGACATCCCGGTCCGAGTGCGGTCACCTGGCCGCAGAACTCGTGGCCGAACACCACCTCCTGGTCGGAGCGCATGAAGTCGTCGTAGTCCAGCTCGGCCATCAGCCCTGCCACGTCGTCCGCGTGCGACCGGGCGTGCAGGTCGGAGCCGCAGATGCCGCAGCGCGTGACGTCCAGCAGCAGCTGGCCGCGGCCGGGCGCGAGCTCGGGCCGGTCCACGACCGCCAGCTCACCCCGGGTGCAGGCCACCGCCTTCATGTGCGGGAGTATCACTCAGGCAGACGCGGCCTCCGGGTCCGGGCGCACCAGGACCGTGTCCGCGACGGGGATGACCTCGTCGATGGGCAGGTCCGCTCGCGACGCGTGGTCGCGGAGCGCCTCGGGGCTCGTGGCCTGGTAGACGCAGACTGTGCCGACGGCGCTGTTGCCCTCCTCGAGGACGTAGCTGCGAATCCAGCGCACGTCGTCGGCCATCTCCTCGTCCCCCACCTGTCTGGAGCGCTCGGCCGCCAGTTCCAGGTCGTCGGGCGATCGCCACCCGCTTCGGCGGAGGATGACGTAGGTGTCCATGGCTGGCCCTTCCGTTTGAAACCGTGCAGACCGACACTACGCCCGGGGCCGGGCCGGCACAACGGCCTCGGGGGGTCCCCCCGAACTTTTTTGCCCGTCCGCGCGGTTGCCCTTAGGTTGGTCGCGTGAACCGCTTTCTCGCCATCGCCGGATTCCTGGCCCTGCTCCTCGCGTTCGCGACGGCCGGCCCCGCCACCGCCGCGCCCCAGGCCGGAGCCGCCGCCAAGGCGCGTCCGGATCTCGGGCTGACCAAGAAGTCCGTGGTGCGCCTCAAGAGCGGCCGCGTCTCCGGCGCGTTCGTGGTCCGCAACGGCGGCCGTGCCGGGGCCAAGCGGTTCCGGGCCGCGCTGAGCGTGAAGGTGGCCAAGAAGTACCGCGTGATCAAGCGCTTCAGGCTCCGCGCGCTCAAGCGCAAGCGCGCGCGCAAGGTGAAGGTCTCGGTCAGGCTGCCGCGCAACCTGCCGGCCGGCCGGCTGCCGCTGCGCCTGTGCGTGGACACCAGCCGCCGCCTGAAGGAGCGCTCGGAGAAGAACAACTGCCGCCGCGTGGGCACGGCCGTGGTCAAGGGCAAGGGCGGCCCGAAGGCTCCCGCCCCGCCCGTGAGCTCACGGCCCACGAATCCCGTCCCGTTCACCAAGGACACGGTGTTCAAGCTCGACAACTACTGGATCACCGTGCCGCAGGCCTACGACTCCACCCACAACACGCCCACCACGCTGTTCGTGTGGTCGCACGGTTGCGGCGGCCAGAGCGAGTTCGACATCAACACCGTCTCGCCGGGGGGCACCGCCCAGAGCTGGATCGCCGTCACGGCCGACGGCCGGGAGGGCGCCTGCTGGAACGTGAACACCGACCCGGCGCTGATCATGGGCGTGGTCGCCAAGGTCAAGACCCACTTCAACGTCAACCCCCGGCGCGTGATCCTGGGCGGGTACTCGTCGGGCGGCGACCTGTCCTACCGGACGGCGTACACCAACGCCAGGAGCTTCGCCGGCGTGTTGGCCGAGAACACGGCTCCGTTCCGCGACACCGGCCTGACCCCGCAACAGGGCATCTCCTCAGCCGCGTGGAAGTTCAACATCGTGCACCTGGCGCACACCGAGGACGACGCCTACCCGATCGCCACCGTGCGCAACGAGATCAACGCGCTCAAGGGCGCGGGCTTCCCGGCCGAGCTGATCGAGCGACCGGGATCCCACTTCGACAACGACAACGGCAACACCGGCACCGACTTCGACCTGAAGACGCTGCTGCTGCCGAACCTGAACAAGCCCTGGTCCGCGCCCTAGCGGCGCAGCCTGGCGTCGATCCAGCGCCGCACGTCCGCGGCGGTGGCGTTCACGATCCCGGTGTGGCTCTGACCGGTGGTCTTGACGTAGGTCAGCTTCGTGCGCGACTTGCGCAGCGCGGCCACCATCCGGTCGGTGAACGGCGGCAGGACCGTGTCGTCGGCGGTGCCCTGCTCGACCCGGACCGGCGTCTTGATCTTCAGTTCGGACGGGTCATTCCGGGCCAGCACGCGCAGCAGCGGCGCCAGGTTCGCCCCGGGGCGGAACATCTGCGAGGGGGCGACGCCGCCGAACGAGTCGGGCCGGGCGAGTCCGCCCATGTCGCGCCGGTCGGCCTGGGGCAGCAGGGCGAAGACGCTGGGGGTGAGCAGCGAGCGCAGGTCCACCGACGGGTAGCCGATCTGGATGCCCGCGCCGATCAGACCCACCAGCACCGACAGCCCCCCTGGGGTGGTCAGGCTGCGCACCAGCGGGACCTGCTCGTCCAGCTGGGAGGCCGGCGCGAACGCGGCCGTGCCGCGCAGCTTGAGCTCCGGGGTCCAGCGCGGGGCCAGGGCCGCCGCGAAGAGGGCGGCGTGGCCGCCCTGGGAGTGACCGGAGATCGCCAGCCGGGAGGACACGTCGCCGTCCAGCTTGCGCGCCGCGCGCACGATGTCCAGCACCGACCGACCCTCGGACGACCCGATCAGGTACGGGTGCCTGCCCGGGGTGCCAAGTCCCTCGTAGTCGGTGCGCACCACCGCGTAGCCCTTCTTGACCCAGGCCTCGAGCAGCGACTTGCGGATGTAGTCGCTGGCTCCGCCCAGGCGGGTCGGCGCCGTCTTGTCGGCGATGCCGGTTGTTCCGTGCGCCCACGAGACCACCGGGAACCCGCCCTTGGGAGCCTTGCCCCTGGGCACCGACACCAGTCCGGACACGCCCACGGCCTTGCCGCGCACGCCCACGGACCGGTACAGCACCAGGCGCGTGTCCGCGCCCTTGAGCTTGCTCTTCCCGGTCGCGGCCCTGGACCAGATCACGTCGCCGTGGGTCTTGCCCGGCAGCTTCGCGGGCGGCTTGTAGAAGGCCAGGCCCGAGGGCGCCTTGAGCGGCTTGGTGGTGGCGGCCGAGGCGGGGGCGGCGGCCGTGAGGGCCAGGGCGATGGCGGGGATAAGGAGGCGACGCATTGCGCGGAGTATGGCTACGGGGCAAATAACCCAATACCCGTCGCCTTTGAGTAGATTTAGTGGTCCACCCCACGGACCCGCACTTAGGAGACCCACCATGGCGCTGACCATCGGCGACACCGCACCGGACTTCGAGGCCGACACCACCGAAGGCCGCATCAGCTTCCACGACTGGATCGGCGACAGCTGGGCGGTCCTGTTCTCGCACCCCCGCAACTTCACGCCGGTCTGCACCACCGAGCTGGGCTACATGGCCAGCATCAAGCCCGACTTCGACAGCCGCAACACGAAGATCATCGGGCTGTCGGTCGATCCCCTGGAGAACCACGAGAAGTGGTCCCAGGACATCGCCGAGACCCAGGGCACGGCGCCGAACTACCCGATCATCGCCGACAGCGACTTCAACGTCTCGAAGCTCTACAGCATGCTGTCCGACGACGTGTCGGGTGATCCCACCGAGCGCACGCCGGCGCAGAACTCGACCCTGCGCAACGTGTTCGTGATCGGCCCCGACAAGAAGATCAAGCTGGTGCTGATCTACCCCATGACCACGGGCCGCAACTTCGACGAGGTGCTGCGGGTGATCGACTCGCTGCAGCTGACGGCCAAGGAGGCCGTGGCCACCCCGGCGCAGTGGCAGCAGGGCGAGGACGTGATCATCGCCGGCTCGGTCTCGGACGACCAGGCCAAGGAGAAGTACCCCGACGGCTGGGACGCCCCCCGGCCGTGGCTGCGCATCGTGCCCCAGCCGAAGTAAGGCGTGAACGGCGGACCGCCGGAGCCCGCTCTGCGCGGGTTCCGGCGCCCGATCCCACATCAATATCTGAGGTCAAGGCCGACCCGGCGCTGGCCGGGGTCCCGGTGATCGTGCTGACCACGTCCCAGTCGCCCAGCGACGTGGCCTTCGCCTACCGCAACCACGCGAACGCGTACGTGCGCAAGCCCAACGGGCTCGACGACCTGATCGCCGTGACGTGCGCCATCCGCGACTTCTGGGTCGGCGCCGCGACCCTGCCCTAGCCGGCGCTCAGGCGGCCACGCGGGAACGCCTGGTGAACCGGCCCGCCGCGGACCCGGTGCCCGGGCGGAAGAACCGCAGCGTCCCGTCCTCCAGCGCGCCGCGGCGCAGGGTCACGATGTCGACCGCGTAGTTCTGGCGCAGCCTCCACGGGGGCTTGGAGCCCTGCTTGGGCATCTGCTCGATCGACCGCTGCACGTACCCGGAGGCCAGGTCGATCAGCGGCTCGGCCGTGACCGACGCGTCGTCGTTGTGCGGTACGCAGACGTCGTAGCCCCCGGCGTCCATGTGGTTCAGCAGCCGGCAGACGTACTCCGAGGTCAGGTCCGCCTTCAGCGTCCACGAGGCGTTGGTGTAGCCGATGGTGAACGCCAGGTTGGGCACGTCCTCCAGCATCAGGCTCTTGTACGTGAGCCGGTCCGGCACGTGGACGGCC
>Ga0190275_10002642_pt1 | contig 12819 bp, 10 predicted proteins | sample Popmic550T_FD_133745 | JGI IMG/M metagenome (GOLD analysis project Ga0190275, IMG submission 133745) | Populus adjacent soil microbial communities from riparian zone of Yellowstone River, Montana, USA - 550 T | ecosystem: Environmental > Terrestrial > Soil > Riparian zone > Trees stand | place... | reverse complement strand
GATCAGCCCGTTCAACTTTCCGCTCAATCTCGTCGCGCACAAGATCGCGCCGGCGCTCGCCGCCGGGTGTGCGGTCGTCCTCAAGCCCGCGTCGCAGACGCCGCTCTCCGCGCTCCTCCTCGCGGAGCTCGAGACGGACGCGGGCCTGCCCGCCGGCTGGCTCAACGTGCTCGTCGGGCCGGCGTCCGAGATCGGCGACGCCCTGGTGGCCGACGACCGCGTGCGGCTCATCACCTTCACGGGCTCGGCCGAGATCGGCTGGGGCATCCGCGAGCGTGCCCCGCGCAAGCGGGTCAACCTCGAGCTCGGGAACGCAACCCCCGTGATCGTCGAGGCGGATGCCGACGTCGAGGATGCCGCCGCCCGCTGCGCCGCGAACGCCTTCTCCTTCGCGGGACAGAGCTGCATCTCGGTGCAACGCGTGTTCGTCCACGAGAACGTGTACGACGCGTTCCGCGGCACGTTCGTGCCTGCGGTCGAGAAGCTCGTCGTCGGTGATCCCGCCGACGACGAGACCGATGTCGGTCCGCTCATCACGCGCGACGACCGCGACCGCGTGCTCGCGTGGATCGACGAGGCGCGAGCGGCCGGCGCCACCGTGCTCACGGGTGGCGAGCTCGAGGGAGAGCTTCTGCGCCCGACGATCGTCGAGCGCCCGCCGCCGTCCACGAAGCTCGCTTGCGAGGAGGCGTTCGGTCCGGTCTGCACGATCGAGCCGTACGGGAGCCTCGACGACGCGATCGACCGCGCGAACGCGACGCGCTACGGCCTTCAGGCCGGCATCTTCACCTCCAACCTCCGCACCGCGCTCGAGGCGACCCGGCGGCTCGAGTTCGGCGGCGTGACGGTGAACGAGGCGCCCACCTTCCGCGCGGACCAGATGCCGTACGGCGGCGTCAAGGACTCGGGCAACACCCGCGAGGGCCCGGCCTGGGCGGTACGGGAGATGACGGAGGAACGTCTCGTCGTGATCCAGCTGTAGGCGGAGCTCGAGGGCGAGCCGAGCCTCGCGCCTACAATCGCCGCGTGCCCCTCTTCGACCGCAAGCCTCCCGCGCCCGGGGCAAGCGAGCTGCGGCGTGAGCGCCGGGCGCTTCTCCTCCTGCGCGAGGAGCGGCTCCGTGACCTCGGCGGGCTGACACTCGAGATGTATCGCCGCGACCACTTCAACGAAGGGCTTGTCGTCGAGCGCTGTGCGGAGCTCGTCGCGATCGAGACCCGGGTGTCGGAGATCGACGCCCTCGTCCGCGGCGCCGGCCTCCGGCGCCGACAGCGGGCGATTTGCGCGTGCGGCGCACCGCTGCTGATCGGCGCCCGGTTCTGCCCGAGTTGCGGGCGCTCGCTCGACGTCGTCGAAGCGGTGGGCGAGGACACTTCGGCGTGAGCTCGGTCGAGCGGTCGACGTGTCCCCGTTGCGGCGCGTCGGTCGCCGCGCGCCAGGAGTACTGCGTCGAGTGCGGTGTCCGCCTCCCGGTTCCCGAGCGCTTCGGCCCGCTGCCGACCGAGACGCGCTCGCTGCGGCTCCGCGTGGTCGGGCTCGCGGTGATGGCGTGCGCCGGCGCGGCGACGGCGATCGCGCTCGCCTCGGAACGCGGAGGAACGGAGCGTGTGCTCACGGCGACGGGCGGGAGCGTGACGGCGCCCACGCGCGCGGTGGAGCCACGCTCGAGGCTCGTCGTCTGGCCGCGCGCCCAGACCGGGTGGACGATCGTGCTCGCCTCCGTGCCGAAGGCCGAGGGGCGCGACGAGGCCGTCGCGATCGCCCAACGGGCCAGGACGCGCCAGCTCCCGCGGGTCGGCGTGCTCGACTCGTCGCGGTTCGCAAGCCTCCGCCCCGGCTACTGGATGACCTTCAGCGGCCGGTACCAGAGCGAGGCAGACGCGACGGGATCGCTCCGGCGCGCCCGCGCCGCGGTCAAAGGCTCCCGCGTCCAGCGGATCGAGCCGTAGCCACCCGGTGTCCGACTTCACTCGGACACCTGCTCTCGCTCCCAACTTCCGCCTCATCTGTTGTCTATGGGAACAACGCTCGTGACCGAGTTTGTAACACCGGGCGGAAGCGGGTAGACTCGCCTTCGGCCGACAAGGGCGACGCCTTGCAAGGGCAGTGGCCTTCGGGAAATCGGACGAGGAGAGACGAATCCGGATGGATGCCAACCTCGCGCAGTTGCAGTCGTGCATGTATCAGTACTCGCGGGCGATCTATCGCTCGATCAAGGATCTGATCGACCCCTACGTCGACCATCCGACCCGACTCGAGTACCGGCGTGCAGTCCTCTGTGAGTGCGAGGAGACGATGGCGCGTCTGGCGCAGGACCCGCAGTACTTCGCGAAGCCCGACCGCGCCCTCTTCCAGGACATCCGGCGGTACTTCCCGATCACCGCCCAGGCGCACGTCGCCTGGGTCGTGAGGGAAGGCGTCTCGGCGGCGGTCGGATTCATCGAGGCGCAACTCGAGGCCGGCCTCCTCGACGGCGGCGTGAGCCGCTGCAAGGCCACGACCCGCAAGGGGAAGGCCTGCCAGCGCACGCCGCTCCCGAGCCGGGACTACTGCCCGTCGCACCAGCATCTCGAAAGAACGACGCTTCCCGCTCGCGCGGCCGCGTAACGATCGCGCTCTCTTTGCAAAGAGTCTGTTGCGGCGGCGGAGCCGACGCCTTCAGGGATCTGCCCCGCCGGGAGGCGGGGATCGAGCCGTGGGATTGACCCTGCAGAATCCCGCCTGGCGAACAAGGACTACTGTGCCCTGGTGAGCCACGACGCCGACAAGCTGATCCGTCAGCTCTCGCTCGTCGCGTTCCTCATGGCCGAGCGCCGGCCGCTCACCGCTCGCGACGTGAAGGGGAACGTCGAGGGGTACTCGGAGATGTCCGACGAGGCGTTCGCCCGCCGGTTCTACTCGGACCGGGCGGAGCTGACCGCGCTCGGGATCCCGCTCACCTCGCAGCGCGACGAGTTCACCGGCGAGGAGCTCTACACGCTGCGCTCCGAGCACTACTTCCTCGACCAGCTCGAGCTCGACGAGGACGAGCTCGCGGCGCTCCAGACGGCGCTCTACACCCTCGAGGGCAAGTTCGCGTACGCCGAGCCGCTGCGGCTCGCGCTCCAGAACCTCGCGCTCGGCCGTCCGGGCTTCCGGCATGCGCCGACCGCGACCGCCGAGCGCGTCCGGGTCACCGCTCCCGACTACTCGCCCGAGCTCGGGGCTCGGCTCTCGAAGCTCGAGACCGCGATCTCGAAGCAGCGCACGATCCAGTTCCGGTACTGGTCTCCCGGGCGCGACCGGGAGACCGAGCGACGGCTCAACCCGTACGCCCTGCGGCTCGACGAAGGGGTCTGGTACGTGATCGGCCACGACCTCGACCGTGACGCGACGCGCACGTTCCGCGTCGCCCGCATCCGCTCCGACATCCGCTTCGCGACGCGCCGCGAGCGCGACTATCGCCTTCCGGCCGACTTCGACGTCGAGGCGCATCGCGTGGCCCGGCCGTGGCAGATCGGGCCGATCGTCGGCACCGCCCGCATCGAGGTGCAGGGTGACACGGCCTGGTGGGTGCGCCGGACGCTCGCCGACGCGGGCACCGTCGACGAGGGCATCTTCGAGACGCCGTACGCAACGCTCGGGGCCCTCGCCTCGTGGATCCTCCGGCAGAACGGCCGCGCGATCCCGCTCGAGCCGCCGGAGCTCCGCGACGAGGTGCGCGAGGCGCTCGGCCTGCTGCGCGAGCGTCACACGGGCGCCGCTCCGGATCCAGCACGAGAGCGCCGGGTCGAGGTGCGGCCCCCGGACGACCGCCAGCCCGCAGGCCCTGTCGCCCCCGAGCGGTTCGGCGTCCTCCAGGCGCTCCTGGCACACCTGCTCGCGGCCTGCGGCGAGGAGCGCACTGCCGACCTCGATGCCGACGAGCTCGCGGCACGCTTCTCGCTCCCGCGCGAGGAGCTGCAGCCGACGCTCTCCCTGCTCAACCTCGTCAACTTCGGCGGCGGGTGCTACACGGTCTACGCGGAGGTGGACGAGGACGGACACCGCGTCCGGGTGGACAAGGAGCTCTACGGTGACGTCTTCCGGAAGGCCCCGAAGCTGACCCCGCTCGAGGCTCGCGCGATCCGGCTCGCGATCGAGTACGTCGGGCCGACGATCGCCGCGGACGCGCACACGCCGCTCGAACGCGTGCGACGCAAGCTCGAGGAGACCTTCGGCCAGTTCGAGCTCGCGCCGTCACGCTCGACGCTGGCCGGGACGGACGAGGAGGCACTCGTTCGCACCCTGTCGAACGGTGCGGAAAAGCATCGACTCGTCGAGCTGGAGTACCTGAAGGAGGGCGACGAGGAGCCGTCGACACGGCTCGTCGAGCCGTACACGATCGAGCGCGAGCTGCCGTTCTGGCGCGTCCACACGTGGGACCGCACGGTCGACGGCCCGCGCACCTACCGCCTCGACCGCATGCGCTCGGCGAAGCTGATGACGGAGAAGTTCGACCCACGCGACGGCTTCGACCCGAACTACCTTGCCGAGCCTGCGACCGCGCGCCTCTGGCACGCGCCTCCGATCGCCCGCTGGAAGCTCGAGCGCGGCGCTCGCGCGCTGACCGATCGCTCCGCGATCGCCGAGGTGACCTTCAAGACCGAGGAGTGGCTGCTCTCCGAGGTGCTCGCCGACCGCGGGGAGACGGTCGTCGTCGAGCCGACGACGATGCGACGGGCGGTTGCGGCGCGCGCGCAGGCGCTCGTGTCGGAGCTCGGGCTCAGTCCTCGCCGGAAGCGCGCGGCAAGCAAAGCCTGAAGCGGGCCCCCGGCCCTGCGTCGCCGGCCTCCAGCGATCCCCCGTGAGCGACGGCGGTCGCCCGCGCGAGCCAGAGCCCGATCCCGGTCGAGCCGACACCGCTCGATCCGAGGGCGAACGGGTCGAGTCCCGGGTCGAGCCCAGGGCCGTCGTCCGTCACGTCGACGACGACGAGGCCGTCCTCCTCCCCCACCTCGATCGCGACGCTCGAGCCGTGCCGCAGGCCGTTCTCGACGAGGTTGGCAAGCGCCTGCCGGAGCCGTGTCGCATCGGCGCTCGCGTGAGAATCCCCGTGCACGCCGACGCTCACGTCCGGTGCCTCGAGCGCGCGCGCAAGCGCGCCGACATCGACTCGCTCGAGGCGCAGCGAGACGACGTCGGGGTCCGAGACGAGCCGCTCGACGTCACGGCCCGCGGCGATGGCGAGCGCCACGAGTCGCCGGCGCTCCGTCGGAGCGGGGACCGATGCCGCGGCGGCGGCGAGTGCCTCGAGGGCGGCGACGGGGCTCCGAAGCTCGTGGCAGAGCACATGGAGACGCTCGGGCTCGATCATCCTCGGTCTCCGACGATACGTTCGATTGCCCGGCGGGACGCGGCGGCGACTGCCGGCTCCTCGTCGTCGAGGAAGGGCTCGGCGAGGTGCTCGTCGCCCGGTCGACCGACGTTGCCGAGCGCGACGAGGGCGTTCCGCCGGAGCCAGCGCGGGTCATTTCTCGGTACGTAGAGGCGATCGAGCTCCTCGACGAGCGTCGCGTCGTCGTCCTCGAGCCAGGCGGAGAGCGAGACGGTCGGCATCGCGTCGCCTGCAAGCTCGTCGCCCGCTCGCCGCTTCTCCACGCCCCGGTTCCAGGGGCAGACGTCCTGGCAGATATCGCAGCCGTAGACGCGATCCTCGAGCGCGTCCATGACGTCGCCGGGAACCGTTCCGGGCGTCTGTGTCCAGTACGAGAGACACCGCGTCGAATCGAGGACGCCCGGCTCGGCTTCGCGCAGCGCTCCCGTCGGACAGGCGTCGATGCAGAGAGTGCAGCTCCCGCAACCGGCATCGAGCGGCGAGGTCGCCTCCAGCTCGACGTCCGTGACGAGCGTGCCGAGCACGACCCACGAGCCGTGGCTTCGCGTGATGAGCATCGTGTTCTTGCCGATGAAGCCGACGCCTGCTCGCTCCGCGCCCGCGCGATCGACGTGCTGGTTCTCGTCGACGAGCACGCGGTACGACCCGCCCAGTCTCCGACCGAGCGCGTCGAGCCGGTCGCGCAGGAGCGCGTAGTGGTCGCGCCAGGCGTACCGTGGCAGCCGTCCCTCGCCGGGGCGAGGCTCCGGGGCCGGCGCGTAGTAGCAGAGCGCCGCCGAGACGACTGTCCGCGCTCCGTCGAGCAGCGTCTCCGGGTGGCACGAGACCTCCGGCTGGGCCATCGTGAAGCGCATCGAGCCGAAGAGCCCCCGCGCGCGTCTCTCGCGGATGTGGCGCTCGGTGTCCTCATAGGGCGCGGCGGGCGCCGCCCCCACCGCGTCGAGCCCCAGCTCGTCCGCTACCCGCCGCAACTCCTCCAACGTCATGCGACGATGGTGCCATGCTCGCGGCGCGCATCCACGAGGACGGCGGCCCGGAGGTGCTTCGCGTCGAGGAGGTGCCGGATCCCGTTCCGGCCGCCGGCGAGGTTCTCGTTCGGATCCATGCCGCATCGCTCAACCACCTCGACGTGTGGGTGCGGCGGGGCCTCCCGTCGGTGCCGAAGCCGCGGATCCTCGGCGCCGACGGCGCAGGTGTCGTCGAGGCCCTCGGGGAGGGCGTGGACGGCCTCGAGGTCGGGCAGCGCGTCGTTCTCAACCCCGGGATCGAGCACGGCGCGACGATCACGGTCGTCGGCGAGCACTGCGACGGGACGCACGCAGAGCTGATCGCGATCGCCGCGGCACAGGTGTTCCCCCTCGACGAGTCACTCGGCTTCGAGGAGGCCGCCGCGTTCCCGCTCGTCTACGAGACGGCGTACCGGATGCTCGTCACCCGGGCGGCAGTGCGTGAAGGCGAGTGGGCGCTCATCTGGGGCATCGGCGGCGGGGTCTCCACCGCGGCCTTCGAGCTGTGCCGCGCGCTCGGCGTCCGCACGATCGTCACCTCGGGCAGCGACGAGAAGCTCGCCGCAGCGCGCGACTGGGGCGCCGACGTGGCGGTCAACCATGCCGAGGGCGACGTCGTCGCGGCGGTGAAGGAGGCAACGGGCAAGGGAGTCGACGTCGTCGTCGAGTCCGTCGGCGAGGCGACCTGGGCACGGTCGCTCGCCGCCGTGCGGCCCGCGGGGCGCGTCGTCGTCTGCGGCGCGACGAGTGGGCCGAACCCGCCGGCGCAGCTCCACCGCTTCTGGTGGAAACAGCTCGACGTCCTCGGCTCGACGATGGGGACGCGCGACGACTTCGTCGGCGCGTACGAGCTCGTTCGCAGCGGACGCGCTCGCGTCCACGTCGACCGCACCTATCCCCTGGCCGAGATCGCCGCAGCCCACGAGCGGCTCGAGGCCGGCGAGCAGCTCGGGAAGATCGTGCTCGTCATGCCGCGATCTGGCTCCTGACCGTTCTCGCCTGCCATTTCGCCCTCGAGGCACGATTCCGCTTAACCGTTCTACCCACTGCCATCCGACGGCGACCTTCTGAACCGGTATAACCCGAATATGACCGCATCCGACGCCTTCGACGAGTCGGTCGTCACCGCGCGGTCGCAACCTGCGCGGCGCGTCACGATCAAGGACATCGCGCGCGAGGCAGGCGTCTCGAAGGGCGCAGTCTCCTACGCACTCAACGACCGCCCCGGCCTCGCCGACGCGACCCGTGAACGCATCCTCCGGATCGCCGACGAGCTCGGCTGGCGGCCGAACAGCGCCGCCCGGTCGCTCTCGGCGTCGCGTGCCAACGCGTGCGGCCTCGTCCTCGCCCGGCCCGCGCGCACGCTCGCGGTGGAAGGGTTCTTCCCCGAGTTCCTCGCCGGGGTCGAGTCGGAGCTCTCCGCACGTTCGATCGCGCTCACCCTCCAGCTCGCAACCGATGTGGCCGCCGAGATCGCGGTCTACCGGCGCTGGTGGGCAGAGCACCGCGTCGACGGCGTGCTGCTCCTCGATCTCCGAGAGGACGATCCGAGGATCGACGCGCTGGCCGAGCTCGGCCTCCCCGCCGTCGTCGTCGGCGGACCCGTCGCGAAGGGTGGATTTCCCTCGGTCTGGCACGACGAGCGGGCCGCGGTCGTCGAGCTCGTCCGCTACCTCGCGGCGCTCGGTCACGAGCGGATCGCGCGCGTCGCCGGTGTCGTCGGCTTCCTGCACAGCACCACGCGGACGACGGCGTTCGAAGAGGTCGCCGCCGAGCTCGGTCTCGCCGCGCGCGTCATCCCGACCGACTACTCGCCCGAGAGTGGCGCGCGCGCCACGCGCGAGCTCCTCTCCGATCCACTGCCGCCAACGGCAATCGCGTACGACAGCGACGTGCTGGCCGTGGCGGGCTGCGGCGCAGCCCAGCAACTCGGCGTCTCCGTGCCCGATGACGTGTCGGTCGTGGCGTGGGACGACTCGCTGCTCTGCCAGGTCGTCCATCCGCCGATCACGACGCTGACGCGCGACATCGCGGAGTTCGGCGCCCTCGGCTCGCGGCAGCTCCTTGCCGTGATCGACGGCGCCCAGGTCGGTGACCTCGAGGCTCCCCGCGCGGTGCTCACACCGCGCGCCAGCACGGGGCAGGCAGCCGCGCGCCGGCGCCGCACGTCGGCTCGCTGAGCCGCCACGAGGCTACGGTCGTCGCTTAACCGTGTAATTGCCGCTTGACACTTAACCGTGTAAGTGATCTATTGCCGGGCATGCGGAGTCGACGGTGACCCCGGTGGCGGCCTCCCTCCCCTGGCTCGGCGTCAATTTCTGGTCGCGGGCGGGCGGGCCGCGGATGTGGTCGGAGCGCTACGACGCCGGCGTCGTGCGCGAAGAGCTCGCCGTACTCGTCGCGCACGGCCTCGACGTCACCCGGTCCTTCTGCTTCTGGCCGGACTTCGTCCCCGAGCCGGAGCAGCTCGACGACGCCGCCGCGGCGCGCTTCGCAGACTTCCTCGACGCCCACCTCGAGTCCGGGATGCGGACGATCCCGACCCTCCTGGTCGGTCACATGTCCGGGCAGAACTGGGATCCGCCGTGGCGCTCCGACCGCGACCTCTACCGCGACGTCTGGCTCGTCTCCCAGCAGGCGTGGCTCGCAGCGGAGCTCGCCCGGCGCTTCGGGCGCCACCCCGCGATCTGCGGCTGGCTCGTCTCGAACGAGATGCCGCTCTACGGCGGGTTGGCCACCGTCGACGAGATCACCGCCTGGGCACGGATCGTCGTCCAGGCGCTCAGGTCGGGTGGCGCCGACCAGCCGGTCTCGCTCGGCGACGGTGCCTGGGGCATCGAGGTCACGGGCGCCGACAACGGCTTCTCGCTCCGCGCGCTCGCCCCGCTCGTCGACTTCGTCGGCCCGCACTCGTACCCGATGCAGGACGACGAGCTGCGACAGGTGCTCTCCCCCGCCCTCGCCTGCGAGCTCGCAGGAGGGTTCGGCCTCCCGGTCGTGCTCGAGGAGTTCGGGGTCTCGTCCGACTTCGCCTCGAACGACAACGCCGCCGCGTACTACGGCCAGGTGCTCCACACGACGCTGCTCGCCGGCGCGCGCGGCTGGCTCGCCTGGTGCAACACCGATCTCGACGCGCTCCGGGAAGAGGATCCCTATCGGCACCACGTCTTCGAGCTCCACTTCGGGCTCACCGATGCAGCGGGCAGGCCGAAGGAGCAGCTCCGCGTGATGCGCGACTTCGCCGTGCTCGTGCGCGACCTCGCGGCCGACGGCTGGGAGCCCGAGCAGCCGTCGGTGGCGCTCCTCGTGCCCGAGCACTTCGAGCGCGAGCTGCCCTTCACCGAGCCGTCCTACCGCGAGGACATCCGGGATCACCTGCTCCAGGCGTATATCGCCGGGCGCGAGGCCGACCTGCCACTCGGGCTCGTCCGCGAGCGTGACGGGCTCCAGACCGACGCGCGCCTGATCCTCGCACCCTGCGCGAAGCTCCTCACCGGGCCTGGCCTCGAGCGCCTCCACGACCTCGTCCACGACGGCGCGACCCTGTACCTCTCGTACTTCGCCGGCAGCACGACGAATCAGCGCGGGCCGTGGCTCTCGTGGCTCCCCGAGCTCTTCGGCGTCGAGCACCGGCTCCGGTACGGGCTCGCCGACCCGATCGAAGACGACGAGCTCCAGCTCGAGCTGGTCGCGGACGTGGGCGAGCTGACGACCGGCACGCGGCTCTCCTTCGCCGTCGCCGGCGAGCGCTCGGGCCGTTCCCATCTCCCCATCGAGCCCGTCGGCGCGGAGGTCCTCGCGATCGACAGCTACGGCCGGCCCGCGCTCGTCCGCAACCGCGTCGGCGCAGGCCAGGCCGTCCTCTGCACCTATCCCCTCGAGCACCTCGCCGCCCGCACGCCCTGGGCGAACCCCGAGAACACGTGGCGCATCTACTCCGCGCTCGCGATGCTCGCCGGAGTGGAGCGCCGCGTGCGCGTCGACGACCCCCGCGTGCTTGCAGGGGTGTTGCACGGCGGCACGCGCGACACCCTCGTCTTCGTCAACTGTTCCCCGTCGGCAGTCTCGCTCGAGCCGACGGAGCCCGGCGTCGCAGCAGGCCGCACCTGGCCGCTCGTCGTCCACCCCTCGGGCACGGCCACGCTGACGCTCGAGCATCCGTCCGACGGCGTCCCGTTGCCGCCGCTCGTCCTCGCGGCCTCGGCGCTGACGAAAGGGGGGATGCCGACGTCTACACGATGACCGACGCCTCGAGACCCCGGGGCACGCGCCGCGTGCCGACGGCTCGACGATCGAGCCGCAGCCCCACACGATCAGGAGGAACATGGAAATGGCAGTCGAGAGGAAGAAGGCCACCGTCGCCCTCGGCGTGGTCACTCTCGTCGCAGCGCTCGCGCTCTCGACGCTCACGGTGAGCGCTGGCGCGTCGCCGAGCAGCTCGACCGCTCTGCCGCGCGCGGCGACGCTCTACACATCCGGAACGGCCTGGGGGCCGTTCACGAACTTCAACCCGCTCCGCTCCGGCTATGCGACCGGTGTGCTGGGCCTTCTGTACGAGACGCTCTTCCGCTACGACCCGCTGAAGGACAAGTTCATCCCCTGGCTCGCGACGAACGGCCGTTGGGCCGGCTCGACGTACGTCCTCACCGTTCGCCGCGGGGTGACATGGAACGACGGCAAGCCTCTCACCGCCGCGGACGTGAAGTTCACGTTCGAGACGGGCAAGCTCGACGGTTCCGAGATCTCGACGCTGTGGAAGACGGGCCTCACGTCGGTCACGACCAAGGCCAACGTCGTCAGCTTCGCGTTCAAGGGCACGCCGAACTACCAGGACTGGGACTTCCGGCTCTACTCGGTGCCGATCGTCCCTCGTCACATCTGGTCGGGGTACAGCGCGAAGGACATCACCACCGGCAACGCCGACGAGACCGCCAAGATGGTCGGCACGGGCCCCTTCAAGTACGGAGCCGGCAAGGGCTCCTCGCAGACGCTCCAGTGGGATCGCCGTGAGGGCTGGTGGGCGACGAAGGCGCTCGGGATGCGGATGCCGATGAAGCACATCGTCGACATCCACAACACGCAGAACACCGCGTCGCTGCAGAACTTCCTGCAGAACAAGATCGACCTCTCGAACAACTTCTTCCCCGGGGTCGACAAGGTGATCGGTGGCAAGGTCGCCACCTACTACAAGCAGGCGCCGTACATGCTCGCGGCGAACACCGCGTGGCTCGTCCCCAACACGACGAAGAAGCCGCTCAACGACAAGGTGTTCCGGCGCGCGCTCGCGACGTCGATCAACATCGACCGGATCGTCAAGGACGACTACGGCAACATCGTCTCGAAGGCGAACCCGACCGGCCTCCTGCCCACGTGGGGCAAGTGGATTGACCAGGCGCAGGTCAAGAAGCTCGGGTTCAGCTACAGCGTCACCCGGGCGAAGGCGCTGCTCGCCGGTGCCGGGTACCGCGACACGAACGGCGACGGGTTCGTCGAGAACAAGGACGGGTCGTCGATCAACCTGCGCATCATCGTCCCGAACGGCTGGTCCGACTGGATGACCGCGATCCAGATGATCGCCGACAGCGCGAAGGACGCCGGGATCCGGCTGACGCCGGCCTACCCCGACTTCAACGGGCTCGTCGACGAGCGGAACAGCGGGAAGTTCGACCTCGTCATCAACAACGAGAAGCAGATCGGCAACACCGCGTACACGTACTACGACTACCTGTTCCACCTGCCGATCGCGGACAGCCAGACGTTCGCCAACTTCTCGCGCTTCACCGAGGCGGGCGCCAAGCCATGGGCGCTGACGCTGAAGCTCAACAAGACGCGGGCGACCGACGTCAAGAAGGCGAAGGCGATCCACGCGCAGATCCAGAAGGTGATCCTCGAGGATCTTCCCGCGATCCCGCTCTGGTACAACGGGATGTGGTCGCAGTACAACACCAGCGTGTGGACGAGCTTCCCGGCTGCGGGCACCAAGGCGCAGTTCACGCCCACCGTCTGGAACGGCTACCTCAACATGACGGGCATCGACGCCCTCGCCAGCCTCAAGCTGAAGAAGACGTAGCGCACGTCGTGCCCTCCCCCTCCCCGTGGCTCGGGCAGCGCTCCTGCGGGAGCGCTGTCCGGGCCGCGAGGCGCAGCGATCGTTCCAACCAGACCGAACACCCGGAGCCCGCGTGACCCGCTACCTCGCCCGCAAGCTCGCCCTCTACCTCACGACGTTCTTCGTCGCGGTGACGATCGACTGGGCGATCCCTCGGCTCATGCCCGGCGACCCGGTGCAGGGGCTCATCGCGCGTCTGCGGGCCGACTCCACCGCGTCGCAGGAGCTCGAGGGGTACTTCACCCGCTCGTTTGGCCTCGATCGGCCGCTCTGGCAGCAGTACCTCGACTTCTGGCGCGGCCTCTTCAACGGAGACCTCGGGCAGAGCATCACCTACGTCGGCTCCT
>Ga0190275_10002641_pt1 | contig 12823 bp, 12 predicted proteins | sample Popmic550T_FD_133745 | JGI IMG/M metagenome (GOLD analysis project Ga0190275, IMG submission 133745) | Populus adjacent soil microbial communities from riparian zone of Yellowstone River, Montana, USA - 550 T | ecosystem: Environmental > Terrestrial > Soil > Riparian zone > Trees stand | place... | reverse complement strand
GCTTTCCGCGCCGTGAAGCTCGGTTTATCGGTAGCCATGGTCGAGAAGGACAAGGTCGGCGGCACCTGCCTCCACCGCGGGTGCATCCCCACCAAGGCTCTTCTGCATGCTGCTGAGTTCGTCGACGAGATTAGGGGCGCAGGCGACTTCGGGATCCTGGTGCAGGAACCACAGGTGGACTGGAGCAAGGTCCTCAGCTTCAAGGACTCGGTAGTCGGTCGTATGTACAAGGGCCTTTCAGGTCTGGTCACGAAGAAGAAGATCGAGCTTCTCGAGGGCGACGGCCGTCTGATCGATGCGAAGACCGTGTCCGTGAAGACGTCCGACGGCGAGCGAGCGGTTTCCGCCGAGAAGGGAGTCATCCTCGCCCCCGGAGCTTTCCCGCGCGATCTGCCCTTCATCGAGGCCGACGGTGACCGGGTTCACAACTCGAACCACGGGCTCGTTGCAGAGGACATCCCTTCGTCGATCGTGATCGTCGGCGGGAACTACATCGGTCTCGAGTTCGCAAGCGTCTACAGATCCTTCGGTGCGGATGTGACCGTGATCGAGATGTTGCCGAAGATCGCACCGGCGGAAGACGACGATGTCTCGGAGGCCTTGCTCAAGCTCTTACAACGCCGGGGCATCAAGTTCCACCTCGGGATCAGTGTCACCGGCGCGAAGCCGTCCGATCACGGGATCGATGTCGAGATCGAGAAGCAGGGAAAGACCGAGGTGCTGTCCGCTGACCGGATGTTCGTCGCGATCGGACGGGCTCCCCGGACGGATGGGATCGGCCTCGAAGACATCGGTGTTACGACCGAGAAGGGCTACATCGTCACGGACGCAAACTTCCGGACGTCCGTCGAAGGTGTCTATGCGATCGGCGACGCGATCCACATCCCCGAGTTCGGTCCTCATCTCCAACTCGCGCACGTGGCGTTTATCGAAGGGATGAAGGTCGCCGAACGTCTAGCCGGCGAGGATCCTGCGCCGGTCGATTACCGAAACATCCCTCATGTCATCTACACGCACCCCGAAGTCGCCGCAGTCGGCCTAACGGAGCAACAGGCTCGCGACGCCGGCATGGATGTTGTAACCGCTCGGTATCCGTTCGCGGCCAACGCACGCGCTCTGATGCTCGGGGGCGGGCAGGGATTCGTGAAGACGATCGCCGAGAAAGACGGTGCCGTCGTCGGAGTCCACGTGATCGGGAACCGCGCTTCGGATCTCATCACAGAAGCTCAGCTCGTGACCTCGTGGGAGGCCTACCCCTCGGAGCTCGGTGAGTTGATCCATCCCCATCCGACGTTGTCCGAAGCGATCGGGGAGACATTCCTCGAACTGGCGGGCAAGCCCCTTCACCACTAGTGGCGCCGGCGGAGAAGGACCATTCGGCAACGCCTCTCTCCAAGAAGTTCGGCATCAAGGTCGATTCACGCGTGATGTCGCTGGGCGCGCCACGCTCGTTCCCCAAGCTGTTGGGCAAGCTTCCCCGTGGCGCGAAGTTGACGAACTGGGAAGAGGAAGCCGACGTCATCGTCCTGTTCACCCAGAAACGGTCGGACCTCCGGAAGTGGTTCTCCAACGCGAAGAAGAGCCTCGAACCGTCGGGTCGGCTCTGGGTCGCCTACCCCAAGAAAACATCCAAGCTACCCACCGATCTGACCTTCGAGGTGGTTCAGGAACTGGGCCTCCAGGCCGGTCTGGTCGACAACAAGTCATGCGCGATCGATGACGATTGGTCCGGAGTGCAGTTCGTCTATCGTCTGAAAGACCGTCCCAAGACCCGCTAACCACAGGCTTGCGCCCCATCGAAAGGGTTGCAAGCGGAGCGGTACTCTTGGGCTCAGACTCACCACAGAACATCCCACCGTTCGCTAGAACACTCAAGGGGGAGGGGTTCGACCGCATGGGAACCGAGATCAAGATGCCGCAACTCGGCGAAACGGTCGTCGAAGGCACGATCACGAAGTGGCTCAAGCAAGAGGGAGACCAGATCGCCGAGGACGACCTCCTCGTCGAGATCTCTACCGACAAGGTGGACTCCGAGGTTCCTTCATCCGCATCCGGGACCCTGCAGAAGATCCTCGTTCAAGAAGGCGAGACCGTGAAGGTCGGCACTCCGCTCGCGATCATCGGTGAAGAGGGCGAATCGAGTGGCGATTCTGGTGGAGGCGAAGAGGCCGCTGCCGAGTCCTCCGAACAACCCGAGGCCGAGGAGAAGCAACCCCAGTCCGAAGATGAGGGAGCCGCCCCCAAGGAGCAGCCGACCGAGGAGCAGGAAGAGGGTCAGGCCGCAGAAAAGAAAGAACAGCCGGAGCAGAAGCAAGAGGCCCCCAAGGAAGACAAACAAGAGGGGGGCCAGAGCGCCAAGCAGGAGCCGCCCGGTGAGCGCGGGCGTCCCGGCGACACTTCCAAGCGAGGCATCATCTCGCCGCTCGTGCGCAGACTCGCCGACGAGCACCAGGTCGATCTGAACGAAGTCGAAGGCACCGGCACCGGCGGTCGCATACGCAAGCAGGATGTCCTCCGGTTCGTCGAAGAGCGCAAAGCGCGGCCCGCGGCGAGAGCGACCGGCTCGGCCCAACCGGCACCCGAACGCGAACCGGAGCGTGTGCCCGAGGAGAAGCCGGCCCCCGCCGCGGCATCGACGGGAGCCCGCGAGGAGCTCGTCCCGTGGTCCAACATCCGCCGCCGCACGGCCGAGCACATGGTTGCCTCGGCGCGCGAAACGGCTCGGGCGTGGAATGCGGTTGAAGCCGACTGGACGAAGATCGCCGACCTGCGAGCCGGCGTTAAGGACAAGTTCAAGCAGGTCGAAGGCTTCAGCCTGACTTACATGCCGTTCCTGGCGAAGTGCATCTGCGACACGTTGCTCGAGATGCCGGAGGTTAACGCCACCTACGACGAGGAGAACCAAGCGAACCTCGTCAAGCGCTACGTCAACCTGGGCATCGCCGTTGCACTAGACGGCGGCGGGTTGATCGTCCCGGTGATCAAGGGTGCCGACGAGAAGAACCTCGTCGGTCTCGCTCGAGCCGTGAACGACCTTGCCACCCGCGCCCGCAGCAAGAAGCTGTCCCCCGACGACCTCACGCAGGGAACCTTCACGATCACGAACCCCGGCCCCTTCGGGTCGATCATCTCGGTCCCCATCATCCCGAGAGGCCAGACGGCGATCCTCGGGTTCGAAGCGATCACGAAACGTGTCGTCGTTACGGATGACGACGCGATCGCGATCCGTCAGATGGGTTTCCTGTCGATGTCGTGGGACCACCGCACGATCGACGGCGCCGAGGCGGCCAAGTACCTCGCTCGCCTGCGGGAGCGTATCGAGACGACCGACTTCTCCTCCGAACTGGCCCAGTACGAGTAGATGCCTGCACCCGAGATAGTCACCGCATCCTGGTTCGGCACAGTCGAGTACGCGGCCTCGTGGTCGTGGCAGCGCGAGTTGTATCTGGCTCGACTGGATGGGGACACGAACGACTGCTTGATGTTGCTCGAGCATCCACCGACGTACACCCTCGGACGCAGAGCGATCGAGAAGGACCTCGTTTACAACGAGAACCAGCGGGCGGCACGGGGCATCTCCCTGTACAACGTCGACCGGGGGGGCCGCGCCACGTATCACGGCCCCGGTCAGTTGGTCGGGTATCCGATCCTCGCTCTCGGCGAGCGTTACGACGTCCTGAACTACCTGAGGAAGCTCGAGGAAGTCGTGATCCGGACGGCTGCCGATCTGGGCGTCGAGGCATGCCGGGACGAAGAGCACAACACCGGGGTGTGGGTCGGGAACAACAAGATCGGGGCGATCGGCGTCAAGATCACCCGCGGCATCACGATGCATGGCTTCGCCTTCAACGTCTCCACCGATCTCTCCATGTTCGAGGGGATCGTCCCCTGCGGGCTCCAGGATCGTTGGGTCACTTCCGTGATGAACGAGACCGGGCGTTCCCACACCGTGAAGGAGGTCGGAGCTCTCGCGGCGAAGCACTTATGTGACGTTTTCGAACGATCTCTCGTGTGGACCCATCCACGGGCACTTCTCTCGTCCGACCGGACGCTGGTGCTGCAAGACTGATTTTTCAAGTCTCAAGGAGGAGACATGGCGAAGAAGGACCAGCACACCGAGCTGGGCTTGAAAGAAGAAGACCTGCTCTCGATGCACCGATACATGCTTCTCGCGAGGTTCTGCGACGAGAAGCAGTGGGGCTTGAACCGCCAGGGGAAGGCTCCGTTCGTGGTGCCCGTTTCTGGGCATGAAGGCGCGCAGGTCGGATCCGGGTGGGCGTTCGAGATCGGCAAGGACGTGTTCTGCCCCTACTACCGGGACCTAGCCCTCGTCATGGTCGCCGGGTTCACCGCCAAAGATGTCTTCCTCGGACTGTTCGGTAAGAAGGACGACCCTTCGTCGGGTGGGCGACAGATGCCGGCTCACTGGGGTTCCAAGCGCAGAAACATCATCACCGGGTCGTCACCCATCGCCACGCAGTGTCTCCACGCAGCCGGGATCGCTTACTCCAAGAAGTTGAAGCGGTCCGATTCGGTGGTTGGGACGTGGTTCGGAGAGGGAGGAACCTCCGAGGGTGATTGGCACGGCGCGATGAACTTCGCCGGCATCCACAAGCTTCCGATGGTTTTCGTGTGCGAGAACAACCAGTACGCGATCTCCGTGCCTGAGGCCAAGCAGGTCGCCGGGTCGGTGCATGGCCGTGCGCAGGGTTACGGCATGCCGGGCATCGTTGGCGACGGCAACGACGTCCTCGAGGCCTATCGGCTGACGAAGGAAGCGGTCGATCGGGCTCGAGCAGGCGAGGGCCCATCGTTGATAGAGCTGCGCACCTATCGCTATTACTCGCATACTTCGGACGACGACGATCGGACCTATCGGTCACGCGAAGAGGTCGAGGAGTGGCGCAAGAAAGACCCGATCTCCCGTTTCGAGAAGTACTTGCGCTCGGTCGACATCGTCGATGACAAGAAGATCGAAGAGATGAAAGAGAAGGCGAAGGCAGAAGTGAACGATGGAGCGAAGGCGGCCGAGGAAGCCGACTTCCCCGACGTTGCGACGGCGGCTACAAACGTCTATGCGAACTTCGATGTTCTGGAAGGGGGTCGGTAACCGTGACTGAGAAGAACGTAGTCCAGGCGATCCACGACACCCTTTGGGACGAGATGAAGCGCGACGACCGAGTCGTTGTACTGGGCGAGGACGTCGGTGCCCGCGGAGGAGTTTTCCGGGTGACGATGGGCTTCTTGAAAGAGTTCGGCGAGGAGCGCGTGCTCGACACCCCGCTGGACGAGTGCCTGATCGCGGGCGTTGCGATCGGTATGGCGATCGACGGTCTGATCCCGGTGGCAGAGATGCAGTTCGCAGACTTCAGCTTCCCCGGCTTCAACCAGATCGTTCAGGAGGCGGCCCGCATCCGGTACCGCTCCAACGGTGACTTCTCGGCCCCCCTGGTTTTCCGTGCACCTTGGGGCGGTGGAGTTCACGGGGCGCTCTATCACTCGCAGTCGGTCGAAGCGTTCTACGCGCACGTGCCCGGCCTGAAGGTGGTCGTCCCGTCGACGCCCTACGACGCCAAAGGCATGCTGATCGAGGCGATGGAAGATCCAGACCCGGTCATCTATCTAGAGCACAAGAAGACCTACCGACTGATCAAAGGCGAGGTGCCCGACGAGCGATACAGCGTGCCGCTGGGCAAAGCCGTGGTGCGCCGCGAGGGCACCGATCTAACGGTCGTGTCGTACGGGCTGATGCATCACCTGGCTCTGGAAGCAGCCGAACGCCTGGCCGCCGACGGGATCCAGGTCGAGGTCATCGACCTACGCAGCATCTATCCACTGGACATGGATACCGTTCTCGAGTCGGTCGGCAAGACCAACAAGGTGATGGTCGTTTACGAAGACAACAAGTTCCTCGGTGTGGGGGCCGAAGTCTCCGCTCAGATCGCTGAGAAGGCGTTGTTCGAGCTCGACGGTCCCGTTGTTCGCATCGGCGGTCCCCACGTTCCTGCGATGCCTTATGCACCGACGCTGGAGCACTGGTTCCTGCCCGACGCCGACCGGTTGGAGCAGGAGATGCGCAAGCTCGCAGAGTTCTGATGGCTGAGGTCATCGTTACGAAGATCAAGACTCGTGAGCAGATAGAGCGGGATCTTCGACGCGGGACCAAGATCGATGCAGCTCCCGGACCCGACGCAGCGAGGCCTCAGCGCCGCCCGGAATGGTTGAAGGTCAGGGTCCAGCAGGGAGAGAACTTCACTGAGCTGCGCAACATCATGCGCGAGCGCGGCCTCCACACGGTTTGCGAGGAGGCCGCTTGTCCGAACATCTACGAGTGCTGGGAAGCGCGGGAGGCCACGTTTTTGTTGTGCGGCGACCTGTGTACCCGTCGATGCGGCTTCTGCGATGTCATGACGGCCAAACCGCAGCCGCTCGATGCCGAGGAACCGGCCAAGATCGCCGAGGCCGTCCGGCTCATGGGCCTCAAGTTCGCCGTGATCACGGGTGTCGCCCGCGACGACATGGAAGACGGTGCATCGGCACACTGGGCCGCGACCGTGCGCGCCGTTCGGGCCGAGATGCCGGATTGCGGCATCGAGGTCCTCATCCCGGACTTCAAGGGCCGCAAGGAGCACCCGCGAGACTCACTTGCTCGCGTGATTGACACGAAACCCGATGTCTTGGCGCATAACCTCGAAACCGTGGAACGACTGCACCCGAGCATCCGCCCCGGCTTCGGCTACCGCGACAGCCTCGAGCTCCTTCGCTGGGCTAAAGAGCTGCGCGCCGACCAAGTGACGAAGTCGAATCTCATCGTCGGTATGGGCGAAACCGAGGCCGAGGTGCGCCGGTCGATGAGCGACCTCCGCGAGGTGGGTTGCGACGTTTTGACGATCGGCCAGTACCTGCAGCCGAGTGTTTCGTGGCACCTGCCGGTCGATAGGTGGGTCCACCCAGACGAGTTCGCACGGTTCAAGGAGTACGGGGAATCGGAGCTCGGCTATGCCTGGGTTGAATCGGGTCCCCTCGTCCGCTCCAGCTATCACGCCGGCAAGCAATACCGCAGCGCCTCCGCCCGTCTGAAAAAGAACGCCTAGCGCGTATGCGACGAGGTTTCGTCCTCGCCATGATCGCCCTAGTGGTGGTGGCGATTGCGGGGGGTGTCATCGCCTACCGTGCCCTGGACGTCCGAACCAAGTTCGACACCGCCGTCGAAGGCGTTCGGGACGCGCTCAAGGAGCCCCGGCGCGACAACTGCGGCGACAAGGTTCCCTTCCGCCCCGACGCGCCACCGAAAGGCTGGAGAAAGATCCCCCAGTGCGGTTCACCCGAGCGCGTGGGCGGCGTGGTCGATAAAGGACGGGCCCGGACACAAGCCATCGGGTTCTTCGACGCGGGCGAGGGCTTCGTCTACGTGATCAAAGGCGATTTCGCCTTCTCTCAGAACAACAAGAAGAGGATCAAGGTCCTCAAGCGATCTGCCACCTTGGGCGACATCCACAACGGTTACTCGGTGAGGCTCGTCTTCAAAGGCGAGCGGTGGACCTTGGTCGCGTACATCGGGACGCAACCCCGCAAGAATTTCGAGGCGTTCGCGACCAGTCTCGTAAAGGGCTAGAAGCGGCTCTTCGCTTTGCCGGCGGTAACCCATCTCTGGGCGCTGCAATCGGGCTTTAGGACATAGATGGCGCGGCCCCCGAAATGATCGCGGGGAGAGAACCTCAATGGGGGCATGATCCCGGTCTTCACTCGACGAGCCCGTTCCGTCCGGTTCGCGAACCGACCTCGGGTGAGTTTGCGTCCCGCTCGCTCCAGCAGCTTGGCGAGGTGCCGCGAAGTTGCCCAACCCAACCAGGAGATGTTGTCGCCCTGGCTCTCGTAGATCTCGCGCATAGCGCGGGAGTAGTTCGGATCGAACCTGTCCCGGTTCACGAAGGCGGGAAGGGGTGAGAAGAATCTCGCTCCGGAGATCGCCTGGTTTCCCTCACATCCGATCTTTGCGATCTCGTCGCTCGCCGTCGCCGTGATCCCGATACCGGTCCACCGTGGGTGGTAATCCTGCGAGTCGGCTGCCTTCAGTAGTTGAAGGAAGAAGGTCGACCGCACGAGCACGAACACGTTTTCGACCCCGGCGAGCTTCAGCTCCTGGATGATCGCCTGAGCTTCGCTACTACTTGCGTTCTTATTCACCGCCCTGTCGTAGTCGACGGTGGCCCGCTTTCCATCCATCGCGTCCACGAAGGCCGCATGTGAGTCCTGGTAGTTGGGGGAATCGTGTCGCACCATCCCGTTGCTCCTTCGCTTCGCTGCGAGGCGTTCGACGAGGAACTCGGCCAGCAAACGAGACTGGGCGGGCCATGTCATCGAGAAAGCGAAATAGTTGGGGAGACGCTTAACGCCTCTCTGCATCTGACCCAAAGCGACGTACGGAACGTCGACCGAGGCCGCGTAACGAGCACACGCTTGAGTTTGATCCTTCCCGTCAGGGTTCATCAGCCCGCTCAACAGGAAGACTTCGTCCTTCTCGACCATCTCCTTGCAGACGGCAACGGCTTGCGACGGGTTGGAGTTGTCGTTGTTCAGCACGACGTCGACATGGCGTCCATTGATCGGCTTCTCCTTCGATCGTCGCCACCGCCAGTAGATGTCGGCGCCCTGTTGCGCGGTGTCACTCGGTACGGGAGCCGCGCCGGTCAGGGGCGTGTGGATGCCGATCTTTATCGTGCGTCGGCCGACACCAGCTGCGTTAACGGTCGGGATAAGGAGGCTCGCGCCCACACTTACGGCGAGCAGAGAGCTCAACCACTGAGATGTGCGTTTCAGCCGCATTCCGTCCTCCCTCACCTAACTTAACGTTTCGGCATGAGGACCGGTCGGTGCTTTGTCGCTCTGCTGGGAGCACTCGTCGCCTGTGGCGGAGGAAACAACGGAGGCCCCGCGGTGTCTAGGCCCTGCCCTGAACCCGCCCCGACCAGCGGGTCGGCAGCCTTCCTGAAGGAATTCCCTCTCGAGGACTGGGGCGTCCTAACTGGGTTCGAATCCAAGGGCAAGGCGGCGACCGCCACAGTCGTTTCTGAGGAGTCGGTCGTCGAGCTCCATCCACAGATCGCCCGGACGGTGATCGACAGCAAGTACAAGATCGTTGGTGCCGATAACGAAGGCTTCGAGTCCGAGATCTATTTCTCATTCCGTGGCGCCTTCGCCGGCGCCTTCCGACTGCGGGAAGGACCTTGCGAAGGACAGGTAACCGTGCGGCTCGTCTTTGCCCTGAGACCGGCTCCGTCCCCCGCCCGCCCGGAGTCATAGCATCAAGCTACTCATGTCATTCACCGAGCGCGACCGGCAGACTTTCGATGCGCTAGCTCAAGCCCTGTTGCCGGAAGGACATGGTCTCCCGGGCGCGGCCTCCGTGAAGGTGGCCGACACGCTGTTTGCGAGAGCCGAGTCCTGGGAGCCGAGCGTCAAGGATGGTGTCCGGTGGCTGCTTCGTGCCTGGGAGTACTCCCCGCTGCTCTCCAAGTACCGGCGCCGGTTCACGCGCCTTACTCCGGAAGAGCGCAGCGAGTGGACCGAACGCTGTTATCGCTCGCGCATCACTGCCAAGCGTTTGCAAGTAACTGCCCTGAAACAACTGGTTTTTCTCGAGTGGGCCTCCAGTTCCCAGATCGAAGATGATCTCGGCTACGACTATCGATGCCGCCGCGACAACGACGTGCACGGAACCGCCCGTCCCGTCATCGTTGAACGTTCGCCGGCTCTCCCTCCTCCTCCAGAGCCCCGCGATTACCACCGGCCGGGCCCGGCGATAGCGCGCGGCACCATCCCCGTTCCGCTCACGGCTATCAGAGAGCACCGACCGGTCCCCGCGGATGACCACCGCTTGGTCACCCAATCGTGGCCGGAGATCCCCGACGGGTTCGTAACGAAAGTGGATGCCGTGATCATCGGTTCCGGTGCCGGCGGCGCCGTTGCGGCCACGTACCTTGCGGAAGCGGGACTCAGCGTGATCGTTCTCGAGGAGGGCGAGCACGTCACGGCCGCCGATTTCGAAGGCCCGATGTTCGGCCGGCTGCAGCGGTTCTGCCGTGACAACGGAACGACCCAGGTGCTGGGTAACCCTCCGATACCGCTCCCACTGGGCAAGGTGGTGGGCGGCACCACGGTCGTCAACTCCGGGACGTGCTTCCGTGCCCCCGACCGAGTGCTCGACCGGTGGGCGGGGGAGTTCGGCGTCGAAGGGGCGCGCCTGGACGAGCTGGGCGGTCACTACGCGCCGCTCGAGGACTTCCTCAACGTCCGCCCGGTTCCATGGGAACTGCTGGGGCCAAACGGGATGGCCGCTCACAGAGGCGCCGTGGCGCTCGGCTATTCGGGTGGTCCCTTGTTGCGCAACATCGCCGATTGCCACGGTTGCGGTCAGTGCGCATTCGGATGTCCGACGAACGCGAAGCAGGCGATGCACATCTCGTATCTACCGAAGGCGCAGAGAGCCGGAGCCCAGGTGTTCTCGCGCTGCCGTGTCGATCGCATCGAAGTGGAGGGCGGCACCGCGCGCGGGGTCAGTGCCTCCCTTCTGTCATCGGCAGGTCGCAAGCAAGGAACCGCCCGGATCTTCGGTGACCACGTTCTGGTTTGTGCCGGAGCGATCCAGTCACCCGCGTTGTTGCACAAGAGCGGGATCCCCGATCCCAGCGGTCAGACCGGTCGCAACTTGCGGATCCATCCGGCCACCGGCGTGGGTGGGATGTTCACGGATGAGATCTACAACTGGAAGGGAACGCTTCAGAGCTATTACATCGATCAGTTCTTCGATTCCCACGAGTTGATGTTCGAGGCGACGACGACGATCCCGAGCATCGGTGCCGGGTCGCTCCCTGGCATCGGCAGGCAAGCGATCGAAGAGATGACCAACTTCCCGAACCTCGCGACCCTCGGCTTCTACGTCTCGGACACATCGAAAGGGAGGGTCCGCGTTCTTCCCGGGGGCCGCGTGGTTCCCACATACCGTCTGAACGCCCTGGATGCTCGACGGATGGTTATGGGACTGAGCGTTGCTGCGGAGGTGTTGCTCGAGGCGGGAGCCCAGCGGGTCCTTCCCGGCATCCCGGGACTCGATTGGATATCGGCTCGCGCCGATCTCGAACAGCTTCGCGAGCGACACGTCAAGCCTCATCACCTCAAGTTGACCGCGTTCCATCCCATGGGCACCGTGAGGATGGGGGCCGATCCCGCGCATGCCGTGGTCGACTCGTTCGGCCGGCATCACGCGGTCGACCGGCTGTGGGTTGGGGATGCGAGTACGTTTCCGAGTTGCGTCGGTGTCAACCCACAGATGACGATCATGGCCTTCGCGAAGCGAACGGCCGAGCACATCGCGGCGAAGTACTAGGGCAGGAAGAGGAGGGAAAGATATGGAGCTTCGAGGGACTAACTGCGTTCTGACGGGAGCGTCGCGGGGCATCGGCGTCGTGCTGGCCGATCAACTGGCGCGTCGAGGTGTGAACCTCGCGCTGGCCGCACGCGGTGCTAAGGATCTGGAGGAGACCGCGGAAAGGGTCCGTCATCGCGGGATCAAGGCTGTGGCGATCCCTACGGATGTTTCGGTCCGGGGCGACCTCGAAGCCTTAGTAGGGAAGGCAACTGCCGAGCTCGGCCAGATCGACATCCTGATCAATAACGCCGGGATAGAGCATTACCGCGACTTCCATACCGCCGATCCCGACGAGATCGAGAAGATCTTCATGGTCAACGTGATCGCAGCCGAGGTGTTGACCCGCCTGGTTCTTCCCGACATGGTCGAACGGAAGAGCGGGCACATCGTGAACATCGCTTCGGTTGCCGGTAAGACGGCCGTTCCCTACAACGTCGTGTACTCGTCGACGAAGCACGCGCTCGTTGGTTTCTCGTGGTCGTTGCGCGAAGAGCTCAAGCCGCGAGGTGTTGGTGTGTCGGTTGTCTGCCCCGGTTTCGTATCGGACTCCGGGATGTTCGCCGACTGGAGCAAAGGACTGAAGACGCCCGGTTTCGTTCAAGCGGTCTCACCGCAGAAGGTTGCAGAGGCGACGCTCAAGGCGATCGAAAAGGACTTGCCCGAGGTCATCGTCGCAAAAGGGCTAACGAAGGTCGTCGACGTCTTCCACGCACTGTCTCCAAAGCTCACAACGGGGATCGGGCGGAAAACGGGCACGTACAAGTTCCTTGCGTCGGCTAAGGACGCCGAATTCAAGTCCTAACGAGACTGATCGCAGCTGCCGTGTTGCTGGGTTCGCTCGCCTCCTGCGACTCGAATGGTGGAGCGGCTCAGGTGCCCGCGGAATGTGGTTTGCCTACCCCCGATAGAGACGTCGATGTCCAGCTGGTCCCAGCCGAGTTCCTTCTGGCGGATGCAGAAGTAACGAAAGCCCAGAAGACGAAGGAGCGACTGACGATCGCGCTGAACAATCCTCACTCCGTGGAGGAGTCGTTCGTCGACTACAAGAGGATCATGCAGGGCAGCGATTACGCGATCGTGGGGGAGGACAACGAGGGGTTCGAGGCCGAGATCTACCTGAAGAAAGGCAAGGAGCTAGGGGCGATCCAGATCCGTTCCTCCCGGTGCCCGGACGCAACGGTTGTATTCCTCAACTTCGTGCGAACGTGAATCGGACATTCTTCTATGGCTCCCGAAATCGAGCTAGGCCCCGTTATCATCGTGAGCCGGATACCAGCTACGGGAGGAATGAACCGACATGACGTACGTCATCGCTGAGCCCTGCATCGGCGTCAAAGACCGGGCGTGCGTCGACGAATGCCCGGTCGACTGCATCTACGAAGGCGAAGACCAGCT
>Ga0190275_10002640_pt1 | contig 12824 bp, 11 predicted proteins | sample Popmic550T_FD_133745 | JGI IMG/M metagenome (GOLD analysis project Ga0190275, IMG submission 133745) | Populus adjacent soil microbial communities from riparian zone of Yellowstone River, Montana, USA - 550 T | ecosystem: Environmental > Terrestrial > Soil > Riparian zone > Trees stand | place... | reverse complement strand
TCCTCGATCAGCGGCAGCTGCCACCGGGGGAGCTGCTCGATGGGAGGGGTTCCATTGGGGCTGTAGAGTGCCTCGAGGAGGAAGGTGCCACCGGCGAGCGCCACCAGGTTGATGGCCATGCCGGAGACGACCTGGTCCGAGCGCCAGCGGATGCTCAGGTAGCCGTGGACCGAGGCGAGCCCGGCGCCCGCCACCATTCCCACCACCACGGCCAGGGGCGTGGGCATGGAGAGGGCCGCCACCGCGGCGACGAAGGCCCCGGCGCGCATCTGCCCCTCCACGCCGACGTTCACCACGCCCGCGCGCTCGGAGAGCACACCTCCCAGGGTGGCGAAGATGAGCGCGGGGGCCGCATCCAGGGTGGAGAAGAGGAGCGCCTCGAGGATCTCAAGCACGGGGCACCTCGGTGGAGGCAGGCTGGGCCCGGCGCCGCTTCAGCAGCGCCAGCCACACCAGGCGGCCCGCGACGAAGAGGAGCGCCAGGCCTTGGATGAGCTCCGGGAAGCTCTTGTGCACCCCCAGCAGCTGCATCCGAGTGCCGCCGGCGCGGAGGATCCCGAAGAAGAGCGCCGTCACCGTCGCCCCCAGCGGGTTGTTGTTGCCGATGAGCGCGATAGCGATGCCGTCGAAGCCGTAGGGTGCCGCGAGCGCTCCGGGGTAGCGGTACTCGGTGCCCAGCACGAGCACGGCACCCGCCATTCCCGCCAGCGCGCCAGACAGGGCCATGGCCTCGGCCGCACGCTGCTTCACGGAGATGCCCGCGGCGCGTGCCGCCTCCGGGCCCAGGCCGGCCGCCTGAGTCTCGAAGCCCTGCCGCGTCCGGGTGAGCCACACCCAGACGAGCAGCGCCACGGCCAGCGCCACCACGAAGCCCAGGTTGAGGCGAGAGATGTCTCCCAGCAGCCGGGGGAACTGCGCGGAGGGGTGGATCTCCGCGGTACCGGCCACGGAGTGTCCACCCGTGGCCACCGCGCGCAGCGGGCCCACCGCGAGCCAGTTGTCCACCAGGCTCACCGCCACCCAGTTGAGCATGATGGTGGAGATGACCTCGTGGACGCCGCGCCACAGCTTGAGCGCGGCGGCGATCAGCGCCCACGCCGCCCCCGTCACCGCGGCGGCCAGGATCGCCAGGGGGATGTGCACGACGGAGGGCGCGGTGAGCTGTGCGCCCACCACCGCTGCTGCCACGGCGCCCACCACCATCTGCCCCTGCGCACCGATGTTGAACAGGCCGGCCTTGAAGGCCACCGCCACCGACAGGCCGGTGAGGATCAGCAGGGCCGCCTTGCCCGCGGCCTCGCCCAGCGGCCGGGCCAGGAGCGCGGCGTCTCCCGTCTCCAGGAACCGGGGCCACTGGCCGATGCCGCCATAGAGCATCTGCAGGTAGGCCTCGCCCGCCACCTTCATGTCGCGCGTGAGCGCGATGGCCACCCAGCACACCGCCAGGGCGAGCGCCACGGAGAGGATCGACGGCACGGCCGCGCGCAGGCGGTCACCCATGGCCTGGCCCCGTTCCCAGCATGCGCCGGCCGATCTCGCGCTCGTCGAACTCGGGCCGGGTGAAGGTCCCCGTCACGCGCCCCTCGAAGAGCACGTAGACGCGGTCCGCCATCGTCAGCACTTCCTCCAGATCCAGCGAGATGAGCAGCACGCCCACGCCCTTGGCCCGCTCCTCGCGCAGCCGGCTGTGCACCTGCGCCACCGCGCTGATGTCCAGCCCGCGCGTGGGCTGCACCACCACCAGCAGCTTGGGCTCGGCGTCCAGCTCGCGCGCCACCACCACCTTCTGCTGGTTGCCACCCGAGAGCGCCTGGACGGGGAGCAGCGGATCCGGGGGCCGCACGTCATACGCGCCCAGCAGCCTGGCCGTGCGCTCTCGCCGCCCCTTGAAGTCCAGCCAGGGGCCGCGTGCGAAGGGCGGCTGCCCCTGGCGGCCGAGCGCCACGTTCTCCTCCACGCTCATGCCCTTCACCACCGCGCGTCGCAGCCGATCCTCGGGCACGTGGCTCACGCCTCGCCGCCGGGCCTCATGCGGTGTCAGGTTCGCCAGGGGCTTGCCCAGCAGCGTCCCCTGGCCGGACTCCAGCGGGCGCAGGCCGGTGAGCACCTCGGCCAGCTCCCGCTGCCCGTTTCCGTCCACCCCGGCGATGCCGACGATCTCCCCCGCGTGCACCTCGAGCGTCACTCCGTTCAGCGCCGTGCCCCCGTCCTCGACGCGCACCTTCAAGTCCATGGCCGACAGCACCACCGCGCCCGTGGGCGGGTGGTAGGGCTCCACCCCGGCGTCCCCCGAGCGGGCCTCGCCCACCATGAGGTTGGCCAGCGCGCTGGCGGAGCTCTCCGCCGCTCTGACTTCGGCCACGAGCTTGCCGCGCCGCATGACGGCGATGCGCTCGGCCACGCTGAGCACCTCGCGCAGCTTGTGGCTGATGAAGACGACGGTGTGCCCCTGCTCCTTCAGCCCGCGTGCCACGCGGAACAGATCCTCGGCCTCCTGAGGGGTGAGTACGGCGGTGGGCTCGTCCAGGATGAGCACCTTCGCGCCGCGGTGGAGCGCCTTGACGATCTCCACCTTCTGCTGCGAGCCCACGGTGAGCGTGTCCACCCGGGCCCGCGGATCCAACTGGAAGCCGAAGCGCTGGCAGGTGGCCGCCACCTCGGCGTTGGCCCGCTCCAGATCCATCCGCCCCCAGCGCCGGGGCTCGCGGCCGAGCACCACGTTCTCAGCCACGGTGAGCGTGGGCACCAGCATGAAGTGCTGGTGCACCATGCCAATCCCCCGGGCGATGGCATCCCGGGGGCTCTTGAAGCGGATCGGCTTCCCGTCCAGGAGGATCTCCCCCGAGTCCGGGTGGTAGAGCCCGTACAGGACGTTCATCAGGCTGGACTTGCCCGCGCCGTTCTCACCCACCAGCGCGAGCAGCTCGCCCGCGCCGATCTCGAGAGACACGTCGTCCAGGGCCTGGACGCCGCCGAACCGCTTGTTGATGTGGCGGAGGGAGATCAGGGCGTGGCTTGGAAGGCGGAGAGCTCTTCCTTGGTGGCGGGGACCTTGATCTCGCCGGAGTTGATGCGCTGGCGCAGCGCCTCGACCTTCTGGAGCGCCTCGGCCTTGCCCGGGAAGTCCACGCGGACATCGGCATAGCCCACGCCGCCCTCCTTGAGGCCCAGCGTCTGGTCACCGGCGCTGAACTTGCCCTCGGCCAGGTCGCGCGAGGCGGTGTAGATGGCCAGGTCCAGGTGCTTGAGCATGGAGGTGAGGACCACCTCGGGCGCCACGTGCGACTGGTCCGAGTCCACGCCAATGACGTAGACAGTCTTGCCGGCCGCCTTCGCCTCCTTCACCGCCTGGATGACGCCCAGGCCGTCCGCGCCCGCCGCCTGGAAGATGACGTCCGCGCCCTTCTTGATGAGATCCTGCGCCACCTGCTTGCCGGCGGCCACGTTGTTGAAGCTGCCGGTGTAGACGGCCATCAGGGTCTTCTCGGCCTTGGGGTTGGTGGTCTTCACGCCCGCGCGGTAGCCCGCCTCGAACTTCTTGATGATGGGCACCTCCATGCCACCCACGAAGCCCACCTTGCCCGTCTTCGACACCAGCCCCGCCAGCGCGCCCACGAGGAAGCTGCCCTCATGCTCCTGGAAGGTGACGGTGCGGACGTTGGGCAGGCTGTAGGGCTTGTTCTCGGAGTCCAGCAGCACGCTGTCCACGAGGAGGAACTTGGCGCTCGGGTTGGCCTTGGCCACCGTCTCCACCGCGGGCTCCAGCAGGAAGCCGTTGCCGATGACGAGATCCACGGGCTGATCGACGAGCAGCTGGAGGTTGGGCTCGTAGTCCTCGGGGGACTTGCTCTGGATCACCTGCGGCTCGACAGGCTGCGCGGTGATGGGGGGCTGCAGGTTGATCAGGTCCGAGGTGATGGACGCCTTGATCTCCTCGGGGCTGGCGGGGACGTACTGGCCGCCCTCGTACTTCTTGCCGGCGGCCCAGGTCTCCAGGCCACGGAGCGCCGCGTCATTGAAGGAGTGGTCTCCACGGCCGCCCAGGTCCACCACGAGGCCTACCTTGAAGGTCTTCGGGGCCGGGGGCGGAGGGGGCTTGGCTTCAGCCTGAGGCTGCTTCTGCTCGGCGGGAGCCGTGGGAGCAGGGGGTTCTTCCTTCTTGCAGGCTCCGAGGAGCGCCACAAGGGCCAGGGCAGAGAGGCGGAGGGTCTGGGTCATGGAGCCGTATCTAGCAGATGATGGACCCGATGGAAGGGGTAGGCTATGGCCAGACGCGTGAGACCCTACGAGCTCATCAAAGCCAAGCGGGACGGCCGGGAGCTGGATCCGGACGCAATCCGGGCGTTCATCGCCGCCTATACCCAGGGTGATGTGGCCGACTACCAGATGTCCGCCCTGTGCATGGCCGTCTTCTTCCGCGGGCTGAGCCCGGTGGAGCTGGGGGCCTGGACCCAGGCCATGCTCGAGTCTGGCGAGGTGCTGAGTCTGTCCGACACGCCCGGCCTCAAGGTGGACAAGCACTCGACGGGTGGGGTGGGGGACAAGGTCTCCCTGAGCCTGGCGCCCCTGGCGGCCGCGTGCGGCGTGCCCGTGCCGATGATCTCCGGCCGCGGGCTGGGGCACACCGGCGGGACGCTGGACAAGCTGGAGTCCATCCCCGGCTTCCGGGTGGACCTGTCGGTGGCGGACTACCGGCGGCTGGTGCGGGAGGTGGGCGCCTGCCTCATCGGCCAGACGGCCACGCTGGCGCCTGCGGACAAGAAGCTCTACGCGCTGCGGGACGTGACGGCGACGGTGGACTGCCTGCCGCTGATCGCCAGCTCCATCATGAGCAAGAAGCTGGCGGAGGGCATCGACGCGCTGGTGCTGGACGTGAAGACGGGCAGCGGCGCCTTCATGAAGCGCCTGGAGGACTCGCGCGCCCTGGCGCAGACGATGATCGGCATCGGCACGCAGATGAAGCGCAAGGTGACGGCGCTCATCACGGACATGGATCAGCCGCTGGGACGCGCGGTGGGCAACGCGCTGGAGGTGATCGAGGCGGTGGACATGCTGCGCGGCAAGGCCCCGGCGGACTACACGGAGGTGACGCTGGCGCTCACCGCGGAGATGCTCGTGCTGGGCGGCAAGGCGGCCACTCCCGAGGAGGCGCGGCGGCGGCTGCAGCGCGCGGTGGAGGATGGGAGCGCGCTCAACAAGCTGAAGGAGATTGTTCTGGCGCAGGGGGGAGATCCTCAGGCCATCGATGACTACGGGCGGCTGCCCCAGGCCCGGGCCACGGCGGACGTGGTGGCGCCGGGTGACGGTTTCGTCACGGGCATCGACACGGAGGCGGTGGGGCTGGCGGCGGTGGCGCTGGGGGCAGGGCGGCAGCGGGTGGACAGCATCATCGATCCGGCAGTGGGCTTCACGCTGCTGCGCAAGGTGGGCGAGCCGGTGAAGGCCGGCGAGCCGGTGGTGCGCGTGCACTACAACCACGAGGGGCCGCTGCAGGACGTGAAGGGGCGGCTGCTCGCGGCCTACCGCTTCGGCCCGCAGGCCCCCGCGCCGCGCCCGCTCATCGTCGAACGCCTGGAGTAGGAGGGCGGGCGGGTCGAACAAACACGGCACGTGTCATGAGTGCTTGAAGACGCAGCGGGTCTCGTGCGAGATCCCCCGCGTCATCCGGGAGGGGTGCTCATGACTCGCAATCTGCTGTTCCTCGCTACGCTCGTCGCCGTCTTTCTTTCTCCGATCAACGCCTACGCGGGAGTGTGGTTCGAGGTTCTCCACGCACCCTGCTGGACGGGTGATGAGGACAACGTGAAGCGGCCCGCGGGCCAGGAGATCCTCTACGGCCGCTACCGGGGTGCCGTCGACTGCTTCAACGACGACTTCAACGGTGGCGGCGCGCGCACCGTCCTGTCGATCAAGGCCTTCCAGGCCTGGGAGTACGGGACGATGTTCCTGTACTACGACATCACCGGCCCCTGGAACGGCGCGAACTCCCAGACGGACGGCGAGCAGGACTCCGCCAACGAGCGCGGCGGCTTCTTCGGCGGCATCACCACGACGGTGTCCGCCAAGAAGCTCGGCGAGAAGTTCGCGGGCCGCGAGCTCGACTGGGGTCCCATCGCCGACCTGGAGCTCAAGTACGAGATGGAGCACGTGGCGAAGTTCGGCATGCTCAACTACTACGGCCTGCAGTGGAGCCTGAAGCAGCCGTTCTTCGACTTCGTCTCGGTGACCACGGTCATCCGTGACGACAGCGTGTTCAAGGGGATCGACTTCCAGCTGGGCGCGGCGTGGCAGAAGTCGTTCTCGCTCGGGAGCCAGGACTTCATCTTCGGCGGCTTCTTCTCGGCGGGCCTCTTCGGCGAGGGCGAGGGCGTGGGCAACTTCGAGGGGCAGGAGGGCAACCAGTTCTTCCTCGCTCAGCCCCAGCTGCTCTGGGACTTCGGCAAGCCCATCGGCTTCACCCCCGGCAAGCTGTACGCCGGCTTCGAGTACCAGCTCGCGTTCAACCGGTACCTGATCGGGGGCAAGACGGAGAACGTGCTCCAGGGCATGCTCCGCTGGAACATCTGATCGATGGCTCCTGGAGCCCAGGTCCGCTCCTGGTGCAAAGAAACCGCCAGACCGTCCAGCCGTGAGGCCCTCTGCCGGGGGCGCGCCAGGCAAACCTGTCAGACAAGCAGACAGGTTCGGCCAGAGCGCGCCGCCGGGGGGCTGTGCACCCACGAGTTGCTGTCCCTGACGCGCGGCGCCTCGTCGATTTTGCAGTCGCGTATATGATGCCCACGTAATGGGGCTTTACGAACAGGTCCAGGAGACGGTGCAGGCCATCCGCCAGCGGGCAGCCGGCCTGGCACCGCGAGTAGGGATCATCCTCGGCAGCGGGCTGGGCGCCTTCGCGGACGGCTTCGAGCGCAAGGTGGTCATCCCCTACCAGGAGCTGCCGCACTTCCCGCACTCGTCAGTCCCCGGGCATGCAGGCCGGATGGTGCTGGGGCTGGTGGGCGGAGAGCCCGTGGTGGCCATGCAGGGCCGCGTCCACTCCTACGAGGGCTACTCCCCCGTGCAGGTGGCCTTCCCCGCGCGAGTGCTGTGCGCGCTCGGGATCCGGGCCCTGGTGCTGACCAACGCTGCAGGGGGCATCAACACCCAGTTCGGCCCGGGCGACCTGATGGCCATCACGGACCACATCAACCTCTCCGGGTGGAATGCGCTCACGGGCCCCAATGATGATCGGCTGGGGCCTCGCTTCCCGGACATGAGCCGGGCTTATGCCCCCGCGCTTCGAGAGCTTCTGCTGGAGTCTTCCCGGCGCACCCAGGTTCCCCTGCGACAGGGAGTGTATGTCATGGTGTCGGGCCCCTCGTACGAGACGCCTGCGGAGATCCGCATGCTCCGCACGCTGGGAGCGGATGCGGTGGGGATGAGCACGGTGCCCGAGGCGGTGGCCGCCAGCCACATGGGCATACCGGTGGTGGGGATCAGCTGCATCACCAACCTGGCGGCAGGGGTGGGGGACAAGCCCCTCACCCATGATGAAGTGGCCGAGACGGCGAATCGGGTGGCGGGTATCTTCTCGCGGCTGCTGACGGACTTTCTTCCTGTGGTGGCGCGCGCGTGAGCAAGGATTCGACAGCGATGGCGGAGAGGACTGATTCCACGGGGCCCAAGGCGGAGGAGCGGCGCGACTCGCCACGGGTACCCATGAGCTTCCATGTGCGGCGGGCCGGGACGGAGGCTGCCTTCGAGCCCCGAGACGGGGACCTGTCCCTGGGCGGGTGTGCCTTCCGGGGCGCGGCGCTGGAGCCGGGGACGCAGCTGGAGGTGCGCTTCCGCCTCCCCTCCCTGACGGACGAGCTGAAGGTGCGGGGCGAGGTGCTCACCGCGTCCGAGGCGGCGCAGCAGGCGGCGACGACGCGGGTGCGCTTCCTGGAGCTGCCTGTCGAGGCGGAGCTGGCCATCGCGCGCCACCTGCATGACGTGGAGCAGTCCGCACCAAAACATTGACATCGAAACATCGACCCGGAGGGGCCATGGCCGAGGACATTCCCTGGGAGGCGCTGTTCCAGCAGGCGGCCAAGGTGCGCGAGCGCGCGCACGTGCCCTACTCGCGCTTCCCGGTGGGGGCGGCCGTCCTCTTCGAGGATGGGGGAGTGGTGGCGGGCTGTAACGTGGAGAACGCCACATACGGACTCACGGTGTGTGCGGAGCGCAGCGCCTTTGCGGCCGCAGTGGCCCAGGGCCAGACGCGGCCCGTGGCGGTGGCCATCGTGGTGGACACCCCCACGCCCTGCCCCCCCTGTGGCATGTGCCGGCAGGTGATGGCCGAGTTCGCCGGGCCGGACCTGCCCGTGCGCAGCCGCAACCTCAAGGGGGAGGAGGCGCAATACTCGCTCCGGGAGCTGCTGCCGCACGCCTTCACGCGCGACTTCCTCTGACACAGGCCTGCTCTGTGTTAAGAGCAGCCGCGCGTGGACCTGCTCTTCACCCATGGCACCGTCGTGACGATGAACCGCGAGCGCGAGGTGCTCGTGGACGCGGATGTCCTCATCCAGGATGGCCGCATTGCCCGGATTGGCCGGGGGTTGAAGGTTCGCGGCGCGGCCCGGCGGGTGATTGACGTGACGGGCCAGGTGGTGCTGCCCGGCCTCATCCACGGCCACCTGCACGCCTGCCAGACGTTGTTCCGCAACCACGCGGACGGGCTGGAGCTGCTGGACTGGCTGCGTGAGCGCATCTGGCCCTACGAGGCGGCGCACGACGCGGACTCCCTGCGCGCTTCAGCGGACCTCACCTTCGCCGAGCTCATCCAGTCCGGCGCCACCGCGGCGCTCGACATGGGCACGGTGCGTCACTACGACGCGGTGTTCGAGTCCGCGCGGGACTGCGGGTTCCGGCTCACCGGCGGCAAGGCGATGATGGACTCGGGCCACTCGCTGCCCGCGGGCCTGCGCGAGACGACGGAGGCCTCTCTGGCCGAGAGCCTGGCGCTGCTGGAGCGCTGGCACGGCACGCACGGGGACAGGCTCCGCTATGCCTTCGCGCCACGCTTCGTCCTCTCGTGCACCGAGCAGCTCCTCAGGGAGGTGTCGCGGCTGGCGCGGGAGAAGGGCGTGCGCGTCCACACCCACGCCAGCGAGAACGCCACCGAGTGCGACTTGGTGCGCCAGCGCATCGGCCAGGACAACGTCTCCTACTTCCACTCGCTGGGGATCTCCGGCCCCCACGTGACGCTGGCCCACTGCGTGTGGCTCACCGCCGAGGAGCAGCGCCTGCTGCGCGAGACGGGGACGGTGATGTGCCACTGCCCCAGCTCCAACCTGAAGCTCGCCTCCGGCATCGCCAAGGTGCCCGAGCTGATGGATGCAGGGGTGCACGTGTGCCTGGGAGCAGACGGCGCGCCCTGCAACAACAACCTGGACCTCTTCATGGAGATGCGGCTGGCGGCCCTGCTGCACAAGCCGCGCGTGGGGCCGCTGGGCATGCCGCCGCTGCGCGTGCTGGAGATGGCCACCCTGGAGGGGGCTCGGGCGCTGGGGCTGGAGCACGAGGTAGGCTCACTGGAGGAGGGCAAGCGCGGGGACGTCACCGTGGTGGACCTCCGCGGCCTGCACACCCTGCCCACGCCTGACAACGTCCTGGGGGTGCTCGTCCACGCCGCCCGCTCCACGGATGTGTCGCACGTGGCCATCGACGGGCAGCTCGTGCTCAAGGATCGGCAGCTGCTCACCCTGGATGCCCAGGACGTGGCCGAGCGCGCCCGCAAGCACGCCGCTCGCATCGTGGAGCGCGCGAACCTCTGAAGTCGGCCTGTCAGGCCGCGCGGCTCGACTCGCTGGGAGCCGGCAGCCGCGCGACGAACGAGGTGGTCCACCCCTGCACATCCTCCACGGCGATGCGCCCACCGTGCGCCTCCACCGCGAGGCGGGAGAAGTAGAGGCCCAGCCCATAGCCACTCCGGGCGCTCCGCTCCTGCTCCCCCTGCATGTGCTTGTCGAAGAGGCGGGTGCGCAACCCCTCCTCGATCGGCGTGCCGTCGTTGCGCACGGCGAGGTAGGGCGCGCTGCCGTCCTTCCCCGCCTCGAGCCTCACCCGTCCGCCCGGGGGGGTATGGCGCAGGGCGTTGGCGACGAGGTTCTCCACCACCCGCATGAGCAGCGCCTTGTCCCCCTGGAACACCTGCCCCACGGGCGCCTCCACCTCCAGCGTGAGCCGCCGGAACTGCGCGGCCTGGCCGAAGGCCTGGCGCACCTCCTCGAACATCGCGGTGATGTCGAGCCGCTGCGGGCGCAGCTCCAGCTTGCCCTCCTCCAGGCGGGGCAGGTCCAACAGCTCGGTGATCATCCGCTCCATCCGCCCGGTGACGGCGATCCCCGAGCGCACCCCCTGCATGAGCGCCAGGTCGCCGCCCACGGAGAGCTCGGCCTCCAGCCAGGAGAACGTCATGGTCAGCGCGGACAGCGGCGAGCGCAGATCGTGCACGAGGAACTGGATGAGCTGATCCTTGTCCCGCTGCAGCGCGAGGAGCTGCTCGTTCTGCGCGCGCGTCTCACCGAGCATCTGCTCGATGGTCTGCTGGGCCTGCTCGAGCTCCTGGAAGCGCCGCGCCTCGATCTGGCGCTCCACCTCCGTGCGGGTGAAGGCCAGGACGAGCTGGCGCAGGCGCTGGCTGCCGTACTGGCTCATGAACGCCACCAGGAACAGCACCACGGCCGCGAGGACCACCGAGCCGTAGCTGACGTCCGCCTCGCGCATCAGCACGGCCTGGGCCACGGCGGACAGGAGCGCCGTCGTGTAGACGACACTCGGCATGAGCGTGAGGCTGCTCAGCACCACCACCAGGCTGAAGAGCCCCAGGCTGAAGCCGGCAATCCCGGATGGGAAGCGGGAGAGGGGCAGCGCGGCATGCTGCACCCAGAAGACGAGCCCCACGTCCACCAGGGACTGCGCCACGTCCAGCCACTGGACGAAGCGCTTGCCATGCAGGGCCAGCAGCGCCGCGGCCACGCCCAGGTAGAGCGCGAGCGGCAGCGGGTAGAGCGCCCAGTCCTGCCGGCCCGTCAGCCACAGGGCCCCGACGATGAGCAGGAAGAGGAGCGCACCCGCCACCCGGACTGCCGCGCCGACCTTCAGCACCCGGCGGCGCTGCTGATCGACCGACTCTTCCAGGAGCGCATCGAGGGCTTTGGTGTCCTGCGGGGTCATGTGCGAGGGAGCCAGACACTAGCACCCGAGCGGTGAACAGGGGACTGCCCGCCGGTCTGGGGGGTGGGGGGCAGGGCGCTGCTCTGTTGGCTGGCGACCGGGGCTCCGAGAGGGAAAGCGGGACAGGGCGGCAATCTCCCACCTTTGGTAGGCGTAGGGCAGGGAGAAGGGTAGGCTTGGGCCCCACGGGATCGTATAAGGTCCGAGTCTTCGAGGCCTTTGGAGGAGGTAGAAGTCAATATGTGGCAACGGTTCAAGAGAGCAATGCGCAGCTTCGCGGGCTTCTTCGTCTCCTCCATTGAGGACCCGGAGCTCATCCTCGAGCAGAACGTGCGGGACCTGAACGATCAGGTGCCGAAGATGAACGAGTCCATCGCCATGGTGCGGGCGAACGTGACGCTGCTGGAGAAGGAGAACGTCAAGTACCAGCAGGACGTGCGCGAGCTCACCGCCAAGGTGAAGGCCGCCATCCAGGCGGGCCGTGACGATCTCGCCGGGAGTTACGCCTCTCGCCTGCAGACGGAGAAGCAGGCGCTCGAGCGCAACGAGCAGCAGCTGCTGACGGCTCGGGCGGCGTACGAGAAGGCGATGAACGTCAAGAAGATCTTCATGAAGGAGAAGGAGCGGAAGACCCAGGAGGCGATGAACGCCATCCGGGACGCTCGCCGCGCCAAGTGGCAGTCCAAGGTGGCCGACGCGATGGAGTCCTTCCAGGTCGCCGGCATTGACGCCACGCATGACGAGATGCTCCGCAAGGTGCAGGAAGGGGCCGCCGTCAACGAGGCGCGCATGCAGATGGCGCTCGAGTCGGTGGATCACCAGGCGCTCTCCATCGAAGAGGAGGCCGAGAAGCTGCAGGCCAACGAGCTGGTGAAGCAGTTCAAGATGGAGATGGGCCTGGACAGCCCCGCGCCGGTGTCGGACGTGGGCGCTCCGGCGGAGAAGACCATCGGCAAGAAGGTGGAGGTGAAGTAGCCCTCCCGGAGGGAAGGGGCCGCACCCATGAAGCTGCATCGCGGGCCAGGCCTCTTCTTGTTCCTCACCCTGTGCTTGCTCGGCGCGGGCTACACGCTCGCGTCGCGGCTGGGGTACCTGGATCGTCTCCAGGCGCGGTTCTTCCCGGCCGCCCAGGAGGCCATCCGCCTGTCCCCCGGGGACTTCCCCGCGGGGGTGGCGGCACCGGTGGCGGACGTGGCCTCGGTGCCCCTGCGGCCGGTGCTCATCGGCTTCACCCCGCGCGGCTCTGCGTCCGCGCTGCTTCTGGCAACGGGCGGCTCCATCACGCTGGATGCGCCGGCAGCTCCGCCGGGCGCGGCCCAGGGGCTGCTCAAGACGGCCTACGCGCTGGACGCCCGCGCGGTGCTGTTCGCCCGGGACGAGGAGCTGCGGCAGGCGCTGGCCATTGGCGCGGAGAACGGCGGGGTGGACATGGCCTGCCTCTCCGTGGACCGGCTGGCGTCGTGGCTGCCCTCGCTGCGGGACGCGGCGCCGCGCACGGTGATGCTGCTGGGGCGCAGCCGTGGGCAGGAGGCGCTGGCGGCGGTGGGAGTGCCGGACCTGGCGGGCCTGCGCGGCAAGCGCCTGGGGGTGTACTCGGGGAGCGCCTCGCACTACTTCGCGCTGTG
>Ga0190275_10002639_pt1 | contig 12824 bp, 12 predicted proteins | sample Popmic550T_FD_133745 | JGI IMG/M metagenome (GOLD analysis project Ga0190275, IMG submission 133745) | Populus adjacent soil microbial communities from riparian zone of Yellowstone River, Montana, USA - 550 T | ecosystem: Environmental > Terrestrial > Soil > Riparian zone > Trees stand | place... | reverse complement strand
GTGATCGAGAATGCGCTTTTTCAGATTGAGCGGCGACACCGCCATCTTCTCAAGTTCGGCGGGCTCCGCATAGCCCGTGATGAAATTGAAAATGCGCGCGACGTCGCGCGCGATCACTTGATCGGAGGTGAAGAACGAGAGGTCGGTGTAAATGCGCGCCGTCACGGGGTGATAGTTGCCGGTGCCGACATGCACGAAGGACTTCAGCGCTTTCCCCTCGCGCCGCACGACCAGCGAGAGCTTGCCGTGCGTTTTCAGCTCGATGAAGCCGTAGACCACCTGCGCGCCGGCACGCTCCAGGTCGCGCGCCCAGCGGATATTGGCTTCTTCGTCGAAGCGCGCCTTGAGCTCGACCAAAGCTGTCACCGTCTTGCCGGCTTCGGCGGCTTCGGCCAACGCCTTCACGATCGGTGAATCATTGGATGTGCGGTAGAGCGTTTGCTTGATTGCGACCACGTTCGGATCGCGCGCCGCCTGATTGAGGAATTGCACCACAACGTCGAACGACTCGTACGGATGGTGGACGATCAAATCCTTCTGGCGGATCGCTGCGAAGCAATCGCCGCCCTGATCGCGGATGCGCTCGGGGAAACGCGGGTTGTAGGTAACGAATTTCAGATCAGGGCGATCAATCGCCACCAGCTGCGATAGCTCATTCAGCGCCAGCACGCCGTCGACCAGGAATACTTCGTCGTTCGCGACGCTCAGCGCACGCTGCACGAAGGCCCGCAGCTCCGGGGGCATGGTTGAATCCACCTCGAGCCGGATCACCGAGCCGCGGCGCCGCTGCTTCAGCGCGGTCTCGAACAGGCGGACCAGGTCTTCGGCTTCCTCTTCGATTTCCACGTCGCTGTCGCGGATGACGCGGAAGCCGCCCTGCCCCTTCACGGTGTAGCCCGGGAAAAGCCGGCCAATGAACAAGCCGGTCGCCTGCTCCAGCGCGATGTAGCGCTGTTCACCGCTCTCAGGGTCAGGCAGACGGATGAAGCGGTCCACCGTGCCCGGCACGCGGATCAGCGCGTTCATGCCGCGTCCATCGCTCGCGCGCGCGAGCTGCAACGCAATGGTGAACCCGAGGTTGGGAATGAACGGGAATGGATGCGCCGGATCGATCGCAAGCGGGGTCAGCACCGGGAAAATGTGGCCGAGGAAGTGATCCTCGAGCCAGCTCTTTTCGGCTTTGGTGACGTCCGCTCCGTCGACCAGAATGATGTTCTCCTTACGCAAATCCTCGCGTAGCGCGCGCCAGCGCGCCTGCTGATCGGTGGCGAGACCGCCGACTGCCTCGCCGATGCGGGCCAGCTGCTCGACGGGCGTGAGCCCGTCCGGGCTCCTTTCGACGATGCCTTCGGTCACCTGGTCCTTGAGACCGGCGACGCGCACCATGAAGAATTCATCGAGGTTGTTGGCCGAGATCGACAGAAAGCGCAGGCGCTCCAGCACCGGATGGCTTTCGTTCTCCGCCTCCTCGAGCACGCGCCGATTGAAGTGGAGCCAGGAGAGTTCCCGATTGATGAATCGCTCAGGGCTGGTGGGAAGCTCGGGCAACGGAACGGTGACCGGTGCCGCAACCGAAGCACCACCCCGAAGTTCCACCGAGGCGGATTCTTCGGTCAAAACAAGAGCTTCACTGAGGTCAGCCATGACACCGTGCGGGTTTATCAAGCAAACTAACGGGACCGGATGACGGTTCAGTGACATGATGCCGCCGGACCGGGGGGCGGCGTCAAGCGGCACCGCCCATTCTTGTCCGAATTGGTTTCTGGGGCATTCCGAACGATGGAAGGAGGCAGCGCTGACGAACCGGTGCGCAGCTACCGCGACACGATCGTGGCGGCCGCTTGCCTTGGGCTCGTCTGGCTGGGCGATGCGCTGATCTATGTCGTGCTGCCTCTCTACCCGGCCGCTTTCGGCGTTGAGGTCGCCTCGGTCGCGATCTTGCTATCGGTCAATCGCGTCATCCGTATCGTCGGCTACGGCTGGGTCTCGCCGCTGTCGCGCCGGTTTGGCGCGAACACCCTGACCGCAGCGGCCTGCGCAGCCGGCGCAATCTCGACCCTGGCATACGGGCTGCTCAGCGGGTTCATCTTGCTGTTCATCGCGCGGCTGATGTGGGGCGGCGCCTATGGCGTGATCAATCTCACCAACACCGCGTATGCCTACGGGGATGGCCGTCGCGCCGGCACCCACGTGGGACTAAACCGCGCGGTGAGCACGCTTGGGCCGGTTCTTTCGCTCGCGCTCGGCGGATTTCTTGTGATCCAACTGGGTCCGCAGGGTGTGTTCGTCGTGTACGGGCTGATTGGATTGCTGGCGGTGCCGCTCGCGCTGTCGTTGCCGCGACTGCGCCAGACGGTGGGCGACACGCCAGTCGCCGCAAAGGGGCGCTGGAGCCCCTCCCCTCTCAACGTCATGTTCTTTGTGGTCGCGCTCGGCGCCGACGGTGTTTTCACGGCAACCATCTCGACATTGCTGGCCGATTTGATTCCGGTCACCGCGGCGCTGATCGGCGCCGGCTTGTTGCTCGCCGCCCAGCGGCTTGCGTCCGTGATCCTCTCCTTCATCAGCGGACCGATCGTCGACCGGCTCAAGGCGCACCGGCTGCTCGCGCCGTGCGGCGTCCTGGTCGCAATCGGCCTCGCTGCGATCGCGATGGGCCATGTCTATGCCGGCTCGGTCATGCTGATTTTCGCGCGCGTGGTGTTCGCGATCGTCGCCCCGATCGTCGCGGCCGAGCAGTCGGCCGACCGGATCGGCGCGATCGCGGCTTACGCAACGTGGTCTGACGTCGGGCTAGCGGCAGGCGCCTTCATCGGCATCATGGGGATGGAGCTACTCGGCTACCCCATGACTTATGCGGCGCTCGGAGCGATGACACTCGCGGCGGTCGCCTGGTTCACGCTTGTCCGAGCAACTCGGCCGCAAGCGCCCGCGTGACCGGGCGCTTCTGCCGCAACGCCTCACGGTCGAGGTCCTCCACGGCGGCGCGAGCCGCCGCGAAGGAACGCTCGATCCGCGTCGACAAGTAGGCGATGAGCGCCTCGTCGACCGCGAGCTGGCGGTCGGCAAAAAGCTTCACCATCACGGCGCGCAACAGCGCATCGTCCGGTGGCCGCAGCTGTACCACAGGGATTGCCCGCAGCCGTGATGCGAGATCGGCAAGCTCGATGCGCCACGTGGCCGGTGGCGCGCGTGCCGTCATCAGCACGAAAGCGTCCTGCTGGCGCATCAGGTTGAGGAGATGGAAGAGCGCGCGCTCGTCGAGGTCACTGTTCGCGTCCTCGATCACCAGGGCACCGGTGGCGAGCGCGCCGGGCAGATTGGTCTCGCCGATGACGCGTGCAGAGACGCGGCGCGCACCCGCAATGTCGGCCCAGATTGCGGCCAGATGGCTCTTGCCCGCTCCCTCAGGACCGACGATGGCGAGTGCGCGGTCGGGCCAATCCGGCCACCGTTCGATCAGGTTGAGCGCGGCTTCGTTGGGTGGACCCGACAGAAAGTCCTCGCGCGCGAAATTCTCCGCGTGCGGCAAGGCCAGCGCCAACTGACGCGGCATGGTCATGGAGCTTGGTCCGGCCTGCCGCGCTTGACCGAGGTGAAGCCGACCGGCCCCGTCGCCGGTTCGCCGGTATAAAACGAGCTCTCCAGATAGCGCCGCAGCGCAAAGCGCAGCAGTACGCCGATCATCGCGGCGACCGGCACGGCGATCAGCAGCCCAACGAAGCCAAACAGATAGCCGAACGCGAACAGTGCGAACATCAGCCAGACCGGATGCAGCCCGGTGCTCTCGCCGACCAGCTTCGGCTGCAGCACATAGCCCTCAATGAACTGGCCGACGAAGAAGATGCCGAGCACGAGCGCAATCATGCCGTACCCGGGCCAGAATTGTGCGACCGCGACGCCACCCGCCAGCACCAACCCGGTCATCGAGCCGACATAAGGAATGAACGTGATCAGGCCCGACACCAGTCCAATCAGCAGGCCGAAGTTCAGCCCCGTCATCGTGAGCGCAACGGCGTAGAACGATCCGAGGATGAGGCAGACCGCAGTCTGCCCGCGCAGGAAGCCGGCAATCGCGTGATCCATTTCGCGCGCGAGGCCGTGCACGGTTTCGCGATGCTGCAACGGGACCCAGCTGTCGACCTTCGCGACCATCCGATTCCAGTCGTACAGCAAATAGAACGCGACGACCGGCGTGACCACGGCGAGCGAGAAGATCGAGAGCAGCGTCTGGCCGCCGGTCCAGAGCGACCTCGCGAACGTACCGGCCCAAGCGGTGCCCTGCTTGACGAGGTCACTGATCTGCGCGTCGGCGACGCCCTCGCCCACGAGGTTGCGCAGCCACGCCCGCGTCGACTCGTTGGCCAGCGATTGCAGCTTGAACACGTAGCCCGGCATGTTGTCGATGAAGGCACCGAGCTGCCCGACGAAGATTGGTACGAATAGGAGCAGCAGGACGACGAACGCCAGCACCACTCCGCCGACGAGCAGGAGCGTCGCCGCCATCCGGTGCACGCCCATGCGCTCCAGCCTGTTGGCGGCCGGTGCGAGCAGATAGGCGAGCGCCATGCCGGCGACGAACGGCAGCAGGATCTCGCGCAGCAGATAGAGCACGAGCACGCCGACGACAAACGTCAGCATCCAGAAGGTCATCTGGCGCGTGAGCGTCATGCCCCTGTTCTCTCCCGCGCGGACCCTAGCATAGGGCTCGCGCAACGGGGCGATCAGCGCGGCGCGCCATTGGCGCCCATGTGGAGAACCCATTCGCGCAGGTAAACCGCAATCGAGGCGAGCGTCAGCGCAGCGACTGTCGCCATCGTCAGCTGCAACACCCATCCGGCATCGAAGCCGAAGCCGAGCGAGGCGAGCGCAAGCCCGACCAGCAGGAGCTGCACGGCCGTGTTGACCTTCGACACCATGTGCGGCTTCACCCCCACCGGCTTGTTCACGATCCAGGAAAACATGACCCCGCCGACGATCAGCAGGTCGCGCGAAACGACCAGGATCACGAGCCAGCGCGGCAGCGCGTCCACGATCCCGAGCGAGACATAGATCGAGACGATCAGCACCTTGTCGGCGAGCGGATCGAGGTAGGCGCCGAGTTCGCTCGCCATGCCGAAGCGCTTGGCGAGAAAGCCGTCCACCGCATCGCTGACGCCCGCCGCGGCAAACAGCAGGAAGGCAAACAGCATCTGGTTCGACGCAATCGCCCACACCACGACGGGCACGAGCAGGATGCGCGCGAGCGTAATAAGGTTCGGAATGCTCAAGCGACAGGCCCCGGCAGCGGACGTTCCGACTTGGCAGATAAACCAGCGCGGCTGGCCTTGCCAAGCGCCTGCGGACAACTGCGGCTAAGCCATTGCACGCAGCGGATTTAGGCCGTAGGGCAAGCGTCATGAACGACGGGCGCAACGGCCTTACTTACGCGCAGTCGGGTGTCGATATCGACGCCGGCAACCGGATGGTCGAGCTGATCAAGCCGCTGGTGCGCGCAACCGCCCGGCCCGGCGCGGATGCCGAGATCGGCGGTTTCGGCGGGCTGTTCGACCTGAAGCGCGCCGGATTCAAGGACCCGGTTCTGGTCGCCGGGACCGACGGCGTCGGTACCAAGGTGATGATCGCGATCGAGACCGGCCGGCATGAGACAATCGGGATCGACCTCGTCGCGATGTCGGTGAACGATTTGGTCGTGCAGGGCGCCGAGCCGCTGTTCTTTCTCGACTACTTCGCCTGCGGCAAGCTTTCGCCGGAAGTGGGCGCGCAAGTTGTGAAAGGGATAGCCGCAGGCTGCCGCGAGGCGCGTTGCGCGCTGATCGGTGGCGAGACCGCCGAGATGCCCGGGCTCTACAAGGGTGGCGACTACGATCTCGCCGGCTTTGCGGTCGGCGCGGTCGAGCGCGATCAGGTCCTGCCGCGCGGGGTCGCAGCGGGTGACGTCGTGCTGGGGCTTGCCTCGTCGGGCCTGCATTCGAACGGCCTCTCGCTGGCGCGCAAGGCGGCCGAGATATCCGGACTGCGCTTCGATGCGCCCTGCCCGTTCGCACCCGGGATGACTCTGGGCGAAGCGTTGCTCGTGCCGACACGAATCTATGTTCGCTCGTGTCTCGCGGCGATCCGCGAGGTAGGCGGCGTCAAGGCGCTGGCGCACATTACCGGCGGTGGCTTCACCGAGAACATTCCGCGCGCCCTGCCAGACGGGCTCGCCGTGCGTATCGATCTGGCAAGCGTGCCGGCGCTGCCCGTGTTCAAGTGGCTCGCCAAAGTGGGCGGCATCGCGGAGCCCGAAATGCTGCGGACGTTCAACTGCGGCATCGGCATGATTGCGATTGTCGAATCCGACAAGGCCGACGCCCTCACGAGTGTGCTCGGACGCGAAGGCGAGCAGGTGGTGCGCCTTGGCGAAGTCGTCGCGGCGCCGCCGAACGCCCCACGCGTCATCTATGACGGTCATCTTCCACTTTCATGACCCGCAAGCGCGTCGCCATCCTGATTTCAGGGCGCGGTTCCAACATGATGGCGCTGATCGAAGCCGCGAAGGCCGCGGACTATCCGGCCGAGATTGCGGTCGTTCTCTCCAACGTTCCGGACGCGACAGGACTTGCGCGAGTTGGCGAGGCAGGAATCGCAGCAGAGGCGATCGACCACAAGCCGTTCGGCCAAGATCGTGAGGCCTTCGACCGGCAGCTCGATGCGGCGCTCGAAGCGCATCGCATCGACATCGTGTGCCTTGCAGGTTTCATGCGCGTGCTGAGCCCCTGGTTCGTTGCGCGCTGGAACGGGCGCCTGATCAACATCCACCCGTCGTTGTTGCCGGCCTTCAAGGGCCTCCACACCCATGAGCGCGCCATCGCGGCTGGAGTGAAAGAGCACGGTGCGACGGTCCACTTCGTGGTGCCCGAACTCGATTCGGGCCCGATCATCGAACAAGCGAGCGTGCCGGTGCTTCCCGGCGACACACCCGACTCACTTGCGGCCCGCGTGCTCGAGGTTGAGCACCGCATCTATCCCCGCGCGCTGCGGCGCCTCGCCGAAAGCCTCATCTGAGCTTCGCGCAAATAAAAACCCCCGGCCGCGAGGCCGGGGGCTACGGGTCTTGATGCCAGAGCTAGCTCCGGCAGGCCGCCTCAGGCGACCTTGAGGTTCTCCGCCGAGCTCTTCCCGCGATTGCTCACGAGTTCATACTCCACGGTCTGACCTTCGTTGAGCGTGCTCAAACCTGCGCGCTCCACGGCCGAGATGTGAACGAAAACGTCCTTATCTCCAGTCGACGGCTTGATGAACCCATAGCCCTTGGTCGGGTTGAACCATTTGACGGTGCCTTTTTGCACGTCGGTCTCCTAGTGTATCGAAGCCCAAGATGACGCGAAGCGCATCGCTGCACGCCGCGCCACAAGCCGGATCTTGAGGTGGTTCCGAAAACAAGCGCCCCGCAAGGAACGCAATCTGGTGCCGCCGCCAAAAACCGATTGCATGTTCAAGAAAAGCGAAAAATACGGCCATTGCAAGACCAAACCGAGTCAACTCATTGCGAGCCAGCGCGCATGCTCGTAGTCTCGAACGCTGAAAATTGTGTCAGAAGAAGCGAAGATTTTTCTCTCCACTCCGAGGCCTTGGAAAGCCCCATCTGCGATTCTGTGCTTCTTGATGACAGTTGACCCGCCGCCCTGACGCGCTCCCATACATGAGCCGCTCTGCAACAAGGAAAGCTCCCGTGATCGACCTCTATACCTGGACGACTCCCAACGGCCGCAAGATCTCCATCGCCCTCGAGGAACTCGGGCTGCCTTACACCGCGCATGCAATCGACATCGGCAAGGACGAACAGTTCAAGCCGGAGTTCCTGAAAATTGCGCCGAACAATCGTATCCCGGCGATCGTCGACCGTGACAACAGCATGAGCCTCATGGAGTCGGGCGCGATCCTGATCTATCTCGCCGACAAGACCGGCAAGCTCCTCGCGCGCGAGGGCGAGCGCCGCTGTCGCGGCATCGAATGGCTGATGTGGCAGATGGGCGGCCCCGGTCCGATGCTGGGGCAGGTCCACCACTTCGTGAAATACAACAAAGGCAAGGCGCCCTACGCCGAGGAGCGGTATCTAAAGGAGGCGCACCGTCTCTACGGTGTGCTCGACCGTCGGCTCGCCGAACACGAATATGTCGCGGACGACTATTCGGTTGCCGACATCGCGATCTGGCCGTGGATCTCGCGCTTCGAATGGCAGACGATCGACATGAACCAGTATCCCAATGTGAAGCGCTGGTATTTGGCGATCGCGCAGCGGCCGGCCGTGCAGAAGGGCTACAAGGTCCCGAAGGACGTCGGCGACGTGCCGATGCCGTAAGCCCTTCCTTGTTGCCTCTCCCCGCTTTGCGGGGAGAGGCAAAGGAGGTTGCTGTTATTTCTTCGCCAGCCCGAGCGACTTCAGCGTCTTGCCGTTGTCCTGGTTGTCGGTCTTCATGAATTCCGCGAACTTCGCCGAGTCCATGTAGATCAGGTCGAAGCCGCGCTTGGTCATGAACTCCTGAAATTCCGCGCTGTCCCAGACCTTCTTGATCGCCGTCTCGTACTGTGTGGCGATCTCCTTCGGCAGTCCCTTGGGTGCCGCAAAGCCACGCCACACGCCCTTGTGCCATTTATGACCGAGAGCTTCCTCGGTTGTCGGCACGTCCGGGAAATTGGCCGCACGCTTCGGCGACATGAACAGGAGGCTGCGGATGCGGCCTGCCTTGATGAGCGCCTCGGCCTCCGGCATCGAGCAGGACACGAATTCGACGCCGCCACCTGCAAGGTCGGTGAGTGCGGTCGCGGCGCCCGTCGCCGGCACCCAGCGGATCGAATTCGGCGGAATGCCCTCGAGCTCCATCAGGCCGGCGAGCGCGGCGTGCCAGCTGCCGCCTTGACCAGAGCCAGACGCCACCACCTTGTTCGGATTCGCCTTGATGTGCGCGAACAGCTCTTTCGCGGTCTTGAAGGGCGAGTCCGTCTTCACGTGGATCGCGGCGAGGTCCTGATTGACCAGCGCGAGCAGGCTGAAGCCCTCGTAGGTGAGATCCGTGAGACCCACCCAATGCATCTGGTTGATTTCGAGCGTGATGAGGCCGAACGTGTAGCCGTCAGGCGCGGCGGTCGCGATCGCCGTGTGGCCGACCACGCCCGAGCCGCCGGTGCGGTTGACGACGTTCACCGGCTGCTTGAGATCCCGCTCCAGCATCATCGCGACCTGGCGCGCGATGGCGTCCGTGCCGCCGCCGGCGGCCCACGGCACGATCAGCGTGATCGGCCGATCCGGAAATGCGGCGCGTGCGGGCGCGCCGAGCAGAGATACGGCCGCCAGGGCCGCAAGACAGAGTCGTACGATATGGCGAAACATTCCTTTTAGTCCTCCCGAGACCGTTCTGTTCGCGTGCAGGGACTGACGCGCCGCGCTTTCCTCGCGCTCTTCGGATTCCGGACGGGCGCGGCTATGATGTCAAGCGTGACACGATGGCGCCCGCGCGCCCACCCAACCGGACATTGAAGCATGAAGATCTTCGTGACAGGCGCGACCGGCTATATCGGCGGTTCGGTCGCAACGAAACTGCTGGAGCGTGGCGATACGGTGCTCGGCCTTGCGCGCTCGGATGAGGCCGCCGCTACGTTGAAAAAGCGCGGTATCGAGCCGGTCGCGGCCGATATCAACGCCTATACGCCCCTCGTCGAGGTCGCAAAACGCGTCGACGCGGTGATCAATGCGGCGAATGCCGACAATGCCTTCGTTGCCCACGCGCTGCTCGATGGGCTGAAAGGCAGTGGGAAGACGCTGATCCAGACCTCCGGATCGAGCGTGGTCGGCACCTACGACAACGGCGAGGCCTCCGAAGACACATTCGACGAGGACACGCCGTTCACGCCCGAGCCCGAGAAGGCGATGCGTGTGGCGATCGACAACCAGGTGCTCGCCGCCGCGAAGGACGGCCTGCGCAGCATCGTGATCCGCCCGACGCTGATCTACGGCCGCGGCATCGGCGTTCCCGGTATCAGCGTGCAGTTGCCGAAGCTCATCGATGTGGCGAAGAAGCACGGCGTGCCGCGCCACGTTGGGCGGGGCTTGAACATCTGGGGCCACGTGCACATTGCCGACGTGGCCGATCTGTTTCTGGTGGCGCTCGACAAGGCCAAGCCCGGCTCGCTGTTCTATGCCGAGAGCGGCGAAGCAAACTTCAAGTCGGTGACGCAGTCGATCGGCCGCATGCTTGGGCTGGGAGACGCGACCAAAGACTGGCCGATCGGCGAAGCCGTCGAGGGGCTCGGGCCCGGCGCCTATCTCTCCTTCGGCTCGAACAGCCGCGTGCGCGGGACGCGTGCGCGGGAGCTCGGCTGGACGCCGAAGCAGGGCACGCTGTTCGATGAGATCGGGAAGGGGGTTTACGCCGAGGTGTATGGGAGGAGAAGATAGGTCGCTTCGGGCTGCCTGCACCGCTGGCGCCACGAAACGCGCACCGCAACTACGCTATGCCACAATGTCGAGGTCGAGCGTTGCGGTTTCAACAGAACGATATGGAGCGCCAGTCTTGAAGGCGAGCACCGCCTTACCCACTTTGCGGGCGACGATCAGAAGCGTGTTCGGAGCACCGGCCGGCGCGAGCACACGGCCGTTGTCACCAACGACACCGGGCAGGAGTGGTCCTACGACTTCGACAGCTTCGGCACCAGACTGGACGACCACTCCTGCGGCCCCGACGAGCAAGACATCACCCACCGAGATGGTCAACCTCTCCGTCGGGCCGGGCTGAAATTCGATCAGCCTACCCATGTGCTTTCCTTCGACGCCGAGCCTCCGCTGAAGGCTCAATCCGGGTAGGCCACGTCCTCCACATCGTCTGATTCATTCCAATCGTCACCCAGACTCTCGGAGGTCAAACTGGCAGAAGCCTTCGGATATACCTTGCCGGCGAACGTGTAGTCCGTCGCATTGATGTCCATGCCGCCGAGGATCGGCTTCCCGTCCTTCGTGATCGATCCCGGCAATTGGTAACACATGATTGAGGTCTGGTCCGGCGGCGTGCTCATCAGATTGGCTTCGTCAAGCGGCGTGAGTACTTGCGCATCAACCGTCGCCTTGTCCCAGCCATAAGTCTGGAGAAAGTAAGCATAGGCCTTCTGCTTATCGATACGTGCGATCAACGCCTTGCGCATATGTTCGTGCGGCATTCCGAGCGTGTGTCCGGCTTCATGGCGAACGACGCGCTTGTATTCGGACTCCGACGTACTCATCGTGAACCCTTGCAGATTCATCGTCGGACGATTCTTGGGAATCAACAACACGTCCGTGCCAAGATACGACCAATACCCCGAGCCCCCGCGCGAAATGCGAATCGTGCCGGTAGATGACGTTTCGACGAACGAAATTCCGGCCGTCTTCGACCATGAGTTCAAGTGACTCACTATCCGTGCGCGAAGATTGGCCGCCGTCGTCTCCATGAAGCTTACCGTCAACCGACGTGTCGAGGGACCCCAGTATTTCTGAGTCAGGACCGCGATTGCGGCGGGCTCGAAGACCTGAGCCGCAGCGAATTGTCCGATCGCAACCCTCTGAGGTGCGTTCACAGGATTGATCTCGACCGCAGTCTGCGCGGACTTCAGCAGCAGCCGCTCCGGCAGAGCTTTCGGAACACACACAACTGTTCCATTGGCGTCGACTTCATGCTCGTGATCCTCGTGGCTCTCGTAGCTACCGTTGCCCGCAGCGGCCCCCGCTAACTCGGCGATCTTCGCAAGCGTTTTTCGCAATTGCGCTTCGTTACTGTTGCTCATGTGGTACTCCGAGGACGCGTTGAACGAATTCACCTAACGACTGGCATGTTGCCAGAGTACAAGCAAAACGAGAGCGCATCGGTGCGGCAAAATCAGGGCGCGAACACACGGGTCTGGGTAAGGACCTAGGTTCTACGGCACCAACTAGATGGCTGCTGCCAAAGGTCAGGCTGTGGCCGCAGGGGCCTTAGGCTAATACAAACAACGGCCTATCGTGCACCGCGAAACCCGCGGCTTCATTAGGCGCGCCTGATCCACACCCGGTTGTCATGGAACGCCGCGCCGCCGTACGGCGCGATCGCATCCGCCCCCGTCAGCGTGTTGATGCCCTTCCCGTCCTCATAGGCGTGGTTCGGCCAGATCGATTCCGCGATCAGCACGCCGCGCCGTACGCCGTCGAAATGTTTCGCATGCAGCCGCACCTCGCCGCGCGTGTTGCCGAGCACGACCTTGTCGCCATCCGCGATGCCGAGCGTCACGGCATCCGCCGGATGGATCATCACGGACGGGCGCTGCTCGCGCGCCAATGAAGTCGGCGTCTCGTTGAAGGTCGAATTGAGGAAGTTGCGCGCCGGTGACGTGCCGAGGCGGAACGGATGCTCGGCTGTCGCCTCCTCGATCACCTCCCAGTGGTCCGGCAGCATCGGCATGTCGTCGACCGGCCCGGCAAGCCAGGGCGAGCGGAACGGCACGGTCTTCCAGTCCGGCTTGAAGCGGAATTTTCCGTCCGGCCAGGCGAAGCCCTTCGTGTAATGCGCAGTGTCGAAGTCGGGTTGCGCGTCGATCCACTTTTGCGCTTCAAGCTCGGCGAGCGTGCCCCAGCCGGAGTCACTCAGCAGCCGGTCGATCAGCTGGCGCGGCGTCATCTCGAAGCCCGGATGTTTCGCGCCGAGGCGCTTTGCGAGCCCGATGAGCACATCGTGGTTGGACCAGCACTCGCCCGGCGGATCGATCAGCTTGGGACCGAGCTGAATGTATTGATGCCCGCCGCCCTGGTAGAGGTCGTCGTGCTCCATGAACATCGTCGC
>Ga0190275_10002638_pt1 | contig 12826 bp, 10 predicted proteins | sample Popmic550T_FD_133745 | JGI IMG/M metagenome (GOLD analysis project Ga0190275, IMG submission 133745) | Populus adjacent soil microbial communities from riparian zone of Yellowstone River, Montana, USA - 550 T | ecosystem: Environmental > Terrestrial > Soil > Riparian zone > Trees stand | place... | reverse complement strand
TGGCCGCGGGTGGAAGTTCGTCGGCAGCACCTTCCGCACCACCTCCACGTCGGCCACGCTCTGCACCAGCACCGACAGCGCGTTGTAGTCCTTCGTGCCGGCCTCCGCCCGCATCCGCTCGGCGATCTCCCACTGCACCATCACCACCATCCGCTCGATCGGGATGCCGGCGATGAGCAGGTTGCTCACCAGCGGCGTGGCGATGACGTAGGGGAGGTTCGCCACCAGCTTGCGCCGGGCGCAGCTGAACGCGGCCGCGCTCTCGTCCCACGCGGTGAGCATGTCGGGGCTCAGCACGTTCTTGCCCGCCAGCGCGTCGCCCATCACGAATCGCACGTTCTTGCGGTCGCCGACGATCTGCTGCGCCACCGGCTGCAGCGACCGGTCCACCTCGACGGTGGTGACGACGCCGGCGTGGTCGGCCAGCCGCGCGGTGAGCGAGCCGGTGCCGGTGCCGACCTCCAGGACCGCGTCGGTGCGGTCGAGCTCGGCGGCCCGCACGATGAGGTCGAGGAGGTTCAGGTCGACGAGGAAGTTCTGGCCGAGCTTGCTCTTGGCCTCCAGGCCGAAGGCGTCAAACAGGCGGCGGAGGTAGGTGAGCGTCTGCCGCTCGGCCTGCGTGGGTTGGTTGGGCTTCTCGGGGGCGCTCATGATGTCCGGGGCCGCGGGGTGAAACGGATGTTGTAGGCATCCGGCCGCCCGCGGACGCCGCCCGGGGCTTCCGCCCCGGGCGGCGTCCGCGGTGTCACGAATCCGCCCGCCGAACCAGTCTCCTGACGTGTTTGGCGAGTAAGTCGAATTCCAGGTTCACGGCCGCACCCACGGCCTTGAGGCCGAGCGTGGTGTACTCGCGGGTGTGCGGGATCAGCATCACGCTGAACCGGTCCGGCCCCACGTCCACCACCGTCAGGCTCACGCCGTCCACGGCCGCGGAGCCCTTCTCCACGAGCAGTTCGTCCCACCCGGGCGGGAACCCGAACCACACGGTCTCCCACTCGCCGCTCACCACCCGCGCCAGGATGCTGCCGACCGCGTCCACGTGGCCGGTAACGAAGTGGCCGCCGAGCCGGTCGCCGAGGCACAACGCCCGTTCGAGGTTGACGCGGTCGCCGGGCGCGAGAGTTGCGAGGTTCGTGCGAACGAGGCTCTCCGGGCCGGCCTGGAAGGCGAACCCACCGGCGTCGCAGCCCGTGACCGTCATGCACGCCCCGCTCACCGCCACGCTCTCGCCGACCGCCAACTCGGCGCCGAAGCCGGGGCCGGACACGCGGAAGCGCCGCCCGCCGTCGCCGTCGTCGTCCGCCGCGCGGACGGTGCCGAGCGTTTGCACCAGCCCTGTGAACATGACCCCATTGTAGGGGTTTGGGTCAACCGCGCCGGCCCGGGCGGTCGATACGTCAACGCCGCGTGTGTGCCCGGAGTCTGGCCGATATGGGGATGCTCGATCACTGGCAGCCGGTCCTCCGCTCCGCCGACCTCGGCGCGAAGCCGGCCGGCATCACCGTCGCCGGCGAGCCGATCGCCGTGTTCCGCACGCCGACCGGCGTCGGGGCGCTGGCCGACGCCTGCCCGCACCGCCGCCTGAAACTCAGCGTCGGCACCGTCGTCGGCGAGAAGCTGCGCTGCCAGTACCACGGCTGGACGTTCGGCGCGTGCGGGGGCGGCGAGAGCCCCGGCAGCCCGAAGCTCCACGCCTGCGCCACGAGTTACGACGTGCGCGAGGAACACGGCCTCGTCTGGCTGAAGTCGCGGCAGTCGAACCCCGCGTTCCCGCGGCTGGCACCGGACGGCTACTTCCACATCGGCAACCTCAGCCACGTCATCCCGGCGCCGCTGGAGCTGGCGGTGGACAACTTCACCGAGATCGAGCACAGCGGCACCGTCCACACCACGTTCGGCTACGACCTCGACCGGATGCACGAGGTGAAGGTGCGGTTCGAGACCACCGCCACGAGCGTCCGGGTCGTCAACGAGGGGCCGACGAAGCGGTTGAACCGGGTGTTCGCGTGGCTCCTCGGCGTGAAGCCCGGCGACACCTTCCACGACGATTGGACGACGTACTTCTCGCCGCTGTACTCCGTATACGACCACTGGTGGACGAGCCCGGACGGCACCCGCGAGGGGATGGTGCGGTGGCGGCTGTACCTGTTCTTCGTGCCGATCGACGACAAGAGTACGCGGCTGATCTCGGTGACGTACGCGAAGTCGCGCTACCCCGGCCCGGCTGGCGGGCTGCGGCTGGTCCGGGGGTTCTTCCGGCGGGAGCTGGACCGCGAGGTGACCGCGGACGTGAACATGCTTCAGCACATGGCCGACTACGACACCGGCATCGCGGGGCTGAAGCTGAGCCGGTTCGACAAGGTGCTCGGCCTCACCCGCGAGCGGATCGACACGATCTACCGCGGCCGGTCGCCGCTGGCGCTGCGCACCGTCGGGTGAAGCCCTGGGACGGCCGTCCCCAAACTTGCGGTCGCGTCTTTATCGCCGGTCATACTCCACGACGCGGCTCCACGACTGCCGCAGCAGGCCGACCACGGCCCAGCCGGTCAGCATCCCGAGCACGTACACCGCCAGCGCGAGCACCGGCACCGACACCGTCATCTGGTTGCCGGCCAGGTTCACCGACACGTCGTGGTTGTTCGTGTACGCGAAGTAGCCGACGGCCCCCGCGAACGCCAGCAGCACCACAAGGCTGAAGAACCGCATGACGCATCTCCGGGTGATAGTCCTCGGCACGGTGTAATGCGAATCCGGTGCCGCTGGCACAGCGGTTGCCTGTCGTGCGTCGCCCATTCCCCCGAGGACGCATCATGGCGACCACCCCGACCAAAGACCCCGAGAAGACCGTGGACCTGCCGCCGCGCGGGCCGCGCAACCCCGACCCCATCACCGACGCGCCCGGCTCCCACCCGATCGAGACCGGCGTCGGCGCCGTCATCGGAGGGGTCGCCAGCGGCATGGCGGTCGGCACCCTGACGGCCGGGCCGCTCGGCGCGGTGGCCGGGGCCATCGTCGGCGGGGCGGCGGCCGGCGGGCTGGCCGGGAAGGGGATCGGCGAGCTGATCGACCCGACGACCGAGGACAACTGGATCCGCGAGTACTTCGGCCGGTCGGGGTCGAAGCCGAGCGAGGACCAGCTGGCGGCGCAGCGGCGGGCGTACCGCTACGGCCAGGCGGCGCAGGCGCGCCACCCCGGGCAGATGTTCGGCGACGTGGAGACGAGCCTCCGCCGCGGCTGGGAGGAGTCCGGCGAGACGACCGCGTGGAGCGACGTGCGCGAGGCCGTCCGCGGCGGCTTCGACCGCACGTTGGAGTGCGCGGTGCCGCGCTGAAGCTGCTCACAGCCCGGGGACGGCCGTCCCCGGGCTTTTTCGTTTACCCACCCTGATGAATCTGGTCGAACCGCGGCGCCGCGGCGGCGAAGGCCGCCAGCAGCACGGGGTCGAACTGGCCCGTGCACTCGGTGGTGATCATCTTCACCGCGCGGGCGTGGCTCAGCGGCGGGCGGTGCGGGCGGCGGCTCCGCAGCGCCTCGTACACCGCCGCCACCGCCACCAGCCGCGCCGACAGCGGTATCTCCACGCCCGCCATGCCGTCCGGGTAGCCGCTGCCGTCCCACCGCTCGTGGTGGCTGCGGGCCACCTCCGCGGCCAGCGGCAGGCTCGGCACGTCGGCCGCGAACTTCCCCGCCACCGCCGTCAGCACCTCGCTCCCGGCGGTGGTGTGCGTCTGCACCACGCTCCGCTCGTCCTCGTCGAGCTTGTCCGGCTTCATCAGCACGTTCCGCGGCACCGCCAGCAGGCCGATGTCGTACACCGGCGCCACCGCCGCCAGCAGGTCCACGTAGGTCGGGTCCTTCAGCCGGGCGTACTCGCCGTCGCCGGCCGCGGCCCCCGCCAGCGCCCGCACGTACCGCCCGACCCGGCTCCAGTGCCCGTCCGCGGCGAGGTTCGTTTCCGTCAGCAGCCGCGACGCGGTGAACGACAGCGCCTCGGCCGCGGCCGTCGGCCGGGCCGGCGGGGCGACCGGCCGCGGCGTGCGCTCGAGCGCCCCGCGGCTCATCACCGCCGTGGCCTTCATCGGCGCCCCGGGCGCCGTCGCCGGCCCGCCGCGGCCGCCCCGCAGCACCAGCGACCGGACGCGCGACAGGAAGTCGGGCGAGCTGAACGGCTTCGACAGGAAGTCGTCGGCCCCCTCCACGGCCAGGCCGCCGAGCGCCTCCGTGGGGAGGGCGCCGGACACGAGGAGGATCTTGATCGCGTCCGGGTCCGGGGCGGTCGCGCGGATGCGGGCGATGAGCTCGGGGCCGCTGAGGCCCGGCAGGTTCACGTCGGCCACGATCACGTCGGGCGGGTGGCGGGCGATGTCGGCCAGGGCGGCCTCGGCGTCGCCGGCCTCGCGCACCTCGTACTGGCCCTTCAGGACCGCGTTCATCCACCGCCGCAGCGCCGGCTCGTCGTCCACCAGCAGGACGCGCACCCGGTCGGACTTCACCGCCGCCAGCGCCGCCGGCGCCCCGGACGGCAGCCAGTGGGTGAACCCGGTGAGGGCGGCGGCGACGGTGCGGGCCGACGGGAAGCGCTGGTCCGGGTCGGTGTCCATGAGCCGGGCGACGAGGTTGCTCACCTCCGGCGGCACCTCGGGGCGGACGGTGCGGACCGGGTCCGGCGACGTGCTGAACCGGCGGTGGAGGTCGCGCACCGGGTTGCCGCTCTCGGGGTACGGCTCGCGGCCGGTGAGCGCCCAGTACATGGTGGCGCCGAGGCTCCACAGGTCGGCGCGGGCGTCCACGTCGTGCGGGTCGCGGGCCTGCTCCGGGGCCATGTACCCGACCGTGCCGAGCAGCGTGCCGGCCTCGGTGACGTTCCGGTTCGGCAGCCGGGCCAGGCCGAAGTCGAGCACCTTCGCCTGCCAGTCCGGGGTGACGAGCACGTTCGACGGCTTGATGTCGCGGTGGACGAGGCCGTGCTTGTGGGCCTCGGCGAGGGCGTCGGCGATCTGGCGGAACAGGTCGCAGGCCCGGTGCGGGGTGAGCGGCCCCTTCTCGCGGACGTGGTGGTACAGGTCCTGGCCGGGGCAGAACTCCATGACGAAGTAGTCGCGCGCCGCCCCGCCGGGGCCGACGCGGTCGGCCCGGCCGGCGTCGGAGCAGCCGATGATGTTCGGGTGCTGGAGCCGGGCGACGGCCCGCGCCTCGGCGTAGAACCGGTGGAGCAGCCGGGCGTTCCCCTCCATGGCGCGGGCCATGACCTTCAGCGCCACCTGCCGCCTCAGGTAGAGGTGCTCGGCGCGAAAGACGGTCCCCATGCCGCCCTGGCCGAGTACGTCGAGGACGCGGTAGTGGCCGAGGACGAGGTCGTCGCCGTTGCCGCCGCGGATCGCTTCGGCCTGGTACGGCGTGAGCAGGTGTCGGCCGACGAGGCGGTCGATCAGCACGTCGGTGGTCGTGGCGGTGGCGACCAGGTCGCGGTCACGGGGCGTGAGTTCGTCCCACTCCTCGGGGAGCACGACGAGCGTATCGAGCAGCCGGGTGAGGAGGTGGAACGCCGGCGTGACGGCGAGTTCGGTGCCGTCGTGCGTCTCGGCCGGCAGGTGGGTGTTGCCGCGGGGGCAGTCGGCGAGGGAGGAACGCATGGCGACCCGGGGTGGGGCGGGCGGGGGGCGGGGCATACCAGCATGGGACCGGGACCGGCCGCGCACAACTCGCCCGCCCCGAAAAGCCACCCGCCGCCCCGCCGAAGTCACCCGGCCGTTGCAGTTTTCGCGCAGCGGCGCAACCCGGGCACCGGCGCTGGACGACTTCGGCCCACCCGGCGGGCCGGCGGCGGCGAGCTCCGATAGGCTGGACGTATTGAGGTCCGCGACGAATTCCCGAGGTGCGTCATGCCCGTGAGCTGGAGGGGCGTCTTCCCCGCCGTCTGCACGCAGTTCCACGCCGACTACGCCCTGAACATCCCCGGCACGCTGGCGCACGTGGACGCGATGCTCGCGGCCGGCGTCCACGGGCTCGTCATGATGGGGAGCGTCGGCGAGAACACGACGCTGGAGCCGGCCGAGAAGCGCGAGCTGTTCAAGGCGACGGTGGCGCACGTCGGCGGCCGGGTGCCGGTCCTCACGGGCGTCGCCGAGTACACGACGGCGCAGGCCTGCCGGTGGGCCGCGGAGGCGGCGAAGTTCGGGGCCGACGGGCTGATGGTGCTGCCGCCGATGGTCTACAAGGGCGACGACCGCGAGACGCTGGCCCACTTCCGCACCGTGGCGCGGGCCACCGACCGGCCGGTGATGGTGTACAACAACCCGCCGGCGTACCGGGCGGACGTGACGCCCGAGATGTTCGTGGAGCTGGCCGACGAGCCGACGCTGGCGTGCATCAAGGAGAGCAGCGACAACCCGCGGCGGATCACCGACATCATCAACCTGACCGGCGACCGCTACGTCATCTTCGCCGGCGTGGACGACCTGTTCCTCGAATGCCTGCTGCTGGGCGCCGTCGGCTGGGTGAGCGGGCTGGTGAACGCCTTCCCGGCCGAGAACCGGCTGGTGTGGGATTTGGCGACGGCCGGGAAGTGGGAGGAGGCGCGGGCGGTGTACCGGTGGTACACGCCGCTGCTGCACCTGGACACGCACCCGAAGCTGGTGCAGTACATCAAGCTGGCGTCGGCCGAGTGCGGCTACGGCACCGAGCTGTGCCGCCCGCCGCGGCTGCCGCTGGTGGGCGAGGAGCGCGAGCGGGTGATGGGCATCATCCGCAAGGCGAAGGGGACGCGGCCGGGGAAGTAGGATTCGAGCAGATCATGCCGGAACCAGTCGTTTCGAGTTCGACGTGGACGTGATCGAGGGTTTTCAGGCCGAAGGCCTGACAGCCCTCAGCCCAGGGCAAGCCGCGAAGCGGCGCCGCCCTGGGTACGGGGGTGGTGTGCCTTCGCAGGTTGAAGGCCTGCCAGCCGGCTGGCAGGCCTTCAGCCTGCGGGGTGATTCGTGATGCCGACCCAGGGCGGCGGTGCTGCGCACCTGGCCCTGGGCTGAGGGCTGTCAGGCCTTCGGCCTGAAAACCCCGCCTCAGTGGGAGGCCGCACCTCGAATCGCCGGACCATTCTGCTCATAGGTCGCCGGCCCCTCGACGGTGAACCGGACGCCCTCGACCGCCAGGTACGCCAGGGCGTCCTCGGGCACGAGCATGTCCCCGGTCGCCCAGCTCTTGAAGCTGTGTCTACCGGCGAGACGTGCCAGGGCGGCCCGCTTGGAATCGATATTGTGGAAGCGGATGAGGATCATGGCAGAACTGTAACACAGCGCCCGGACACCGACACTGCACGGCTCCGTGACGAACCGCCCCGGCTCAGGGCAACTCTGGACCGTTCGACTTGCAGAACCTCCCACGAACCATTATAGCTTCGCCCGAACGTCTGGACCGGAATGGAACCCGCATGCTACACCGTTGGGCCACCACCCTTCTGCTCGTACTAACCACCTCCACCACCGCGGCGGCTGACCCAACTATTGAAGCGATTCGGGAAAAGGTTCGCGTGGCCGTCGGGTACGACGCGTTCCAAAAACTCGAGCACGGCGTCCGTATCGTGGTGAAAGACAAGTCGGACCCGAAGGTCACGTCCGTGTGCTTCCTCCATCGGGACGGCCGATTCGCGATCCACGATGCGCGATTTGGAATGGCCAAAGGGTTCGACGGCCGATCGGCGTGGCAGAGGGGGTTCAACAATCCGCCGCTCCCGGAGGATTTGCGTGTCGGCGAAGCCATTCGCCTGCTCGGTGGCTTGTTGACACACCAATGGCTGTCGCCCGCCAGTGGTTACGTCGTGGACACCGACCCGGTCGAGTCTCGATCGTACCGCCTGTGCGTGCGGGTTCACTCGTCGGGCGGCAACTCGGGGTTCGGGCGGGTGTACCTCGACCCGGCCACCTGGCTCCCAACCCAATTCACAGTCCAACAGGATCAGAACGCGACGGTGGCGGAAGTGTCAGCTTACCGCGACATCAGCGGCACGAAGGTGTTCAGCCGGTTCGAGGTGAACCGGTACATCAGCGAATCGGAAATGGTGCCCGAGTCTGTGGCGGTGAACCTGCCGGGGTCGAACCCGTTTTCTCCGCCCACACCGGCTAATGACACCCAATTCGACCCATCGGTGCCGAAGGCGGTTGAGGCTCGCGCAGCCGGCGGATTCCTACTTGTCCGCCCGTCGATTAACGGGAAGCCGGGTCCCTGGCTGCTGGTCAACACCGGAATGTGTGCAACAGTTCTCACCCGGCCGGCCGCCGACCGACTCGGACTCGCACGGGTTGCCATGACCGCGCAGGGTCACGGATACTCGCGTCCAATAGACCGGTTCACGCTCGGGCCGGCGACGATTCGTGGGCTGACGACGGCGGAATTTGCAAACGAGATTCCGACGCTCTGCGCGGCCTTGACGGGTGTCGAGGTCGGCGGATACCTCGGGGCCGACGTCCTCGCCCGGTGTGTGATGGAGGGCAACTGGTCGACCGGCACGGTCACACTCCATGAGCCGGCGGGCTACTTCCCGCCCCCAGCCGCAGTCTGGGAGCCGGCGTGGTTCGATGCCGGAGTTCCCCACATCTTCGCGAGAGTCGAGCGCCGACACGCGGGGTTGTTCCGGGTGCTGACCGGGATCAACTACCCCCTCCACCTCCACCCGGCGGTGGTGCGAGACCGGGGTCTGCTCGACGGACGCAAGACCGAGCCCTACGAGTTGCTGACGGGCAGCGGACCCACATTCTGTCGCGTGGGGATGGTCGCCGAATTGCGGATGTTCGGACAGCGACTCCCCCAGGTAGCCACTCGATTCGACGCCGACGTGAGCCAGTCCGAGCGGCAGTACCCGCGGTTGCTTGGGGAACTCAACCCGTGCATCTTTCCTAACGGGGTCATCGTATTTGATTACCCGGGGCGGCGGATCGGCCTCCGTCGCCAACCGTAACGGTCGGTCCGCACCGTCACCCTGTACATCCTGTCGTCCTGTCTAAAAGTGGCGACATGAACCGCATCACTGTCATCGATTCGCACACCGGCGGCGAGCCGACTCGCGTCGTCGTCGCCGGCGGGCCGGACCTCGGCGCCGGTCCCCTCGCCGACCGCGCCCGCCGCCTCCGCGACCACTTCGACCCCTTCCGCTCGTGTGTCGTCAACGAGCCGCGCGGGTCCGACGTGCTCGTCGGCGCCCTGCTCGTCGAACCGCACGCGCCCGACTGCGCTGCCGGCGTCGTCTTCTTCAACAACGTCGGCACCATCGGCATGTGCGGCCACGGCACCATCGGCCTCGTCGTCACCCTCGCCCACCTCGGACGACTCGCACCCGGCGAACACCGCATCGACACCCCCGTCGGCGTCGTCACCGCCACGTACCACGGCGGCGCCCGCGTCACCGTGCGGAACGTGCCGAGCTACCGCCGGGCCGCGGGGCTTTCCGTGACAGTGGATGGTCAGCGGGTGACGGGCGACGTGGCGTGGGGCGGGAACTGGTTCTACCTCGTCCGCGAAGGCCCGGACGTGGGGCCGCTCGCCGTCGGCAACGCGGCCCGACTCACGGCCTTCACCACCGCCGTCCGCCGCGCCGTGAACGCCACCGACGCCGGCGCGCTGGTCGATCACGTCGAGCTGTTCGGCGCCCCGGCCGACGCCGCGAACCACAGCCGCAACTTCGTGCTGTGCCCCGGCGGCGCCTACGACCGGTCGCCGTGCGGTACTGGCACCAGCGCCAAGCTAGCGTGCCTGTTCGCCGACGGCAAACTGAAGCCCGGCGACACGTGGCGGCAGGAGAGCGTGACGGGGAGCGTTTTCGAGGGGCAGGTGGAAGTGGGTGACGAGCCGGGTGTCGTCGTGCCGAGCGTCACCGGCACGGCTTACGTCACGGCCGAGGCGACGCTGCTGGCGGCGGACGACGACCCGTTGCGGGACGGGATTCGCGGCTGAAAGCCCGGGGACGGCCGTCCCCGGGCTTCGCTCCGATCAGCGCACCGCGGCGGCGGGGCCGACGGCCGCGGTCAGCGCGGTGGTGGCGCTCGCCGGGGCGCAGCAGGCCCGGCCCGCCTTCGCACAGCACGGCGCGTCCGCCGACACCGGCGACTCCGTGCACGCCGCCGGCTCGGTCGGCGACGCGGCCTCCGCCGGCGGCAGGGCGCAGCACGCCGGCTTCGCCACCTCGCAGCCGCTCAGCGGGCAGTGGTTCGGGTCGATGTGGTGGAAAACGGCGAAGGTCGCGCCGCCGGCGACCGCCGCCGACGCCGCCAGGATCGCGAACAGCTTGACCATCGTCGGGCTCCCGTGAATGATGGAACGAGGTAGAGTATAGCGTCGGTACGGGGCCGAGAGCAACACGAACGCGCGGATCGGCGGCCCCCGTCACTTCCCCGGCAGCTCCAGCCGGAAGCACGCCCCGGTGTCGCCGTCGGCGGGGCGGTAGCTCAGCGTGCCGCCCAGAGCCTCGGCCCACTGCTTGCACAACGCCAATCCGAGCCCCGCGCCGCCGGCGGTCGTGTCGGCCGTCTCGCCGCGGCGGAACGGGCGGAAGATGATCGTCCGCTCCCGCGGCGGCACGCCGGGGCCGCGGTCCTCCACCTCGAACACCACCTTCCGCCCCTCCGGCTTCGCCCACACCCACACCCGCGGGTCCGACGCCGCCCGCGTGTACTTCCGCGCGTTGTCGATCAGGTTCCCCACGATCTGACCCACCAGCGCCGCGTCCGTCGTCACCTCGGCGTCGGGCGGCAGCGTCGAGACGACGATCAGTTCCTTGCCGTCGGTGCCGCAGCGGTCGGTCCAGGTGTCGCGCACGGTCGTCAGCAGGTCGGCCACCTTCGCCGGGTGGAGGGCGGCGGCGCCGCGGCGGCGCTCGAGCCGGGCGAAGTCCAGCACGTTGTCCACCAGCCGGTGGAGCCGGTCGGACTCGACGGCGAGCGTCGAGAGGTACTCGGTCCGCTTCCCCTCGTCCTGCACCATGCCGCTCAGGAGGAGGTCGAGGTACAGCCGCAGCGACGTGAGCGGGGTGCGCAACTCGTGCGTCACCGCGGACACGAAGCGGAAGCGGCGCTCGGACAGGTCGATGAGCGACCACCCGGCCAGGCCGATGGCGCCGAACGCGATCAGCGCCGCGGCCCACGCCAGCGCCAGGCCGATCCGCAGCGGCGACCAGCCGATCGGCGGCGGGGCGGGGGCCGGGCCGGGGTCGAGCTGCACCGGCAGCGCCGTCATGGCGCGGTCGGGGACGGCGTCGCCGGCCTTCACCGGCACCAGCTGCGCGTCGGGGAACAGGTCCTTGATGTCGTCGCACAGCACCGCCTTCAGCTTCCCCCAGTCGATCTCGACGCCCTGGTACACGGTCCGGTTGTCGAGCTTGGCCGTGCGGACGAGCACGAGCGTGCCGGGGCCGGGGTCGGCGGTCGGGAGCCACTGCGGGCGGACCGGGCCGAGGTGGACGGCCACCGGCGGGGGGTTGAAGAACACGACCGGCGGCGCGGGGGCGTCAACGACGACCACGGGCTCGGCGACCTGGAGGCGCGGCGGCGGGACGGGGTCGGGGGTCGGCAGCATCGGCCCGCCGGCGGCGGCGGGCGCGGGGGGAGCGGGCGGGCCGGCCGGCGGCGCTGCGGGCGCCGTGAAGGGGGCCATTTTGGCGTCGTTCACGCCGCCCCGGCCGGCCATCTCGGCTTTCGAGTCCTTCGCGTCGCCGCCGGCCTTCGCCCTGGGGAGCGGGCCGGCCAACCCCGGTGGCGCGCCGGGCGCGGGTGCGTTGCCGCCCAACCCGCCGCCGGGGAACCCGCCCCCCTTGAACCCGCCGCCGCCGGGGAGCCCGCCCGGCCCCGAAGCCCCGGAAAGGTAGCCGCGGTCCTCGGCCCGGTGCAGGCGGGCCATCTCGGCGCCCTTCGCCTTGGCGGCGTCGGCCGTGCGGGTGGTGCTCTCGCGGAAGGCGTCCTTCATCGGCTCGCCGGCCAGGCCGCGGGCGAGGAAGTCGGTCAGCCGGGCGAGCGACGGGCCGGTCGCGTACCGACCATCGGCCCCCTCCGTCAGCGGGAGGCCGCCGGTCGGGTCGCCACTCTTCATTCCAAACGTCGCCAGGTTCCCGACCGGCCCCTTCTCGTCGGCCTTCGCATCCCTGCCGGCGCGGTCGGCGGGGGCGACCTGCGTCGTGTTGCGGCCGACGGCGGGGTTGTTCTGGAACTGCTGCTCGACGGCGTTGTTGCGGTAGTTCGGCGGGTAGATGTACGTGGCCGGCTGGCGGGTGTTGGCGGCGAGCCCGGAGGCGCGGCGGCGGGCCGCGGCATCGTCGTCGGTGTCGCCGCGATCCAGGAGGCGGGCGGTCGGCTCGACGGCGACCACGACCGGGCGCGGCGGCGGGGCGGGGGCGGGAGCCTGGGCGGGGGCGTTGTTCGCGTCGTTCAGTTTCGGTTCGGGGGCGACGCGCTCGCGCTCCTTCGGCAGCTCGGCGACCGGGGCGACGCCGTTGACCGCGCCGAGCGCCGGCGGCGGCAACATCTTTACGGGCACGCCGTCGTTCAGGCGGCGGGGGCTTTCGGGGAAGGGCGGGAGGCCGTCGCGGGCGGCGAAGGCGGCGTAGGCGGTCTTGAACGGGTGCCGCCGGTCGAGGGCGTCGAAGGCGCGGGCGCGGTCGAGGGTGGCGTTGGTCGGCTTCAGCTCGGGCCACGCCGCGGCGAACAACTCGGCCGCCTCCGGGGTGAGCACCTGCGGCGACGACCAGCCGCTTTCCGGGTCGAGCTGGGCGTGGAGCTTCATCCAGTCGGCGAGCGGCCCGGCCAGGAGCGGGGCGCACGTCGGGCCGTAGGCCGAGTTCGGGTCGGG
>Ga0190275_10002637_pt1 | contig 12828 bp, 11 predicted proteins | sample Popmic550T_FD_133745 | JGI IMG/M metagenome (GOLD analysis project Ga0190275, IMG submission 133745) | Populus adjacent soil microbial communities from riparian zone of Yellowstone River, Montana, USA - 550 T | ecosystem: Environmental > Terrestrial > Soil > Riparian zone > Trees stand | place... | reverse complement strand
TCCCCGGACAGTGCGCCTCTCGGCACGTGGTCGCTCTCGGCGACTAAAGGGGTGGAGCCCGGGGCATGTACCGGGGACCGTCAGTTGGTGTAACCAGCCCACCCGGCAAATTCTTCCCGCACCTTGGTGACCTGCCTCACGGCTGCGATGCGGTCAGGCTAGATGTTCTGGGCGCAAACCGATGCCGACCAGCCTGGCCGGGAGCCGTTGCAGTGCGGGAAAGCGCTTGAGCAGCCGAAGTGGGCGAGGTGCCGAGACCGGGCGGTCGGCGGCCAGCACCTTGCCCAGAAACGCCTTCTGGATGGCGACCTGGATGGCCTGGGTACCGACGGTCGGGAACATGCGCCTGCGCTGCACCTTGGCGAGCACGTTGCTGTCCAGCCGGCGCCGGGTGATCGGGCCGGCCAGGATCCGGGCGGCCGCGACGGCGTCCTGGACCGCCAGGTTGATACCGACCCCGCCGATCGGTGACATGGCGTGGGCGGCGTCCCCGATCAACAATGCACCTGGCGCGTGCCATCGGTGCAGTCGGTCTACCCGAACGGTCAGCATCTTGACGTCCTCCCACGACCTGATCTGCTGAACCCGGTCGGCGTAGGTCGGTGCCTGCTCGGCAACCGTCCGCCGAAATGCGTCAAGCCCGGCTGCCTGAACGGCAGCAAACCCACCCTTCGGGATCACGTCGGCAATCTGCCAGAAGTCGTCCCGGTCGATTCCGAGCAGCAACCGTCCGGTGCCGACTCGCATGTCCAGACCCTCAGTGTCGGTGGCTCGACGCGGCAGCCGAAACCACAGCACATCCATGGGGGCGCCAAAGGTGCGCAACGGCAGGGCGAGGCGTTGTCGGATGATCGAGCCGCGGCCATCGGCGGCCACCGTCAGGTAGGCGCGAATTCGGACGGCACCGTCCGGGCCGGTCGCCCTGACCCCGGTGACGATGCCGCGGACCCGCGTCACATCGACCACTTCGTGCGATCGAAGCAGGGTGAAGTTGCGGTATTTCTCGCCGGTCGCCGCCAGCAGGTTGAGCAGATGCCACTGCGGCATGAACCTGATGTAGGGATGCCGGACCCGGAGCCGACCGAAATCCGCCAGGGTGTAGGTGCCATCGGCAAAGGTCACCGTCATGCGTTCGGCGTCGCGATGCGGCTGCTGGTCTATCGCGTCGCCCAGCCCCAACTCATCCAGCAGATCCAGGGTCGACGGGTGGACGGTGTCCCCGCGAAAGTCGCGAAGAAAATCGGCATGCTTCTCCAGCAGCACGACCCGGATGCCCTGCCGGGCCAACAACACCGCGAGCATCAACCCGGCCGGGCCACCTCCGGCGACGCACACCTCGGTGTCGATGACGGCAGTGTTGTCGACAACGTCGGTGCTTATCACCGAGTTGGTCATCGGTCAGTTCTCCTTCGGCATCCTGAGCAGCGCCGGTAACAGTGCTGCCCCTGCCGGGACGGCCTGCCGGCCGAGCAGATCACCCGGGTTGTACAGCGCGCAGGCCTTGAGGGACAGACAGCCGCAGCCGATGCAGGAATCCAGCCGATCCCGCAGCGCCTCGATGGCCATGATCTTCTCGTCCAGCCGTTCGCGCCAGTCCTTGGAAATGCGGTGCCAGTCCGAGGTTGTCGGGGTGCGCTCAGCCGGTAGCTGGGCGAGCTCGGCCTTCACCTCGTCCAGGGTGAGCCCGACATTCCGAGCCGCCCGAATAAAGGCCAACCGACGCAACACATTTCGCTGGAATCTCCGTTGGTTGCCGGACGTCCGGGTCGCCGAGATCAGCCCTTCCCGCTCGTAGAACCGAATCGCGGACGCCGCAAACCCACTCCGGGTGGTGACTTCTGCGACGGTCAACAAGTTTGCTTCCGGCATAGTCCGGACACTAGCTTGACTTCAAGTTGACTTCAACTTCAACAATCATCCCATGCCTACTGCCCTGATCACTGGATCATCCGCCGGACTTGGCCGGGCCCTCGCCACCGCGTTGGTGGCCCGCGGCTGGGACCTTGTCCTCACCGCCCGCGGCGAGACCGCGCTGGCCACCCTCAGTCGTGCCCTGACTGTGCACAGCCCGGGTGACGCCTCGGTGGTGGCCGTCGCCGGCGATGTCGCCGATGCCGGCCATCGGGCCGAGTTGGTCCGTCAGATCAGCCGAGTCGGTGGGCTCGATCTGCTGGTCAACAATGCCTCGACGCTCGGTCCTACTCCCCTACGGCCGCTTGCCGCCTGGCATCCGGACGAGCTCGATGATGTCCTCCGGGTCAATTTGACCGCGCCATTCGCGCTGACCACCGCCCTGCTGCCGGCACTGGCCGCCGCGCACGGCACCGTGCTGAGCATCAGCTCGGACGCTGCCGTGGAGCACTACCCCGGCTGGGGCGGCTACGGCGCAAGTAAGGCCGCGCTTGATCACCTGACTTTGACCTTGGGCGTAGAGAACCTTGATATTGCCTGCTATTCAGTGGATCCCGGGGACATGCGGACGGGCATGCAGCAGGCCGCCTTCCCTGGTGAGGACATCAGCGACCGACGCCTGCCTGAGGAGGTGCTACCCGGTCTGCTCGATCTGCTCGCAGTCAGGCCGGCGAGCGGTCGGTACCGAGTGGACGGTCGTCGAGCGGTACCGGATCGCACCCCTGGCACCGCCGGGTTGATCGCGGGGGTGCCGGGATGAAGTCCTTGCTGGCCGCACCGTCGACCACCTTCTCGGTGCAGGACGATCGCACCGCTACCGAACCGCCCGAATACCGCGGCCTGGCCCGAGACGAGATCAGGCTGCTGATTGGCGATTCCGCCGGCATCAGGCATGCCAAGTTTCGCGACCTGCCGTCGTTCCTGCTGCCCGGAGACCTGGTGGTCGTCAACACGTCGGCGACGCTGGCCGCTGAGGTCGATGGTCGGTGGCGGGAGGACCGGGCGGTTGTCGTGCATTTCGCCACCGACCTCGGCGATGGCAACTGGGTCGCAGAATTGCGCACCGCCCCCGCCGCCGAGGCCCCTGTCCTTGATGCCGATCCCGGCGAATTGATCTGTCTCCCCGGCGAAGGCCGGTTGCGGCTGCTATCGCCCTACCCCCGGCCGGGATCGAGCCCGAATGGGCACGGAAACCGGCTTTGGCGGGTGCAGGTCTCAGGTGTCGCATCGGTTGTCGCCCATCTGGAGCGCTGGGGCCGGCCGATTGCCTACGGGTACCTGGCCGCGAGGTTTCCGCTGGTGGATTATCAGACAGTTTTCGCCAGTACGCCGGGAAGCGCGGAAATGCCCAGTGCCGGGCGAGGATTCACCGCCGATTTGGTCACCAAGCTGATCTGCGCCGGTGTGGGGATCGCGCCAATCCTGTTGCACACCGGGGTTTCGTCCCAGGACGCGGGAGAAGCTCCACAGGCAGAGTGGTTCGCGGTCCCGGCGGCCACCGCGCGGCAGGTGACGGCCACCCGGCGGGCCGGTGGGCGGGTGATCGCCGTTGGCACGACGGTGACCAGAGCCCTGGAAAGCGTCTCCGCACCAGACGGCACGATGCTCGCGCAGTCCGGCTGGACCAATTTGGTCATCGACCCTGACCGGGGCGTGCGGGTGGTCGACGGGTTGATCACCGGATGGCACAACCCGGACGCCTCCCACCTGCTGCTCGTGGAGGCTGTCGCCGGCGCTGAGCGGACCCAGCGCGCCTACGACGCCGCGGTGGCTGACAACTACCGCTGGCACGAGTTCGGTGATGCCGGGTTGCTCCTGCGGGCCTGATCTCGGCTCTCCTGGTTTGTCGGGGCCCGCTGATAGATTCCGCGGATCGGTGATGAACCAATCGCCGGTGCAGCGCCAAACCGGGTGATCCCCGGAGCGGCGCTGGCAGTGGGACAGCCAGCGATCGGATCGGCAGGACACCATGGCAGGACGAGCCAGTGCGTGGCTCCGCCGGCATGATCCGGAGCTGAACTCGCTGCACAAGGCGATCAAGGTCGCCGGCGCGGTGACCGTCGGGTTGGCCATCGGCACCCTGATCGGCAATCCCGCGCTGAGCCTGTTCGCCTCCTTCGGCAGTGTCGCGCTCCTCCTGTTCGCTGATTTCCCCGGCAGCAGATCCGCTCGGCTCGGCGCCTACCTGCTGCTTGTGCCGATCGGTGCTCTGTTGATCGCGTTGGGCACTCTGCTGTCCTCGCATGCTGTGCTGGCGGTCGTCGGAATGGCGGTGGTCGGCTTTGTGGTCCTCTTCGCCGGAGTGCTCAGCGCTGCGACGGCGGCCGCGAGCCGGGCGGCGTTATTGGCCTACGTCCTCCCGGTGACGGTGCCCGGTCCGGTCGCCGACATCCCACCGCGATTGGCCGGCTGGTGCATTGCGGCGGCACTAGCGGTGCCGGCAGCTGTCTTCTGGTGGCCACCTCAAGATCACGATGCCCTCCGGGCCAGGGCCGCCGACGCCTGCCGGGCGATTGCCGATCAGTTGATGGCCAAGGTGGCACTCACCGCGAACCCCGCCCCGCAGTCGGGGCCGGCCACCGACTACGCCGAACGCGCGTCCGGGGCCATCGCGGCGCTCCGAAAGCAGTTTCGCAGCAGCGAGTTCCGGCCGGTCGGGTTGACCACCGGTAGCCGATTGCTCGTTCAGCTGGTGGATCGATTGGAGTGGCTGCGTTCGGTGGTGCTGCGCATCCCGGACGGTTCGGCCGCCGATTGGCCCGCCTGGAACCGCGACCTGGTATCTGCCTGCGCTGGGGTGCTGGCCGATGCCGCGCAGACCATGCCGGTTGCCGGCCACCGGCCCACCTTCGCTACTCGTCAGCAGCTCGATCACGCGTTGCATGGGCTGGAGAGCTACCGCCGGCAGGCCATCGAATCCCTGGAATTGGTGTCGGTCGGTCTGACCGGGTCCAGCCGCGATTCCGGGCCGGACGACGCAGCGCCGGCGGGCGGCGCGCCCGCCACTGCCCTGTCGCCCGCCCTGCTGCACGAGCTCGGCTACACCACCCGACTCGCCGGTGAGGCGGTGGCAAATTCTGCCGCGGCGGATGCCCGACCGCTGCTGGACCGTTTGTTGGGCCGGCAGCACCCAGATCAGGTGATCCGGCCGCTGACCGCAGCGCAACGCATTGCGGCGGGGGCGATCAACCGGCGATCAGTGTGGTTCCAGAACAGCGTCCGGGGTGCGCTCGGGCTGGCGTTCGCCGTGCTGCTGGCCGAGCTCACCGAGGTGTCACATGGCTTTTGGGTCGTGCTCGCCACCATGTCGGTGTTGCGCTCGTCCGCATTGAACACTGGTTCGACCGCGCTGCGGGCGATCGGCGGCACCATTGCCGGGTTCCTTGTTGGCGCCGCGCTGGTGTTCGTTGTCGGCACGAACCCGGTGGCCCTGTGGGTTCTGCTCCCGTTCGTCGTCCTGGTGGCGGCCTTTGTACCAGCCGCCATCTCCTTCGCGGCCGGCCAGGCAGCCTTCACCGTGATGGTGCTGGTGCTGTTCAACATCATCGATCCGGTTGGCTGGACCGTTGGCCTGATCCGCATCGAGGACATCCTGCTGGGCGCGCTGGCCGGCCTGGTCACCGGCGTACTGCTCTGGCCGAGGGGTGCATCCGCCCAGATCAGGCATGCGCTCGCGGAAAGTTTTCGGATCTGCGCCGCGGCCCTGCTGGCAGCTACCAGGAAGACCACCTCCACCCCGAGTCCCGAACTCGACGCCGATCTGCTGCAGGCCCTGCTCAGTGCCCGGGCCGCCGCCGGCAGGTTGGACGACGCCTTCCGGCAGTACCAATCGGAGCGTGGCAGCAAATCGATACCCATCACCGAGCTCACCATCGCCTTCAACACGGCGAGCCGCATGCGGCTCGCCGCAGAGGCGATCGCCACCATGACGCCCGGTCGGCTTGGCGCCATTGACGCCGGGCCGCAACATCCCTCGGCACGACCGCTTCCGCCAATATCCGTGACGCCAACCGTGCAGGCAGCCTGCACCGCACTGACCGACACCACTTTGGCCACCGAGCGCTGGTTCGACCGCACCGCCGATGTCCTCGACGGCCAGCCGACGACAACAGATGTGCCCCATCAGCCCTACGCCGAAGACCGCATTGTGGGGATTTTCCAACAAGATTCCGCCAATCTGGCGAATCGAGAAGTGCTGGACTGGGCCCGGACGATGTGGTGGGCCGCGCTGTACATCGACGATGTCGTCCGGACGCAGACCCGGCTGGTCACCGCGGTAGCGGTGATGATGCAGCCACGGTCCGCAGAATCGTCAAGCCAACCATGAGGCGCGGGGCGGTATTTGCCCTTGTCCTGGTGACCGTTCTGCTCTTGTTGAACGGCGTTCCATGGTGGGGCTTGGTGTTGGCGCCGGACTGGCCGGCACCGGTCACCGTCGCCGGTACCGTGGTGGCGTTTGTCGCGCTGATCGGCTTCCCCTTCGTGATGATCGCCGGCCATGGCAGGCGGCACTCCGACCCGCTGGCTGTTCTCGGGGACAGTTGGCTAGGCATCGCGTGGCAGCTGTTCGCCTGGACAATCATCGGCGAGACGTTGGGCCTTATCTTGCTTTTCGCCGGAACACCCAGCCCCGACCGGCAGCGGATCATTGCGGCGGCGGTGCTCGCGGTCGTCCTGCTGCTGTGCAGCTGGGGGTTCTTCCAGGCCATGCGGGTGCCGCGGATTCGCCGGACGGAGATCACCCTGGACCGGTTGGGCCAGGGCTTGGACGGGTTGCGGATCGTGCTGATCGCCGATACCCACTACGGGCCGATCGAGCGCTCCGGTTGGTCGGCAAAGATGGTGGCCGCCGTCAACGAACTGAAACCCGACCTGTTGGTGCACGCCGGCGATCTCGCCGATGGCTCGGTGCAGCATCGACGCGGGCAGGTCGCGCCACTGGGAACCGCCGAAGCCGCCCTTGCCAGGGTGTACATCACCGGCAATCACGAGTACTTCTCCGGCGCCCTGCAATGGGTCGAACACATGAAGGAGTTGGGTTGGACCGTGCTGCACAACCTGCACATCGTCATCGAACGGGACGGCGCCCAACTGGCGGTCGCCGGCACGGATGATCTGACAGCGGCCGGTTCCGGGGTGCCCGGGCACCAGTCCGATCTGCCCGCCGCCCTGCGCGGTGTGCAGGCCGACGTTCCCATCATTCTGGTCGCGCACCAGCCCAAGGAGGTCCGGGAAGCCGCTGCGGCCGGGGTCGACCTGCAGCTGTCCGGGCACACCCACGGCGGGCAAATCTGGCCGTTCCACCTGATCGTCCGAGCAGAACAGGGTGCACTACAAGGGCTTTCCAGACACGGAGAGCGTACCCAGCTCTACACCACCCGCGGCGCCGGATTCTGGGGACCACCATTCCGGATCTTCGCGCCGAGCGAAATCAGCCTGCTGACGCTCCGAGCGGGCATCGGCGGCACCGAAAGGTAACGGTGCGCGCCCAGCTCGGTTTCATTTCTACTGTGCCGGTTCTGTGGTCGCGGATCGCGAGATGGGCTCTGGACGGGACTGGTCGTCCTGCCGGTCAGCGCGGGCCGTGTCGATAACGCCCCGGAGTCGGAGCAGTGCTTCTCGGACAGGAACGTGCTTGTCGCCAAGTGCCTCGATGACCTGCGCCCGAACGGGGCCGAACAGCGCAACCGCCGACTGGTGAGTCCGCTTCCCTGTCGCCGTTAACTGGATGCGGTAGGAGCGTCGATCGCTGGGATGCGCCCGACGGGTCAGGTGCCCCCTGGACTCCAGTCGTTTCACGTAACTGGACACCGATGTGGCCGGTGCCGCCATCCACCGACTCAGTTCACTCGGGGTGATGCCCGGCGATGCGGCAAGGATCGAATAGATGGCGAATTCATCGCCGGTCAAGCCAACCGGTGCCAGCACAGTACCCAGCAGATCCTCCGCAGAGCGCGACACGATCCAGACCAGGAACAGCGGGTCGACGTCCGCGTCCCGCACCTCGGCAGCAGACAGGGGCTTGACAGAAGTACTGCGAGCTCGCATCATTTACTCATCATACTACGAATTCGTAGTAGATGATCGGCACCAACCGGCCTTTGCCCCGGGAAAGGAGCACGCCATGCAAAACCACTCCACCAACCCCTTCGAGACACTCTGGACCGGCACACCACCCGCCGGGACGGCCACCGCCGTGGCGAGAATGATGCACCGGGCAAACATCCCTGGCCTGTCAGTGGCGGTGGTGAACCGCGACCGGCTCTGCTTCGCCGCCGGGTACGGACATGCCGACCTCACCGGCAACACGCCGTCCACTGCCGACACGGACTACCTGTGGTTCTCGATGACCAAGATCGTCACCGCAACAGCCGCTCTGCGACTGGCCGACGACGGTCGCCTCGACCTTGACTCGCCGGCGGCCGACTATCTGGGCGGGCTGCGGCCGCGGGGCACCGAGCAACCCACCGTGCGGCAATTGCTCACGCACACCGCCGGCCTGGGCAATCCGCTGCCGCTGCGTTGGACCCACCCGGCCGACGCGCAGCCACCGGACCCGCACGTCCTGCTCGCCCGGCTCCTCAACCGTCGTCGAGCCTTCACCCAGCCCGCCGGGGGCGTTGCAAAATACTCCAACGTCGGCTACCTGGCCGCCGGGGAAATCATCAGCGACGCCGCGAGAATGCCGTTCACCGACTATGTCCGGCAGGCAGTCCTTCGGCCGCTGGGCATGGAAAACACCGGGTTCCGCTACCGGGCCGGCGCCGCCAGGGCTACCGGCTACGTCCACACGCCCAAGATCACCGACCCGCTGCTACGCCATTTGCTACCTACCGGGATCGTGAGCGAACGGAGCGGTCCCTTCTTGGCGTTGAATCCGTTCTACGTCGATGGGCCGGCCTACGGCGGACTGGTCGGTGACACTCTCGACGCGGCGCGGTTTATGCGCATGCACCTCAACGACGGCGAACTCGACGGCCAGCGGGTCCTCACCCCGGAGACGACCCGCGGCATGCGTAGGCTCGCCTACCGCGGAAGGCCCTTCGACCACGGGATCGGTTGGTTCCGCAAGCCCACCAACGACGTCGGAGACTGGGTCGAACATTTCGGCGCCGGCGCCGGCTTCTGGAATGTCATGCGGCTGTATCCGGAACGCGGTATCGGCATCGTCATCATGGCCAACACCACGAGCAGGTACAACTTCGAGCCCCTTTTCAGGCTGTTGGCCGGGTGCGGGTCACGGCTATCCGGAACTCCCAGCGATATCCCGAGGCAACCATCACATTCACTGGAGCTAGCGAGGTCTCCAGCCGAACGACTGTCGGTTTCGGCGGCGGCTCTGCCGATTTCCTGACAGTTCGGCACCTGCGAGCTGCGGGCAGCAATCGCGCAGACAGGCGCACGGACCGGTAGCAGCAAATTGTGCGGTTCCTACTGGACACCTGCGCCACCGCGGACGAGGCACAGCTCGCGCCCCTGATGGCCAGGCAGTACCAAGACCTTCGTGCCGTGCCATTTGGACGCGCACTGCACCGGGCGCGCATTCGTCTGGAGGTACGCACCCCGGCCGCAATCAAGACACATTGCCCCCGTCCCAACAGGGAGCGCCGGCCGGATGATCTGCACCATCACCTTCTGCACAGGTGGCCAGCACATTTCCGGGTGACGCGGAGCCACTAACCCCCTGACGAGTCGGGGGTTTAACCCCACTCCAATCCGTCCGCCGACCGACCAGAATGAGCCCATGACCGAATCCGCCCGTTTGCCACCGCCGCGCCCAGCCACCCGGTGGGCGCTGGTCGGCATCGTCCTGGCGCTGCTAGCGCTGCGGATCGTCGGTTTCCTGCTGATCGCCATGCTGATCGCGTCAACGGCGTTGCTCGTCATCTGGATCGGGTTGCCACTGCTACTGGGTTTCCTTGCCGCACTGCGCGGTTTTGGGCGCGTCCACCGCAGGTTGGCCGGCCGAGTGCTCGGCACCGTGATCGCCGAGCCCTACGCCGTCGGCGTGCCGAGCGGGGTGTTCTCCCGCCTCCGGTTCCGGTTCAGCGACCGGGCGACCTGGCGCGATCTGGCCTGGCTGCTCGAGGTGCAGACCATCGGCTTCGCACTGCAATTGGCTGCGCTGATCGCCTTCCCGTTCCTGCCGCTCGGCTGGTGGGGCTCGCCGCTGCTGCTCAAGACCGACGCCAGCACTACCCGCCTGCTGGTCGGCCCGCAGGACGCTCAGCTGCAGCAACGGATTGGGCAGTTGGAATCGTCCCGGGCACAGTCGGTCGACCATTCCGCTGCCGAGCTTCGCCGGATCGAGCGGGACCTGCATGACGGCGCGCAAGCTCAGCTGGTGGCCCTCGGCATGAATCTCGGTCTCGCGCAAGAACTGGTCGGCCGCGACCCGGCGGCTGCCACCGCACTGATCGCCGAGGCCAGAGTGTCATCGACCACCGCGCTGTCGGAACTCCGGTCGCTGGTTCGCGGCATTCATCCACCGGTGCTGGCCGATCGCGGACTCGCCGGTGGGATCGCCGCCCTGGCATTGAGCCACCCACGTCAGGCCGATGTCGATATCCAGCTGGACGGCCGTCCGCCGGCGCCCGTCGAATCCGCGGTGTACTTCGCCGTTGCCGAAGCGTTGACCAATTCGGCCAAGTACGCGGCCGCCCAGAACACCTGGGTGTGGCTGCGTCATGACGGGCAGACGCTCATTGTGATGGTCGGCGACGACGGCGTTGGCGGTGCCGAACTGACCCCGGAGGGCGGGTTGATCGGCATCGAACGGCGGCTGGCGGCTTTCGACGGCTCCCTGTCCATGGCCAGCCCCTTGGGGGGCCCGACGATTCTGACCATCAAGGTGCCCTGTCTGCTGCAGGCGACGGCCAGCGCTTGAATTAAGCTTCCGCGGGACGAAGACAGACCGATCGGCCCAGCCCAGCCGTAGAAGGGCGGAATCTCGTGCGAGTGGTGCTGGCCGAAGACTTGGCGCTACTGCGGGACGGCATGATTCGACTGCTGCAGGCGTACGACTTCGAGGTCGTGCAAGCCGTGGACAACGGTCCGTCGCTGCTCAAAGCGCTGACCGAGCATCGACCAGATGTGGCTGTCGTCGATGTTCGCTTGCCGCCGACATTCACCGACGAGGGCCTACGGGCGGCGCTGTCCGCCCGTGAGCAGATCCCCGGCCTGCCGGTGCTGGTGGTCAGCCAATATGTCGAGCAGCTGTACGCCCGGGAGCTGCTGTCGCAGGGCACCGGCGGCGTTGGTTACCTGCTCAAGGACCGGATCTCCGACGTCACGCAATTCGTCGACGCCATCCGGCGGGTGGCGGCCGGCGGCACCGCGATGGATCCCGAGGTGATCGGCCAGTTGCTCTCCCGACACCAGGAGAGCTCCCCGGTCTCCTCGTTGACCCCGCGCGAGCGTGAGGTGCTCTCGCACATGGCCGAGGGCAGGTCCAATGTGGCCATTGCCGGCAAGATGTTCATCACCGAAAAGGCGGTGGGCAAGCACACCAATTCAATCTTCGGCAAACTCGGGCTCGAACAGAGCGAGGACGATAATCGGCGCGTGCTGGCCGTCATCGCCTACCTGGAGAACAACCCGCGGTGACCGGCCGAGAGTGTCAGCACACCCTCAAGATCAACTTGAGAGTTAGCCTGCCAAGACGGTCGGGCTATCTGATCCGCTCGGCTGATCGGGCCGCTGCCAGCATGTCGTTCACCAGCACGGACAACTCACCGGGCCCCGCCGCCTCCGCCAAGGCGGTCGCCACGTCTTCCGCGGCACACCTCATCTGATAGAGCCGATCGGCCAGGTCGTCGCGTTCCTGCTGGGTGAGTACGACCGCGTCTGCTGGAATCGCTCCCCGTTCCAATGCATTGCGGTTCTCGTAGGCGCGTTGCCGGCAGGCTTGGGGCGCAGTATCGCCGCCGGCGCCCCACGGTCGATGACGACGGCAACTCCTGGCCGCACCAGAGGCAGCGCACAGGTCCACTACGTGGCCCTGTCGGCCCGGCTGTTCCGATCCCGCCGGCGCCGGACACCCGGGTACTGATCAGATCGCGGGAGTCGATGGAGGCAAGGGACACCGGCCGACCGTATGGCAGTCACCGCAGCGTCACCCTGACGACATACCGGCCGCGCCAACAAAAAATGACGGTACAAACCGGCATGGCCGCCGCCAGGGTGACCCGCCGACCGGAGCCGACCGGCTGCCCATGCCAAACTGCCAGCGTGACCGCCTACCTCGACGGCAACCACCCACGCGCGTTCGTGCACCGCGGTTGGCACGTCGGCGACCTGGCCGGGCTGGAGAACACCGCAGCCGCCTTCCGCCGGGCCTGCGACGAGGGTTATCAATATTTGGAAACCGACGCCAGGGCCACGACGGACGGCGTTGTCGTCGCTTTTCACGATCCGCGACTCGACCGGGTGACGGATCGGACCGGAGCCGTCGCGGAGCAGTCGTGGCGCGAACTCAGCCAGTCGAGGGTGCGTGGCCTCGAACCCATTCCGTTGTTGGCGGAATTGCTCGAGGATCTCCCGGACGCCCACTTCAATATTGATGTCAAGGCAGCCAATGCCGTCGGACCACTGGCCGAGGTCATCCGCCGATCCGGCGCGGCCGACCGGATCTGCGTCGTGTCCTTCTCCGAGCGCCGGTTGGCCGCGCTGCGGGCTGCCGTCGGGCCCGAGGTCGCCTGGGCTGCGGGGCCGTTCGAGACCTTCCGGCTGTTCCGGTCCAGCAAGCTGAATCGGCAATTCGACAGCACGGCCATCGCGGTCCAGGTCCCGGTCACGTTCCAGCGGGTCGGAATTGTTACTCCGCGGTTCATCGCCGCCGCCCACGGGGCAGGTCTCGAGGTGCACGTCTGGACGATCAACGACCCCGGTGAGATGCGAGACCTGCTGGCCATGGGT
>Ga0190275_10002636_pt1 | contig 12830 bp, 5 predicted proteins | sample Popmic550T_FD_133745 | JGI IMG/M metagenome (GOLD analysis project Ga0190275, IMG submission 133745) | Populus adjacent soil microbial communities from riparian zone of Yellowstone River, Montana, USA - 550 T | ecosystem: Environmental > Terrestrial > Soil > Riparian zone > Trees stand | place... | reverse complement strand
CCGGCATCGAGAATCGCGCTGTCGCAGGCGGTGGCCGGGCCGGTGATCGTGACCGGCGTGCCGGGGTTCACGGTGACGGCGTGGTTGTCGGTGGCGGTGCAGCCGCTGCCGTTGGTGACGGTGACGCTGTAGGTGTTGGTGCTGGTGACGGTGATCTGCTGGGTGGTCTCACCGGTGGACCAGAGGTAGCCGGCGAAGCCGGGGCCGGCATCGAGCGTCGCGCTGCCGCAGGCGGTGGCCGGACCGGTGATGGTCACCGGCGTGGAGGTGTGGACGGTGATGAAGTGGGAGTCGTTGGTCGCGCAGCCGGCGGCGTTCGTCGCGGTGACGCTGTAGGTGTTGGTGCTGGTGACGGTGATCTGCTGGGTGGTCTCGCCGGTGGACCAGAGGTAGCTGGTGAAGCCGGTGCCGGCGTCGAGGATGGCGCTGTCGCACGCGGTCGTGGAGCCGGTGATGTTGACCGGGGTGGAGGCGTTGATCGTGACGGCGTGGCTGTCGGTGGAGGTGCAGCCGCTGGCGTTGGTCGCGGTCACCGAGTAGGTGTTCGAGGCGGTGACGGTGATCTGCTGGGTGGTCTCGCCGGTGGACCAGAGGTAGCCGGTGAAGCCGGTGCCGGCGTCGAGGACCGCGCTGTCGCACGCCGTCGCCGGGCCGGCGATGGTCACCGGGGTGGAGGCGTTGACGGTGATGGCGTGGGAGTCGCTGCCCTGGCAGCCGTTGCCGTCGGTGACGGTGACGCTGTAGGTGTTGGAAGAGGTGACGGTGATCTGCTGGGTGGTCTCTCCCGTCGACCAGAGATAGTTGGTGTAGCCGCCGCCGGCGTCGAGCGTGGCGCTGTTGCACGCGGTGGTGGGGCCGGTGATGGCCGGCGTCGGGAGCGGGTTGACGGTGACGACATGGGAGTCGCTGCCCTGGCAGCCGGTCGCGTTGGTGACGGTGACGCTGTACGTGTTGGCCGCGTTGACGCTGATGGTCTGCGTCGTCTCGCCGGTGGACCAGAGGTACGAGGTGTGGACGCCGGCGTCGAGCGTGACCGAGCCGCCCGTGCAGAACGACGTGCCGCCGGTGATCGTCACTGCCGGCGGGGTGCAGGCGGCGACGGCGACGGCGGGGGAGAACTCGGAGGTGCCGTCTTCGTGGGCGCCGCAGCCGGCGTCGGCGAACGACGTGGCAGTGGCGACGATCTCGTCTCCGACCGCGACGCCGGCGACGGCCATGGAGAGCGGGTAGTTGGAGAAGGAGGCGCCGAGGAGGCACGGGCTGATGCCGATGGCCGTCTTCCCTTCCTCGGAGGTGTTGTCGTCGACTTCGAAGAACTCGAAGCGGATCGCCTGCGGCACGGTGGGCGCCGACGTGGAGTCGAGGTTGAAGACGAGGTTCAGGTTCGCCCCGGCCAGTTCGGCGGAGACGATGCCCGGATAGTTCTGGGTGCCGTTGGCGCCGAGGTCGGCGTCGCCGGCCGTGTTGGTGTCGGGGCCGTCGTCGTTGAGGTCGATGCCCTGGGCGGTGTTGTTGTAGATGGAGTTGCCGAGGATCACCGTGCCGCTGCCGCCGCCGACGACGATGCCTTCGTTGGTGTTGTGGGCGATGACGTTGCCGTCGCCCGGGTTGATGTCGCCGATGTGGTTGTCCGTGCCGTCGCCGACGGAGATGCCGGCGAAGGTGTTGCCGAGCGGCGCGAGCGTGTCGGTGACGCCGATGTAGTTGCCGACGATGAGGTTGTCCTGGGCGCTGAAGTGGCTGATGTAAACGCCTTTGACGTTGCCCGAGAGGACGTTGTCCGGACCGATGGTGTTGTTGAGGGTGTCGGCCGCGAGCTGGATGCCGTAGCCGTTGCCGAGCGCCGCGGTGCCGGCGGCGTTGGTGCCGATGTAGTTGCCCTGGATGACGTTGTTCTCGACGATTCCGGTGCCGATGGCCACGCCGTGGCGGCCGACGGTCCGGCCTTTCCGGCGCGGCGCCGACGCGATGACGCCGCCGCCGGAGCCCTGGAGGTAGATGCCGGCGGTGGCGTTGCCGGAGATGACGTTGCGATGGCCGGCCGGCGCGCCGCCGATCGTGTTGCCGATGGCCGAGTCGTCGAAGCGGATTCCGATGTCGTTCGAATAGGCAGTCGTCCCCGCGGCGTCGGTGCCGATGTGGTTGCCCGCGACGGTGACGCTCGTCGTGTCGCCGCCGAAGACGATGCCCGCCTCGAGGCTGGAGACGACCACATTCCCCGCTCCCGCGGCCGTGCCGCCGATGGTGGAGAGCGAGGCGTCATTGAGATAGATGCCGATAGTGCTCGGGCCCACCGTGCCGGCGGCGTCGATGCCGATCCAGCAGCTCTCGACCGTGTGGTTGCTGCCGCCGATCACGAGGGCCCGTTCGAAGTTGGTGAAGGAGAGTCCCCGGATGACCGAGCCGTTGGCGGTGTCGGTCAGCTCGAGGCCGTTGGCGCCGGCCGTAATCGCGCCATCGACGTTGATCAGCGGAGTCCCGCTGTAGCCGTCCTGGGTGGCGGCGTCGAGGGTGACGGGATTGGTGATCTGCGGCAGGGCGGTCGCCAGGGAGATGTTCTTCGCGCCGCCCGGGGCGATCTCGAAGGTGATGTTGCAGGGGGTGACGCAGCCGCCGGCGTTGTTGAGCTCGAGCGCCTCGCGGAGCGACCCGGCGCCGCTGTCCGCGTCGCTGGTGACGACGAGGGACGCGGATTGGGCGTTGAATGTCTGCGGCGCGGAGTCGACCGAGGCGAGCGCGTCGCCCGACGTCGCGACGGCCGTCAGGATGACCGCTGCCTCGGCCGCGCTGTAGGTGTTGGGCGAGATGAGCGCCTGGGTCGCGCTCATCGGAATCGTGCCGGTGGCGGCGTTGATCGTGCCGGTGCAGCCGCCGCAGTTCGAGAGGTCGAGCGTGACGTCGGTGGCGCCGGTGACGCCGGAGGGATTGCCGAAGGTGTCGACGGCGGTCACGATGACGTAGAACGGGCTGTTGGCGTAGAGGAGGTTGCCGCCGTTGATGTCGTCGAAGGCGAGCTCGCTCGCCGCGTCGGCGCTGACGTTGACGTTCACCCCGCCGCCGACGCTCCCCTCGTTCGCAATGAGGGTGATGCTCTCTTCGGCGAACAGCTTCATGGTCGTCGTGGCGACGCCGTTCGTGAAGGTCAGCACGGTGTTGCTGCCGAAGGTGACCTCGTTCAGGTCCTTGTCGACCACGACCGGCGCGTCGCCGTTCGGGGAGCTGGAGGCGCCGGAGAAGACGAAGGTGTGATCGCCGGTGTAGCTGGTGATCGTCGTGCTCGAGCTGTTCTTGGCCGTGATGGTGATCGCCTCGGAGGTGCCGGCCGTGGTGCTGCCGTTCGTGGTGACCTCGAAGTAGGAGAGGTCGGTCACGCTGGCCGGGTTGCCGGCCGTCCAGTCGCCGAGGTACGAGTTGACGCCGCTGATGGTGCCGGTGTTCGGCGTGACCGTCCCGCCGGGTGTCGACCACGACACGCCGTCGTGGTAGGCGAGGACGTAGCTGGCCTCGGTGCCGTTGACCGCGCCGGCCGTCCAGTTGAAGCCGAGGTCCACCGTGCCGGTGAACGTCGAGGAGTGGATCGTCCAGTAGATCTGCAGGATGTCGCTGCCGCCGCCGGTGTTGTTCGGATGCGGCGTGTCGATGACTTCGGCGGCGGCGGTGCCGGCGGAGGTGGCCGTGAGCGACATCGGCGCGTAGCCGGTGGTGGGGCTGCCGATCGGAAAGAGGGTGCTTCCGGGGAAGGTCTCGGTACGGCTGAAGCGGCCGACGACGTAGCCGCTGGTCACCGAGACGGCGCCGTTGAACACGGCGAAGGTCTTGCCCGGATCGAGCGTGACCACGCCGGCGGTGAAGGTCGCGTTGCTCGCGCCGATGTCGAGCGAGGAGCTGATCCCCGCGGGGTTGTTGAAGGTGACCGAGGCGAAGGTGATGCCGGCGGCGATGCCGCCGATCGACTGCGCCGTCGCGCCGGTGAAGGTGAACGGCCCGCCGGCGGTGAAGCTGCCGTCGAGGGTGAGGTCGCCGTCGAGGTCGATCGTGGCCGTCCCCTGGTTCAGCGCGCCGGCGACGATCAGGTTGCCGCTCACGGTCAGGTTGGTCGAGCCCAGCGTGGCGTTGCCGCTGGGGACCTGCAGGTCATCGCTCACGAAGACGGCCGGACCGCTGAAGTTCGCGTTGGCCGAGGAGAGGGTGAGCTTGTGGAAGGTCTGGTTGCCGGTGGCGCCGACGGTCTGCGGCGAGGCGCCGTCGAAGATGACCTCGGTCGTGCCCGGGGTATAGGTCCCGCTGTTGTTCCAGTCGCCACCGACGTTGATGGTCACGCCGCCCTGCGGTGCGACCACGGCAGTCGCGTTGATGGTGAAGTCGTTCCCGGCGTCGATCGAGGTGTTGATGTTCTTCTGGCCCGGATCGCTGAAGGCGAGGTCGTAGAACTGGCCGCCGCTGATCTCCTGGGTTGTGGAGCCGTCGAAGCTGACCACGCCCGTGTCGGGGGAGAACGTGCCGGTGACGGTCCAGTTGCCGAAGACGCTCATGGGGAAGGAGTCGGTGTCGAGCGTGGCGGTGACGCTGACGTCGCCCTGAATGGTGACGCTGCCGGTGAGGGTGGCGTTGGAGGAGCCGGTGACGGTGAAGTTGCCGCCGATACTGATGCTGGGAATCGACTTCGCCGCCGGGAAGGTGGAGGTGACGGTGAGGTGGCTGTACGGCGTGACGTAGACCGTCTGGTTGCCGCCGTCGTAGGTGACGCTGCTGCCGGAGGCGTCGGCGTCGAAGGTCAGGGTGGTGATGTTGCCGCCGATGGTGAGGGCGGAGTTGTTGGCCTGGGTCCACATCGCGCCGGCCGGGCCGGTGAGGTTGACTTCGATCTCGGTCGTGCCGCTGTTGGTGATGACGGTGCTGGCGTTGTTGAGGGTGAAGGAGCTGCCGAAGGTGAGGACGCTGCCGGGCACGATGTTGCGCGAGTCGGAGGTGACGGGCGCGAAGATCGAGCCGCTGCCGGCGATGTTCATCGTACCGGGGTTGCTGAAGGCGACCGTGCCGGGGCCGTTGATCGTCCCGTCGACCGTCGCGTCGCCGACGACGATGAGGTTGTTGCCGGAGAGGGTGACGAAGCTGGCGCTGTCGACGAAGAGAGTCGTAGCCGTGACGTTGCCGAGGAAGAGGCCGTTCGTGTTCGTGCCGGTGAAAGACAGCGTGTCGTAGATCGTGGCCTTGACGTTCTGGCCGGTGGCGCCGTTGTAGATGACCGTGCCGACGGCGTTGAAGGTGCCGGTGTTGATGAAATTGTCGCCGATGGAGAGGATGCCGGTGGTCCCGAGGTCGATGGCGCCGTTGCCGTCGATGCCGCCGGCTACGGTGTGGGTGTCGCTGCCGCCGGAGAAGGTGATGCCGCCGGCGACGGCCTGCAGGACGGTGAGGTTGCCTGCGATGTTCAGATCTCCGCCGGCAGACTTGATGTGGCTGCCGGCGCCGCCCATGAACTCGATGGCGAGGTTGCCGTAGGTCGGGGTCGGGTCGATGCTCTGCGCGCCGGCGGCCCCGTATGTGACCTTGGAGGCGACGTCGAAGCTGTAGGTGTCGAAGCTCGGGAGGAACGTCGCGTTACCCGAGGTCTGGATGCCGACCTCCAGCTCCGCGTTGGCGTCGATGTTGAGGGTGGTGCCGGTGCCGGTGCTGACGATGTTGACGCCGTTGTCGCTGAGGATGCCCCCGGTGATGGACAGGTCACCGTCGAGGGTCAGGGCCGAACTGAAGACCAGGAAGGTGTTGGCGCTCTTCGAGACCTTGACGTGGCGGTACTGGCCGCTGAAGTTGACGATCTGCGGGCTGGAGGAGCCGTAGAACTCGACCGCGGAGGTGCCGCGCAGGAAGGAGATGCCGCTGTCGATGTCGCTGCTGGTGCGGAGGAGGGCCGAGCCCGAGCTGAGGTCGATCTTGGCGTTGGCGAGGGTGCCGGCCGCTTCGATGCCGCCGGTGGCGTCGATCGTCCCGCCGGTGGTGGCGGAAAGGCCGCTGGAGAAGCTGATGCCGCCGACGATCTTGATGTCGTCGAGGACGTTCAGCGTGCCGGAGCCGACGGAAATCAGCGCATTGGTGAGGGTGGGGTTGCCGAACTCGATGCCGTGACCGTTGCCGTTGACGTTGGAGACGTTCAGCGTGGTCGCAGGGGAGAGGCTGATGAGCTGTCCGCCGCCGTTCGAGAACGTGATCGAGCCGACCGTGGTGTCGCTCGACACCGTGAGCGTGACCGACGGGTCGACGGTGATGTGGTCGGCCGCGGTGAAGGGGAGGGTGGCGGTCGGCGAGTAATTCGTGGCGGTGTTGAAGTCACCGCTGGTGTTGGCGGTGTAGTTGGCCGCGAAGAGTGGCGCCCCCGCCAGGATCAGAACTGCAACCACTGCAGCACGAAAAGTGAGCGAGCGTACGTTCATCAAAGCATCCCTATGCGCGTCGCGAAGCGGGGACGGCGCCCTGCGACTGCTTGGTTCTGGAATCGGAATTGGACCCGTGGCGGAAGTATAACCCGCGCAATAACTTTGTTTGACCGGAGACCCGGCATTCAAGATACGTCCGGCCGCGCGAGTTGGCCGTGAGCTGGATCACTTTTTTGGGGAGGGAAAGGGGAGCGCGGGTCCCCGGAAACGGGTACCTATCTGATCAAAGGCCTCGGCTACTCGCTGCAGGATCAATGAGTGGCGCCGCGACCTGAAGAGCGCCTGAGTCGAGCCCTCACTCCCCGCGCCCCATCCCCGAGACTTCAGCCGGAAGACCTTCGGCTTCGCAGGCGAGGGGTGAAGGATGAAATGCGAGGGGTCAGCGACGAAATGCGAGGGTGCAGACATTAACCCTGAGGTCTCAGGGATCAACTCTGAAGTGTCAGGGATCAAGTCTGAATTGTCAGGGATCGAGTCTGAAGTGTCAGGGATCAAGTCTGAAGTGTCAGGGATCAAGTCTGAAGTGTCAGGGATCAAGTCTGAAGTGTCAGGGATCGAGTCTGAAGTGTCAGGGATCAAAGCTGAGGTGTCAGGGGGTCGAATCTGAGGTGTCAGGGGTCGAATCTGAGGATCTCGGGGATCAAACGATGCCCCCTTACATGACGCTTGAAGCGAACGTCGCCGGATCCGCCGCAGCCGCCGTAAGCGGCGAAAGATCTGTAGACCCGGCCTTTAGGCCGGGTAAGTCGAGCAGACAAGGCAAGTCCGCGAAGCGGGTGACAGCATAGGGTACGCGTGGACCACTGTTCTATCGCCCGCTTCGCGGACTCGCCTTCGTGGGGCCGCACGATACCCGCCCTGAAGGGCGGGCCTACAGATCTTCCGCCGCCTACGGCGGCTGCGGTAGCTCGCTCCTTACAAATGAAGATGCTCGATTTCTTCACAACCTCTTAGCGCGGGCTGCGCCCGCAACCGAAGGTGGACATGGCGCCGTCGTCTCAGGTAGGAGGGTGGTTGCGAGACAACCTCTTTTCCGAGGAGCGAACGACGCCATGAACGAGTTTCTAGCACGGTTCGGGTCGGATATCACCGCAGTCGTATCGGGATTTGATCGGCTCGTCTTCCGCGGTCATTTGATCGGACTCATTCGCCCCAGCGGAATGCAAGCGTTCTTGAATCGCGCCGGTGTACGGTTGCTTGACTTCAAGGCATACGTATCGAAGACGAGTGAGCGTATCAAAGAAGCTGCGCTGGCACCGGCACGTCGACAGAACCGCCCAACCCGTTATCTTCCGTCGAGCCGGACCGATAAAGAGGACTTGGTGCAGCGGATGCTGCGCGAACATCCCATCGCGAAGGGCTTGGTGTGCGCGTTCACCACGGTCGAACCGTGCATCAGCTTCGAGTATCACCGGGCAGCAGACCCGAAAGAGCGTGGCCTGAAGCTCTGCGAGAGGAAGTGCCTTCACGTCTACAAATACTTCCTCCACCCTGTCTTCGGCCTGATCGGGACACGGTTGCAAACGTGGTTTCCGTTCAACATTCAGATCTGGTTGAACGGTCGCGAGTGGCTATCGGTGCAACTGCGCCGCAACAGGGTCGCGTTCAAACGGAACGACAATGTATTCACCTGGATTGAAAAGCCAGAAGCTGCCCAGCGGCTCATGCAGAAGCAGCTACAGACGGACTGGACGAGTGCGCTTACCTCGATCAGACAGACCATTCACCCGCTGCACGAATCGATCTTCGCCGCTGCTCCGCTCGATTATTACTGGTCCGTCTATCAGTCTGAGTGGGCCACCGACCTGCTCTTCAAGGATCCTGCGACTCTCACCAAGATATACCCGGCGCTCTGCCAGCACGCGATGCTTCACTTCCGTAGTCCCGACGTCATGCGTTTCCTCGGGCGGAAGGAGCACGGCAACTTCACAGGCGATCTGGTGACCCGCTTCAAGGATCGTCCCGAAGGCGTCCGCGTCAAGCACTGGGTTCACGGAAACTCGCTCAAAATGTACGACAAAGCTGGCAGTGTCCTCCGCGTCGAGACCACCATCGCCAAAACGACTGACTTCCGTGCCTTCCGCTCCGCCCAGAATGATCCGCAGGGAGAGCCTTCGTGGAGGCCGATGCGGAAGGGTATCGCTGACCTGAATCGCCGCGCTGAAGTCTCCCAAGCCGCCAATGACCGCTATCTATCCGCTCTTTCTGTCGTCGAGGACGACACCACCTTAGCCTCGATCTTCGATCAAGTGTCACGCCCCACTCATCAAAACGGCCGACGTATCCGAGCGATTCGCATCGGCGATCCAGACGACATCGCTCTGCTCGAAGCCATCGCGCGCGGCGAGTTCGCCACCTCCGGCTTCCGCAACCGTGATCTTCGGCGTCTCCTTTGTGGAACGGCGGCCACCTCCGAACAGATCCTCAAGCAACAAGCCTCGCGTATCACTCGACTCCTCCGCCTCCTCCGCGCTCATGGGCTGATCCGCAAAGTTCAGCGCAGCCACCGCTACCTTCTCTCTCCCAAGGGCACCCTTCTAACCGCTGCTCTCTCCGCTGCCCGTCATGCCACAGCCAAACAGCTCCTCGCGGCCGCCTAGCAAATGCTCGCGTCTTTCAAAGCTTCTTCGAAGTAGTAGTTCAGATGACAGAAAAGCTTCGGTCATCCTGAAGTTAAGGCCATTGGGCGGACCGGCCCACGGGGACGTGGGCGGTCCGACTGGGTCCTACTCGTTCCCCATCTTCTTCAGATACTTCCCGTCGATGCCGGCGATGCGCATCTGGACGAGTTTGTTGATCGGGACTCCGGCGTAGCCGGCGGCTTTGAGCTCGCGGATGAATTCGGGGGTGACGCGGTGGATGCGCATCTCGACGAGTTTGTGGGCCGGGATTTTGTCGTAGCCGAGGGCGCGGAGCTCGGCGATGTACTCCGGGGTGACCCGGTGGATGCGGAAGTTGACGATGTCGTCGTGATCGAGGCCGCCGTAGCCCGCTTTCTTCAGTTCCTCGGCGAACTGGGGGGTGGCGCCGTGGATGGCGGCGTTCTGGTATTGGTTGAGGGTGAGGTTCCACCCCTGGGCGCGCATGTCGCGGACGAATTTCGGGGTGACGTTGTGGATCTTCGACTCGACGAGCTCTTTGTTACTGATGTCGCCGAAGCCGAGGGCGCGCATTTCCTGGATGTACGCGGGGGTGATGTCGAAGATGCGCATCTCGAGGTATTTGTCGAGCGAGACCTTGAAGCCTTCGGCCTGCATGCTCCGGATGAAGGCGGTGGAGACGTCGTGGAGGGCGAGGGTGAAGAGCTCTTCTTCCTCGCTCGTCTTGCCGTGGTTGCGTCCGAGCTTGAACTCGACGCCGAGGTTGCGGATGGCGTCGATGTAGCCGCGGTTGGCGGTAAACGTCAGTTGTCCCGCCCCTTTGCCCTTGCGGAACGTTCCTTCGAAGGCGACGTTGCCGGCCTCGCGACGCATCGAGAACTGCACCGGCGTCATCACCGCCGCGTCGATCGTCGCGGCGGTGAGGCCGGTGAATTCGGAGATGCGGAAGGTGCTGCCGTTGTTGTGGAAGTGGCCGCGGGTGATGTTGACGTAGAGCCGGTCGGGGTGCTTCTCGTTGCGGGCCGCGGTCCAGGCTCCGTCGATTTCCGCGAAGGCGCCGGCGGCGATGAATAGAGACACGACTAGCGTGAGCGTCAGAGTGCGCTTCATGATGATCTCTCCGTGTTTTGAGGCCGGTTACTGCTTCGTGCGGTACTGCTCCATGTCGCGAATGAACTCGTCGTTGATGCCATGTGCGGCCATGCTGGTGAGCTCTTCGACGCTCAAGTTCGTGTAGCCGGCCGCGGCGAGCTGCTTGACGAACTTCGGGGTCACGCCGACGGCGCGCAGGCTGGTCGCGTCTTCCGCGCTCTTGATGTTGACGCCCGCGTCGCGCATCTCTTTGATCCACGCCGGGGTGACGTTCATGGCTCGGAGGGAGGTGGCGTCGTCGGCATGCTTGACCTCGAAACCGGCGGCACGCATCTCCTTCACGAACTCCGGGGTGACGTTCATGGCCCGGAGGCCGGTCGCCTCTTCGGCGGTGCGTACGGTGAAGCCGGCGTCGCGCATCTGTTTGACGAATTCGGGGGTGACGTTCATGGCCCGCAGGCTGGTGGCGTCTTCGGCCGAGCTGAGGTCGAAGCCGGTAGCCTTCATCTGCTTGACGAATTCCGGGGTGACGTTCATCGCCTTGAGGCCGGTGACGTCTTCGGGGTCGGAGACGTTGAAGCCGATCTCGCGCATCTGGCGGAGGAAGTCGGCGGTGACGCCCATGCTGCTGAGGCCCGCCAGCTCACCGATGGTGAGGTTCGGGAAGTGGGCGCGCATCTGGTTGATGTATTCGGGGGTGGCTCCGCTGGCGCGGAGGGCGATCAGCTCGTCGACGGTCAGTTTGCCGTCGGCGCCGAGCTTCCGGTCTTTCACGCTCCGGCGCTGCTTGCGCGCTTTCGGGGTCTCTGCGTCGTCATCGTCGCTCCAGTCGCCGATCGCGATGGCCATCGGCGCGCGGGACGGGAAGGGAGCGATCGCCGCCATGGGCGCCATCGGCGCGATGGCCGGCATACCCGGCGTGACCGCAATCATCGGTACCGGTGCAATGGCCGGGACCGGGGTGTAGGCGTCGAAGTCGTAGTCGGGCGGCTCGGGGGCTGCCGGTGTGCCGGGAGTCTCCCAGTCGGCTTCGGCCACGTCGACTTCGTCTTCCGGCTCGGCGGGCTCGCCGGCCTCGTACATCTCGTCGTCGCTGTCCGGGGTTTCTTCGACGACGTCGAGCTTCGCCTCGGCCGGCGTCGGGGTGTCGTTCTTCGTCTCGCGCTGTGCGAGCGCCGGAAGGGAGGGGACGGCCAGGGCGAGGCCGAGGATGGCCAGCATGGCCACCGCGGCAAACCAGCGCGAGGCGCTGGAGGTCGATTCGGCGCGGCCGGCGGCGATGCGGCGGATGCGGCCGAGCAACGAGCCGCCGTTGGCGGCGACGACGACGCTCAGCGAATCTGCGCGGAGCTCTTCGAGGCGGGTAAGAGCCTTGGCGTACTGGATCGGATTGCCGCAGACGGCGACGGCCATGTCGTCGCAGCAGTTCTCACGCTCGATACGCACGCGGCTCGACATCCACCAGACGGCCGGATGGAAGAACATCAGCGTCTCGACGAACGCCTGCAGGAGGTTGATCAGGAAGTCGTGGCGGCGGATGTGCGCCAGTTCGTGGGCCAGGACCATCTCCAGCTGCTGCGGCGTCAGGCCGAGAAGCGCGCTGGCGGGGAGGAGGATGACCGGGCGGAACGAACCGAGCACGGACGGCACTTCGACGGCCGCGGACTCGAGGAGGCGCACGGCGCTCTTGAGGCCGAGGGCATCCGAGAGGCGTTGGGCGACGCGCTGCATCGCCGCGTCGGCTTCTCTCGTGCCACGGGTGACGAGCGCGTGAGCGCGGAACCAGCTCAGGAGAAGGCGTGAAGAGAGGATGACCACGCCGAGGAACCAGAGGGCGACGACGGACGGCAGCGACTGCCGCGCGCTCGTCACCGCGTCGATGGCGCGGTCGCGCCAGCTCGCCGCGGCGGTGGCGGCGATGACCGCCGGCACACGCGACAGCGGGATCAGCTTCGTCGCTTCTTCCACAGGAGAGGATGCGGTGACTGCGATCGGCGCGGCCGCGGGGTCGTACGCGCGGACGGCGGTGGTGACGAACATGGCGAAGACGAGGGCGAGCGCGCTGCACGCCGCGACATAGCGGGCATTCGCGCTCTGCCTCGGCAGCAGGGCCAGGACGGCGGCGAGGATGCCGGCAACGACGGTCGCCTGCCAGAGGAGGTGCAGCAGGGCCCAGCCGATGGCCTGGGCAAAGGGTCCGGTCAGAAGCTCCATGGCGTTCATCGCGCGTCTCCTTCCATCTTTTCGAGCATTTGGCGGATGGCGGTCAGCTCTTCAGCGCTCGCTTTCGAGGCCGAGAGCGCCTGCATGACCAGCTTGGCGGGGGAGCCGCCGAAAGCGCGGTCGATCAGGTCGCCGAGGAGCTGGCGCTGGGTCCGCTGCTCGCTCTCGCGCGTGGCGTAAACGTGCGCACGCTGTCTCTCGTCGCGGATCACCAGCCCCTTGTCGGTCATGATCTGCAGGAGCTTAAGGATCGTGGTGTAGCCGGTGTCGTGCGTGCTGCTGAGCTCATCGTGCACTTCCCGGACGGTGCTGGGACCGCGCTGCCAGAGCACGGTGAGAATCGCCAGCTCGGCGTCGGTCGGTCGTGGTGTCGGTTTGCTGCTGCCCATAACCAGGTGCCTCCGTTTGTCAGTACGAAAGGCTATACGAAAGGTTTCGTAAGGTCAACGAAAGATTTCGTAGGTGGCATTGGTCGGGATGT
>Ga0190275_10002635_pt1 | contig 12831 bp, 16 predicted proteins | sample Popmic550T_FD_133745 | JGI IMG/M metagenome (GOLD analysis project Ga0190275, IMG submission 133745) | Populus adjacent soil microbial communities from riparian zone of Yellowstone River, Montana, USA - 550 T | ecosystem: Environmental > Terrestrial > Soil > Riparian zone > Trees stand | place... | reverse complement strand
GACTGACCAAGGCTTCCTTCCGAGCACCACGTGCTGCGCACCCGTTCGTGGACGACCTCGCCCAGGCGGTGCTGTTCGAGACCGAGGACAAGGAGACACGCATGACCGCTTTTCTCACCAAGCAATTCGAGAGGCCGAACCCATGAGCATCCCCGAGCATGTCGGCGTATACGGCGGCGGACGCATGGGAGCGGGCATCGCACATGCCTTCCTCCAGTCGGGAGCCAGCGTGACGATCGTCGAGTCGGACGACCGCACCGCCGCAGCGGCCCGGGAACGGGTGGAGTCCTCGCTCGCCAAGGCAGTAGAGCGGGGCTCGTTGACCACTCCACTGGAAGAAGTCACGGAGCGGCTGGACCTCGCCACCGACGCGGCCGCCCTCGACGGGTGCGCACTGGTCGTCGAAGCGGTCCCGGAGGAGGTCCCGCTCAAGCAGCAGGTGCTGACGCGGATCGAGGCAATCGCGCCCAAAGCGTCACTGGCCACCAACACCAGCTCGTTGTCAGTTGACGCGCTGGCCTCGGCGCTGGCCCGCCCCGAGCAGTTCATCGGGCTGCACTTCTTCAACCCGGTTCCTGCCTCCGAGCTGGTGGAGATCGTGGTGGGTTCCGAGACGTCCCCGGAGCTGGTCACCTCGGCGCAGGAGTGGGTCCGTGACCTCGGCAAGGTTGCCATCACCGTCACCGATTCACCCGGCTTCGCGTCATCGCGACTAGGTGTCGCGATCGCGCTCGAGGCGATGCGGATGCTGGAGGAGGGTGTCGCCAGCGCCGAGGACATCGATACGGCGATGACCAAGGGCTACAAGCACCCGGTCGGTCCGCTGCGAACGACCGACATCGTCGGTCTCGACGTACGGCTCGCGATCGCCGAGCACTTGGCTCGCGAGGTGGGGGAGCGCTTCGAGCCCCCCGCCATCCTGCGTGCCAAGGTGGCAAGCGGAGAGTTGGGTCGCAAGACGGGCCGGGGCTTCCATGATTGGTGAAGGGACCACACATGGCACGAGTAGCGGTCCCAGGACCACAGGGTTCGATCACTTCGCCCCCACGGTTTCAGACGCCGAGGCCGCGGCCACCTGGTACGCCAAGGTATTCGGCCTCGAACGACTTCCCGCGAAGGTGGCTCACCACGGTGACGACAGCCCGGGATTCGCCATCTTGCTACGCGATGGGCAGACAGGTGCGCTCATTGGCGTTCATCAACACGAAGAGACTCGGGACGGGCCCTTCGACGAGAGGCGCCCCGGCCTGGACCACATGGCGTGGGGCGTCGCTTCGCGTCAGGAGCTGGAGCATTGGGCCCAGTGGCTCGATACGCTTCAGGTCGAGCACTCCGGGATAGTTGACGTCACCGGCCAGCGCAACTACTCGGTCATCGTATTTCGCGATCCCGACAACATCCAGCTGGAGCTGATCGCACGGTCGCCGTGAGCCGCGGTGCGGGAGCGCGCTGCGCCGGGCTCGCGAACTGTCTCATCGGCATACTGCGCGGCCGCCTCAAGGCCCACCCCACCAACGACGAGCAACCGCCGGGCCACACATTCTGGCCGCCGCCGGTGGACAGGCGCAGAACCGGGGAGTCTGTTGCTGCTACACGGTGCGCTGTGCCGCTGCGCCCGTGTGCGTCGGTTCGGCATCTCGACCGAAGTGCACTCCTCTGCGACCGCGGCGATGTAGCCCAGGTGTCGCAGCTTCACGCTGCGGATGTAGCTGCGACCTGAGATTTTGGACTCTGCCTCCACGCGACTTCCCTGCCTAGGACGTTCGCAGCGGCTAGGACTTTCGCGTGAAGCCCTCGAATGGCGTCATGTAGACGGAGCCGAAGCCGTCAAGGATCTCCGTGGCCGCCGCGTCCGGGTTCCCGTATACGACGAAGCCCTCGACGTCGACGCATGCTGAGAAGCCATCAGCGAACTGAGAGAACGTCTTCGTAACGTGGTTCACGACGGCCTCGGAGTCCCGGTAGGCCTCGAAGATATGCACGATGGTCTCCTCATCGTTGGCGCTGTAATCATAGGCCAGTGATCCGCTCTCCGCCTTGGTCGCGGCCACCAGGGGCGTGACGACGTCCTTGAATTCCTGGAACTTGCCGGGGTGCACCGAACAGGTGACCACCCAGTAGATCTCGTTGCGCATGCGAACGTCCTCTCATGGTGAGGGTTGGTGTTATTGGTGTTCTTCCTTGATCAGCAGCGCGGGCCGAGGGCAGCGTCGCCTGCCTGTACGCGGCCTGACGGCCGGGTCAGCTGAACTGGGGTGCAACGTCCGCGGCGAGGAGTTTCATCGTTTCCTGCTCGTGTGCCTCGAAGCCGTGTGAGCCGTCCATCATCGCGAGGAGAAGCGTCCCGAACGGGCCGGTCTGCTCGCGCAGCGCCTTGAGCTTCTGCGTCACTGTGTCTGGGGATCCGTAGATGACCATGCTTTCCATGAGGCCTTCGACTGTGAACTGGTCGTCGGGGACCGAGGAGTCCTCCTTCATGACGGCTGTGTAGTCGGCGGCCTTGAGCACTCGCCAGAGGTAGTCGAAGTAGAAGTGATTCGGGCCGTTCAGGTCGAACACGCGGTCATGGGCCTCGCTGTCGGTTGGGGCGATGACGATGTTCCGTGAGACTTTCCAGTCCTCCCCGGTGGGCTGCTTGCCGATGGCCTCGCAGCCCTCGACGTACTTCTTCCAGTGACTGGCGATCACGGCTGGGGGACAAAAGTTCGCGCTCATGGGCGACCAACCGCGCTGGACGGCAGAGGAGATGCTGCTCGAAAACGGCGACATCGCAGTAGAAGCGATGGGCGGGTGTGGGGTCTGAAACGGCTTGGCGATGGTGCCGACGCTCAGCTCGGGGATGACCGTCTCCTCGATCCCGAAGCTGTAATTTTCGGTGTCGAACCGATAGGGCGGGTCGCTCGCCCAGATCTTGAGGATGATGTCTATCGATTCCATCATCTTCTTGGCCCGGATCTCCCCATCGAGGACGTCGTAGAGCTCCATGTCGCTGGCCAGGCCACCAGGACCGATGCCAAAAATGAAGCGTCCTTTGGCCATGTGGTCGAACTGGGCCACCTGGGCGGCCACCGTTGCGGGGTGGTGGTTGGGAAGTGCGACGACCCCGGTGCAAAGCTTGATGTTCTGCGTTCGGTGGATGAGTGAGGCGAGGAAAATCAAGGGCGAGGCGATGGGCTCGGTGGTGCACGATTGGTGCTCGCCGACGAAGACCTCGTCGAAACCGAGTTGGTCGGCGAGGATGACGCGTTCTGCGTCCGCGTCGTAGGCCTCCGCGCGGTCGCGGTCAGCCGGGTGCAGAGGCATCCCGAACAGTCCGATCTTCAAGGTGTACTCCTTCTCTGCGGACCTGCACAACTAGCCCACGGATGGTGGTCAGTGGTGATGACCTTCACACGGTGCAGCCCGAGTGATGCGTTCCGATGTGGAACACCAGTGGGCACCGCTAGCCCTCTGTTGTTGGCACGATGGGACCACCGGCCGGGAGCTCGTGATCCCGCCTAGGCCGGGGTGCTGGACCGCGCTCGACCTGGGCACGTTGAGCCACCCTCCGCACCACTGTCCAGTCAGTGTCGCCGGCACGGTTGCATGGTGTGAACTCCGCTCGGGCCGCCCGCCGGCCATGGGATCGGGGGAGGGCACGGAGCGCGGCTCACGACCTCAGGTGGGCCCGAGCCGAGCGGTCCACGGCAATCCGAAACCTGAACCAGTCACGACGTCGCGTTCGGCGCCCCGCGACCCGTAACGGTCGTCCGTGTCGGCACCACCGATCAGCCGTGGCATGCCATGGTCTCCGGAGTCAGTGGCCAATCGCTGCACGCGCTGGTGTCTTGAGCGTTGGCAATCGTGATGGGTCTGCGGTGAAGTCCATGACGTGACGGCGGAGCCGTGATCGAGGCAGCCGCCGTTTGAAGTGGCAGTTGGGTATCGCGCTCGAACGGGTACTCCTCGACCTCATGTCGCCCGCGGAAGTCGGGGCCTCACTAGCCACAGCGGTACCGCGCTCGGACAGCAGAGCCTGCGCGCCCTGCTGAGCGTTCGGATGCTCATCAGGTCACCGTGCCCGAGGCGTACATCAATTCCCGGCTTGGGCTCTTCAAGAACGACGGCGAAGTCATTGCCGAGCGAGAGCAACATCTATCTGAACTTCATGCAGGAGTTATACATCCACATCGAGTGCGTACCGACGGCCATTCACCGGTCGTGAGGCGGCCACGGCCGTCACTGGTGCGGCTCCGCTGACGTGCCCGGACAGGCAACAATTGTCGAGGCCTCGCTGGGTTGCGCATCCTCGTGATTACGCGCGGTGCGTGATGACGACGTGCTTGCCGAACCTACGGTTGTGCTCGAGGTCGAGGTGCGCCTCGCGGATGTCGTCGAACTGGTGCACCAGGATTGGACCGAGGCTCGCGGTGCCGGTGGCGAGCAGGTCGAGGTATCGCTGGAGAACGGCGGCGGGTAGGTCGGCACTGCCTCCGCTGTACGCGGTGAGGCGGACGCCGGCGGGGATGTAGTCGATGGGGTAGAACTCCGGCACGGTCCACTGATTCGACAGCATCCCGGTGAAGCAGACGGTGCCGTGGACGCGGGTGGCGCGCAGGGTGTCGGGAAGGGTCGGGGTGCCGACGAGCTCGATGGCAGCGTCGACTCCGGCTTCAAGTAGGTCCTGGACCTGGTGCGCAATCTGTCCGGCGTCGATGAGGACGTGGTCGACCCCATGCTCCAGCAGCGACTGGGCGCGGTCGGCCTGGCGAGTGGTGGCAAGCACGGTCGCACCCAAGTCCTTGGCGACGGTCGCCGCCGCGAGTCCGACAGATGACGTGCCGCCCCGCACCAACAGGGTTTGACCCTGTCTCAGGTCGAGCCCCGTGGTGAGGGAGCCGTACGCGGTCTGGAGTGTCTCCGGCACCGCGCCGATGACGTCCCAGGGAAGATCAGAGGTGAACGGGATGACCTGGCCGCGCGGTACGACCGTGTACTCGGCATAGCCGCCGTCGAAGGTGCGTCCCATGCCGCCCATCAAGGTGGCTACCTGCTGCCCGACGGCTAGGTCCCCATCCGGGGCAGCGTCGACGACACCAACGGCCTCGATGCCGAGCACGCGAGGAAAGGTGACGCCCTCGGCAAGACCCAGCCGGGTGTGCAGCTCGGAGCGGTTCAGCCCGAACGCCATCACCTTGATCCGGACCCACCCCTGCGGGGGCTGTGGGACGGGCAGGTCGCGGATGTGCAGGTGCTCGACCGGGCCGGGGGTGTCCAGCACCACCGCGCGCATCGTGTTAGTCATCCGTTGTCTCCTGCCCGTCTCCCGTGGTGCCCTTGGTCAGGCGTTCTTGATGGCCGAGACCTCGAACTCGAGGGTGACCTTCTCGCTGACCAGGACTCCGCCGGCCTCGAGTGCGGCGTTCCAGTTGACGCCGTAGTCCTTGCGGTTGATCACGAGCGAGCCCTCGAACCCGACGCGCAGGTTACCGAACGGGTCGGTGGCTGCGCCCTCGAACTCGAAGGGAACTGCGACCGCGTTGGTGACGCCACGGATGGTCAGGTCACCGGTCAGCTCCAGGCTGGTGTCACCGGTCTGGCGGACGCCGGTGGAGATGAAGGTGATCTCCGGATACTCCTCGAGGGCGAGGAAGTCGTTGCTTCGCAGGTGCCCGTCGCGCTGCTCGTTGCGGGTGTCGATGCTGGCGGCCTGGATGGTCAGCTTCGCGGTCGACTTGGTGAAGTCCTCGGCGTCGACGACGGCGCTGCCCTCGAACTTGTTGAACTGTCCGCGGACCTTGGTGACCATCGCGTGCCGGGCGACGAACCCGATGCGGGTGTGGCTCGGGTCGAGCACGTAGGTGCCGGAGAGGTGGGCGAGGGTTGCGGGGGAGGCGGTGGTGCTGGTCATGGCTTGCTCCTTGAGTTGGCTATCACGTCTTCCTAGTAGTTGACGTGTCATCTACATACGACCATAACTTAGGTGACGTGTCAACTATTCCGGGTTAGGATGGGCCCATGAGCACCCAGACCCCTTGGCTCAGCGCGACCGAGGAGCACTTGTGGCGGACCTGGACGCAGCTGAACGGCGAGCTGTCCGCAACCTTGCAGCGCGAGATGCAGGGCGATGCCAACCTCTCCTTGTCCGACTACGAGGTCTTGGTCCACCTCACCGACAGCCCCGAGGGACGCGTCCGCGTGAGCGACCTGGCTCGGTTGCTGCAGTGGGAGCGCAGCAGGGTCTCCCACCACCTCACCCGCATGGAACGTCGGGGACTGGTCCAACGCAGCGAGTGTGCCGAGGACGGCCGTGGTGCCTTCATCTCAGTGACCACTACAGGACGCGCCGCGAACGAGCAGGCCGCACCCGGTCACGTCGCGGCTGTGCGCCGTCTCGTTTTCGATGCGCTCGACGAGAACGATGTGTCTGGCCTCAGTGTGGCCCTCGACAAGATGCTCGCCAGGCTGCACGACGTGCCCGACGGCGGGATGTCCACGCGAGCAGCGGTCCAGGCGACGTAGCGTTCGCGCTTCCCGCACACCCGCCCGTGCATTCAGATGGCAGAAGGATGGGGCGCCAACGGTGTGACGGTCACGTCCATGTACGGAAACAGCGGCAGGTTCCACAGCAGCTGGTGCAGCTCCTCGTTGTCGGTGACCTCGAAGATGCTGAGGTTGGAGTAGGCGCCGACAATGCGCCAGATGTGGGGCCACTTGCCGGCTCGCTGGAGCTCTTGGCTGTAGGCCTTCTCGCTGGCCAGCAGATCTTCCCGGCCGGGCAGGTCGAGCGGAAGGTCGACGTCCATGCGTACGGCGAACAGCATCAGGCGGGATCCAGAACGAAGTCGTAGGTGACCTCGTTGCCAGATCCGTCCGCGCGTGGCGTCGGGGCGAGCATCAGCTCGGGCTTCACGGCGTCGGCGATGTCGGTCTCGACGTACTCCCCACCCTCGAAGTAGAGCTGGGTGGTGATGAGTTGGTGGTCAGGAGCTGAGACCTTGAGGTGGATGTGGGCGGGGCGCCAGGCGTGCCATCCGGCGGCGGCGATGAGCTTGCCGCACGAACCGTCGGTGGGGATTTGGTAGGGCGCGGGCTGCATCGTGTTGATGAAGTATCGACCCTCGTCGTCGGCGGTGACGCGTGCACGGAAGAGCCAGTCGGGCAGGCCGGGGGCGAACTGCGAGTAGAAGCCGGCGTCGTCGGCGTGCCAGATGTCGACGATGGCGCCGGCGAGCGGGGTGCCGTCCAGAGCTCGGACCTGGCCCTGGAACAGAAGTGGGGTGCCGGCCTCGTCCTCGCGCATCTCCAGCGTGCAGTCGGCGGGGAGCTCTGGGGCGTCGGGGACGTAATAGGGCCCCTCGATGGTGCCCTTGGATCCTTCACGTTCGGCGTTGGCGACCTCCTCGACCACGTGCTCCATCCACACGTCGAGGAAGAGGGGCCACTCGCCGTCCACACCCACCTGGATCATCCACGCCTTGAGGGCGTCGTACTCCTCGTAGGTGACCTGCTTGTCGCGGATCACCTCATGGATGGCCTTGATCGCGGCGGTGGCCACCTCGTCGACGCGCTCCTGGCTGATCTGGGCGCCCGCAGCGTTTTCCTTGCTCTGGAAAACGCGGGTGGCGTTGGCGCCGGAGTCGGCAGCCTTCGCATCGAACTCGGTTGGCTGGTCGACCTGGGTCATGGCGGTTCTCCTCGGTGCAGTGGTGGTGAGTCGGTCAGGAGTCGGTGCGGTAGCGGGTGAGCTTGTCTTCGTCGAGCGTGATGCCGAGGCCGGGGCCTTGGCGGACTCGGAGCTGGCCCTCCTCGATCAGCAGTGGTTCGGCGAGCAGGTCATCGCTCATGTCGAGGAAGTTGGACAGCTCGGCGGGACGTCTGGCGGTGAGGGGGTACGCCGCCGCGAAGGCGGCAGCGCACAGGGATCCGACCTGGGTGTCGATCTGGTTGCCGACATAGACCTCGACTCCCATCCCTTCGCACTGTCCGAGGATCCGCTGGCTGGTGGTGAACCCGGTGCGCGAAGTCTTGATGCTGACTCCGGTGGCGGCGCCGGCGAGCAGCTCACGGGTCACGTCCGCGGGGGTCGACACACTCTCGTCGGCGTACATCGGGATGGAGGAGTGCTCGACCAGCCATCGGCGGCTGAGCACATCGTCCGCGGGGCAGAGCTCCTCAGCAAAGCTCAGGTCGAGGTCGGCCATCTCGCGCAGGGCCCGGGCTGACTCGCCGGCGGTCCAGCCGCGGTTGCCGTCGATGTAGAGCTCGGCGTCGGGCATGGCGTCGCGAAGCGCCCGGCAGGCATCGACATCCTGTCGGTAGGGACGACGGCCGACCTTCACCTTGAAGGTTGTAATGCCGTAGGTGGCCCGGATTCGTTCCGCCTCGGCAACCATCTCGTCTGGCGGAGCGAAGCCGACCATGTGGGAGACGAATACTCGATCAGTGAAACCGCCGAGCAGCTCGGTGACCGACGCTCCGAGGGTTTGCCCGATCGCATCCCAGATGGCCATGTCCAGGGCCGCCTTCGCGACCGGGTTGCCGACGGTGCGGTTGAGTCGGACATGCACGACCTCACGCTCGAGGATGCCGACGCCGAGGATCGCTGGGGCGAAGTGGTCGGCGATGATGGAGCGGACCGACGTCTGGGTCTCGCCGTAGGTGAACGGCCTCGGCGGCGCATCAGCGGTCCCGATCACCCCGTCGTCGGTGTGCACCCGGACCAGGACGTGCTCGGCGGCCCGCACCTCGCCGCTGGCGAAGGCGAGCGGCTTGCGGTAGTCGATGGCGTAGGGAATTGCCTCGACCCGGGCGATCTTCATGCGACGAGCGTCACACGGCCCCACGTGTCATGTGAAGTACATGATCCGTATCGATTGAGACCTCAGACGTCTTGATGTGCCAAGTCGATCACTTCGCGAGCGAGTTCCAGGACCCGGCGTACAGCGGGCGAGGTTTCCCCCTGCCGCGTTGCGACCGCAAGCTCCACCATGGGGGAAGCGCCGGCGAGGGGACGGTACTCCGCGCCGGTGATTCGCAGGTGCTGGACCGAGGCTGGGACCAGGGCGACACCTAGTCCCGCGGCAACGAATGACACCAGGGTCGAGGTCTCTGCCACCTCGGTGGCCCGGGGTGTGAAGCCTGCGGCTTGGCAGGCGTCGAGCACGGCGTCGTGCACCACCGAGCGGTGGTGGGAGGGATAGCTGATGAAGGGCTCTTCGGCCAGGTCCGTGAGCCTGACCTGTGTCTGAGCGGCCTGGGGGTGAGACTCGGGAAGGACCACCACGAGCGGCTCTCGTCGCAGCGGGTGCAGATCGATCTCGGGAACCCGCACCGGCGGACGCAGGAACCCGACGTCGAGGGTGCGGTCGAGCAGGCCCGTCACCTGGCTGGGGGTGAGCAGCTCCCCGCGCAGGTCCAACTCGAGGTTGGGCAACTGCAGGCGCAACGTCCGGCTCAAGCGCGGCAACAGCTCGTAGGTCGCAGATCCCGTGAAGCCGATGGCGACTCGCCCGGTCCGACCGTCCGCCACGAGCGCCGCCTCCTCGCCGGCCGCATCCACGCCGGCAAGAATGGTTCGGGCCCGCTCCAGATATCGGGCACCAGCCGGGGTGAGCTCAACCCGGCGCGTCGAGCGGGTGAGTAGCTGGACGCCGAGCTCGGCCTCCAGTTGTCGGATCTGCTGCGACAAGGGTGGCTGCGCGATGTGCAGGCGCTCGGCCGCGCGACCGAAGTGGCACTCCTCTGCAACCGCGACGAAGTAGCGCAGGTGTCGCAGTTCCATGGCGCGAATCTACCTGCGGCGGGGACGGCGGCGTGTGCCCGTGAGGCTGCAGGGACGACTGGATGGTGGGCCCCTACCAGCGTCAGTCGGTGGCAGATGGGTCGAACTGGATCGCGCCCCAGGAAGCGCACAGCGGGGTCACGTGGTCGTTGACGAAGGCCACGTGGGCCGGCGCATCGAGGTAGGCGCTCCATGCAGTCGCATCGGCGAACTCGGCGACGATCACGACACCGGAGTTGCCGGGGTTGAGCCCGAGGTCGACGCCCGAGCGGAACGACTCGACGCCGTCGATCTGCGACGGGAGCTCAGCCATTGTGGCAACGAAGGCAGCGCGTTGATCGCTCGTTGCTCCTTCTGTGAAGTTCATGCTCCAGATGTGTGTGAACACAGCCTTGCTTCTGTCGGTTGATTGGTTGCGGAACTAGCGGACGGTAGTCGTGTCGCCGACCGCGGGTCCGGCAGCGTAGGTGTAACTCATCTTCAAGATGCCGGCCGCCGTGTCGAGCTCCTCGGTATTGCGTGGACCAAAGACCATGACAAACCCCGGTGCCAGGCGGGTTCCGGCAAGAGGGTGGGTGCGTCCCCATCCCTTGGTCACTAGGTCTCGCGCATGGTCGGGAGGTAGCGCAAGGTGGAGGGATCCGTCGTGCGAGGGGTGCAGGTGGGCGAACTCGCGAGCGGACGGGACCAGAAATGCTTCCGCGTCGCCTGCCCCTTTTGCCAGGTTCAGCGCCCGTGCGCCAGGCACCGAGATGCGTGACTTCCCGACTGTCACACCCGGGAGCACCCGCGCGAGGTCGAGAAGCCGTTCCTGCAGATCGGCCGGTGCGTTCTGCGACATCTGCTGCTGTGGGATCGACCAGGTGACATCTGGGGCTGGCCCGGCACGCTCGACAAGGACTCCGCCGGGGATGGTCGGCCAGGTAACTTCCACGCCGTGACCGGGCACGGGTGTCTGAACCCCCGCAATGTAGGTGAGGCGCTCGGCGACCCAGGCACCGAGATCGGCGACCACGGGTCCAGTGAGGCCGTGCCCACCTGGAGACCTTCGCGCCACGACAGGTGCACCTGACTGCTCATTCAAGTAGCGCCAAGTCCGGTCCAGCAGTTCTGCGGGAATCACCCGATCCTGATCGCCCTGCGCCACGAAGATCGGAAGGTGGGCCAGCTGACCGGCCTCAGTGGGAACGTCCGCGTCGAACGGCAGGGTGCCGAACAAGACGGCCGCGCCACTGAAGCGGGCAGGATCGCTGAGCGCGAGACCTCCAGCAAAGGCGGCGCCTCCGCTGAAACCGGCCAAGATGACGGGTCTGCCCGGGGGCGCGACCTCGTCGAGCCATTCCCAGAACCACGCCATAGTCGCGGCGAGCGAGGCAGCCACGGGCCGACCGATGCCGCGATTTGCGAACCAGGCGAATCCGCCACCCTCGGTGATCGGAGCCCGGACCGCGGTGTAGGCCACCCCGGAGGGGAGATGCTGCGCCAGCGAGATGATGTCCTGCTCGTTCGATCCCCGACCGTGCAGGAGGATGACGAGCGGGGCCTGTGGGCTGACTTCGCCATACGTCGCGACGACAGGCGTGTCGAAGAGCGCGCGGGACGAGCTCACCGGGGTTCCAGTGGGACCAGTTCGGCGGCGGTGCGGACTCCGCTCCACTGGCTGATCTCAGCCGCGATGTCGAGGCGTTCGGTGGGCGCTGCGTTCTCGTACTCACCCCAGCTGGAGCGAGGCAGCATCCACATGACCTCGAACTCGTTGCCGTCCGGGTCTCGTCCGTAAATGCTCTTCGTCGCGCCATGGCTGGATTCGCCGGTGAACGCATCAAGGTTCGCCAACGTCATCCGGCTCTCCTCGAGTTCCTCGATGGTGTCGACCTGCCACGCAAGGTGGTAGAGGCCCAGTGCCCCGCGCGGTCGAGGTGGTTGCGCGCCGACGCCGAACAGGCCCAGGTCGTGGTGGTTGCCCGAACGCGGCAGCCGTAAAAAGGCGGCGTTCGCACGTGGTTCTCGTGCAGCGACCGTCATGCCGAAGGCGGACTCGTAGAACGAGACGCTGGTATTCAGGTCGGACACGTAGAGGACTGCGTGGTTGAGCCGCACAGCGCTGACTGTCATGGCGTTCTCCTGTTCGCGTGGGCGCCGTCAGGCGACCGTTGCGAACCCTCCGGTCCACGAGATCTTCTCGCTGGCGGCGAGCGTGAGCTGCAAGAACCCCGCAGCCTCGAGCTCACGGGCGCGCCTGAGTGAGCCTGCATCGACAGCCGCAAGACCACCAGAGGTGACGATCCCGGCCAGGATCGACTTGGCGTCGGCGTCGTCTCCGGCGATGAGGACCGTGGTCTTCTGGTCGCCGATCGTGCCGGCAACCAGGGTGCCGGCAAAGGTGGTGTTGAAAGCCTTCAGGACTCGGGACTCGGGGAGCGCCGTCGCGACCTCGGCAGCAGCTGAGCTGTCGGTGGGGACGGTCAGGGAGTCGAAGGTCTCGAAGTCGAGCGGGTTGGTGATGTCCACGACGATCTTGCCGACCAGGCTCGTTCCGCGCTCAGAGATCACCGCGGCGAGTGCGGGGTAGGGGACGGCCAGCACGACGACTTCGCCGGCGACCTGAGTGTTCGAGTCACTTTCTCCGAGCAACTGGACGGTGTGCCCGCCCTTGGCTGCAACGGATGCGATGGCCTGGCCCATGTTGCCCGTGCCGATGATTGAGATGTGGGTCATTTGAACTCCTAAGTAGTAGTTGTTGGTTCAACTAAAGGTAACAGGATTTCATTGTAGGTACAACCAATACTGTAGGATGTGACCATGGACACAGAGTGGTTGACCCAGAAGGAGCGCGCCGCATGGGTGCGGCTGGTCGCGATCTTGGAGCTGCTACCGGGCGCTATCGACGCGCAGCTGCGCGCGGACTCCGAGCTCACTCACTTCGACTACTTCGCGCTCGCGATGCTCTCCGAAGCGCCGGATCGGTTGCTGCGGATGACCGAACTGGCCCAGCGGACGAACGCGACACTGCCCCGGCTCTCGCACGTCGTGAAGCGCCTCGAGGCCAGAGGATTCGTGGAGCGGTT
>Ga0190275_10002634_pt1 | contig 12836 bp, 11 predicted proteins | sample Popmic550T_FD_133745 | JGI IMG/M metagenome (GOLD analysis project Ga0190275, IMG submission 133745) | Populus adjacent soil microbial communities from riparian zone of Yellowstone River, Montana, USA - 550 T | ecosystem: Environmental > Terrestrial > Soil > Riparian zone > Trees stand | place... | reverse complement strand
TCACCTGATGCCTGCAGCAGCCGGGGGCGGTGTCGACTATACAGCGCGTGTGCAACACATCGACTGGGACGCTCTTTATGAAAGGCATGATTTGGGCGCCGAGTTGGAACGGCTTCGCGACGAATGGTCCTCCGAGTTCGACCTCGTCCTTATAGACAGCCGGACGGGTGTCACCGACTTTAGCGGTCTCACCACTGCCCAACTACCCGACGTGCTCGCATTCTTGTTTACAGCAAATGCCCAAAGCCTGGAGGGCTGTTCGATGATCGTACGGCGCGCCATGACGGCACGCACCCGCATACCAGTGGACCGTCCGGCGCTGCTGCCGCTGCCGATTCCTGCGAGGTTTGAGCAGCGCGACGAGTACGAGCGCGCGAAGGAATGGCGCTCTCGCTTCGTCGCGCACCTGGACCAATTCTTTGACCTCTGGAAGCCGCGTGATATCGACGCACTGAAGCTGATCGACTTGCTAACGATTCCGTATGTACCTCGCTGGACATTCGGTGAGGAACTGGCTGCGATCGAGGAGCCGGCGGGCACCACCGGCGCCCGTACGTCGGTACAGGCGGTGACTTATACGCTCGAGACCATCGCTGCCCTACTGGTCCATGGGTTCGCGAAGGTCGAGATCCTCGTTTCAACGCGCGACGAATACGTGCACGGCGCGCGGTCCGTGGTCCACGGCTGGCGTGCGAGCGAGCGGCCGTCCACGAAGGTCTTTGTTTCATACGCGAAGGAAGACAGCAAGGCCGTCAGCGAGATCGTTCGCGTACTCAACGGCGCCGGCTACGACTTGCAACTTGATCTTCTCGAGTCGGGCGCTGGGCAGCCTTGGATCGAAGATATACGTGAAAAGCTGGAGAACTCGGACGCGTACTTGGTCGTCGTAGGGAGTAAGTTCAGCCCATGGCAGGAGCGCGAGATCGAATCTATCATGCGCCAGACTTTACGATCGGACCGACGGAGACCAATTGTGCCCATCGTCTTGCCTCTAGGGGACAAGCTCCTTAACACATCGCGTCTTGCAGACTTTGCCGCCGTCCGTGTGGACCTTCAAAGGCGAGCCATGGAGGACCAGATCGCGCCGGTGCTCGACCAGTCATCGGTCCTGAAATGAGCAATCTAGGAGATGCTGTGCATCTAACTTGGCGCGAGGTTCTCCGGCCGTTCGGCGATAGCCTGTTTTCGAACTCGTTCTTGGCGTGCTGGGGTGACGCGCTCTGGCAGCCGACCGAGGACGACAGAACGGCGTCCGGAAAGCTGCACATTCAGTTCGTCTCTCGCATCGCGACGCAGCGGCTCTCTTATCTCGAAGGAGAGGAGAAGACTGCGTTGAAAAGCATGTACGCGTTGTTCGACAAAACACGCGACATCGCGGAAGCGCATCCGAAGTGCCGCCATTTCGACGCGTTGACCTGGGCAGTGCTTAATATGCACGTGCGGCCCTTCACCGCCAAGTGGCACCGGCAGAGCGAGCGTAGCGCGCTCGACGCCCTCGACGCGACCGATGATTTCCGTGAAGAGTTGAACGCGCTGCAAAGGATTCTGCAGGATTTTGAGCGCGTCCTACTGTTTCTTCGCGATGGCGCCATACCGCCGCCACACGTCCCGCTTGAATCTGACAAGGAGAACGCTATTGCCGATGAAATGCGCAAGGCGGTCGCGTGGGGAATTCAGCCTGTGTTTGGCGCAATTCGGGACTGCTCACAAGTATTGAAGATCAATTTTGCCGAGAAACGCGCAATTTTAAGACGACGCAGGCACTACAAGCTGAATGAAAGGTGCCACGCTGCCGGCCTCGCTATTTCCGGCGGCGGGATCCGCTCGGCGACGTTTTCGCTCGGCGTCTTGGTCGCGCTCGCGCAGCGAGGTTTGCTGAGAGAGTTCGACTATCTCTCCACGGTGTCGGGCGGCGGCTATCTCGGTTCGTTCCTGAGTGTTTTTCTGAAGTCAGCAGGAACCGACGTGGGACTCCAGCGTGACGAGCTACCGTTCAAACGCGAGCAGGGGGAAGCGGCCGCCCTTCGGCACATACGGCATCACAGCAAATACTTTGCGGTCGGATCCCTGTGGGAGCGGCTCAGCATGTTCAGCGCTCAGTTGCTCGGCATGGCGCTGAATGGTCTGGCGGTCGTCTGGGTGCTGTGCCTAGCCGTGGCAGCTGAATGGGGTATGCGTTCGCTCTTCGCGGCGACCGACCTTCTTCCCACAACCGAAGTATTGCGGCTGCTCATCTGGATACTGCTTACCGCGGCCGTCCTGTATCTCGTGGTGCTCCGTACCCCGCGGTCTGTTGCGAACCGCATCGCGCGTCGCGCGCCTCAGTGGCTCGCTGGTCAGGCCGAGGCGGTCATCGCAGTGCCGCTGGCGCTCGTAGCGGGTGTCCTCGGGTGGTGGGCCCTTGACGTGTTACACGACTGGTACGGGAGGCCAGTAGTAATCCGATGGATTACGATCGACAAAACGACTTGGGTCGCCATCGCTGGTACCGTGCCGTTTGTGGCGCCGGCATTCGGGACCCTGTTCCCCCGCACGCTGAAGCGCTTCGGCATCGCGCTCGCCGTCCTGACGGTAATCGCCGCTCCGCTGTCTCTACTTGGAGTGTATCTTTTCCTTTACGATCAGAGGTTCTGGTTCGCCGGTGATTTCCTGGGTTACGGCCTTCCGCGCGGTATCGTGATCGCCGCTGTCGGTCTGCTCGTCTACGGCTTGGTGTTCGACATCAACGCAACCTCTCCGCACCGACATTACCGCCGCAAGCTTGGTCAGGCGTACCTTATTCAACCGCGCGAGCTACCTGACGATGGCTTCGACGAGGACGTGTCGGTCAATCTGTCGGCGCTCGGCGAGCACTCGCCTAGGGCGCCATACCACCTGATTAATTGCGCGCTCAACGTACCGGCTTCCGGCAACATCGGAATGCAGGGACGGCTGACGGACCTATTTCTCTTCAGTCCTGCATACAGTGGCAGTCCGCTCATCGGGTACCGGGCTACAACTGAGTGGGAGGCGGTCAATAGGCGGCTCGACGTCGGAACCGCAATGGCGATCTCTGGAGGAGCCGCGGCGCCGCAGATGGGCTTCGGAACGATCAAGAGGTTTAGTTTCTGGCTGGCGCTTTTGAACGTGCGCCTCGGCTACTGGGTGCGCCGTCCTGGCGTGTGGGGGTTTCCCACGGGCGCACCAGGTATTCTGTACCTGCTGAAGGAGATGATCGGCTCGATGGACGAGACAGGGCCGTGGGTAAATGTATCTGACGGCGGACACATCGAGAACCTAGGCGTCTACGAGCTTCTACGTCGACGCTGCAAGTACATCGTCGCGATCGATGGCGAGCAGGATGCAGCGATGACGTTCGCTGGCCTTACAACACTCCAGCGTCTCGCGGGGATCGATCTCGGCGTGAGAATCGAAATTAACCTGGACGACCTCCGTTTGACGAATCAGGGCTTGAGCCGGTCGCACTTCCGATTCTGTCGGATCCGATATCCAAAGGCCGGACGCAGCTCGGAAGACGATTTCGGGTATTTGCTGTATGTGAAGCTGTCGCTGACCGGCAACGAAGGTGAATTCATCCGGCGTTATCGGCTCGACGAGCCGCCCTTTCCCCATCATTCGACTGCCGATCAGTTCTTCAGCGAGGCACAGTTCGAGGCGTACCGGAACCTCGGAGAGCACGTTGGCGATAAGCTTTTCCTACGCGCGATTCTCGGCGATCTCGCCTCGAAAGAGTCGCTGGAACTCGAAGAGTGGTTCCAGGCGCTCGGAATGCACTTACTGGAGCCCACGACATCTGAACGCCGTCCTTGACCGGTTGATCCGTCGGATGGCAGCGGGGCTCTCAAGTCGGGCTTCTCTAATTTATGAGTTCTTCCGATGACCTGCCGCAGCACGCTTTGCCCCAAACACCGCCTGATCCGCACTGTCTAAGGCTAACGCGGGACAGATAACCGTCCTTTTGTGAACTCGCCAAGCCGCCGAGGCAATCCGCATATTTGTCCGACAGCGGGAACGCGCCCAGGCATCCGTTCTTCGTCGGCATTCCGTTCTCTCGTCACCGGTGCTAACGACATACCTTCGCCTCGCCACAACCTGCCCAGTGGCAGTGTAGGCGCGCAAGATACCTTACGCACAACATATATTTACCCTTTTGTGCAGGGCTATCTCTCCGGAGGAGCCGAGCTTCAGCGACAGTTTGTTTGGCTGGAATCAGCGCTGGATAGTCCATGCAGGAATGCTCCCGGAGTTGCTGACGGAGGGCTGTATTGTGCGCAAGGTGATCCCCTCGCTGCGACTTTGATTTGCTGCACACAATGCGTTCCGGAGTCTCCTCTGCAAGACTCTTTGGCGCGATGAGCCAACACCTAATGCAATGCAAAGTTCACATCCGCGACTTGGCAGCAGCCCTGAAACTGTGATGGTCGTGGTGGTCGGCGGCGGGAAGGAATCGCAGCGGCGGCAGATGGTGTCCTTCTGTTATGGACCGGCAGGCCGCTAAATCGATGCTGGCGGAAGCGCACGCCGCAGTGCTTTACAAGATCGCGTGGTCACCTGAAACCGTCAGTCAGAGTCCTCCCACAGCCAGAAGCCGTCTTCGTCCCACACGGCTGGTGCCGCCGCGGTACCGACCGGGGCGCTGTGAACCATCTGGGGCAGGACGTAGCGTGAGAGGGCGTCGAACTCAAATGCGCGTTTGAAGGATACGCCAGGGTACTTCGCGATATCCGCCTCACGCACCCTCAGCGCTGTCCTCGGCACGAGGATACGTCCTGTCGGGTTGTACCGCCCCCCCAGGTCTTGATGGTGCACGCGCACCTGCACGGGATCGACAATATTCCACCATGCCGCCGTAGTCGGCTCAGGTTTAAATGTCGGCAGCGACTGCACGGCTTCATAGAACTCCGCTTTCGTCTGGGGCTCCGAGACATCCGCCGCCTCGAGCGTGGTCATCAGATAGTGCATGGCTGCGCGCGTGTACCAGCGCAGGACTTCTCTGACGTGGCTGTTGGACAAGCCGAACCCGTAGCCGAACTCCCGCAAGACCAAGGCTGAGCGCTCACGCAGGTCACGCTCCTTGAGAACGACGTCGCTATCGAGCGTCCGCAACAGATTTGATCCTTCGGCACTCGCATCGGGACGTGACCAGTACGTTGAAATTCGTGCCCGCAGTCGCCGCTGTAAGGTGTTGTGCGCCTCATTCTTGAGCAGGTGGATGATTTCGGGGGCGATATCGCGCCGTACCAGGCCATGGCCGATCCAACGGTCCAGGATACGTTCCAGAATGAACGTGTCGAGCTCGATCCGGTTGTGGAACACCAAGGGCAGCACGGCGCGGCCGGACGGCTCCGAGGAGAGCCCGAGCGCTCTCAAGTGGTCGATCAGCGCATGCACGCCTTGCATAAAGGCCGCACCTTCACGAAGGTCGATGTGCAACCGGTCCTTCAGCGCGTTCAGGCCGTTGGAGTTGTCAATCCGCAACGGGACGATCAGGTGTTGGCCCAGCCGCTGCTCGGCCTCCAAAGACTTTTCAATTTCGTACTGAACCCACTCCGTTGCGGCCGCGTGAATCGATTGGACCACCAACACCCGTGCACTGCCGTCAAGCGCCTTATCAAGGCTTGCGATGAGGGGATCTCCAGGCCCCATCTCCCACGAGTCGAGCCATACTGGGACGCCCTCCGCGAGGAGTTCAAAGGCAAGCCGGAACACGAACGGCTTGTCGATCGTAGAGTGCGAGATGAAGACCGTTCGCACGGCCGGGGAGTCCAGTCCTGACGCTTTGTTCATTTCTCGCGTACTCCGTACAGCCTGTGTTGCGGACGCGTTCTCAACCCATCTAGCTTGCTCGCGCTACTACGCTCACGCATACGCGGCGGTAGCCATTTCCAGATCGTGTTTGGGACACAAGGAACTCCTGTGACCACTTTTGCAACAGACGCTGGAAGAACTTGAGCGTCGGAACTACCATTCTGAAATGGTAACGTCTTTACATCTACGTCGCCAAGGATCTCGGCTGCCTACTTCCGCCGCTCACCGGAACAGCTTCAGTGCCGACGAGATTCGTCAGGATCACCATCATCTGCTAACCAATGACAAGCCTACACTCCTGTTAAGGCCGCTGGTTTTTAGCGAAGGTGGTTTAGCGACGACGCGTATAGCCGTGCGGTTTTCATGTGACCCCATATGGTGCGTTTGGGTGACCTGAGGGATTTAGCATGGTCGTTTCGTTTGTTCAGTTTGCCAGAGCCGTGCTTCCAGGTGCAACAGAGCATTGAATCGTGTCCGATGTCGATGCTCGGATTGTAAGAAAAATCGAAAATAATTGCGAAGGCGCTCCACATACGCCCTCATTCCTTCTTCATAACGTCGAAGACGTGACAGGCCTGTTAATACCAGCTCTGCCGCCCGCTCGACAACGGGCGTCTGCAGGAGTTCGTTGTCCTCGTGTATTGAAAGACGATTGTTGTGTGCATCCGCGAAGTCACGCCAGATGGCACCACGATCGATTACTCCATCCTCGCGCGTGCCTGGATCGTTCTCAATCACTGGGATTTTGATATACCTGCTCGATCCGTGCCCGCGGGCAGAATTCCTCGGGCATCGCTCGTCCTTCGAGGTCAAGTGCCTTGGCCACACTCCTGACGGAGGGCAGCTTGCCGGACATCATTCTCGCGACGAAATCACTGAATGAGACATCAACCTAAGCATCGCTTTCGAGCACTAAAAACGTCGCCAAGAGTTGCCACTTCCGAGGGGCGAGGTCCCACTCTTCGATGCTGTTGGACGTGAGTAGCAGAAGCTTCTGCCCATCGGAAGACATTACAATGTCGACCGCTTCGTCCATGTCGACTTGTCCAAGTATGGCCTTCGTTGCCATGTTCATAAGGACAACTGACATGCTATTACTAACCGCAGCCATTAGCCCACCATCCTTTGAGATGTGCATTCTACTGAGAAGCGTCTTCAGACCCGATGGGTAGGCACGGAGCGGGCTGTTCCAGGCATTCACATTGTGCGGTGATGTACCGATCATGATGGTCAACAGCGGCTCGTAATTGCCCGGCGAACGAACTGCCGTTCTCGATGCTTCTGGGAATGCCACACTACCACAGCTTCCACTCTTGGGAGGAAGTCGAATGCGTGTCTTCGCGCCTCGGTCAACATCAGATACTACAAGCTCCGTCGCGCCGTCTTCGTCAGATGATTCACTGATCACGATTGAACCACCTACGGCATGACATACACTTGATACTTTACCTTCCACCTTGCTGGTGTTAACGGATGTGTCATCAAGGCGCACAACTCCACCTGTTTTGCTCAGTGCGAAGAGTGCCAGCCGCGAATGCCACAGTTTAAGAATCGGTTCCCGATCGCTGCTTAAGTGGGTAAGTGTACCCTTCCGCGAGCGTGTCGTGCGAACAATTTGACCGTCGCTTGTTCCTATCGCAAGCTGCGTACCTCGATGGGAGATCGCAAGTGCAGTGATCTTGGTCTGAGAACGAACAAAGGGAAGGTCTACAGGTACATTGTCCCACAGGACCGCGTCTTCGCAACCCGCACACGCCCAAGACGATCCGTCCGCCGAGACTGCTAGTCGGGCGTCGAAAGCTCTCCGAGAGAGACTGTACAGCTTGCGTGAAAACGGTCGTCGGCGTGATAAGTCCCACAACACTATACCCTTGCGATCATCTCCCAATGAGATAGCCCCGGCCGAAAGGAGCAAATTACCGTCCCTACTGAAGGCTAAGCTATAAATGTTGTGAGTGTGGCCGACCAAGACGGATGCAGTACACTCTGAACTCCTGGGATTCTCAACAATGATTTCGTTCGCTTCGGTCGTGTAAGCTAGCCTAGATCGATCAGCCGACCACGTATGTTCAAAGTACCGACCGCCGCGGGGATGCTTTTCTCCGCAGGACAAAGTGCTAGCGTCGAAGTAATCGCTCATGACGGCGTAGCTTTTCACAACCCACTTTCCAGCACTGTTTGTTGCGGCTTGACGACCTTCCCAGTCGATGATCAACAGTTCATTGCGATCTGAGTCGTATTCCAATCGTTATCGGCCTTCCAGTCGCAGGTCTGATCACCCGTGAGGTGAAGGAACTCGCTTCTGCTTTGTCTCTTCGAGACCACGCCCTGACTTCACCCGCGCCGTCACCTGAGAGGACGACTCCTGCTTCCGGAAAAGCTGCGACGGCAGCAATGGCCTTAGCGTGCCCAGCAATCTGGTGGACCATTCCACTACGGAGATCAATGACCTGAAGAGTCTGCGTTCCACTTAACACTATGGTGTCAGCATCTAAAAAGGATAGATCGCGCACATCTCCGCGCGCGCGTATACGAGCTGTAAGTACCCCCGCGCCAGTGCCAACGTGTATCGTGCTGTTGGATCCGATTCGATAACAGCTGAACGCAAAGATGTTGTTCGAAGTATGTGAGAAGCGAACGGTCGTTGCAAATTCTCCAACAGGGCAAAAGATAAAGCGGCGAACAAAAGCTGCGCGCGTAAGAGTCTCAAACAGGGCGGCCTTGGCCTCGTCCGACCGATTGACGCCGAAGGCCAGCACACTCCGGCGAAGCGCCGCACTGATATCAAAGCGGGATTCGCGTCGTGACTCCGATGCAATCGCCTGGCTACGAGCTACCCGCAGCCGTTCTTCCGCAATAGCTCGTTGCTGAGTTGCAATATTGCTTTGGTGTACCGCCTCGTCTCGCGCCTTCGTCGCGTTTTGTAGCGCCTCTTCTCTTGCTTGGTTAGCGGCTGTTGCTGCTGATAAGCTGAGTTGCGCGTCTTTGGTCTTCTGTTCGGCGATCGTGCGCTGGACATCGGCCGTCGTTTTCTGCCGGTATGAGAAGGCGGCAGCTGCGGCAAGAAAGACGGCTACCATCGTAGCGAGGAGCCGTAGATTCCGGTTAGCGCGTCGATACCGGAGTTTTTCTGGAGTTCTCCCAGAATCTGAGGAGACGGTTCAGCGAGCATGTCGGCCTTCGTCGCCTCCTCTAGCCACCGCACATCGCGTACTCCCAAGGGCCGAAATCTCGGGTCGGACTGCAGCGCGCGTTGCAAGCCCCCACCAATGTTGATCGGGATGATGCTGCCTTTCCGTGCTGAAAAAATGCGAACCTCTTCCGCAACCCAGTCAGAAGATCCTACGTTGGGACTCGCTATAAGAATCAACACCTTACTTCGCTTCAGTGCACTCTTTATTCGGATGCTAAGTGGATCACCAGCTGCAGCGTCATTATCGTCGAGAAAGCAACGGAAATCGGCTGCGCGAAGCAATTCTTCAAGCCTGCGGGCATACGAACCCGCCTCGCTTCGCTTATATGAGATAAAGAAGTCGAATCCGGTCAGGAGTGACCAATTGAAGATCTGAGACATTCGATTGCCTTCCAATAAGCGCTCCTGCTAGCCCTGAGGACGGTGCCGCACGGATCGACTAATGGATTATACAGTCTACTCGTTCCTGCATCTTCTGGGAGGCGGGCTGTTGGGAGGTGGGCTGTACGCTTGAGTTACGAATGTTAGAACGGCCGTTTTACGTGCGATTTGCTACTCTCGCTGCTGGCAGCTGGCCGAGTTTCTTCCGAAGCCGCACGGATACTGCGCTCGAACTCGTCGCGTTGCGCCAGCAGGTCACGGTGCTCAAAACGGAAACGTCCACGACCAGCAATAACCGCGTGGATCGGGTTTGTGGATCTCGCTCCGACGAGTCTGGCCTCGATGGAACAATGCCGTGGTCATTGTGAAACCCGAGACCCTCATTGGTAGCATCGCGCAGGTTTCCCGCCTTTGCTGGCGCTGGCGATCGCAGCCTCGTTGCGGGTGGACCAGAGTGGCGGAGAGAAGGCCCGTAATCCACCATATGGCACGTGAAAATGCCCGTTTGGGGCACCGAAGACCCACGGCGAACCATTTAAGCTCGGGTCGTAGTATCGGAACGTACGGTCGTCAGATACCTCCGATGGCTTCGGCACCGCGGTGATCCGGAGAAACGGTGGCTTACATTTGTGGCCAATCACGAGGCCTTCGTTGCCATCGACTTCTTCACCGCGCCGACACGGACGTTTCGCTTTATCTATTGTTTCCTCGTCAATTGAACACGGGTGCCTCCGAATCCTGCACTTCAATGCGGTTTTGAGACCCAGACCCGATTGGGTCGTGCAGGAACTCCGGGAGGCTTTTCCCGAAGCTGGTTGGTGCCGGTACATCATTCCCGACGCGACTCGAAATATAACGCCGACGTCATTCAGTTCCTGAAATCGACAATGCTCACGCCGAAGCGCACAAGGGTGCAGGGGCCCTGGGAAACGGCTCGCGGAACGCTGGATCGGAACTTGCCACGCCGTGCTTCCAGCTGGATGACAAACAAAATGTAGTACGGGTCAAGCCGCACCAGGTGAGCACTTCGGCTTTGAATCGATACCCGCAAGAACGGCCATGTACGAGGCGATGAAATCTGTTCATCTGGTCGTCTGACTCCGTTTCGGCACAGGTAGATGCCGTGCCTGCGCAGCACGTTCCCGATAGTCTAGTCCGAGATCTCATGCCCCAGATTTACCCGCGCGCCTGTGATCCGGTCATTGCCCCCAGCGGGAGTTCTCTCGCGCGAACTTCACGACAAGACGTTCTACTGCGACGAGATCCGCGCTCGGCCCGGTAGGAGCGATGTTTTGAACCGTCGAACTTCTTCGCGACCAGTTCGCGCCACTAGTCGAGGATAGTCTCGGGTTTTGCAACCTGCGCTACTTTCGGCAGGCTCCCGCGTCCGAGCCGCTTGCCAATGTCTGTCAGCGTGCTCCGCTCTGCATTGGACAGCGGAGCCTACCTGGCAAATGCGCTCTCAGAATCCAGTTCTCGGCCGCAAGATACTCGACCTGAATAGGCAGTTCATGATTTATCAGCCCGAGACGTACGCGAGCAGATGGGCCACCTGGGATTTCTCGTACAACAGCATCTTCTCAGGCCAGTGATTCGGAAGAGCTTTCGTTTTGTGACTATACGGGTATCCAGTCGAATCGGGCAGTTTGGAAGCTTCAGCTATGCGGGACTGCAAATGCTAGTACGGGAATCGGCACACGCGTGGGAGCCTCCTATCGCCGAGGAGCGTTTTCTTTTATCACTTCTACCTCCGCCGGGTCGCCTTTGTCACATACGTCGACAACGACGCAACTAAGCGAAGGTACTCCATGCAGCGCCAGCTCCGAGCTTCGGCGGATAACAAAGAGTATTGCGGCGCTTACCCGACGCACCACCGTCGTCCGGATCAGACGCCGTTCCGGTCGGAGACCCGGGCACAAATAGCGGTGTCCGCCAGCTTGGATTCGGATTTTACCGCGCTAAGACTAGCTCGAAAATGCTGCCAATCCAGAGCAGCCCGAGTACATTGTTCGAGTGCTAGATCGACAAGGGAGCGTACCGTACAAGTAGTGGATACCTGAGGTTAACAAGAGCGTTGATTCAGATCTACATGGACAGGTAGTCACCGTAATTGTACATGTGCTTCGCGAGAACAAACGTTGCGGGCGGCTCAAGCCAGAAGCGCTCGCTCGTATCGCCCTTTGTACCTCGATGCAAGAAGCGTCCCGCGCTGTTCGAAGGCGATGTTGGTCGTGTTTCACCCTGTACGAATGCTGTACGAATGCGGTCGGTTCCGTGAGATTCCTGAGATGTGGCAGATTGTGGAATCAGCAACTTACTGATTCCCGAAGACCTCGTTTCTTCGTGGTTCGAGTCCATGCCGGGGAGCCACTTGTATTATCAATCACTTACAAGATTCAACGGCGAATTTTGTACGAATGGGACGAGCCTTGAGGAGTCCTAAGGCTTTGATCTGCTTTGGTTTGGCATCAGAGCAGGGATTCGAGAACGTGATAGTGGCGAATCCAAAATGGATTCACGGCTGCTGCTCGGATTGCACCAACCCATAAATAACCTTTAGGATCGTGTCATGCGGAATCGTCGGAATGCGCAAAATAGGCTCTTTGAAATTGCTGAAGGTCAGCAGGGTTCTTCACGGCGAAGCAGGCGAAGGCTGCCGGTTTCGCAGAGAACACGCATCCTTATGCAGAGAACACGCATCCTTATCATGTCCATGCCCGAAACTGGATTCGCGAATATCGTGGGATCTATCGTCTCGCCCTCTTTCCGCTAGCGGAACATCCGGACTTGGTGAAATGGGCTCTTTGATCGAAGAAGCGCGACGAGTGATGGAGGGAGTTTACAGCCACCAGACCGCCCGGATCCTCTACGAACTCTCCGATCTGAACCCGGCGAAGCTGCACCTGACTGTTCCCCCAGCATTTTTGTCGGAATAGCGAGATTCCCGCTATCCCGATGATCCACTATGCGGATCTCGCCAGGGATGATTTCCGGACTGCGCAGGGATTCAAGTGCACTCGGCCACTACGTACGATTGTCGATCTGATCCAGTCCGGTAGCGTGAGCGTCAGTTTCTGCGCAAGGCCTTGAGGCAGGCTCTCCAAAGTGGATTGATCACCCAGTCAGAGGTGAAGCGGGTTAAGCTCAACGCTCCATCTCAGAGAGTATTTCAAGATCTTGTGCGGCAGGTGGCGTAATGCCGCGGGAGTATGCATCGGCGGAGGCACTCCGGAGAATGCTGAGTTCAATAGAGGCGTTCATATTCCCAAGCATCCCTCGCTATGACATCTTCTAGCGTCTTGTTGTTGTCCGTATGTGAAGATGTATTTCGCCGTGCATGTCGGCGCGAAGTAGAAATGTCCTATCCGGAGCGAAATAGAAACGTCCGGTTATGACCGGCCGTTCCGGATGCCCATGTTAGTGTGGATCACCCGAGCGGGGTCGCGCCCGAGCG
>Ga0190275_10002633_pt1 | contig 12836 bp, 10 predicted proteins | sample Popmic550T_FD_133745 | JGI IMG/M metagenome (GOLD analysis project Ga0190275, IMG submission 133745) | Populus adjacent soil microbial communities from riparian zone of Yellowstone River, Montana, USA - 550 T | ecosystem: Environmental > Terrestrial > Soil > Riparian zone > Trees stand | place... | reverse complement strand
TGCTCGTCACGGGCTGTAACGACGCGGTGATTGGCACCGAGCCGTGCATCGGCACCGCGGCGGCGTGCAAACAGACCGACGCCATGCCGGTTACCTTCTTGGATGTCGAGTTCATGCCGGTCGAGACCAGCCAAGCGGCCGACCTTCCCGTCCTCGGCAGGGCGAGCAGTCCGTGTGACATTCCCTGCGAAGAACCGATCAAGCTGCTGAGCGCAGGCGCGGGCGCGTGGACCATTCCGCGCTCGGGGCAGCGGCCGAGTCTCAAGCTCCTTCCCGCTTCGGGCGAGGGCGCCGACGTTCGCATGCCGTCGCCCACGCCGGGCTCACGGCTCGTGGGCTATCACGTGAGCAGCGACCGGAGTGGCGCCGCACTCGCGCACATGCAGTGGACTCTGCCGGACGGGGCACCGTTCGAGGAGATGGCGCTGTTCAGCCCCTGGGGCACGATGCAGCGCTTTCCCCTGATCACCAAGACGCGTGCCCCGCTCGCTGCGGTGCAGAGCCGCGACGGCTACTTCTTGTTTCAAGGTAACCAAGAAGGCAGCTTCGTTCGCCTGGTCGGGCTCGACGGCGCATCGATGTGGCAGCAGGCGTTTTTTCCTCCTTACGCAGCGCAGCTGGGCAACACGGCAGTGCCCACACCCTATGGCTTCGAGCTGCCCGCCAGTGACGGCACCGGTCGCAACGCCACCTTCGGCCTCTTGTCGCTCGACTCGATGGGAAAGACCGTACGCTTCGCGCGGGTCATCGACAGCACGTGGCGCAGCGGGCAACTGCTGGCGCTGGGAGACGACGAGTACGCACTGGCGGCGGAGAGCGAGCTACAGGGCGTGCTCGAGAGCATCAACAACGGCAACATCGACATCGTCATTGCACGCGACGAGGGCCGCGGCCGTGGCAACGAGACGCTGCGCGGCTTTCGGCTCGAGCGCTTCTGCTTCCATCCGCTGCTCCTCAACGGGTTTGCCGCCGACCCGGAGCGCAACTTGTACATCAGCACGCTGACCGGCGACGTGAACGAGCCGCGCGGTCTGCTCTGCGAGCTGCCGACCGAGGGCGAGCCGCGCTGCTTCCGCGGGCAGCCCAACCAGCTGTTCGGCTCGGTCGCCGCGCTGGGGAATGGCGCGTTGTTCGTGGCCTCGGGCGACGAGATCCTGCGCGTGCAGCTGCCCAACCCGTGATGAGTCAGGTCAGGTGGCGGGCTCGACAGCCGCCACCGGCTCGAGCTTGCTGCGGTAGTAAAGCGTGACCAGCGATGCTTCGATCAGCACGAACAGCGCGTACAGCATCGGCAGCTTGAGCATCTCGGTCTGTAGCGCGCCGCTGAAGCTGGTGGCGATGACGGCGAACGCGAGCGGGCTGTTCTGAATGCCAGTCTCGAACGACACGGCCTGTCGCTGCGGGCGTGGCAGACCCGCGACACGCGCCGCGAGATCACCGAGCACCATGCCGAGGACGCCGAGCAAGATGCTGGCCGCATACATACCCGGTGTGATGGTGCGGAACAGGTCGGCGTTGCGCACCACGCTCAGGACCACGAGCAGAATGAGCACCAGCAGACCGGCCAGACTGCCGGCCTTTTCGGCGCGCTTGGCGAAGGTCTCGCCGCGCTTCTTGCGCAGCCACATGCCGAGCGCGACCGGCAGCAGCAGCACTGCCAACGTCTTGATGACGTCGAAGTAAGGGATGTTGACCGTCGCGTCGGTGAACGGACGCGCGTAGAGGAACAGGCAGATGGGCATGAGCACGACCGCTACCAATTTGGAGGCGGCCGTCATCGAGACACTCAGGGCCACGTCGGCGCGCGAGTAGTAGGCGAACATGTTGCTGGTGGTCCCGCCCGGACAGGTGCCCATGATCACCAATCCCAGCGCCGCCTCGGACGGTAGCGCGAAGGTCTTGGCAAGCAGGTAGGCCAGCAGTGGCATCCAGCCAAACTGCGACGCCAGGCCGATGAGGACGGCACGCGGTTGCGCCGCTACTTCGCGGAAGCGCTCGGCCGTGAGGGTCGCGCCCATCCCAAACATCAAGACGACGAGAAGCAGCGCGATGAGCGCCGTTTCGACAGGACTCAGCATGCGCGATGCCGTACTCGCGCGAACTCACGGAAGCAATGCGGCCACGAAAGAAAGGGCGTCGCGAGTGCGACCGAAAGTGAGCGCGCCCGATCGCCACACCCTGCACCAATGGCCCCCGTGAGAGCTGCGCTCAATCGCTGAAAACACACGAGAATCTTCCGGCACGACGATTGCTCTAACCAGCTGCGAAGTCGAACACCACGGTGGACCTCCATCGGTTGATCCAACAAGGGAGCACGAACATGAGCAACGCGAGCAAGCGAGCTGAAGGCGCCGCCGAAGAACTTGGTGGCAAGATCAAGGGCACCGTCGGCAAGGTCATCGGCAACGAGCAGATGGAAGCCGAGGGCGAGGCCAAGGAGCTCAAGGGCCAGGCCAAGCAAGAGGCCGCCAAGGCGGGTGAGCGCGCCAAGGGCGCGGTCGAAGAGGCCGTCGGCGCCGTGAAGAACCGCGTGGGTGCCGTCATCGACAACGAGCAGATGCAGGTCGAGGGCAAGGCCAAAGAACTGAAGGGCGAAGCCCGTCAGGAAACGAACAAGTAGACAGTCCGGGACTGTCACTCACGAACGACCAGGGCGACGCTGCTTCAGCGCCGCCCTGTTGGCCTTTAAGGTACTTGGTCACTCCGCGATGTACAGCATGTCGTCACCGACGGCGACTTGGTCGTTGGGCATGATGGCGTAGCAGGGGTTGCGCACCGTCAAGGCCAGATGATCGTCGTGGCCGATGAGGTCGCCTGGCAGCAGAGGCTGCATACCGCGCAGCGGACGCTCGAAGTGAAAGCTGACACTCGGACGCTTGATGGCCGCGCGCACGGTGAGGCGCCTGGCGGGCGCGTGCATGCGCGGCGGGAGCGGCTCGATGAGACCAAAGTACGACAGCGCGTGCAGCGTGCACCGGTAGGCTACGTCGACGGCCGCCTCGTCTTCGTGCTGACCACACTCGACCGCGACGCCTGGCCGCTCGCGCCGCGTCAGCTGGCCGAGCAGCACCTGATCGCCCAGCAAGCCCGGGCCATCCCAGCCCGAGGTCACGTACTCGAGACCGAGTGCGAGCGCGAACGGCAGAGAGGCAGGCACGCGTGACGCGATGGCGAAGGCGGGCGTGGGGGCCGTGGCCGAGTGCAGGTCGAGCACCGCATCGACGCTGTCGAAGATGGGTCGCAGCTCGAGAGCACGAATGTGCTCGTGCTCCCATAGATCGGGAGCCAGCTCGTCGACGAAGCGGAAGTCGAACGTGCGATTGAGGTCGACGCCCGTCGCTGTGTGGCGCCGCTGCTGCTGGCTCGCGGTCGGGTTGCCGTGCACCAGATACAGCGAGCCAGCGCGCAGTGCGAGGTCCCCGCGCGCGAGCTCGCCAGCCAGCCTCTCGATGGCGCGTAGCCCGCAGTGCTCGTTGCCGTGAATGGCGCCCACGACGGCCAGGTGAGGGCGCGGGTGCGATGCATCGAACGAATGGAACGTCACGCCAGCTGTGGTCGAGGCCCCCGCCGGCGAAGCGACGGATGGCGTGACTTCCCGCAACGACATCTTCCACACTAGCCCACTCGATGAAAGAGTCTACTTCGCGGGACCATGGGCTTGTCGATCGAGCGCGAGCGCTTTACCGCCGAAGAGTTCGCGCGCTTCAGCGACCGCCTACGAGACAGCATGGGCGTGCTGCGTGCCCTGCTCGCGCGGCCTGACTTCGGTCGCGGTGAGCCCAGCATCGGCGCCGAAGTCGAGCTCCACCTGGTCGACTCCGACGCCGCTCCGCTCGCCAAGAACGCGGAGGTGCTGGCGAGTGCCAACGACCCCCGGCTCACGCTGGAGATCAACCGGTTCAATCTCGAGGTCAACGCGCGTCCGACGGCGCTGCGCGGAAACCCGTTCGCGAGCCTGCGCCGCGAGCTGAACGAGGCGCTGGCGGCGTTGCGCGCCGGCTCCGACAAACACGGTGCGCGCGCGGTAATGGTGGGCATCTTGCCGACGCTGCGGGTGGCTCAGCTGGCCGAGGGCGTACTCAGTGATGCGCCTCGCTACCGCGCGCTGTCCCGCACGCTGCGCGACATGCGAGGTGAGCCGTTCGCGGTCCACATCAAGGGCCGCGAGTCGCTCGCTGCACAGTGCGACGACGTGGCCCTCGAGGGCGCCAACTGTTCGTTTCAGGTGCACTTGCGTGTCGAGCCGGCGCAGTTTGCACGCGCCTTCAACGCCGCGCAGCTCGCCGCCGCGCCGCTGCTCGCAGCCACCTCCAACTCGCCCTTCTTCGACGGCAAAGCCTTGTGGGACGAGACGCGGATCGCGCTGTTTCAGCAGTCGGTCGACACCCGCCTCGACGCCCGCGAGCGGTCGCGCCTGCCTTCGCGGGTGAGCTTCGGCTACGGCTGGCAGCGTCATCCCGCCGATCAGTTCGCCGAAAACGTGGCCCTGCATCCGGCGCTGTTGCCTGCCTGCAGCGACGAAGATCTCGCTGCGGCCCTGCATCCGCGGTCGGCTCCGTTGCTCGAAGAGCTGCGTCTGCACCACGGCACGGTGTGGAACTGGAACCGCGCGGTGTTCGATCCTCACGCAGGGGGCCACCTGCGCATCGAGCACCGGCTCCTGCCTTCGGGCCCGACCGTCATCGACATGGTCGCCAACGCCGCGCTGACCCTCGGGCTCACGCTCGGGCTGTCTGCAGACATGGAGACCGTGGCCGCGATCTTTCCATTTTCGTACGCCGAGCAGAACCTCTACCTGGCTGCCAAGAGTGGCCTCGCGGCCGAGCTCTCCTGGCCGTCCGAGCGGGCACCTTCGCCGCGCACGCGGCTGGCGCGCGACCTGGTGCTCGAGCTACTGCCCGTGGCCGAAGCAGGTCTGCTCGGGGCCGGCGTCGACCCGACCGAAGTGCGCGAGCTGTTGGGCATCGTGCGCGAGCGCGTCACCACGGGTCGCACCGGCGCGGTGGTGCAGCGAGACTTCGTCGAGCGCCACGAGCAGCGTCACGGGGCAGGGCGCGCCGCCGCGCTGCGCGCTCTGGTGGAGTGGTACCTCGACTGGTCGTGGCGCGATGTGCCCGTGCATCGCTGGTCGATCGACGATCGCTGATTACGGCACGGCCGACTCGCGGCAGCCGACCTTGGACGTCGATCACGGCAGCTACGACGGCAGCTACGCCGCGGCGCCCGGCGCGGCTCGTGCGGAGTCCGCGCCGGCGCGTGCGCTCAGCGTCCAGAGCTTGCGCGTGTGGCCTTGGCCTGGGGACTTGCGACCGCATTGCGGGTGCGTCGCGTCAGGTTGGCGTCGGGTTTGACGTGCTGTGTGCCGCCGCGCGTCGACTTGCGACTCGGCCTGTCGGTCGTGGAGTCCTCGAGCCGATAACTCATGCCTTCGGTGTTGAGCTTGGTGTTGCGCTTGCCGGTGTGACCGTAGCCAACCTTACGGTCGCTCGCGCTGCTTCCCGAGGTCGCGGTATCCACCTGCAGGTCGCGACGCTCTTTTTCTGGCCGCTCGGCCAGCGCCAGCAGCTGCTCGGTGCCGTGGCCGACGTGTCTGCCGAACAGACTCTCACTGGAGTCGCGCTGGTCGTCGCCGGCTTCGTCGTTCGCGGCGCCGTTCGTCGGGGCGGCCGTCTGACTATTTTCAGCGGGCTTGTGCTTGCTCGGCTTGGAGCTGAAGCCGTGACGCTGCACGTTGTGACGAGTCGCCCGTTCTGCGCGGCCCGCGGCGAGGTCGAATGCCTCACGCTCCGTCTCGCCACGCATTTCGATGATCACCGGCGGCAACTTGTGGAGAAGCAAGTGCACCATGCAGACCTTGTCCACGCCGCCCTTGGGCCCGTTTTCGTCGCCGAAGCGCACCTGGATTCGCTCGATGTGGGTCGCGTATTTTCCGAGGTGTCGACTGATGCGTTCGTACACCCAGTCGCGCAAGGCGGGGTCGATGTCGCAGCCAAAGGTCCGCAGCTCTAGCGGCGTCTCGGATGCGTCGGTGCGTCCTGCGTCGCGCTTGTCGACCTTGTTGGTGTTGGCCGCGAAGGGCGTGCGAGTCTCTTGATGAAAGGTCACGTTTCGTCTCCTTACGTGCGCACTCCGTACCGCGAGCGCGCGTGCGCTGTGAGTTGCTCGCTTTCGAGCGTGACCCTCGAAAGTGGAGCAAGACTCGCGCCGTTTCGAGGATGCCCGCCAGTGTGAGCACACCGGGGCAACACCCTCTCGGGGATCGCTATTCTGTCTATCTCGGAAGGCGCCCCCGCAAGCGTTCGGGCAGGGCCAGTGAGCCGCAGTGCGTGGCCCTCCCGCCGCCAGGTCGCTAGGCTGCGCTTGCTGCGGTGGCCGAGTCGCAGCGTTCGCTCCCGCGCTCGTCACACGGCTCGCTCTCGCGTGCTGCGCTGCGTTCGCCGTCGCGCTCCTCACGGCGCTCTTGGTTGCGTGCCGCGAACACATCATCGCTGCGGACGTCGGCACAATCGCTCGTAACGGGCACGCAGCGCTCGCTGCCCTCGTGATCGATGGTCAGGGTAGCGCTCTCGCACAGCGACTCTTCGTGGGTCTCTGGCAGCGCCTCGCTGAGCTCGACGAAGCGCACCAGGTCGTGCACGAACGAGAGCTTTTCGATCACCGCAGGGGCGAGCACGAAGGGGTAGAGGTCCTCTTTGCCCATGCTGCGATTGGCCGCGTTGAACGCGTAGGTGAGCGGAAGCCACTCGTTGACCACGTGGGCGAAGTCGAGCTCCGCGACCTCTTCGCTGGCGCGAGAGGTGAGCTTTCCGCCAGCCGGCGGGATGATCTGCGCGGCGGGTGATACACGCAGTCCGAAGTTCGCGGCTGTCTGCAGTGTGTCTCGGATGTGTAGGTAGTGCGCAAAGGTCTCGGCCCAGTCTTCCCACGGGTGCGATGCCGCGTAGGCGCTGACGTGTCGGTCCGACCAGTTGCCTCGACCGGTCTCGTAGTTGCGCCGCAGCGCCGCGCAGTAATCCACACGCTCGTCGCCGAACAGCGCGCGGAAGCGGGCGTGCGAGCGCGTGCGGTCGATGAGCACGTCCCAGTAGTAGTGGCCGATCTCGTGTCGAAAGTGCCCCAGCAGCGTGCGGTATGGTTCGCCGAACTGGTGGCGCAGCCGCTCCCTGTGCACGCTGTCGCACTCGAGCAGGTCGACCGTGATCAGACCTTTGAAGTGGCCGGTCATCACCGGCTCCTCGTCGGAGCGGAAGGCGAGCACGAACCCGAGTCCCCGCTTCTCGTCATCCTGTCGCGTCACGATGGGCAGTCCCAGATCGTGCAGCTGATACAGGAGGCGCCGCTTGGCACCCTCGGCTTGCGCGAACGCGCGCAGCTCGCGGTCGGTGCGCATCTTGGGCACCGAGCCCGTCATCCGACAAGACAGACAGAGCTCCTCGGGGTCGTCCTCGTCCACCAGCCAGTTGCACGACGCGATGCCGGCGCGCGCGCAGCGCTTGTAGCGTTGCTCGCGTTCCCCTTCCAAGGCGCGGTACCGGTCCCAGGCCACGGGCTCGACGGCACTCAGCTCGAGAAGCTCTGGCGCGAACCCGAGGGCAGTGCCGCAACGCAGACAGTGTGAGTTCTCGAAGAATAGGAGCTGGCCGCAGTGGCTACAGGCAAACGCGCGCATGACCAAATCCTCGTGTCGAAGGCGGAAGCGCTGGGAGACAGAAGCGAGACGCATGCCAGGGAAGGGATAGAGAAAGTGTGGCCGAAGCCTGCAGTCTGCCGGCTTTGATGCTCCTTCGAAACTTTTTATGGGCGCGCACAACTGCCTCATGCTGCGCCCTTGCCGCACGTTCGCCGCCCGCCCGGCGCGTCGCGACCGCCAGCTTGCTTGCATGGCGACGTGTGCCCAGCGGACCTCACGGCAGGGGAAATGTGGAGCTGCGAGGTGCGGGTCCGACGACACTCACTCCCGTCACGGGCGGCAGTGTGTCGCGCTTCGCTCTTGGACCACGAACCGGCACGGCCAGCGTTGACGGGCCCACCGCCGACGAGAGATGATCGACCAGGTTTAGATGAGCGCCACCACCCTAGCCCACTGGAAACCGCGTGAGATGGTGCTGAACGCTCGTAGGCAAACTCTCGATGAGTTCGTCGCCGAGTGCGAGACACCCTACCTCCTCGTGATCAAGCTGGACGACCCCAACTCGGAATTGGCCATCGGTCTTGCGACGCAGGAACCGCGCGAGCAAGGCCGGGACGGTCTCGGCTTTCGCACGGTGCAGCGCAACATATCGTCCGTCATCGAGTCGCTCGAGGCTGCCAAGAAAGCGAAAGACGAGACCGAGCCCAAGGGCGCGCATAAGGTCTCACCGCGCGCGATCGAGGGCAGCTCCGCGAGCCGTCTTCCGCCGGAGCTGATCAAGGCCACCTGCCACGTTCTGCCGCTGCGTAAGCGGTCCGAGGCGGCCTTCTTGCGCAGCGTCTCGGTCGGTCGAGCGCGCAACCACGACATCGTGCTGCGGCACCGTAGCGTGTCCAAGTTCCACGGCTCGTTCGACTTCGACGAGCAGGGCCGCCTGTTCGTGCGCGACGCCAACAGCAGCAACCACACGTTCGTCAACGGACGTCAGGTCACCGAGCGCGCCGAAGTAAAGCCAGGCGACAACGTGCAGTTCGGGTCCGTCGAGACCTTCCTGTGCAACAGCGACGACTTCTGGCGCACGCTCAACGCGTGAGCTTCAGTCGCACGCTCGCTGTCTGAGCTTCAGTGGCACGCTCGCCGCCTGAACGCTCAGGCCCCGCGCGCGTACTGGAACGGCGAGACCGGCGTGCCCTCGGTGCGTGCGGAGTCGTCCCATGCCGCATCGCCGGACGACAGAAACTCGTGCGCATCCCAGGCCGTGAGCTCGGGGATCTCTTCCATCGGGATGTGTCCGACGCCGGGGTAGATCTTGACCTGCGCCTTCGGCAGGTCACGACGCCACGCCTCGATCAGCGAGAGGGGCACCCAACGATCTCGCTCGCCCCACATGAGTAAGGTCGGTGCCCGCACGCGCTGGATGTGCCGACAGACGGTGGCGTCGTCCTTGTAGACGCGCAGCTGTCGAAACGTCTGCACCATCGCGCTGCGGTTGCGGCCGTGCATGAGCAGCTCGTGGTAGCGGTCGACGACCTGCTCGCTGACGAGCGTGGGGTCGCCGTAGACCATGCGTACGTTGCGATCGACCAGGAAGCGGGGGGACATGAAGCGCATCAGCTCGCCGACCAGCGGCAGCGACACGAACGAGATGATGGAGGGCAGCTTCTGCGGGTAGCCGATCGGGTCGATCAGGATGAGCTTGTCGACGTACTCGGGATGATGCGCGGCGTAGTACCAGCTGAAGAAACCACCGAGTGAGTTGCCCGCGAGGAAAAAGCGCTCGAGGTGCAGCTGCTTGCGCACTTGCTCGACCAGCTCGATGGCGTGCTCGGGCGTGTAGTCGTCGCTGGCGAGATGATCACTCAGACCGAAGCCGGGAAGATCGATCCGCACGATGCGGTAGTGGGCCGACAAGTGTCGAACCCAGCCTTCCCACGTGTGAAGCGAGGCCATCACACCGTGCAGCAGAACGAGCGTGGGTCCGCGTCCCTCGACGCAGTAGTGAATGCGCTTGCCGCCGATCGTCATGTAGCGAGAAGACGGATACTCGTACTTCGCCGCGACACGATCGCGCTTGGGACTGTGCATCAGGATCACCCCCGCCCTACACATCATCCTGAACGTGTTGTCGTGCGTCGCCCACTTTTGTGACGCGTTGCGGCGTCGCACCACTAGACGATCAGCGATGGTGGCGTGAGACCGCGTCGAGCAGCTGGTTGAGGTCGATTGGCTTGCGCATCATTTGGGTCAGCCCAAGTGCTTGCAGGTCCAGTCCGGCTTCGTGCCCCGCGCTGATCAACAACACTGGCAGCTGCGCCAGCTCGGGATCTTGCATTTGCTCGCGGCGAAACGTGAGGCCATCCATCACGGGCATCATGACGTCGAGCAAGATGAGGCGCGGTCGCGCACCCTTGCGCAGGTACGTGAGAGCCTCTCGACCGTTGCGCACTGCCGCGATCTGATAGCCGTGATCAGTCAGGACGTCGCCCAGGGCCTCGCGGATGTCGGCATCGTCGTCGACGATCAGAATAGACGGCTCGTGGTCGGGCACTCGCGGAAGTTCTCCGAATCGTTGGTACTACCAGGCTGGGACTCTGCCCAGTCGTACCGCAGCTACCCGAGCTTCAGCAAGCGCGAAGTAAGCGTCTGGAGCTCATGCGGCCAGGAGTGTGACCGTGAAGGCGCTACCGTGGCCTACCTCGCTCTCCACCTCGATCTGCGCGTTGAGGGCTCTGGCGATGCTCTTGACCAGCGCGAGACCGAGGCCCACGCCCGCGCCGCGCTTGTGTCGTACGTGCTCGAGCTGCTGAAACGGCTCGAAGATGAGCTGCTGCTGCGAGGGCTCGATGCCCGGCCCCGTGTCGCTCACCCGCACGCGCACGGCGCCCTGCGGGGTCAGCTCAAGCCGGACCTCGATCGCGCCCTGCTCGGTGTACTTGATGGCGTTGTCGAGCAAGTTGACGATGATCAGCCGCACCAGCCGGGCATCGGTCTGCATCAGCACGGTCTCGGCGTCCAAGCAGAGCGACAGCTCGATACCTTTTTGCTCCGAGCGGGGTCGCAGCTCTTCGATCACCTCACGCACCAGGACCGTCAGGTCGATCTCGCTGAGCGACACCTCGAGCCGTCCACTCTCGATGCGGCCGAACTCGAGCAGCGACTCGAGCAAGTCGAGCAAGCGAGCCGACGACCGACCCATCTTGTCCATCGTCTGCACCTGTTCCGCGCTGACCACGCCCACCACTCCGCGTCGTAGGCGCTCGAGCTGCAGCTGGATGGAGGTGAGTGGCGTGCGCAGCTCGTGCGAGACCAAGCTCAAGAAGTCGCTCTTTGCACGGCTCGCCTGCTCGGCCAGGTGTCGCGCTTCGCGTGCCGCCTCGAGCGCGGAGCTCAGGTCACGCTTCTGCGCCACCACCTGACGTGACAGCGTCTCGACGTCTTCCTGCTGCGCCTCCACCTCGCTCTGTAGCAGGTCGCGCGTGCGCTTGATGGTCAGCAGGTTCTGCACGCGTGCCAGCAGCTCCTCGGAGGAGAAGGGCTTGAGCACGTAGTCCTGTGCACCCGTCTCGAGCGAACGCGTTCGCAACACGTCGTCGCTCTTGGCGCTGAGCAACAAGATTGGCACCGAGTTGAGGGCGGAGATCTTTCGCACCGCGTTGACCAGCTCGTCGCCGGTGACGTTGGGCATCATCAGGTCGCTCAAGATGAGATCGGGCAGCAGGCGCTGCGCCTTCTCGAGTCCCACCGTGCCGTCTTGTGCCTGCGCCACGCGATAGCGCGTGCGAAGCGTGCGCGTCAGCAGCGCACGCATGTCTGGGTTGTCTTCGACCACCAGCACCAGCGGAACGTCGGAGGGGCCGGTGAAGTCGTCTTCGCCCAGCTCGGGCCGCCGCAGCTCGTGAACCAGCACCTGCGCGCCCTGCGAGGTCACCCCTGTGTCGCGCAAGAGGACCGCACGGTCCGGCGCACGGAGCGGCAGTGTGATCCGGAATGCCGCGCCGCCTTCGGGAGCGTCTTCGACCAGGACGTCGCCGTGATGCAGTCCGACGAACTCGCGCACGATCGAGAGGCCGAGGCCCGTGCCGCCGACCGGTCGATGGGTCGCGGCGTCGCCTTGTCGAAAGCGCTCGAAGATCTGCTTGCGCTCGTGCTTGGGGACGCCGGGCCCACTGTCGGCCACGATGAGCGTGGCGGTGCTCTCGTCGCCTGAACCTTGGTCGGACTGCTGCTTCAGCTCGACGCGGAGCTTGCCACCGTCGGGAGTGAACTTGAATGCGTTGGCCAGTAGATTGAGCAACACGCGCTGAAGCTTGTCGCTGTCGACCTCGGCCGGCAGCGATGGCGGAGTGGAGAGCGTGAGCTGGATGTTGCGGTCGCGTGCGAGCGAGTCGAAGTTGGCGGTCGTGAAGCGCACCAGCTCGCACAGATCGATGGCGGAAAAGCAGGGCTCGAGCTTGCCGGCGTCGAGCCGCGCGATGTCGAGCAGGTCGGTCACGTGACCCAGCAGCGAGCGTGCGTTGCGTGCGACCACCTCCAGCTCGCGGCGCTGGTCGACGTCGAGCCGGTCGTGCTGCAGCATCAGGTTCTGCACCGGTCCGAGGATCAGCGTCAGCGGCGTGCGCAGCTCGTGACTGATGTTGGCAAAGAAGTTGGTCTTGAGCTGGTCGAGCTCGACCGTCTTGCGATACACGGCCTCCATCTCGATCACGGCTGCCTCGAGGGCGATGCCGCGCTCGCGCATCAGCTCGGCGTTGCTGACCAGCAGATGCGCCCTGGGTAGCAGGCTGGGGAGCAGCATCGCCGTGCCGACGGAGGCGAGCGCGGTGATCGCGCGCAGGCCGCCGTCGAGCCAATAACGCGGCTGCCAGATGACCAACACGTCGACGAAGTGGGTCAGCCCGCAGCTGACGATGAACACGCCAAAGGCGACGTACACCAGGCGCAAGGGCAGCTCTCGATGACGCAGTACGAACATCGCGAGCATGGTGGAGATGGCGACGTAGGACAGACCGATCAGCGTGTTGGACACGGCCTGGAGCCACACCATCGAGGGTGTCCACAGGTAACAGTGGCCGTGAGGCATGAACATCTGTTCGGAGAACAGACTCGCCGTGCTGTCCATAACACCTCTGCGGCAGACTCAGACTAGTCTGCACACTGCCGAGCAGAAGGGTCTCACGAGAAACAATGCGCTGTCGAATCAGACCTC
>Ga0190275_10002632_pt1 | contig 12841 bp, 10 predicted proteins | sample Popmic550T_FD_133745 | JGI IMG/M metagenome (GOLD analysis project Ga0190275, IMG submission 133745) | Populus adjacent soil microbial communities from riparian zone of Yellowstone River, Montana, USA - 550 T | ecosystem: Environmental > Terrestrial > Soil > Riparian zone > Trees stand | place... | reverse complement strand
GCGGTGGCGCAGCTCGCCGAGAAGTTCAGGGAGTTGCCGCTGCTGGTGTTGGTCAGCGTGGTCGGGACCACGGCGGTCACGGTCACGTTGGAGTTGTGCCCCACCTGGACCTGGCCCAGGCCGGCGGTGGTCAGCCCCGAGAGCGCGGCCTGGCTGCCGCCGCTGGAGGCCAGGGTGCTGTTGCTCCCCATGGCCAGCGTGCCGAACTTGAGCTGGTGGGTGGTGGAGGCGGTCAGGCTGGCCTGCACGGTGGCGCTGGCGGTCACGGTGGCGCTGGCGGTCTGCGCGCTGGCCACGGCGGGCACGGCGGCGAACGCAAGCGCGGCGAGGCTCACGGCGAGCTTCTTCATTGGTCGGGCTCCTGGGGACGGTCGAGTTTGGGAGGAGGAACGCTGCGTGAGTGCAGGGTGTGGTTGCACGGGCAGTTGACGGCGTTGAGGGGCAACGCACGTGCCCTCCGACCCATGTATGGAAGTTGAACGGTGGCAATAATTTAAACATCCCCGGAAAGGCTGTCCACCGGGTCGGAGTTCCCATTCGGGAACGATCGTTGTTCCGATTTGGGAACAAAGATCGTCTTCCCGCACCGTTTGGCGGCTCGCGTATGCCGCAGCCGGGGCGGGCGCCTCACGAAATGCAAGACATCGCCGCACTCTGCAACACCGTCGCGCCCTGCATCGGGTTTGTCGGAAGTGAGCGTGTGGCAACGATCTGCGTGACTTCCGGACGTCCCGGCGGGGTGAGGCGGAGTGCCCGGGCGGCGGGTGAGGAAGATTGGCGCGTGGGCGCCGGACGGGGGAGGAAAGGTGAGGGGGTGCCCTCCACGTCCCCCGCGAGAGCCGTCTTGGACGGCGCTCGCGGAGGGTCGCGGCGGGCGGGCGGGATCAGACCTCGCGCAGCGCGGCGACGAAGGCCTCGTTCTCGGCGACGGTGTTGTAGAAGTGGGGGGAGACGCGCACGTAGCCGGCGCGGTGGTCCACCACGATCCCGCGCAGCGCCAGCCGCTGCACCGCGCCCGGCGCGTCGTCGTGGCGGACCAGGATGATGCCGGAGCGGCGCGCGGCCTCGCGGGCGGCTTTCAGCTCGAACCCCTCGTCGTTCAGCCGGCCGACCAGGTCCTCGGTCAGCGCCTTGATCCGCTCGTAGACCTTCGGCGGCCCGGCCTGCGCGAAGATCTCCAGCCCGCCGAGCGCGGTGTAGACGGTCGGGATCGCGGGGGTGCCCAGGGAGAAGCGGCCGGCGTCGTCGCGGTACTCGAGCTCGTCGGCGCGGAAGGCGAACTGGTTCGCGGCGCCGAACCACGAGGTCACCGTGGGCCGCAGCGTGCCGATCGCCTCCTCGCGCACCCAGAGGTAGGCGAGCCCGGGCCCGCCCAGCAGCCACTTGAGCGGGCCGGCCACGTAGACGTCGGCGCCGATCTCGCGCGGGTTGACGTCGATCTGGCCGGCGGCCTGGTAGCCGTCCACCAGGAAGAGCGCCCCGGCCTTGCGGGCCGCGTCGCGGACGGGGGCCAGGTCCTGCACGTAGCCGGTGCCGTAGAACACGTGGCTGGTGGCGACCACGGCGGTGCGCTCGTCCACGTACTCGGCCCAGCGCGCGGGGTCCACGCCCACGCCGTCGTCGCTGGGCACGCGCACCACCTCCACGTCGTTCCGGGCGAGCCACTGGTAGACGAGGGTGGGGAAGTCGAGGTCGGCGACCACCACCCTGTTGCGCTTCGAGTAGTCCACCGCCGAGGCGACGGCGGCCACGGCGGCGGAGACGCTGGGCGAGATCGCCACCTCGTTCCGGCGCGCGTGCCAGAGCCAGGCGACCTGGTCGAGCAGCCCGCCGATGCGGCCCATCCACAGCTCGTACCAGGCGCTGGCGCCCATGGTGTTCCAGAGCGCCTGGTACTCGCCCAGGTACCCCATCGAGCGGTTGGACAGGGCGCCCAGCGAGCACGAGTTGAGGTAGGTGCGCGTCTGCAGGATGGGGAACTCGCGGCGGAACGCCTCGAGCTCGGCGTGGGGGATGCTCATGCCTCCACCTCGGCGGCGGCCTGGTCGGCGGCGGCGTGGGTGTTGATCTCGTCGAGGGTGTCCACGGCGCGGCGCAGGTGGGGGATCACGATGGAGCCGCCGACCACCAGCCCCACGTTGAACGCCTCGAAGAACTCGGCGTCGTTCACGCCTTCTTCCTTGCAGCGCACGAGGTGGTAGGTCACGCAGTCGTCGCAGCGCAGGACCATCGAGGCCACCAGCCCCAGCAGCTCCTTCGTCTTCGCGTCGAGCGCGCCGGGCTCGTAGCTGCGTCCGTCCAGCGCGAAGAAGCGCTTGATCTCCAGGTTGCCGGCTTCCAGGATGCGCTCGTTCATGCGCTCGCGGAACCGGCGGAACTCTTCCAGGCGATTGGCCATCGCTCGCGTGCTCCAGGTGTTGAGGGAGCCGGCAAGCTGCGGGCGCGGGTGTGACGAGTCAAGCGCGTCCTCAACATTCAAAACGACAGGTGTCACGCAGAGTCAGCAGAGTTAGCAGAAACAACCGCAGTTACTCTGCTGACTCTGCTGACTCTGCGTGAACCATGCTGAGTCTGCGAAGAGCGGACGCTGGATTCAGGGCTGAGATGGTTGATGGTCGAGAATGGCGCGCGCCGCCGGAGCGCGCGTGTTCACGATGCGCCGAATACTGCCCTTGAGGCTTTCGCCATTGAAGTTTATCAAGAGCCCGATCGGTAGGCCCATGAGTCTGAGATATGTAAGTAGTTGTTTGGCGTGAACCGGTGCCAGCTTCTCGACGGACTTCAGTTCCACGATCACCTGGTTGTCCACCAGAAGATCTACCTTGAGCCCTTCCTCGAAGTAGATACCCTCGAAGACGAAGTCGACACCCTTCTGCCGCTCGACGGGCAATCCCCTCTCGGCCAGGCGCCGCGCCATCACCGTTTCGTAGACAGACTCCAGCAGTCCTGGGCCTAACGCCGAATGTATGCGATACGCTGCGTCGACAATCTCGCCCGTGATCTCGTTGATGTCGCGCATCGGCTGCTTACGGCAGAGGTGGACGGGTTGAACACGATTAAGGAGCCCTAACGTACATTCCGCATTCGATAGGAGGAAGGGATTTGACGTGACAGGGCCAGGGGGCTGGCGCTTTGCGTACGCCGCGCAAGATTGCAGGCGTTCCGACCTCGCCCGCCGCTCCCGCTCCCCGCTTCGGCTCTCCGTTGATCCCACCGACCATTCCCGATGCCCTCGAAGGCACGCAGGTGCTCTCGGAGCGCGAGCTGCGCTTCGAGCGGGCGCGGCGGCGCGTGGGCGCCGTGCTGGCGCCGCTCGCGTTCGCCGCCATCCTCGCCGCGCCGCTCGGCGGGCTGAGGCCCGAGGCGCACCGCCTGGCCGCGGTGATGGCCGCGGTGATCGTGCTGTGGATCACCGAGGCGCTGCCGATGCCCGCCACGGCGCTGCTGGGCTCCGCGGCGTGCGTCGTCCTGCGCGTGGCGCCGGCGAAGGAGGTGTTCGCGCCGTACGCGGACCCGCTGATCTTCCTGTTCATCGGCTCGTTCATCATCGCCCGCGCCATCTTCCTGCACGGCCTCGACCGGCGGGTGGCGTTCACCGTGCTCACGCTCCCGGGGATCGACGGGCGCCCGTCGCGGGTGCTCCTGGCGTTCGGCGCCGTCACCGCGCTCCTCTCCGCCTGGATGTCGAACACGGCCACCACGGCCATGATGTTCGGGATCGGCCTCTCGATCCTCTCCGCGATGAAGGGGACGGGCGGCGACGGGCGCCCCGCCATCGACCCGCGCTACGCGACGGGGCTGATGCTGATGACGTCGTTCTCGGCGTCGATCGGCGGCCTGGCGACGCCGGTGGGGACGCCGCCGAACGTGATCGGCATCGGCTTCATCCGGCAGCTCGTGCGCGAGGAGATCACCTTCTTCGAGTGGATGACGATCGGCGTGCCGGTGGTGGTGGTGCTCTTCGCCGCGCTCTACCTGTACCTGAACGCCCTCTCGCCCGCGGGGGTGAAGACGCTCGGCGCCGGCGCGGACCTGATCCGCCGCGAGCGCGCCGGGCTGGGGGCGTGGACGCCGGGGCAGCGGTCGGTGGCGCTCGCCTTCGGCGTGACGGCGCTGCTGTGGATCACGCCGGGGCTGGTGGCGCTGTTCGGCGGCGAGACGCTCCCGCTCTACCGCGAGATGAGCGCGCGCGTCCCCGAGGCGGCCGCCGCGCTGCTCGGCGCGCTGCTGCTCTTCGTGCTCCCCGGCCGCGCCGGCGAGCGCGCGATCTCCTGGGACGAGGCGGCGCGCATCGACTGGGGGGTGATCCTCCTCTACGGCGGCGGTTTCGCCCTGGGCGTGCTCTCGTTTCAGACCGGGCTGGCGGAGGCGGTGGGGCGGGGGCTCACCGCGCTTCTTCCGCTGCACGGGGAGTTCGGGCTGCTGGTGGCGTCGGTAATCGTGGCCGTCCTCCTCTCGGAGACGACCTCGAACACCGCGTCGGCGAACATGGTGGTCCCCGTGGTGATCTCCATCGCCACCGCGTCGGGGGTCGATCCGTTCGCGCCGGCGCTGGGCGCCACGATGGCGGCGAGCCTGGGCTTCATGCTCCCCGTTTCCACCCCCTGCAACGCCATCGTCTACGGCTCGGGCTACATCCCCCTGATGCGCATGGTGCGCTACGGCCTGATCCTGGACCTTATCGGCATCGTCGTGATCGTCGCCGCCGTGTCGCTGCTCGCGCCGTTCGTGCGGTGAGGGTGGGGGAGGGGAAGTACGAAAGTGCTGGGTGCTGAGGCGGAAGGAGAGGCGTGATCATCATCGACCGATGAAGGGGTGACGCGGCCGTGAGGAATCCCCCAGTCGGCGGGGCACAGCAGGGGGAAACCCGTGTACTGGGGCGGATGCCGAGCCCCGTTCCGCTCCCCGTATTCCCGGCTCCGACCGGCGACACGCGCGCCCGCCGACAGGCGGCCGCGCTCTCGGCGCGCATCCGTCTCCACGCCCGGGAGATGGGATTCGACGCGGTGGGGATCGCCCCCGTCCACCCGAGCGAGCACGGCGATGCGTACGACCGCTGGCTCGCGCTGGGGATGCACGGCGAGATGGGCTACCTCTCGCGCGAGGACGCGGTGGAGAAGCGCCACGATCCCGCGGTGCTGGTGCCCGGCGCGAAGTCGGCCGTGGTCGTCGCGCTGCACTACGACCCGCGCGGCGCGTCCGGCGACGAGGGGGTGGATGCGTCGCGCGGGATCGTCGCGCGCTACGCCCGCAACGACGACTACCACGAGCTGATGAAGGAGCGCCTGATCGCGCTCCAGGAGTGGATCGCCGCGGAGCTGCTCCCCGTGAGCGGCCGCGCCTACGTGGATACCGGCGCGGTGCTGGAGCGCGAGGTGGCGCAGCGGGCGGGGCTCGGCTGGCAGGGGAGGAACACGATGCTCATCCACCCGCGGCGCGGCTCCTACTTCTTCATCGGCGAAGTGCTGCTGGACGTTGAGCTGGAGTACGACGATGCGGCGGTGAGGGACCACTGCGGCACCTGCCAGCGCTGCCTGGACGCGTGCCCCACCGGCGCGCTCCTGGGCCGCGACGCCTCGGGCGCGCCGGTGATGGACGCGCGGCGGTGCATCAGCTACCTCACCATCGAGCTGCGCGGCCCCATCCCCCGCGACCTCCGCCCGCTGATCGGCAACCGCGTCTACGGCTGCGACATCTGCCAGGAAGTGTGCCCCTGGAACCGCTTCTCGCGGCCGACGCACGAGGCGGCGTTCCTGGCGCGCGAGGGGCTGGACGGGCCCAGCCTGGTCGAGTGGATGACGATGACGCAGGAGGAGTTCAGCCGCCGCTTCAAGAACTCGCCGATCAAGCGCACCAAGCGGCGCGGGCTGCTGCGCAACGTGGCCGTCGCCCTCGGCAACTGGGGCTCGGCCGAGGCCGTCCCCGCGCTGGCGATCGCGCTGAACGACGAGGAGCCGCTGGTGCGCGGGCACGCGGCGTGGGCGCTCGGAAGCGTTGCCTCACGGGCGGGCGTGGCTCCGTCCGTCGTGTCTTCCATCGGTGGGGCGCTGACGGAGCGGCTCGTCGTCGAGGAGGACGACTGGGTCCGGGACGAAATCGCATGCGCCCTTGCCGTGTGACATCAGGGCTGGCTGTATCCACGCGGTCCGCGCGTCCGCAAGATAGCGAGTCTCGTCGAGGATCTTCGAGAGGGCTTTGTCACGCGTCGTCTCGGACGCAAATACGCGAAGGGCACGAAGAAAGTCTCTTCGTGCCCTCAGATGTAATATCACCGTAGTCCGGTTCATCATCCACGCTGGAGGACCGGGCGACGGATCATCGCTTCGCGAGGCCGTTTCCGGTGTTTTCCCCCCGCGTCGTCCCGCGCACGCTCGTGGAGCGAGGCCGCACCGTTCCGCCCCGCGGCGGTGTGCGCCCGTCCCGCGTCGCCGGCCAGGATCTACAGGCCGATGGCCTCGACGGGGCAGTCGATCTCGTCGAGGAGGTTGTAGAGCCCCCGCCGGCTGATGCCGAGCAGCCTGGCCGCCTCGACCTTGTTGCCCCCCGAAACGCGCAGCGCCTCGAACACCATCTGCCGCTTCACGCGAATCAGGGCGGGCGCCAGGGTGAGCGCCCCGTCCGGCGCGGCGGCGTCGGCGACCCCGAGCTCGCCGCGGATCTCCACGGGGAGGTCGTTGGGGCGGAGGACGTCGTCGGTGGCGAGCACGCTCGCGCGGCCCAGCACGTTCTCCAGCTCCCGCACGTTCCCCGGCCACGCGTACGCCTCCAGCAGCGCGAACGCGTCCAGGCTGATGAAGCGCAGCGGCGAGCGGTAGCGCGCCCTGCAGCGGGCGAGGAGGTGCTTGCAGAGGATGGCGAGGTCCTCCTTCCGCTCGCGCAGCGGCGGGAGGTTCAGCTCGATCATCCGCAGCCGGTAGTAGAGGTCCTCGCGCAGCACCCCCGTCGCCAGCGCGTGGCGGAGGTCGCGGCTGGAGGCGGCGATGATGCGCACGTTGACCTTGCGGGGGATGGTGCTCCCCACGCGCAGGATCTCGCGCTCCTGCAGCACCCGCAGCAGCTTGGCCTGCACGTGGGGCCCCACCTCCGTGATCTCGTCCAGGAGCAGCGTGCCCCCGTCCGCCGCCTCGAAGCAGCCCACGCGCGCGGCGTTGGCCCCGGTGAAGGCCCCCTTCTCGTGCCCGAACAGCTCCGCCTCCACCAGCCCGTCGGGAAGCGCGGCGCAGTTCACCCCCGTGAAGGTACGCTGCGCGCGCCCGGAGTGGGCGTGGATGAAGCGCGAAAGGACCTCCTTCCCGGTCCCGCTGGGGCCGCTGAGGAGCACGGTCGCATCGGTGGGCGCCACGCGCAGCGCGACCGCGCGCAGGCGGCGCATGGCGGGCGAGTTCCCGATCAGCGTCGATTCGCTCGTATCAGGCCACCGTTGGGACGTTTGAGGGTCCTGGCCTTCCGGGTCGGGAAACTGCCTGTTCCGGGCCGCGGAGCTGACTGGCTCGGACGGTTGAAACATGTGCGCTGGGCTCCATCCGGCCGGGGTGGACCACACTGGGGCGCCACGGTAGGCCCCATACGGAACGATGCACCTTATCGCGTCGGCATTTGGCCCGGACGCTATACCGCCGGACGCCATCTGTCAACGAATGCGGCACGAAATGGTGAGTAGAGTGCACCGGCTATCCCTGAGCGGTTGACGACGAGCGAATCACCCATTCGTACCCGCGCGCCCCACCCGCTCGTACGGTCCGAAAGCTTTGCCGGGGTGCGTGCGGGTGAAGCCGGCTGGGCAGCGCTTCCCGATTGATACGTAGATCGGGTGAAATGGTTGCGAGGTAATCGTGGTTCGCGACAAAGCGCGTGCGGCACTCCGGGAACTCCGCCCCTGCCACCCTCATTGCCGCGCCCGGAAATGACCATGCCTTTCCTGACGCATCGGGCACGGCGGGGGATAGAGACGAGACCGCCCGGACCGACGTCACAAGGATGCGAATGGCCTGGAGATTGTCTTGACCCAAAACGTCCGTTTCACGCGGCCTCGCTCAAGACGTAGAACCGAGGTGGGGCACCTGAACTTGGCTACCGGGCTGGGCTTTGGATCTACCCGTGCACTCTCGCGCGGTTTCGGCCGGTACTCTCCACCCGGGACAAATTTGGATTTATAAATGTGGATGCATACTCTGTCCACGGTGCGCAATCCGTGCACACCCTCGTGGCGCCCGGTGCAGCCGAATGCACAAGGATCAGAACGGGCCTGAACGATCCGGAGTTTCAACCGTTTGTCCCCCAAGCATTTGCGAGGACGGAAGCGAGCCGCTTGCATGGCCTGTCCCTTGCCTTTCCAGCCGGTAACTCCCGCCCTGTTCCAGGTGCGCGGAGGAACCATGGACGACGCCGCTCGATCGCACGCCCGGTGTGACCGAGAGGGCCGGAGGCCGCCCGGTCCCGCCCACCCTCGTCGTCCGGCCCGCCGCCTCCAGCGGAGGCGGGGGAGCCAAACCGCCCGCTTGGTCGCACAGGATGTGACTGAGAGGGCCGAAGGCCGCCCGGAGCCCGCCGCGCGTCTCTTCCCAACCCCGCAGCACCTCCGATGAGGAGGAAGCGGTCACCCGCCGGTCACGTTGATGTGACCGAGAGGGCCGAAGGCCGCCCATCCCGCCCGCCCGCACCGATCCTCAACGGAGCTGGAAGCCGTTCGGCCGCCGCGAGACGGCCGTCGGCCCGTCCTGGCGATCACCGGCCGGGTGGCGATCCGCCGACGCCCGTCCGCGGCGGGCGCCGCGCGCCGCGGTCACCCATCAACCGCACGAACGTCACGAGGGAGAGACCGCCATGGCGGAAGAGACCGAGGACACCCAGCCGTACCGGGTGGTGGTGAACCACGAGGAGCAGTACTCGATCTGGCCGGCCCACCGCGAGCTGCCCGCGGGGTGGCGCGACGGCGGGAAGACGGGGCTGAGGGACGAGTGCCTGGCTTACGTGGAAGAGGTGTGGACCGACATGCGGCCGCTGAGCCTCCGCAGGCAGATGGAGGCGGCGGGAGCCGCGCACGCGAGCTGACCGGCAACCACTCACTGGAAAGGAGCCTGCGATGGCCGAGATGGGGAGGTACTGCAAGGCGTACCACGTGCGCAGGCTGCGCGAGTTCCCGGGATGGGCGCCGCGGCTGGAGAGCCTGCGCCCGGACGCCCGGGTGGTGGACGGCGAGGAGGTGGAGCGCACCCGCGCCGAGCTGCACGACGACGACATCCTGTACGTGCAGGAGACGTACGTGGTGACGGACGGGATCTTCCTGGACGAGAACGTGGTGTTCGACGAGGTCACCCCCGAGTGGGAGGAGTTCTGCCGCGGGCCCCTGGGGTTCGAGCTTCCGCCCGACGAGGTGGAGCGGCCGCAGCCCGCCGCCGCCGGCGCCGAGGCATGACGCGCGTTCCGCCGCCCCCCGGCGCGGGGGGCGAGCCGTGAGCGCGACCGCGGCGGCGGCGGGGCGCGCGGTGGACGTGCGGCCCGGGGCCGGCACCCGGCTGCGGCTCTTCTGCTTCCCCTACGCCGGCGGAGGCGCGGGGGCCTTCCGCGGCTGGACGGCGGCGCTCCCGCCGGTGGTGGAGGTGTGCCCGGTGTACCTGCCGGGGCGCGAGCGGCGCTTTCGCGAGGCCGCGCACACGCGCATGGAGCCGCTGGTGGAGGAGCTGCGCCACGCGCTCGGCCCGCACCTGGACCTTCCGTTCGCGTTCTTCGGGCACAGCATGGGCGCGGCGGTCGCGTACGAGCTGGCGCGGGCGATGGAGGCGGCGGGGACGCCGCCGGCACACCTGTTCGTCTCCGGGCGCCGGGCCCCGCAGCGCCCGCCCGACCGGGAGCGGATCCACGCGCTCCCCGACGACGAGTTCGTGGCCCGCCTGCGCGCGCTGGAGGGGACCCCCGACGAGGTCCTGCGCGACCCGGAGATGATGGAGCTGATGCTCCCCGTCCTCCGCGCCGACTTCGCGCTCTCCGAGACCTACCGCTACCGCGAGGGGCCGCCGCTGGCGTGCCCGGTCTCGGCGCTGGGGGGCACCGGCGATGCCCACGTCAGCCGCGACGACCTCCTGGCCTGGCGCGACCTGACGCGGGGCTTCTTCCGCCTGTGCACCTTCGACGGCGGCCACTTCTTCCTGCACTCGCACCAGGCCGACGTGATCCAGGAGGTCGCCGACGGCCTCCTGCGCGTCCTGGCCGCACGGTAGCACCCCGCCGCAACGACACCGAATCCTCCACGACCATGACCGGGCCCGCGGCGAAGACGCCGCGACACCCCCGCCGCCGCGCGCGGCGCGGGCCGGGGACGCCGCGTCCCCCGGTCCCGCGCGTTCGCGCCCTCACCGACCGAACCCGGACACGCCGATGCTGACGCTGCCCCCCGCGCTGCTGGAGAACTGGATGCGGGACTACTACTTCCGCGCCGAGGTGGACATCGGCAGCAGCGGCGTGGAGGACTTCGGCTTCGCCGAGCTGCGCGCGCTGCTGGGGATCGGGTGCGAGGCGCTGGACGAGATCGTCTTCCGCGACAGCGAGACGCTGGGCGGGGCGGAGCTGCGCGAGGCGCTGGCGGCGCGCTGGACGGGGGGCGCCGTGGAGCGGGTGATGGTCACGCACGGCTCCAGCGAAGCCAACTTCCTGCTGATGACCGCGCTCCTCCGCGCCGGCGACGAGGTGGTGGTGCTGGACCCCGGCTACCAGCAGCTCCACGCCATCGCCGAGGCGCTGGGCTGCCGGCTGCGGCGGTGGCCGCTGCGCTTCGAGCGGGGCTTCGAGCCGGACCTCGACGACCTGCGCGCGCTGCTCACCCCGCGCACGCGGATGGTGGTGGTCAACTTCCCGCACAACCCCACCGGCGCCTCGCTCACCCCCGGGGGTCAGCGCGAGCTGATCGAGGCCGTGGCCTCGACCGGCGCCTACCTGCTGTGGGACGGCGCCTTCGCCGACCTCGCCTACGACCGCCCCCTCCCCGACCCCGTGCTGCTCTACGACCGCGCCTGCTCGCTGGGGACGCTGTCGAAGGCGTACGGGCTTCCCGGGCTGCGCGTGGGGTGGTGCCTGGCCGCCCCCGAGGTGCTGGGGAAGATGGTGCGCGTGCGCGACTACCTGACGCTGCACCTCTCCCCGATGGTGGAGCTGGTGGCGCGGCGGGTGATCGAGGAGGCCGACCGCATCGTGGGGATGCGGATGGAGCTGGCGCGGCGGAACCGGGCGATCGTGGCCGCGTGGATGGACGAGCACGCCGAGTGGGTGCGCTGGGCCCCGCCCCCCGGCGGCGTGTGCGCCTTCCCCCGGCTTCTCGGCATCCCCGACACCGAGGCGTTCTGCCGCACGCTGGCCGAGGCGCACGGGGTGCTCCTGGTCCCCGGCGAGTGCTTCGGCGCCCCGGGCCACGTGCGGCTGGGCTTCGGCCGCGACACCGCGGTGGTCCGCGACGGCCTGGACCGCCTCTCCGCCGGCCTGCGTGCCCACCTCCACGCCGCGCCCGCCCGCCGCGCCGAGGCGCTGACCGCCGCGCCGGGATGACACGCACGGACGTCTCCACCCCCGGGGATGAAGGACGAGGTCTCCTCCAGGGGCACGCGTAGCGCCCGTCCCCCGACGCTCGCCGCCGCACCGCACCCCGCGTACCCGATCCACCCGCAGCATCGAAGCACCCAGAACCCGGGACCCGGCACCCGACGCCGGGCGCCCGCACGCGCGCTTCTACCCAGGCCCACTCACCCCCTTCGGGAGGAACAGCCCAATGTCGACCGTCCTGACCCCGGCCGCGGCCGGCGAGACCCTGACCGACGTGCAGGTCCCCTCGATCGCGGCGGATCCCTGGCGGATCGTGCTGTCCGCGGACGAGGTGGAGGAGATCCGGGCGCTGCTGGCGGGGCTGGCCCGGCGCTACGCCACCCCCGAGGACCCGCGCTTCCTGGAGGAGGCCGACGTGGCCGCGCACGAGCTGCCCCGGCGCGTGCGCAGGGAGGTGCGCGCCTTCCGCCTGCACGAGCCCGACTCGGGGCTGTGCATCGTGTCGGGGTGGCCGGTGGACCAGGCGAAGATCGGCCGCACCCCCGCGCACTGGAAGGTGAAGGAGCCGGAGAACCGCACCCTCGAGGAGGAGATGCTCCTGGTGCTGCTGGGCTCGCTCCTGGGCGACGTGATCGGGTGGAGCACGCAGCAGGACGGGCGGATGGTGCACGACATCCTCCCCATCAAGGGGCACGAGCAGGAGCAGCTGGGGAGCGGGAGCGAGGTGCTGCTGACCTGGCACGTGGAGGACGCCTTCCACCCCTACCGCGGCGACTACATCGGGCTGATGTGCCTGCGCAACCCCGACCGCGTCCCCACCACCTTCGCGCCGGTGAGGAAGGTGCGGGTCACCCCCGACGAGTTCCGCGTCCTTTCCGAGCCGCACTTCGTGATCCGCCCCGACGAGTCGCACCTCCCCAAGAACCGCGGGGCGGGCGCGGTGAACCCGCTGATCGAGCGCGCCTACACCAAGATCATGCGGATGAAGGACTCGCCCGAGCGCATCCCGGTGCTCTTCGGCGACCCGTCGGCGCCCTACCTGCGGCTGGATCCCTACTTCATGGACCCGGCCGACGACCCCCGCGCGCAGGCGGCGCTGGACGCGGTGGTGGGGCGGATGGACGGGGCGCTGGAGGACCAGGTGCTGGAGCCGGGAGACATCTGCCTGATCGACAACTTCCAGGCGGTGCACGGGCGCAAGCCGTTCCACGCCCGCTTCGACGGCACCGACCGCTGGCTGAAGCGCGTCAACATCACCCGCGACCTGCGCAAGTCGCGCGACTCGCGCGAGGCCGCCGGCTCGCGTCTCCTG
>Ga0190275_10002631_pt1 | contig 12842 bp, 7 predicted proteins | sample Popmic550T_FD_133745 | JGI IMG/M metagenome (GOLD analysis project Ga0190275, IMG submission 133745) | Populus adjacent soil microbial communities from riparian zone of Yellowstone River, Montana, USA - 550 T | ecosystem: Environmental > Terrestrial > Soil > Riparian zone > Trees stand | place... | reverse complement strand
CTCGGCCATCGGTAGGATGGGTACGCCATGAGTGACATCCAACGGCTGGAGAAGAACCTGCTCGGTCACATGGGGAGGGCCATCGCGGACTATGGCCTCATCCAGGAGGGCGAGCGCATCATGGTGGGGGTGTCGGGTGGCAAGGACTCCTACACCATGCTGTACCTGCTGCGGGAGCTGCAGCGGCGTGCCCCGGTGCGATTCGAGTTGCTGGCGGTGAACTTGGACCAGGGCCACCCCGGCTTCCCGGCGGACAAGCTGGAGGGCTACTTCCAGCAGGAGGGCTACCCCTATAAGCTGCTGAAGGAGGACACCTACAGCATCGTCCTCGAGAAGACGCCGCCCGGGAAGACGCAGTGCGCGGTCTGCTCGCGGATGCGCCGGGGCATCCTCTATACGGCGGCGGTGGAGCTGGGCTGCACCAAGATCGCCCTGGGGCACCACCGGGACGATCTCATCCACACGCTGCTGCTCAACCTCTTCTTCGCGGGCTCCATCAAGGCCATGCCCCCGCTGCTGAAGAGCGATGACGGGCGCAACACCGTCATCCGCCCGCTGTGCTACGCGCCGGAGAAGGAGATCGCCCGGTTCGCCGAGCTCAAGCAGTTCCCCATCATCCCCTGTGACTTGTGCGGCACGCAGGAGAACCTGCAGCGCAAGCGCATGCAGCGGCTGGTGGAGGAGCTGGGCAAGGAGATCCCCAACGTCCGCCAGAGCCTGCTGGCCGCCATGGGCAACGTGCGGCCCAGCCACCTGCTGGACCGAAATCTCTTCGATTTCCTGTCTCCTGATGCGAAAGAGGAGGCCTCTACCCCTCACACCTCTGAAGGGAGCGCCAGCGCATGGCTCGAGAGCAGGCCCTGAACGCGCGCAAGCAGCGCAACGCCGCACTGGTGGAGGCAATGCTCCTGGCCGCCATGGCCGACGGTGCCGTCTCCCAGCTCGAGATCCGCACGCTGCTACGGCGGGTCATCGAGCGCCCCGAGTTCGAGGGGACCCGGCCCGAGGAGCTCAACGCGCTGGTGGAGTCCTGCGCCCAGCGGCTGTCCCAGGCCAAGGATCTGCAGGAGATCCTCGCCTCGCTGCGCACGCGGCTGCCGGACCACAAGAACCGCATGCTGGCCTTTGGCCTGGCCGCGGCGGTGGCCCTGGCGGACCAGCGCGCCACGCGCCTGGAGCTGGGGCTGCTGAAGACGATCCAGGCCGCGCTCGGAATCTCCGAGGACGAGGTGGCGCAGATCATCGACATCATCGAGCAGGGGGGGAGCCTGTCCGAGGCGCTGGGTGAGCCGCTGGAGCGGCTGTACGCCGAGGTGATGGTGCTGGTGACCGCGGCGGACGGCCAGCTCAAGGAGGCCGAGGCGCGGGCGCTGGTGGAGAGCTTCGCGGCCGATCCGCTCTTCCAGAACGTGAGCCCCGAGCGGGCGCAGGGCTTCGTGAGCGAGGCGGTGTCCGCGCTCGCCACCGAGGGCCTGCCGCAGCGGCTCCACATCCTGGCCCACGGGCTCAACACGCACGCGCAGCGGCTGAAGGCGTACCGGCTGGCCACGAAGATCGCCCATGCCTCCGGGACGGCCAGCCCCGCCGAGCAGCGCATCCTGGAGCTGCTGCAGGCGACGTTCGGGCTGGCGGATGACGAGGTGTCCCGCCTCGATCGAGGAGCGGGGGCTTAGGCGGGCGTATGTCCGTGAACTCTCCCAGCTCCCGCACCGCGTTCCGCTTCGTGCTGCCGCCCTCGCTGGGCAGCGAGTACGCGCGGGACCGTGGGGACAAGCTCGTCTCCTTCCTCCAGGAGGCCCTGGGCAAGCCCGTGGAGGTGAGCGTGGCGGCCAACTACGAGGCGCTCGCCAAGGATCTGCTCTCCGGGCGTGCGGACGCGGCCTGGGCGCCGCCCTTCGTGTGTGCGCGCACCGAGGCCATGGGCATCCGAGTGTTGGTGCGCGGCGTGCGCCTGGGCATGTCCTCCTACCGGTCCGCGCTCGTGTGCCGGGCCGGCGCGCAGCTGTCGGTGGAGCGGCTGAAGGGCACCACCGCGGCGTGGGTGGATCGAGACGCCGTGGCGGGCTACCTGCTGCCGGTGGCGTACCTGAAGGCGCAGGGTGTGGAGCCAGTGCGCACCTTCACCGCGCAGCACTTCACGGGCTCCTATCGCGGGGCGCTGGAGGAGGTGCTGTCCGGGGCGGCGGACGTGGCGGGCGTCTTCTGTCCGCCGGCCTCTACGGGCCTCAGCTACACCGCGGGCGTGGAGAAGGTGCTGGGGGGGCGCACGGGAGAGAAGTTCGATCTCATCGCCTACACCGAGGAGGCGCCCAACGACGGCGTGCCGGTGGCGATGAACGTGCCGGCCCCACTGGTGAGCACGCTGGAGTCCACGCTGCTGGGGCTGGGAGACTCGCCCGAGGGCCAGGAGCTGCTGAAGAAGGTCTTCAGCGCCGATCGCTTCGAGCCTGCGCCGCGCATGGGCTACCGCGCCCTCTACCGAGTGGCCCTGGCCAGCCTCTGAGCGGCCCTACTTGTCGCCCTTGCCGTTCCGGGAGCTCTTCCGGGCCGCGGCCTCCTTCGCGGCGGCCTCCGAGGCGGCCTTCGGCGGTGGGGTGACCTTGGGGGCCTTCGGGATCGGGCTGGCCGCCGTGTGCTTGGAGGGAGCAGCGAGCACCTCGGGAGGGGGCGACTTGTGGACGGGCACCAGCGCCGTCGGCGCGGACTCGTCCACGATGGGCGCGGGGGGCTTGCGGCTCGGGAGCCGCGGATCGTAGGCGATGATCGTCGGCTCGCTGGAGAACTCCTCCTCCAGCTCCTCGGCGTAGATCTCCCGCATGAAGCCGGCCAGGTGCGCCGTGGTGCTGGGCTGCTGCTGCCTGAAGAGGAAGTCCTCGATGGCCAGCTGCATGTCTCCCGCGGTGGCGAACCGCTCGTCCCGGTTGCGCGCCAGCGCCTTGAGCACCACCGCGTCCAGCGCCTTGGGGATGCCCGGCACTACCTCCGAGGGAGGGGGAATCTTCGTGCCCACCACCGCCTTGAGGGTCGCCATCTCCGACTCACGCTTGAAGAGGCGCGTGTTGGTGAGCAGCTCGTAGAAGACCGTGCCCAGGCCGAACACGTCCGAGCGGTGGTCCAGCGGCTCGCCCTTGGCCTGCTCCGGGGACATGTAGGCGTGCTTGCCCTTGATCTGGCCCGCCGTCGTCTGGGAGAGCTTCCCGGCGGCCTTGGCCACGCCAAAGTCGATGATCTTCACGTTGCCGTTGAAGCCGACGAGCACGTTCTGCGGCGACACATCCCGGTGGATCAGGGCCAGCTTGCGCCCGGAGGGGCTGCGCGCATGGTGCGCAGCGTCAAGGCCGGCGGCGGCGTCCGAGATGACGCGGCACTTGAGCGCCACTGGCATGGCGCCCCGGCGCTGGATGGCGCGCTTGTTCACCTCGGCAATGGCCTCGCCATGCACGTACTCCATGGCGATGTAGTAGATGCCGTCCACCTCTCCCAGGTCATAGATCTGGGCGATGTTCGGGTGGTTGAGGAGCGCGGCGATGCGCGCCTCGTCCAGGAACATCTGGATGAACTCATCGTCCTCGGAGAGGTGGGGCAGCAGCCGCTTCACCACCAGCAGCTTCTGGAAGCCCACGGGCCCCTTCTGGCGGGCGAGGTAGACCTGCCCCATCCCGCCAGCAGCGAGCTTCTTCATGAGCTCATAGCGCCCGAAGGTCTCCACGTCTTCGGAACGATAGCCGCGCGAGGCCCGTGGGCGGAAGCCCGTCTCGCGGGATTTCCCGCCTTGGGAGCAGGCGGGGGGGCGGATTCCGGCCGGGATCCACGGTCCGTCCCTGGCCTGGAGGCCATTCTCCTGGGCACAGGGGGAGCGGAAGATTCGATGAATGATTTTCCCGGTCCCTGTCTCTTTGCAGTTGAGGGCCGGCGGTTCGGCCCATTCCTTCAACTTCAGTCGAGAGAACGCCATGACCTTGCTTGAGAAGTGCCTGCTTGCCGGACTGTGTCTTCAGCTCACTGCGGTGGCGCATGCCGCCCCGCCTCCGACCGCTCCCAAGGCCGAGCGTCCCAAAGTCGGGAGCGCGGCGGCCCCGGCATCCCAGGACGACCGCTACGCGCGGCGGTGCCAGTCCGAGGCGCCCCAGCGCTCCTTCAAGCCTCAGGGGACGATGCTGTGGGGCACCAAGCGGTCCTGGGACACCGAGAAAGTAGCCGAGCAGCGCAGCAGCGTGCTCATCTCGGCCGGCCTCGAGCCCAAGCGGCTGGCGGATGCCGAGGTGAAGACCCTGCGGCTCGCGGGCGGGCACCTCGAGGCCCCGGCTGCAGGCCAGAGCCTCGTCGGCACGGTGCTCCAGGGGACGGCAAGCGACGGCAAGCCCGTGGAGGTGGCCATCTGCGGCGCCGAGCCTTCTTCCGAGGATCCCGAGATGGTCTGGTACCGCATCGAGGCCTGGAACTCCGTGGCCCAGGAGTGGGAGAACCCGTGCGTGGCGGTGGACCGTGTGCCCGATCCTCGGGCGCTTGCGGTGGGCGGCGTCTGGGATGCGACTGGCGCACGCAAGGACGTCCCGGGCCGGTTCACCTTCGCCTGCGAGAATGGCGCCATCACCAAGTGCGCCCTCTGGGGCTACAAGCCCTGGGGGAGCCGCGGCGGGCAGTCGCTGACCGAGCTCCACCAGGCCTGCACCCGCATGGCGCGTGCGGACTACTGCGGCAACGGGAAGAGTCACACGTACCAGGACAACCCCATCGACATGTACGATCAGCTCGGCCTGCTCGCGCGGACCAAGGAGGTCTCGGCGGCGTGGGATCCCGCGAAGGCCTCGTTCGAGGCAGCGTGGGGACCGGATGGGGCCACCTGCCTGTCTCGCACCCGTGATGGCCGCGCGCTGGAGACGGTCCTCCAGGAGTGCCCCAACCGTTTCCGCAAGGGCGCGGTGGCCGAGCTGGGAGAGGGAGACCGGTGCGCGGTTCAGCAGGCGGGCGCGAGCCCCAAGGCGGCGCTGCTGAGGAATCACTCGTACGGCACCCGGCCGGCTGTCACCGCTCCAGCCCCTGGTAACTAGCACGGCGTGGGGGCAGGGCCGCGGCGGCTCGGGGCTGGCTACCGAGGCACCGGGCCCTCCTCTCCGAGGAGCTGGCTGATGCGCAGCTCGAACTGGCTGTCGAGCAGGTTGATGAAGCTCTGGAAGTCATTTTGGGAGAGGCCCAAGCGCTCCTGCAGCTTGCGCCGGGTCTCCTGGTAGACCAACTCTCGTGCATTCTTCAGCCGGCGGGAGATCGTCGGCTGACTGACGCCGAAGAGCGTGGCCAGCTCATACATCGAGAGCTGATCGACGAAATAGAGGCGGAGCAGGTGACGATCATCGGCCGACAGCGAGGAGAAGGCATCGCGCATGGCCTGGCGCAGGTCGGGGTGGTGGCGCTGCTTGATGATGTCCAGCTCCGGAGCGACCCCTGGCGGTGGCAGCGCCGAGTCGGCGACATCAAGATCTTCTTCGGAGGCGCTCTTGTCGGAGGCCTGCAGCTTGATGGCGATGCGCACGGCGGTGACGCGCACCCAGCCCAGCAGTGCGCCCTTGCCGGTGTACTCGGCGATCTTCGGGGGGCCCTCGGGCGTGGCGACCAGGATCTTCACGCGAGCCAGCTGGCAGATCTCGTCGAGGGTGGTAGGGGACTGGCGACGATGCCCCAGCAGCTTTCGCAGCTTCGTGAGGTAGTGCTCCTCGAAGAGCTTGATGGCGGGGGCAGCGCCTTGGAGACACGCACACGCGAGATAGAGCTCCGCCAGGGACAGCTGAGCAAGGAGCTGATCGATGGGGCTGTTGGGGCTCGCGGCGGGGAGCCGCTCGGCGAGGTGCTTGACGAAAGCTTCGGCAGGGACTGTCACGGTCGGCCACTGTGCGCGGGCGTCCTTCCACACACGGACGAGCAGCTCCTCGAGCGCGGAGGCATCCGCGGGTGGCACGAGGCGCACCCTCGCGTGTGCGAGAAATGTCGCGGCCAGACCGGGTATTCCTGTCATTGGTATTGCCTGTACCACGCCGTCCGCCGAGCCAGCAATGGAGCCATTGATGGGAGCCATTGATGGGCCCTCGGACTCTGGGTACCCTCGGTCCACCATTCCCACTCCTTCGCCGAGCTCCAGCGGTCATGATTCAGGCGCATCCGCTTGCCTGACGGACGACGTCCTGATGGCGCTGGGTGAAGGCCTGCTGGGGGCTGAGGAGCTGGCCAGCGCCCATCGTCACGCCGCCGGGTGCAATGAATGCAGGCGCCTGCTCGCCGAGATCGCGCTGGAGGGGCCTATGGAAGGGAAGGCCCCCCAGGAGCGCCCCGCTCCCCCTGACCTGTCCAGGGACAGGGCCAATGAGCCGTGGACGCCGCCTGATGTGTTCGACGAGTTCCGCCTGGAGCGACTGCTCGGCCGCGGCGGCATGGGCCTTGTCTACCTGGCGCATGACACCTCGCTGGACCGGCCCGTGGCGGTGAAGTTCATCGCGGACAGCAACCCCAAGCCCTGGGTCCGTTCATACTTCGAGGGCGAGGCCCGCATCATCTCTCGCCTGCAGCACCCCAACGTCGTCCGCGTGTTCCGCACCGGTCAGGCCGACGGGCATCCGTACATCGTCTCCGAGTACATCACCGGCCGCAGCCTCGCGCAGCTGCCCCTGCCAGTACCGTGGCGGCAGGCCCTCGGCCTGGGGCTCGGGCTGGCCCGGGGGCTCGCGGCGGCGCATCGCCAGGGAGTGCTCCACCGCGATCTCAAGCCTGCGAATGCCCTCGTCACCGACGCCGGAGAGGTGAAGCTGCTCGACTTCGGTCTGGCCAAGCGCATTGAGCAGGTGCCAGACGCGTCCTCGTCCGGCAAGGTTCTCCTGGCAGGCACGCTGCCCTACATGGCGCCAGAGCTCCGTGCGGGTGCTCCGGCGACCCCGCAGAGCGACATCTACGCGCTGGGGCTCGTCCTCCACGAGCTGAGCACTGGAGCGCTGCCACTGGCTGGCAAGCCCCCTCAGCGGATCGCTCCGCCGTCCGGCTCCACTCCGATCATCGATCCGGACTTCGCTGCCATCATCCAGCGGTGCCTCGCAGTCGAGCCGCGCGACCGCTTCGCGTCGGCCAACGCGCTCTGCGAAGCCCTCGAGCGCCTCGAGCGGGTCAGCTCGCCCACGCCGCTGGCCGCGAGCAACCCCTACCGTGGGCTGGCTCCCTTCGAGGCCGAGCACCGGGCGCTCTTCTTTGGGCGAGACGCCGACATCCGCGCCGTGCTCGAGCGCCTCCGTCACCAGCCTCTGGTCCTCGTCGCCGGCGACTCCGGAGCTGGCAAGTCCTCGCTGTGCCGTGCCGGGGTGCTGCCGCGGGTGGCCGCCGGTGCCCTGGATGAAGACCGAGAGATGTCCACGGTCACGCTCTGGCCCGGCCACCGCCCGCTCGAGGCCCTGGCCGCCGCGCTCGCGCCCTTTCTGGGCCGGACGGAGACGGAGCTCGTCACGACACTCTCGGACACGCCGGCCTGGCTCGGGCGGGCGCTGCGCGAGGCGCACCAGGTCGGGCGCGGCCTGCTCCTCTTCATCGATCAGCTCGAAGAGCTCATCACCATCTCTGAGCCAGCTCAGGCGGCTCACTTTGCCCGCATCCTCGGAGAGCTGGCCTTGCCGGCCGCGGGTGTGCGCGTGCTCCTGGCGGTGCGGGGCGATTTCCTGACGCGGGTGTGCGCGCTGCCTGGCCTGGGCGACGAGGCGGAGCGGGCGCTCTACATCCTCCGTCCCTTGTCCCCCGAAGGTGTGCGCGAGGCCACCGCGGGTCCCGCGCGCAGCCGCGGCGTGGTCTTCGAATCCGAGGAGCTTGTCCAGACGCTTGTGGCCTCCACGGCGCGAGGTGTGGGCAGCCTGCCCCTGCTCCAGTTCGCGCTCGCCGAGCTGTGGGAGCGGCGCGACGCGGCGCTGGGCTGCATTACCCAGGCGGCGCTCGACGAGATGGGAGGGGTGGCCGGTGCGCTGTCACGGCACGCCGATGGGGTGCTCGCGCGCCTGAATCCGGCCGGGCGCGAGTCGGCGCGGCGCCTCTTGCTGCGGCTCGTGACGGCCGAGGGCACACGCGTCGAGCGCAGTGAAGAGGAGCTCGTCGAGGGCTCGGAGGGGGCCGCCCGCGCTGCCCTGGATGCGCTCGTTGACGGCCGCCTCCTGCACACGCGCACCGTGGGGGGCCTGGCCCACTGGGAGATCGCTCACGACTCGCTGATCGAGAGCTGGGGCACCCTGCGCGACTGGCTCGACGACGACATCGGCCACCGGGTGGTGCGCAAGCGGGTCGAGGTGGCGAGCGCCGAGTGGGCGCGCTTGCTGCGAGCCCGGGAGGCGCTCTGGGGGCAGCGCCAGCTCAATGAGGCGAGCGCTCTGGCTCCTTCCACCCTGGGGCCCCGGGAGCGCGCGTTCCTGCTCGCCTCCCGTCGCGCGCTGGCACGCCAGCGGTGGCGCCGCTGGCTCGCCGCGCTGGCCGTGGCGCTGGCCATTGCCGCCTCCTATGGAGGACTCCGCCTGCAGACGTACCTCGAGGACTCGCGCTTCGTCACCGAGCAGCAGGGCCTCGCGCGGGATGACCTCGCCATGGGGCGCTCGCTCTCCCAACAGGCCGTCACGCGCCGCGAGGAAGCGCTCTCGCTGTTCGATGGCCGGGCCCCTTCGTCTGAGACCACCGAGACCGCGTCGGGCCCCCACAGCCTCCGGGATGCCGCCGAGCGGCGATGGGCCGAAGCGCTCGCTCTGCGAGAGCAGGCTGATGCGGCGTACGCCCGCGCCGGCCGGGTCCTCGAGAGAGCTCTCGATCGCAACCGCAGCTATGCGGGCACGCGCCAGCTCATCGCGGAGGTCTCCTACGAGCGCATCCTGCTGGCCGAGCACTTCCACCAGCGGCGCGAGCGGGAAGAGCGGATGCAGCGCCTGGAGCAGGTGACGGACGCGTCGAGCGAGGGCGTGAAGTGGCGGCAGCGGCTCCTGGCTCCGGCCGAGCTCGAGCTCGTGACCGAGCCCCCCGGCGCGAGCGTCACGATCGAGCGCTACACCGACCTCAAAGGAGTGCGGCGCAGGGTGCCCGTTCAGCAGGCCGGTGCCCGGAGCCCCACGCCTGGCTCCCTCGTCATGGAGCTCCCCGAGGGCTCCTACCACCTCCACCTCTCGCACCCGGACCGCGCGGCGGTGGACATCCCGCTGCTGCTCACTCACGGCGGCCGCGAGCAGATCCACGTCGTGCTCCCCACCGCGGTGCCAGTTGGCTATCGCTACATCCCTCCCGGCTGCTTCCTCCTGGGAAGTGACGAGCCCGAGGATGTACGGATCTACATGCTCACCTCGCCGCTGCACCGGTTTTGCCTCACCGAGGGCTACCTGATCGGGGAGACGGAGGTGACGTTCGGCGACTGGATGGCCTATCTGGACTCACTGCCGCCTGGAGCTCCCGCGAGACGCATCCTCGAGCAGCCGCGCTTTGGCGCCACGGGGAGGGCGGTGACACTGCGGCAGTCCTCCGAGGATGGCTGGACCTTCTCCCTCTACCAGTCGCGGGATGTTGTCTCCACGGCACGGGAGGGGGACCCCTTCCGCTACCCGTGGTGGACGCAGCGCAACGCCGCCGACTGGCGCCGGTTTCCCTTGTCAGGCGTCTCGGCCGAGGATCTGGCAGGCTACTTCTACTGGCTTGACCGCTCGGGGCGCCTGCCGGGAGCGCGCCTGTGCAGCCAGCATGAGTGGGAGTACGCCGCCCGCGGTGCGGATGGCCGGCGCTACCCTCATGGGGACCACCTGCTGCCCGCCGATGCCAACATCGACAGGACCTACGATCGGGAGCTCAATGTCTTCGGGCCGGACATGGTGGGCGACCACCCGGCCTCGGTGAGCCCATTCGGCCTGGTCGACATGTCAGGCAATGTCTACGAGCTCACGCGCTCGGTGACGCGGGATCTGGGGCGCATCGCCCTAAGAGGAGGGGCGTGGTACTACGACTCGTTCGCTGCGCACCTGGCGAACCTGTCCGCGGGCGATCCAACGCAACGCGACGCGGCAATCGGCGTGCGCGTCTGTGCCTCGTTCTCTCCCCGGTAAGGGCGACCCCCCCCACGAATTCTTTGCATCATTTTCAACCACACTGGCTCCTCCAGTTGCGGGCAAACAACCCGGAGCAGCTGAAGGGCTGGGGGGGAGCTGCGAGGGGCCCTAGGGCCGCCGACGCGTCGCCGACACACGGACGACACGTCGGCGGCTCCGGGGTTTCGTGAGCGGCGGCTGTCCCAGCCATGCGCGCCGATACCCTCGGGGCGGCACAGGGATTGCTCAGGCCCGCCGGAGAATGGAAATGCAGCAGGCGCGCGCGAAGATGAAGGGGGACAGTTCTCTCCGTTGGGCCAGAGCCCTGGTGAGGGAGGCGCAGCCAGCGGTGAGGCTGCAGGAGGCGCGGACCGCCTATGAAGAGGCCAGGCGGCTGCTCGAGGCAGGTCGGTACGCCGACGCCCTCCCCCTGAGCGAGCGTGCACTTGCGCTGCGAGAAGGGGTTCAGGGGGACTCACCTCCCAAGCTCGCAAGCTGTCTCAACCTGCTCGGGAATCTCCACCACCGTCAGGGTGACCATGCCCGGGCGGAGCCGCTGTTTCAGCGTGCGCTCGATCTTCGGGAAGCGGTCCTGGACAACAGCGGTCATGCCGACATTGCTGAGTCACTCCACACCCTGGCCAACCTCTACGCGGACCAGGGGCTGTACGATCGGGCCCGGCTCTTCTACCAGCGGGGGCTCGACATCCGGGAGACGGTCCTGGGCCCCGGCCATGCCGCCGTCGCCGAGTCGCTCAACGGCCTCGCCCGGCTCTCCGCGAGGCAGGGGATGTACGGGTGCGCAGAGCCCCACTACCAGCGCGCGCTCGCCCTTCGCGAGGCGGCCCTGGGCCCCCGCCATCCCGCTGTCGCTCAGACGCTCAACAACCTGGCCAACCTCTATCGGGAGCAGGGCGTGCCGTGCCGCGCCGGGCCGCTCTATGAGCGCGCTCTCGAGATCCGGGAAGAGGCGCTGGGTGAGAACCACCCGCTCGTCGCCACCTCGCTCAACAACCTCGCCACGCTCTTCCTCGAGCAGGCGAGGTACGACCGAGCCGAGCCCCTCTACCAGCGCGCGCTCGCCATCTACGAGGTCGCCCTTGGCCCAGGCCACCCCGATGTGGCCCGGACGCTCAACAACCTTGCAGAGCTCTATGCGGTTCAAGGGGTGTACGACCAGGTGGAAGCCCTCACCGAGCGTGCGCTCGCCATTCGAGAAGCGGCCTTGGGTCCCCACCATCCCGACGTGGCCTATTCGCTCACCAACCTCGCTTGCTTCCACCGGGCTCGGGGAGCGTACAGCCGCGCCGAGCCGCTCTACGAGCGCGCGTTGGCCATTCGAGAAGAGGCCCTGGGCGCCCATCACCCCCTGGTCGCGAAGGAGCTCTACAACCTCGCGGAGCTTCGGCTGGCCCAGGATCGTCTGGCCGACGCCTTATCCCTGTTCTGGCGCGCTTTCGTCATGTCCGAGCAGCGCCTGCGCCAGGAGGCGCTCGACTTCTCCAACTCCCGGCTGGCCAGCTTCCTCCAGTTCCTGCGGACCAGCGAGGAGCGTCTGTACACGCTGCTGCGGAAGCACCCAGGCGACGCCAGCGCGCAAAGGCTGGCGCTGACCGCTGTGCTGCTGCTCAAGGGCCGCTCCGTCGACGAGGCCGGCGACACTTCCCGGACGATCTACCAGAGCCTGAGCGCGCAGGATCGCAAGGCCTTCGAGAGGCTGCGGGAGCTGCGCACACAGCTCTCCGCGCTGGCGCTCCAGAGGCCAGGCTCGATGTCCTCCATGGACTACCAGCGGCGCATCAAGGAACTGGCCGACCAGGGCGATGCTCTCGAAGCCGATCTGGCCAAGCGCTCGGCTCCGCTGCGCGCGCTGGCCGCGCTGCCATCTCCCGATGACATCGTGGATGCGGTCGCCGCATCGCTCCCGCAGGATGGCGCCCTCATCGAGCTGATCGCCTACCAGGACCATCCGCTCTGGCCCCAGCCCGGAACCGTTGGGGTGCAGCGCGCCGCCCAGCTCCGCTACCTGGCGCTCGTGCTCTTCCCGAATACCTCCATCCGCGTCCTGGATCTGGGGTCGGCCGAGCCTATCGACCAGGCCGCCTCGCACCTGCGCAACGCTCTGGCCAACCGGGATGCTTCCTTCCAAGCCACCGCTGAGGCGCTCTACGAGCTTACCTTCAAGCCCCTGCGGCCACTGCTGGGCGAAGCGCGTCGCCTCTTCCTGTCGACGGATGGCCAGCTCTCCCTCGTGCCCTTCGCCGCCGTGCACGATGGCGACCAGTTCCTCGTCGACTCCTTCGACTTCATCTATCTCAACTCCGGCAAGGAGCTGCTGCCACGGACGGGGGACATGCCTCCTTCCCACTCGGTGGTTGTGCTGGCCGACCCGGACTTCGGAGCTTCGATGCCAGAGGTGGCCGAGCACTCCACGCTGCACGGGGATATGGCGGAGCGGCCGTGGGTGCCGCTGCCGGGGACACGCCAGGAGGCCGAGGCCATCCAGCGCCTGGTGCCGCAGGCTCAGCTCTTCCTGGGGGCGGAGGCCACCAAGGAGCGGCTGCTGAACCAGCCCACGCCCGGAGTGCTGCATCTGGCCACTCACGGCTTTTTCATGGAGGACGCCCCCATGCCTGCGCCCAGGGGCTCGCGCGCGGTGGGCCACTTCGGCGCGCTGGGTGCGGATACCTCCGCACCGCGCCCGTCCGATCCGCTGCTGCGCTCGGGACTGGTGCTGGCCAGTGCACGTGGCTCAGCGCCTGACGCCGCCGGTGT